>JADHED010001524.1_pt1 | contig 19210 bp, 20 predicted proteins | sample 8952041 | NCBI WGS metagenome assembly JADHED01 (sample SAMN16124423, study PRJNA663239) | bioreactor sludge metagenome | isolation source: sludge (control) | place: India:Bengaluru | collected 2018-09-08
CCGCCAACCTCCCGAACCAGTTGATTTTGTTCGACTTTTAACCGGACAGCAATGACTTCTACATAGGGATCCGTTTACGGCAAGTGCCGATCACGCGACCTTCAGCCCCCACGACACAGGGCACCTTGTTCGGTACCCCACTCCGTCACGATATGGCATAGTGGCACCCGCTTCTTTGCGGCATGTCCACCCACACCCTCTACGTCGCCGAGGCCCTGCGCGCCTACCAGCCGTTCTTCAACGATGCCTACCCCATCGTGACCCAAGCGGGGTTGCGCATGTCCACGCTGTGGCAGGCCCAGAGCAACCCGTGGTGCCGCGACTACATGCCCGTGGCCACCGCACGCGGGGTGTTGGTGCAGTTCCGCTACTGGCCGGACTACCTCGTGCGCTCGCCCAAGTACCTCCACACCATCGTGGAGGCCAGCACCATCACGGTGCAGCCCGACGTGCCCCGCGAGCATAGCGACCTGATCGTGGACGGCGGCAACGTGATACTGGGGCCGGACTATGCGGTGCTGACCCGCAAGGTGCTGCGCGAGAACCTGAACCGCACCAACCGGCAGATCATGGACGAACTGTCCATGCGGCTGGGCGTGTCGCGCATCGTGCTGATCTCCGACGACGCGGCCGATTTCACGGGCCACGCCGATGGCATGGTGCGCGTGCTGGGTCCCGATGCCGTGGTGATGAACGACTACCGCGACATCGACCCCCATCTGGGCCGCAGCGTGCGCCGTTCCCTGCGCGAGGCCGGGCTTGCCGTGGAGGAACTGCCCTACGCACCCCGCGCCATGGGCCGCGCCGGATCGGCCGTGGGCTGCTACATCAACTACCTGCGCCACCAAGGCCGCATCGTGGTGCCGCAGTTCGGCCAGCCCGAGGACGAGGCCGCCCTGCGCCGCATGCAGGAACTGTTCCCCGACCACCGCACCGTCGCGTTGGACGCCATGCCCATCGCGCGCGATGGCGGCGTGTTCAACTGCATCACGTGGGCCGCCGTGCCGGAGTGGGCGGGCGGGGATGCGGCGTAGATCCGTGCCTGATACCATGTGGTAGGTCGACCCAGCCCGCCTTCGCTGAGGCTACGGCGGACGAGTGGGTCGACGCTACGGGTGCATGCGACGGATGCACCGTTCCAACCCAATACCATTCACACAACAACCGATCACATGAACCCCAATACCCATATCCCCATCATCGGCTCCATCATCGGCGACATCGCCGGCAGCATCCACGAATTCACCGGCAACAAAGACCCCAACGTGGACCTGTTCCCGCCCGATGCCGAGTACACGGACGACAGCATCCTGACGCTGGCCACGGCCGAGGCGCTGCTCACCGGCAGCGGCTATGGCGACATGTACCTCACCTTCGGACAGCGCTACCCCTTCCCGTGCGGCGGCTACGGTGTGCGCTTCGCCGAATGGCTCCGGTCCGAGGATCCCATGCCGTACAACAGCTGGGGCAACGGCAGCGCCATGCGCGTATCGCCCATCGGTTTCGCGCTGGACACCGAGGCGGACGTACTGCGTGAGGCGGCCCGCAGCGCGGCGGTGACGCACGACCACCCCGAAGGCATCAGGGGCGCGCAGGCCACGGCCTTGGCGGTGTTCCTTGCCCGCAAAGGCGCCAGCAAGGACGAGTTGCGCAGCGCCATCACCACCCGCTTCGGTTACGACCTGAGCCGCACGGTGGAGCAGGTGCGCGCGGTGTACCACTTCAACGAGAGCTGTCAGGGCACGGTGCCCGAAGCGCTCATCGCCTTCCTCGACGCACCCGACTTCGAGGCGGCCATCCGCAACGCCATCAGCCTCGGCGGCGATGCCGACACCGTGGCGTGCATCACCGGCGGCGTGGCACAGGCGTTCTTCAAGGCGGTACCCGACGCCTTCGTGGAGCAGGCGCTGAACAAGCTGCCCGCCGAACTGCGCGGCATCGTGGCCCGCTTCGCGGAGCGGTGGCCGATGTAACGCAAAGCTCCGTGGACTGCACCGTCCGTTCACGGCCGAACAGGCATTCCAAGAACATCCGAAAACAACCCAATACTCCATAACATGAACACCGAGATAGACATCGACCTTCGGATACAACAACTCAAACAGGCCCGCGAGACCATCCGCAGCACCCACTTCGGCATAGACACCGAGGTGGACCGTCTGATGCAGGCCGTGACCCCGTGGTACCTGCTGAACAGCACACAGCAACGCCCCCGCGTGATCGGCCTGTGGGGCATGACCGGCACGGGCAAGAGCAGCTTGGTGCGCGCGCTGGTGAATGCGCTGGGCATGGGCGAACGCACCTTCTGGCTGGATGCGGGGGAGAGCCGCAAAAGCGATTGGCTGGAGGATCATCTGAAGCTGATGGACGCCTACCATAGTGGGCAGGAAGTGATCATGGTGATCGACGAATTCCAACGGGCTCGCACCGTCAGGGGCGGCGATGATGCCTACGAATCCACCGAACTGCGGAGGTTGTGGGAGTTCATGGATTCGGGCCGCGCGGTGTTGATGCCGAACAGATACCAACAAGAGGCCATTCTGGAACTGTATGACCTGCTGAGCGAAGCACTCGCGCAGGGATGCCGGATCAGCAACGGACGGGTGGTGTCCGGCGCCAAGTTGTACTGGGAGTTGTCGGAGAGGGGTTACAACGATGAGGTGATGGAGAAGCATCCCTATGCGCTGCCCTGCAAAACGTGGGACTGGTTCCGGGGACAGCATCCGAACCGCGAATCGGTCACCGCCTTCAAGCGCCGCATGGAGCGTATGGACGGACCGGCCATGCTGGCCATGGTGAAGGAGGCGGTCGACAGGATCCGCACGCCGCATGTGTTCGATGGCCGCCGCGCGTTAGTGATCGTGCTGGGCAATCTGGACGGCCTGTACACCGTTGGCAGCGATCCGGTGGCCGAACTGGAGCCCGATGTGCTGCTGGCGCGGCACAAGCAGATGAACCTTACAGGGGTGCAGCAGGCGCTGCTGGAACTGTTCCGCATTGAGCAGGTGGGGCGCTTGGGCACGGACCATGTGATCTTCCCACCCATCGGCGCCGATACGGTGGCGCGCTTGGTGTCCACGGAAGCCGAACGGATCAGGACCACTGCTTCGTCCGAGTTGGGCATCGACATCACCTTCAACAGTGGCCTGCTGGACCGTATCCAGCGCGAGGCGTCCATCGCCGTGCTGGGGGCGCGCCCCGTGATCGAGGCCGTGCATCAGGCGCTGCCCGCGCTCATCTCCGAGGCGCTATCGCGCACGACCGTCGAAGCTCCTTGTTACATAATGCTGGATACATGGGGACGCAAAGCGTTGGCCCATTGTGGTAACGCGGACGGCAGCGAGCGTATCACGCTCAACTGGCCGCTGCACCGCCAAGCACCGGGCCGCAAGGAGAAGGTGCATCGCAACATCGCGGCGCACGAGGCGGGACACCTGATCTGCGGTGTATCGCTCCTCGGACAAACCCCGTTGCAGGCCTGCGCACGCACCTCGCACGAGCGCATCGGTGGATTCGTGATCTGGGCCGACTATAAAGAATACACCACTCCGAGCCGGTTGGTGCCACGGATCGCCTCAGCGCTGGGCGGCTGGGCGGCCGAACGCCTGCTCTTCGGTGCCGATCGCGTCACCGAAGGCAGCGACGACGACCTGCGCAAAGCAACCCGACTGGCACTGGACATGCTGAAGAACCACGGCTTCGGCAAGGACCGCCTCTACCACGCCGAGTACCCCGAAGCGTTCGGCACCGGCTTCCGCTTGGGGCTTGCAGCGGTGGAAGAGCAGGCCGCCCAACTCGTGGCCGAAGGGGAGCAACTGGCCCTGCGCACGCTCACCGCGAACCGCCGCCGATTGGAGGCCATCACCGGCCTGCTGGTGCAGTACGGCTCGCTCAGTGGGAACAAGTTGCGGAGCGCACTGGAGCTTCCCAACGATCCGCCTGTGGAGGTCGCCGAGAAGCCCGCGCTCACGGTGTGTTCGTAGGCTTGCATTGGACCGGGACCGGGCGGGAGCAACTTCGCTCCTGCCCGGTCGTGGTTCTTTGTGTGTCGGGCTGTGCGTCTTGTATGCGGGGTCCGGCACGAACATGATCCGCACCTTTGCACCATGCGCACATCGGCCCGTCTGCGTCGCTATCTGCTCCTACTGGAACGGGTGCGCCGCCCCTGCTCCTTCGTGGAACTGCGCGACCATTTGGATCAGTACGGGCTGGCGTTGAGCACCCGCACACTGCACCGCGACATCGAACAGATCCGCGATGAGCTTGGGGCGGAGGTAGTATACGACCGTCCCAGCAACACCTACCAACTGCAAGGTCCGCACGAGGCGATGGCCCGCACGCTGCAACTGCTGGAACGGGCGGTGCTGGGCACGCTGCTGGGGGCCGATGCGGGCGGCATCGGCCGGGCATCGCAGCACGTGATCATGGAACAGCACGGTCGGCTCAGCGGCCTGGCCCACTGGCCGGTGCTGCTACGGGCCATCGACGAGCGACGCATGGTGCGCGTGGACTACCGCCGGTTCCAACGTGAACACGACCAACGTTTCGACCTACGCCCGCACTTCCTGAAGGAGTATCAGGGCCGCTGGTACGTGCTGGGCATGGCCGCAGGCTACGACCGCCCCATAAGCCTCGGTCTGGACCGCATCGTGGGGCTGCACCCCACCGCGCAGCGTGTGCCCGCCAAGGAGAAGGACATGGTGCGCGATCTCTACGCCCATGTGATCGGCGTGGACACCTCGGGCGGCGAGCCCCAGTCCATCCGCCTGAAATTCACCGCGCTGCAAGGTCGCTACGTGAAAGCGCTGCCGCTGCACCCCTCGCAACAGGTGATACAGGACGATGCCGACGGCTGCGTGGTGGACCTGTTCGTGGTGCCGAACATGGAGTTGGAGCAGGCGTTGCTTGCGTTGGGCAGCAGCGTGGAGGTGGTACGACCCGCCGGGTTAGCGGGCAAGTTGCGGCGGATGCACGCGGCGGCGGGGTTAAGGAAGCCGTGACCGACCTTACTTCCGAAAACAGTGCATGACTGCGATACGCGTTCATTCCTCTATCATGGAAGCACGCGTTGGGGCTTCTCCGGACCGGCAGCAGGAATGCCTGCACGCATGGAGATCAAAGAACAAAAGCAGGTGGATGTCCGTTCCACGGACCCGCGTTCGAATGGCATTCAACGCGACGGACACACAACTATTGTCGACGAGTGCTCCCCCAAATGTGGGAGGGCACTACCTTTGGCCCCCCATTCATCCCCCAACGCACCGTGGAAGCTATTTCGACCCCCCACGACTACGTTCCGGTCCTGATCCAGACGGCCATCGCCGTGGGCTTCGTGGGCTTCGCGCTTTCCGCGGCCGCTTGGCTGGGTCCCAAGATCCACGGTAAGAAGAAGGACGAGAGCTTCGAGTGCGGGATCGAGCAACAGGGCAATGCGCGTAAGCCGTTCAGTGTGAAGTACTTGCTCATCGCCATCCTGTTCGTGCTCTTCGATGTGGAGGTGATCTTCCTGTACCCTTGGGCGGTCAATTTCAAGGCGCTCGGGGCCATCGGATTCGTGGAAATGATCGTCTTCGTCGGCTTCGTACTGGCGGGGCTCTACTACGTGCTACGGAAGGGCGTAATGAAGATCGAATGAGCGAGCTGCAAAAAACCGACCGGCCCAGGCCGAACATCGTGGCCGCTCCGGCGGGCCATAGCGGCGAGGGTTTCTTCGCCACCAGCGTGGACCAGGCCATCGGCCTGGCCCGTGCCAACAGCCTGTGGCCGCTGCCCTTCGCCACCAGTTGTTGCGGCATCGAGTTCATGAGCACCATGAGCTCGCACTACGACCTGAGCCGCTTCGGCATGGAGCGGTTGAGCTTCAGCCCACGCCAGAGCGACCTGCTGATGGTGATGGGCACCATCGCCAAGAAGATGGCCCCCGTGCTACGCGATGTGTACATGCAGATGGCCGAGCCCAAGTGGGTGCTGAGCATGGGCGCCTGCGCCTGCACCGGCGGCATCTTCGACAGCTACAGCGTGCTCCAGGGCATCGACCGGGTGATCCCCGTGGACGTGTACATCCCGGGCTGTCCGCCACGCCCGGAACAGGTGATCGACGGTATCCTGAGGATCCAGGAGCTGGCCAAGAACGAAAGCCTGCGCCGCCGCTACAGCAAAGAATACCAGGACCTCCTGGCCAAATACGCGATCGACTGATGCCGGGGTTCGCTGTGAAAACCGAACGTGACCAACGGGTGAAGGACCGGATCTCCGCAGCCTTCGCCGAAAAGGTCACCGCCATCGAGCAGGAGCGCGACCTGCTCTGCATCCAGGTGAAGAAGGATGCCCTGCACGATCTGCTCCGCACCTTGAAGGAGGAGCACGGTTTCCACTTCCTCACCACCTGCTGCGGCATGCACTTCCCGGGTGAGGCCCAGGAGTTCGGCCTGGTGTACCATCTGCACAACATGCGCGAAGGCCACCGGATACGGGTGAAGTGCCGCACCACGGCCAACGACCTGGAGTTCCGCACCGCCACCGACCTCTGGCCGACCGCGAATTGGATGGAACGGGAGACTTGGGATTTCTTCGGCATCAAGTTCCAAGGGCATCCGAACCTGACGCGCATCCTGAACATGGAGGACTTCCCGGCGTTCCCCCTGCGCAAGGACTATCCGATGGAGGACCCCACACGCAAAGACAAGGACGACCGCTTCTTCGGACGATGAGCCAGCACCCCCCCATCGATTTCTGGTCCAAGGACCTCGTGGAAGGACGTGACCTGAGTGAGCTCACCACGCTCAACCTGGGCCCCACCCACCCGGCCACGCACGGCATCTTCCAGAACATCCTCACCCTGGACGGGGAGATCATCCTCGATGCCAAGCAGACCATCGGCTACATCCACCGCGCCTTCGAGAAGATCGCCGAACGCCGACCGTTCTACCAGATCACCACGCTGACGGACCGGATGAACTACTGCAGCGCCCCCATCAACAACATGGGCTGGCACATGACGGTGGAGAAGCTGTTGGGGCTGGAGCTGCCCAAGCGGGTGGAATACATGCGGGTGATCGTGATGGAGCTGGCGCGCATCGCCGATCACATCATCTGCAACACCATCATCGGGCAGGACGTGGGCGCCACCACGCCCTTCCTGTACGTGTACCAATGGCGGGAGCGGATCTACGAGGTGTACGAAGAGATCTGCGGTGCCCGCCTCACCACCAACATGGGGCGTATCGGAGGCTGGGAGCGCAACTGGAGCGATACCACCTGGGCCCGCATCCGGACCATCGTCAAGGACCTGCCCGCCGCGCTGAAGGAGTTCGACGACATGCTCCTGCGGAACCGGATCTTCATGGACCGCACCATCGGTTGCGGCCCCATCAGCGGTGAGCGGGCGTTGCAATACGGCTTCACGGGGCCCAACCTGCGCGCCGCCGGGGTGGACTACGACGTACGCGTAGCCGACCCGTACAGCAGCTACGACGAGTTCGACTTCATCATCCCCATCGGCCAGAACGGCGACACCTACGACCGGTTCTGCGTGCGGCAGGAGGAGATGCGCCAGAGCCTCTCCATCATCCGCCAGGCCTTGGACAAGCTGGACAAACTGGGCGACAAGACCACTTTCCGCGCCAACGCCCCGGAATGGGTGCTGCCGCCCAAGGAAGGGGTGTACAACAACATGGAGGAGCTGATCTGGCACTTCAAGATCGTGATGGGCGAGACCGAGGTGCCGGTGGGCGAGGTGTATCACTGTGTGGAGGGCGGCAACGGCGAACTGGGCTTCTACCTGGTGAGCGATGGCGGCCGGGCACCCTTCCGGCTGCACCTGCGTCGGCCCTGCTTCATCTACTACCAGGCCTTCCCCGAGATGATCAAAGGCAGCATGCTGAGCGATGCGATCATCACCATGAGCAGCATGAACGTGATCGCCGGCGAACTGGACGCATGATGGCCTCCATCCATATCGGCGCTCCCGCCCTCGCCCCGGCCGCCTGCACCAAGGAGACCGGCCGCCATGATCCCGCGCTGCAAGCGGCCTATCGGGACAAAGCACGCACCATGGACCGTCCCGGCCTGTGCGATTGCGACGGTACGACCCATCGCAACGACCGCATCGCCCGGCAGCACGGCATTCCACGGACCACCCCAGGACCCTGCAACTGATGTCAGCCCGCACGAGACCCATCACCACCACCGAAGGCACCAAGCCATTCGCCTTCAGCGAAGCGGCCCTGGCGGAATGCCGTGACTTGATCGCGCGCTACCCCGCAGGGCGTAGCAAGAGCGCCCTGATCCCCATCCTGCACATCGCCCAGGCCGAGAACGACGGCTGGCTCAGCGTGAACGCGATGGACGCCGTGGCGCACCTGCTGGGCCTGCGCCATATCGAGGTTTACGAGGTGGCCAGCTTCTACAGCATGTTCAACCTGCACCCGGTGGGCACCTACGTGCTCGACGTGTGCCGCACCACCCCCTGCATGCTGCGCGGCAGCGATGAGCTGATCGCCCACCTGGAGAAGAAACTCGGCATCCATGCCGGGGAGACCACCAAGGACGGTATGTTCACCTTGAAGGCCGTGGAATGCTTAGGCAGCTGCGGCACGGGGCCCATGTTGCAATGCGGCGCGGGCTACCACGAGGACCTCACGATCGAGAAGGTGGACCAGCTGATCGAACAGCTCCGCGCACGGAATTCACGCACCAACTACACGGATCGATGAGCAGCCCGCAATTCGCAATCGGCAGTTGGCGGTCGCGCGCTTGCGCGCCTACCACTGCGCGCCCTGCTGCCACCATCTGCTCCGCGCCCTTTGCGTCTCCGCGTCTTTGCGTTGGATCGGATCCGTATTCGGTTGCGCTGCCGTTGCGTCGTTACGGCACAAAACACTCGCGTTCATAATGGCCCGCAAGATCCTCTTCGAACACATCGACAAGCCCGGCATCCGTGGGCTGGAAGGGTACCGTGCGAACGGCGGCTACCGCAGCGTGGAGAAAGCCTTGAAGACCATGAGCCCCGAGGCCGTGGTGGAGGAAGTGAAGAAGAGCGGCCTGCGGGGCCGTGGTGGCGCCGGCTTCCCCACAGGCATGAAGTGGAGCTTCCTCGCCAAACCCGAAGGCGTGCCTCGGTACTTGGTGGTGAACGCCGACGAGAGCGAGCCCGGCACCTTCAAGGACCGCTACCTGATGGAGCGGATCCCCCACCTGCTGGTGGAGGGCATGATCACCAGCAGCTATGCCCTGGGGGCGAACACCGCCTTCGTGTACATCCGTGGGGAATACTTCTATGTGGCCCGCATCCTGGAGCAGGCCATCGGCGAGGCGCGTGCCGCAGGCTGGCTCGGGAAGAACATCCTGGGCAGTGGCTTCGACCTGGACATCCACGTGCAAGTGGGGGCCGGCGCCTACATCTGCGGAGAGGAGACCGCCCTGCTGGAGAGCCTGGAGGGCAAACGCGGCAACCCCCGCTTGAAGCCACCCTTCCCGGCGGTGAAAGGCCTGTACCAATGCCCCACGGTGGTGAACAACGTGGAGACCATCTCGGCGGTGGTACCCATCGTGAACGACGGCGGCGAGGAATACGCCAAGATCGGGGTCGGCCGCAGTACGGGCACCAAGCTGATCAGCGCGGGCGGCAACATCAAGCGCCCCGGTGTGTACGAGATCGAGCTCGGCCTGTCCTGCGACGAATTCATCAACAGCGACGCGTACTGCGGCGGCGTGGACGGGCGGGCCTTCAAGGCCGTGGTGCCCGGGGGTAGCAGCGTGCCCATCGTGCCCTACGAGCTGTTCCTGAAGACCCCGGCTGGCGAGAACCGGCTGATGACCTACGAGAGCCTGAGCGAAGGCGGCTTCGCACAGGGCACCATGATGGGGTCCGGTGGCTTCTACGCGTACAACGATGCCCAGTGCATCGTGCGCAGCACCTGGAACCACGCCCGCTTCTACCACCACGAGAGCTGCGGCCAGTGCAGCCCCTGTCGCGAGGGCACCGGCTGGCTGGACAAGGTGCTGGAACGTTTGGAGCACGGCGAAGGGCGGGCCGAGGACATCGACCTGCTCTGGGATATCCAACGGAAGATCGAAGGCAACACCATCTGCCCGCTGGGCGATGCCGCTGCCTGGCCCGTGGCCAGTGCCATCCGCCATTTCCGCGACGAGTTCGAATACCACGTCACCCACCGGGAAAAAGTGAAGGACCCGAAGCATTTCGCACGGGAACCTTTCCGGAAGAGTGCCAAATTCGCGACCGCATAAGCCATGCCCAAGGTCACCATAGACGGCATTTCGATCGAAGTCCCCGAAGGGACCACGATCCTGCAGGCTGCCCGCATGATCGGCGAGCGCAACAAGGCGGACCGCCATGTGGTGCCGCCGGCCATGTGCTACTACAGTACGCTGGAGACCAGTGGTGGCTATTGCCGGACCTGCCTGGTGAAAGTGCCCAAGGGCAGCGAAAAGGACCCCCGCCCCATGCCCAAGCCGGTGCCCAGCTGCCGCACCATGGTGATGGACGGCATGGAAGTGGCCAACACCACCGACCCCTCGCTGATCGACGCACGCAACGGGGTGGTGGAGATGCTGCTGATCAACCACCCGCTGGACTGCCCCATCTGCGACCAGGCCGGGGAGTGCCACCTGCAGGACCTGAGCTACGAGAACGGCACGGCCGCCAGCCGCTACGAGTTCGAACGCCGCACCTTCGACCCGATCGATATCGGCGACACGATCAAGCTGCACATGACGCGCTGCATCCTGTGCTACCGCTGCGTGAAGGTGGCCGAGCAACTCACCGACGGCCGCGTGCACGGGGTGATCAACCGCGGCGATACCGCCGAGATCAGCACCTACATCAGCCAAGCCATCGAGAACGACTTCAGTGGCAACATGATCGACGTGTGCCCGGTGGGCGCCCTCACCGACCGCACCTTCCGCTTCGCCAGCCGCGTGTGGTTCACCAAACCCATGGACGCGCACCGCGACTGCACGAACCCGAAATGCTCCGGCCGGGTGGTGTTGTGGCTGAAGGGAGAGGAGGTCCTGCGTGTGACCGGGCGCAAGGACCAATGGGGCGAGGTGGAAAGCTTCATCTGCAACACCTGCCGCTTCGACAAGAAGGACCTGAACGCCTGGACGGTGGAAGGCCCACGCCAGATCGACCGGCACAGCGTGATCAGCCAAGGGCACTATGCCCTGAAGCGTGAACAACCCTTGCTGACGGCTCCGGCACCGAACGTACCGGAACTGGCCAAGCGAAAAGAACTCAAGGACCGATGATCCTGACCACGGCCATATTCCTCCTGGTGCTCTTCGTGATCACCCTCACGGTGGCGGCCTATTCCACGTACGGGGAGCGCAAGGTGGCGGCTTTCCTACAGGACCGCATCGGGCCGAACCGGGCCGGGCCCCTCGGCCTGTTGCAGCCCCTGGCCGATGGGGCCAAGATGTTCATGAAGGAGGATTTCATCCCCGCGGCGGCGAACAAAAGGCTCTTCATCCTCGGCCCGGCTATCGCCATGACCACGGCCCTGATGACCGGGGTGGTGATCCCCTGGGGCGGGGAGCTCACCCTCTTCGGCGAGACCTTCAAGCTGCAAGGCACGGACCCCGAGATCGGCATCCTGTACGTGTTCGCCATCGTGAGCATCGGGGTGTACGGGATCATGCTCGGCGGGTGGGCCAGCAACAACAAGTACGCGCTGCTGGGTTCGGTACGTGCGGCGAGCCAGATGGTGAGCTACGAACTGGGCCTGGGCCTGAGCATCGTGGCATTGGTGATGTTGACCGGTACGCTTAGCCTGGGCGGCATCGTGGAACACCAGATCCAACACGGCTGGAACGTGCTGTACCAGCCGTTGGGCTTCCTGATCTTCCTGGTGTGCGCCTTCGCCGAGACCAACCGCTCTCCCTTCGACATGCCCGAGTGCGAGACCGAGCTGGTGGGTGGCTACCACACCGAGTTCAGCAGCATGAAGTTGGGCTTCTTCCTCTTCGCCGAGTACACCAACATGTTCATCAGCAGCGCGGTGATCGCCACGCTGTACTTCGGTGGCTACCACGTACCCGGGTTGGACAAGCTGGGCCTGGACCCCAACCTGGCCACGTTGATCGGCACGGCGGCGATGTTCGCCAAGACGTTCTTCTTCATCTTCTTCTTCATGTGGGTGCGTTGGTCCACGCCGCGCTTCCGTTTCGACCAGCTGATGAACCTGGGCTGGAAAGGCCTGATCCCCCTGGGTATCGCCAACGTGTTGATCACCGGGACCCTGTACCACCTCTTTGAGCTATGGAAAGGATGAGCACGATGGCCCCCCTGACCAACCGCTCGCGCCAGGTGAGCGATAAGAAGATGACGCTGATGGAGCGCATCTACCTGCCGGCCATGGCGGTGGGCCTGTTGATCACCCTCAAGCACTTCTTCCGGAAGAAGCCCACGATCAAGTACCCGGATGAGGTCCGTCCGCGGGCGGCGATCTACCGTGGCCAGCACGTGCTGAAACGCGATGACCGGGGCCGTGAACGGTGCACGGCGTGCGGCCTGTGCGCCGTGGCCTGCCCGGCGGAGGCGATCACCATGGTGGCCGCCGAGCGCAAGAAGGGCGAGGAACACCTGTACCGCGAGGAGAAATACGCCAGTACATACGAGATCGACATGCTCCGCTGCATCTACTGCGGCGATTGCGAGGAGGCCTGCCCGAAAGAGGCCATCTTCCTGACGGACCGTCTGGTGCAGGCCGATTACCTGCGTATGCCGTACGTGTTCGGGAAGGACGAGCTGGTGGAACCGATGGACCCGGCGAAGCGGATCGATGTGAGCAAGCGCCAGACGGCGGCGGTGCTCCGCTTCAAGGAGAACAAACGCTACGCGCACAACCGTTAGACCCATGCTCGCGCTCTTCTACCTCTTGGCCGCCATCAGCGTGATCAGCGCGCTGTTCGTGGTGGGTGCCCGCAACCCGGTGAACAGCGTGATCGCGCTGGTGGTCTGTTTCCTGAGCATCGCCGGGCACTACATCCTGCTGAACGCGCAGTTCCTGGCCATGGTGCACGTGATCGTTTACACGGGGGCCATCATGGTGCTGTTCCTGTTCGTGATCATGCTGCTGAACCTGAACAAGGCCACCGAACCGATGCGGCCCCTGGGCATGCGCGTGGCGGCGGTCACCGCCGGCGGACTCCTGTTCATCACCCTGGCCGCGGCGATCCGGCAGGGCATCCATATCCAGGCGTCGAACGCCTTCGACCCCGGCGTGGGCCTGGTGCGCCACGTGGGACATGTGCTCTTCACGGAGTTCCTGCTGCCCTTCGAGGTGAGCAGCGTGCTCTTCCTCAGTGCCATCGTGGGGGTGGTGATGCTGGCCAAGAAGGACAAGCACCTACCCGACGCACCTGTTGAACCGATGACCGAAGCCGAGCGTGCCCGGCGCACCGCATAGACCATGGAAGAGGGCATCATCACCGCGATCCGCGCGGTACCACTGGACCACTACGTGCTGCTGAGCTTCCTGCTCTTCAGCATCGGCGCGGCCGGCGTGGTCATGCGGCGCAACACCATCATCATCCTGATGTGCATCGAACTGATGTTCAACAGCGTGAACCTGCTGCTGACGGCCTTCAGCGCGCACCATAGCGATCCTCGCGCCCAGGTGTTCGTGTTCTTCATCATGCTCGTAGCCGCCGCCGAGGTCACCGTGGGGCTCTCCATCCTGGTGATGATGAAGCGGAACGTGGACAGTGTGGACGTGAACCAATTGAACCGTTTGAAAGGATGAACCAGGACCTCCTCGCGGCTTGGGTACCGGGCCTGCCCCTGGTGGGCGCCATCGTCCTCGCCTCCTTGCGCCGCAAGCTGAGCGCCAACGTGGCCGGTGGGCTGGCCACCGCGCTGATCGCCGTGTCCTTCATCCTGAGCCTGCTCCTGTTCAAGGACCTCGACCCGGCGAGCGGGGGCCGCACCGTGAAGCTGCTGGATTGGATCCACGTGGCAGGCATGGAGATCCCCCTGGGGCTGCGCATCGATGCGCTCTCGATCACGATGATGTTGATCGTTACGGGCATCGGCTCGCTGATCCACCTGTATTCCATCGGCTACATGCACGACGATGAGCGTGCACCCACGTTCTTCGCGCAGCTCAACCTGTTCAGTTTCGCGATGCTGATGCTGGTGATGGGCAGCAACTTCCTGGTCACCTTCATCGGCTGGGAGGGCGTGGGCCTGTGCAGCTACCTGCTGATCGGCTTCTGGTACAAGACCCCGGAATACAACTACGCGGCCCGCAAGGCCTTCGTGATGAACCGCATCGGCGATGTGGGCGTGGTGCTGGCGATGGTGCTGCTGTTCCAGCGTTTCGGCACCCTGGAGTACGACGCCATCATGAACGCGGCCACCGGAGTGAACGACCCGTTGATGATCGCGGCCACGTTGTTCCTCTTCCTCGGGGCCACGGGCAAGAGCGCACAGATCCCCCTGTTCACCTGGCTGCCCGACGCCATGGCCGGCCCCACGCCGGTGAGCGCGCTGATCCACGCCGCCACGATGGTGACCGCCGGCATCTTCCTCACCGTACGCAGCAGTGTGCTATTCGAACTGGCGCCCTTCACGCAGGACATCATCCTCTGGGTGGGTACGGCCACGGCGCTGCTGGCGGCCAGCATCGGCCTGTTACAGAACGACATCAAGAAGGTGTTGGCCTATTCCACGGTGAGCCAGCTCGGCTACATGTTCGTGGCGCTGGGCCTCGGGTCGTACAGTGCGGCCATGTTCCATGTCACCACCCACGCCTTCTTCAAGGCCCTGTTGTTCCTCGGCGCGGGCAGCGTGATCCACGCGCTGGGCGGGGAGCAGGACATCCGCAAGATGGGCGGGCTGAAGGGCCACATCAAGATCACGTTCATCACCTTCTTCATCGGTACCATCGCCATCTCGGGACTGCCGTTGATGAGCGGCTTCTTCAGCAAGGACCTGATCATGGCGTTCGCCTTCCAGCGTTCGCCGGTGCTGTTCGCCCTGCTGCTGATCGGTGCGTTGATGACCACCTTCTACATGTTCCGCCTGCTGTTCCTGGTGTTCTACGGCACCTACCGTGGCCAGGCGCATCCGCACGAGAGCCCGCTGACGATGACCATCCCGCTGATGGTGCTGGCCGTGTTGAGCGTGGTGGGCGGCTTGTTGAACCTCCCGCACCTCTTCGGCGGCCACGAGGCCATGAAGCACTTCCTGGAGACGGCTGCGGACGGCATCCGTTTCGAGCACCTGGAGCTGAGCCACGCCACGGAGTGGATGCTGATGGGCCTCACCACCGCGCTGGTGTGCGTAACGATCTACCTCGCCCATGGCCGGTTCGCCAAGAAGGCGACGCTGGAAGGCAACGAAGCCGACATGCCGTTCCTCAAGCGCCTGATCGCCCAACGCTGGCGCATCGACGAGCTGTACCGCGCACTGTTCGAGAAGCCCTATGCCTGGTTGAGCACCAACCTGTACACCATCGCCGAGAACAAGGTGATGGCCCCCTTGGTGCAAGGGGTGGGTGCCGTGGCCTTGCGGCTGGGCGGCACGGTACGCCAGGTGCAAACGGGCAATGCGAGCTTCCACATGCTGGCCATGCTCTGCGGCCTCATCCTATTCCTCATGATCACCCTATTGAGCAACTGAGATGATCGCTACCCTCCTCTTGCTCATCCCGTTCATCGGCGCGCTCGCGTTGTTGCTGCTGCGCCCGGCACAAGCGCGGCCGATCGCCCTGGCGACCACCCTGGCCTCACTGGCGGTGGTACTGTACGCCTGGGTCGGTTTCGCCGGAGGCACGGTGCTGCACCATGACCACGACTGGGCGACCGACTGGGGCCTCCGCCTGGTGTTGGGCTACGATGGCGTGGGCCTGCTGATGTTGATCCTCACCGCCGTGGTGTTCCCGTTCATCGTGGCCGCCGGGTACGGCCAACCCGAGGATCGGCCAGCACGGTTCAACGCGCTGCTGCTGCTCACCCAGTGCTTCCTGTTCGGGGTGTTCCTGGCGCAGAACGCCGTGTTGTTCTACATCTTCTACGAACTCACGTTGATCCCCGTGTTCTTCATGCTGCTCTACTGGGGCGGCGCGGATCGCCGAGCGATCACGGTGCGCTTCTTCATCTACACCCTGCTGGGTGGCCTCTCCCTGCTCTTCGGCATCGTGTATCTGCTGGTGAACAACGGGGGGAATGGCGACCTCGGCGCATTGGCGGCCTTGAACCTTCCGGCGGACACCCAGGTGTGGTTGTTCTGGGCGCTGTTCCTGGCCTTCGCGATCAAACTGCCGATCTTCCCCTTCCACGGCTGGCAGCCCGAGACCTACCACATGGCACCGCTGCAGGGCACCATGGTACTGGGCGCCGTGATGTTGAAGATGGGCCTGTACGGCGTTTACAAGTTGGTGTTCCCCCTGGTGCCCGCCGGCGTGGTGTACTGGCAGGACACGGTGATCATACTGGCTTTGATCGGTGCGGTGTACGCCGGCATCATCGCCTTCCGGCAGGCCGACCTGAAGCGGTTGGTGGCCTACTCCTCGCTGAGCCACGTGGGGGTGATGTGCGCGGGTCTCTTCGCCTGGAACGCCTATGGCATCAGCGGTTCGCTGTACCAGGCCTTCGCGCATGCGGTGCTGGTGGTGAGCCTGTTCTACATCGTCGGCGCGCTTCGCGAAAGGCTGGGCACCACGGAGCTCAGCGCCATGGGCGGATTGAAGACCGTGGCACCGCGTTTGGCGGCTTTGTTCCTGTTGGTGGTGGTGAACGCCGTGGCCCTGCCGCTCACGCAGAGCTTCGTGGGCGAGTGGCTCATGTTCACCGGGCTCTGGCAGGTGAACGGGTGGTACGCTTTCCTGGGCCTCACCACCATCGTGCTGGGCGCCATCTACATCTTCCATGCCTACCAGCAGGTGATGCTCGGCCCCGGCCGTCCCGGTCTAACGCTATCCGACGCATCGACCCGCGACCACCTGTACCTGGTGCCGCTGATCGCGGTCACCTTGATCCTTGGCGTGTACCCGGCACCGATCCTCGAGCTGGTGGATGCGCCCGTCCTTCACCTCCTTTCCAGCCTATCGATCCCCTGAGATGAGCGCCCTTGTCCTGCTATCCGTACTTGGTGTGGTGCTGCTCTACCTGGGCCTGTTCAACCACCGGGGTTCACTGGCCACGGTGGGGGTGCTCGGCCTCCTGGGCGCCTTCATCGTCATTGCTGCGGGCTGGCACTTAGAAAGCCCCCTGTTCGCCGATGTGGTCCGTTTCGACCCTTATGCGCGATCCTTCTCCCTGGTGATGTTGGCGATCACGGTACTGCTCTTCCTCTTCGGCGTGGACTACTACGCGCGCATGAAGGAGAACGTGGCCGAGCAGTACGCGCTCATGGTCTTCTCGTTGGTGGGCGGTATCCTGATCTGTAGTTTCTCCAACCTGGTGGTGCTCTTCCTGGGCATCGAGATCCTGAGCATCCCGCTCTACATCCTGGCGGGAGGCAAGCGCGACAGCTTCCGCAGTGGCGAGGCGGCGTTCAAGTACTTCATCCAGGGGTCGTTCGCCTCGGGATTCCTGCTGCTGGGCCTGGCGTTGATCTATGGGGCCACGGCCTCGTTCGATCTGGCCACCATCGCCGCCTACTCCCAGGCGCTGGCCGGAGGCTACGACATGGTCTTCCTGCTGGGCCTCTTCCTTACCCTGGCGGGGCTGGCGTTCAAGCTGGCCGCGGTGCCCTTCCACTTCTGGAGCCCCGATGTGTACGAAGGGGCACCCACACTGATCACCGCGTTCATGAGCACGGTGGTGAAGACCGCCGCCTTCGCGGCGTTCTACCGGACCATCGGCGGGTTGGCCCTGCCCCACGCGGTACACACCATGTTGGTCGCGATGACCGTGGCCACCCTCTTCCTGGGCAACATCGTGGCCCTGCGGCAGACCCGGTTCAAACGGCTCATGGCCTACTCCAGCATCGCACACACCGGATTCCTCCTGCTGGCCATGCTGGGCCATGACGATCGCACGGCCGATGTGCTGTTCTATTACCTGGCCACTTACGCCCTGGCCACGGTGGGGTTGTTCATCGTGCTCACCCTCGCCAAACGAGCAGCCTTGGGCGATGAGCATATCCACATCTTCCGCGGCCTCTACCGCAGCAACCCGTGGATCGCGGTGGCGGCGTTGCTCATGCTGCTCTCCCTGGCCGGCATACCGCTCACCGCGGGTTTCGTGGCGAAGTACCGGGTCTTCGTGCTCAGCCTGTCCAGCGGTCTCCTGTACACCACGCTCTTCGCCGTGGCCATGGCGTTGTTGGGCATCTACTACTACATCCTCGTGGTGCGCGAAGCGTTCACCCCACGGGAGGACCAGGGTGGTTCCTTGACCGTTACCCCGTTGAACTGGCTGGTGATCTCGCTTTGCGGCGTGGGCGTGGTGGCGCTGGGCGTGCTGCCGGGGTTGTTGCGTATAATATGACGAACCGCTAGTTGGAGAGTACTTCAAGAAATTCACCAACTTGGAACTCCAACGACAAAGTATCCACTCTCTAAGCCAGAAAAAATGGCCATTCCAAAAAAAGTTGCAGAGCGTCTTGTAGCAGGCATCAAACGCTACCAGCCAATTCTTGCTGCGGCAAAAAATCGCGATGTCGGAGAAACAGATACCGTCACGATTGTGAAGGATATGCTTGCGGACGTTTTCGGTTATGACAAGTACGCCGAACTTACAAGTGAGCATGCCATTCGTGGAACATACTGCGACCTCGCTATTAAGCTCGATGGTAAGCTGACGAAACTACTCGAGGTGAAGGCTATCGGAATTGATCTAAAGGATGCTCATGTTAAGCAAGCCATTGATTACGCCGCTAACCAAGGCGTCGATTGGGTGCTTCTTACAACAGGTGCTCGTTGGTGTGTTTATCGCGTTTTCTTCACCAAGCCCATACAACAGGAGTTGGTTGTCGATATCGAATTTTCAAACCTGAATCCACGTTCTGAGAACGACCTTGAACTACTGTATTTGTGGTGTAAGGAAGGATGGCAACGCTCCGCACTGGGTGACTTCCATGCACAAAAACAAGCATTGAGCCGGTTCTTCCTTGGGGCGGTTCTCACATCCACACCTGCACTTGAAGTGGTTCGGCGCGAACTACGACGGATAACCCCTGATATTAAGAGGCGGATTCAACCAATAAACGCAATCGCGGGGTCATCGGGTTAGTCGGTTGAAC
>JADHED010001515.1_pt1 | contig 19209 bp, 16 predicted proteins | sample 8952041 | NCBI WGS metagenome assembly JADHED01 (sample SAMN16124423, study PRJNA663239) | bioreactor sludge metagenome | isolation source: sludge (control) | place: India:Bengaluru | collected 2018-09-08
GCACGCCCCGGACTACGACATGCTCTTCGTGGACCACCTGCGGCTGCGCCCCATGCCAGAAGGCCGAGGCTGACCGATGCTCGACGACTTCATCCGGCGCTACAACGAGGCGGTGTTCGACACCGACAGGGACGCGGCGATGGCGGTGGTGCAGCAGGCGCTCGACGCCGGCGCCTCGCCCGAGGACGTCGTCTTCCGCCTCGTGGTGCCCGCGATGGACCAGATGGTGCGGTCCATCAGCGAGGACTTCGACGCCAACCTCGCGCAGCACTTCATGACGGCCCAGATCGCCTCGGAGGTCACCGACGCGATGCTCGCGCACTTCGCCGCGCCGCCCCAGACGCTGGGGCGCATCGTCATCGGCACGGCCCGCGGCGACATGCACTCGCTCGGCAAGCGCATCGTGATCGGCTGCCTCAAGGTGCAGATGGTCGAGGCCATCGACCTCGGCGTCAACGTGCCGGCCGAGCGCTTCGTGGACGAGGCCGTCCGGTGCGGCGCCCGCGTCATCGGCATCTCGGCCATGATGACCCACACCGCCCGCGCCGAGGGCGGCTGCCTCGGCGTGCGCCGCCTGCTGCAGGCCCGCGGCCTCGAGGACCGCATCAAGATCATCGTCGGCGGCGCGCCGTTCCGCTTCGACCCCGAGCTCCACCGCAAGGTGGAGGCCGACGCCTGGGCCGAGGACGGCATCACCGCCAGCAAGGTCATCGCCGGGCTCGTCCGGGAGGCGTCGTGACCACGGGATCGGACCGGTTGGCCGCCGCGATGGCCGGCGAGGCCTGCGATCGCGTGCCCATCTTCTGCAACGTGCTGGACCAGGGGGCGCGCGAGCTCGGCGTGCCGATGCGCGACTACTACGCCAGCGGCGAGCTCGTGGCCGAGGGCCAGCTGCGCCTGCGCGAACGGTACGGGCACGACAACGTGTGGAGCCTGTTCTACGTCGGCAAGGAGGCGGAGCTGCTCGGCTGCCGCGGGATCCACTTCGCCGCCGACGGCCCGCCCAACGTCGAGGACTTCGTGATCACCGGCCTCGACGACATCGCGCGCCTGCGGGTGCCCGAGGACGTGACGGCGCACCCGGCGTTCGAGGGCCCCGCGACGTGCCTGGCGCGCCTGCGCCGGGAGGTCGGCGGCCGTCACCCGATCTGCGCCTACGTCTCGTCCACCATGACGCTGCCCGCCCTGCTCATGGGCATGGAGCAGTGGATGTCGCTGCTGCTGCTCGGGCCGGCGGGCCCGCGCGACGCGCTGCTCGAGCGCTGCCACGAGTTCTTCGTGAAGGAAGTGGCGGCCTACCGCCGGGGCGGCGCCGACGTGATCCTCTACTCGAACCCGTTCGGGTCCACCGACACCGTGCCGATGCGCTTCTTCCGGGAGCACGCCCTGCCCTGGATCGAGCGCGACATCGCCGCCATCGGCACCGCCGGGGTGGTCTACTACTGCGGGATGTCGCGGATGGGACGCGTGCTCGACGAGGTGATCGCCCGCACCGGCCTCGGCGCCTTCTACCTCAGCCCGCTCGACGACCTCGCCGAGGGCAAGCGGATCGTCGGCGGCCGGGGCCTCACCAGCGGCGTGGTCAACGACGCGCGCCTCATCGACTGGACGCCGGCGGAGGTGCGCGCCGAGGTGCGGCGCCTCGTCGAGGCGGGCCGGCCCGGCGGGCGGTTCCTCTTCGGCACCGGCGTGATGCCGCTCGCCATCCCCGACGAGAACATCCGCGCGCTGGTGGACGCGGCCGTCGAGTTCGGCGCGCCCGCGGAGGCGGCCCCGTGAGCGCCTCGCGGCTCCTCCTCGGCGGCTGCGGCATCCTGCGGGCGGAGGTCCGGTTCCTCGTCGCGAAGAACCGCTGGGCGATCGACACGCGGTTCCTCGACTCGGCGCTGCACTGCTACCCCGCGCGGCTGGCCGCCGGGCTCGGCGGCACGCTGCGCAAGGCCGCCGGCAGGCAGGTGGTGGTCTTCTACGGCGCCTGCCACCCCGCCATGGAGGACCTGCTGGCCGGGGCGGGCACGCTGCGCACCGAGGGCCAGAACTGCGTGGAGATGCTGCTCGGGCACGAGCGCTTCACCGAGGCGCTCTCGGCGGGCGCCTACTTCCTGCTCGAGGAGTGGGCGCGGCGCTGGGACGAGATCATGACGCACACCTTCGGCGGCCACCCCGACGTGGTGCGCGAGATCTTCCAGGGCGACCGCACGCACCTGCTCGCCATCCGCACCCCGTGCTCGGCCGACTTCACGGCCGAGGCCGAGGCCGCCGCCCGCCTCGTGGGGCTGCCGCTGCGCTGGACCGACGCCGGGCTCGGGCACCTCGAGGCCGTGCTGCGCGAGGCGATCGCGCGCCGCCGGGAGATGGGGCCGTGAGCGTTGCGCCGCCGGCGGGCGCCGACCGCCTCGCGCGGCTCGAGGAGCGCGCGCGCGCGCTCGCCCTCGAGAAGTCGTACCTCGAGCTCGTGGTGCGGCTCATGGCCCGTGTCGGCACCACCTCCGGCGTGGACGACGCGGTGCGCACGCTGCTGCACAACGTGCTCGACGTGATTGGCGGCACCAACATCCTGCTGCACTACCGGCTCGACGACCTGTTCCACTCGGTGGACGTCTACGGGGAGCGCACCACCGCGCGCGAGCTCGCCGACCCGCTGGTCGTCGAGGCCTTCGAGCGCCGGGTGCCCATCGAGCGCGAGGGCGCGTTCAGCGAAACGCGCATGACGACGCCGGAGTTCACCAAGTCCTACACCTGGGTGTACCCGCTGCTGGCCGGCGCCGAGGTGGTGGGCGTGCTCGAGATGCAGCACCTCCACATGGGCATGCGCGGCCTCCACGCGCACCTGCCCGTGTTCTTCAACTACGCCGCGCAGATCCTCAAGAACGAGGTGAGCACGTACGCGAGGCTGAAGGCGGCCAACGACGGCCTCGTCGCCGCCAACGCCGCGTTGCGGGACGAGGTCGCCGTCCGCGAGCGCGCGGAGGAGGAGCTGCGGCGCGCCAAGGAGGGGCTGGAGCACCGCGTCGCGGAGCGCACCCGCGCGCTGTGGGAGACCAACCGGTCGCTGCACACGCAGCTGGCCGAGCGTCTCCGCACGGAGGACGCGCTCTCGCGCCTGAACGCCGAGCTCGGCGCGTTCAACCGCGTGCTGGGCGCGGCCGCCACGGGCCTGCCCGCGCGGGAGCTCGTGGCGCTCGCCGGCGCCGAGCTGTGCGCGGCGCTCGGCCTCGGTCACGGGTTCGCGCTGCTCATCGAGGAAGCCGCAGGGGCCCGGGCGGACGTCGTGGCCTGGGGCGCGGCCGCGCAACGCGAGCCCGACACCGTCGCCGGCTGCCTGACGCACGCGTGCCTCGACCGGCTGCTCGACGCCGGCCCGGTGCTGGCCGTCGAGGTGGCCGACGCCGACGAGCGCGCGCGGAAGCTGGCGGCCGTGTTTCCGTCGGTGCCCGCCCGATCGCTGCTCGCCGTACCGCTCGGCCTCGACGGCGTGGCGCTGGGCTGCCTCGTGGCGTTCTCGACCGAGGCCTGGGCGTTCTCGCCGCACGACCTGGAACTGGCCGCACGCATCGGCGAGCAGGTGGCCGGCGCCCTCGCCCGTCAGCGTGCCCAGGCCGACGCCCGGCGCCTGCGCGTCGCGATGGAGCAGACGCCCGAGAGCGTCGTCATCACCGACGATCGGACGCGCATCCTCTACGTCAACCCCGCCTTCACCGCGTCGACCGGGTACGACCGCAGCGAGGTGGTGGGCCGCATCCCCGGCGAGTTCAAGAGCGGCCTCCACGACACCCAGTTCTACCGGCAGATGTGGAGCACGCTGTTGTCGGGCGCCACCTGGCACGGCCGCATCGTCAACCGGCGCAAGAACGGGGAGCTCTTCACCGAGGACGTCGTCATCGTCCCCGTGCGCGACGCGCCCGGGCGCGCGGTGAACTACGTCGCCCTCAAGCGCGACGTCACCGACGACCTGGCGCGCGAGCAGCAGGTGCGCCACGCGCAGCGCCTCGAAGGGGTGGGACAGCTCGCCGGGGGCATCGCGCACGACTTCAACAACCTGCTCGGCGTCATCTTCCTGCAGCTCGACGAGCTGCACCGCGACGCCAGCCTGCCGCTACACGTGGTCGAGGGGCTCGACCACGTGCGGGGAGCCGCCGAGCGCGCGGCCAGGTTGACGCGGCAGCTCCTGAGCTTCGGCCGCCGGCAGGCGATGACCCTGCGGACGCACGACCTCAACGACCTCGTCGCCCGGTACGTGACGCGCCTGCGGCGCCTGTTGCCCCCGGCCGTCTCGCTCGCCTTCGAACCGGCGGCGGGCGCGCTGCCGATCTCGGGCGATGCCGCCCTGGTCGAGCAGGTGCTGTCCAGCCTGTGCGAGAACGCGCGCGACGTGCTGCCGGAGGGCGGCACCATCACGCTGCGGTCCGGCGTCGCGGAGCACGGCGACCCCGGCCCGGGGCGACCGGCCCAGGCGCGCCCGGGTCCCTTCGCCTGGGTGAGCGTCGGCGACACCGGGCCCGGGATGACCGACGAGGTGCGGGCGCACCTGTTCGAGCCGTTCTTCACCACCAAGGACGTGGGGCGGGGCACCGGCCTCGGGTTGGCCACCGCCTATGGCATCGTCAGCCAGCACCACGGCTGGATCGACGTGGACAGCGCCCTGGGGAAGGGCAGCACGTTCACGGTGCACCTGCCGCTGGCCGTCGAGGCGGCGGTCGCCCCGGCGCCGGGGCCGACGACGCGTCCCGAGACGCGGCAGCCGACGATCCTGCTCGTCGAGGACGAGCCGGGCATCCGGCGCCTGGCGCAGAAGTGCCTGGAGCACCTGGGGTATCGCGTGGTGACCGCGCCCGACGGCGTCCAGGCCCTGCAACGGTGGGACGAGGAACACGGTCACGTGGACCTGCTGCTCACCGACATCGTGATGCCGATGGGACTCTCGGGCGTCGAACTGGCCCAGCGCGTGCGCCACCTGGCGCCGGCGCTGCCCGTGGTCGTGATGAGCGGCTACGCGGCCGACGTGGTGCGGGAGGGCGGCGCGATCGGGCCGGACTACGAGTTCCTCGGCAAGCCGTTCACGGTGGGCCAGCTCGACGCCGCCGTGAGGAAGGCCCTGGCGGCTTCCGCCCCCAAGGCACCGGACCAGGGGTAGGGCGCCGGGGGCGCGCGGGGCCCGCGGCGCCGGCGTCGCGGAGTGTGCAGGAGGAAGGGAGCCAGATGAGGCCTGACCGATTCCAGGAAGCCGATGGCCTCGAGCAGCGGCGCGCCGCGGCCATCGGCGCGCTGATGACGGGCATCGTCCACGAGGCGAACACGCCGCTGCAGTGCCTGCTGAACAACCTCCACTTCCTGAGGGACTGCGTCGGGCAGCTGGATCCTGCGCGCAGTGGCCCGCCGGCGGAGTGGCGCGAGGAGGTCGAGACCGTCCTCGACGAGTCGCGCGAGGCCCTCTTGCGCGTGGTGGCGTTGGTGAATGCCATCTCGGACTTCATGCGGGCCCCGGCAGGGAGCCCGGGCCTCGTGGACCTGAACCTGACCGTGGGCGCCGTGCTGGCGCTGACCCGCAACGAGTGGAAGTACTCGGCCCGGGTGGACACGGCACTCGCCGATGGCTTGCCGCCGGTGGTGGCCGAGCCCGCGCGCCTCGGCATGGATTGCCTCGACCTGGTGCTGGCCGCCTCGCGCGACGCCGCGGCGTCGGCGTCGGTCACTGGCCAGGCGGCCCGCATCCTGGTGGCGACCCGCGCCGGGGCGGGGGGCGCCGACCTCGTGGTCGAGGTCGAACCGGGAGGCGCCCGGACGCTCACCTGGCCCGTCGCCGGCGCGTGACGCCCGGCGCCGTCAGGCCTGGTCCGGCGGCGTGCCATCCTCCGGAGGCCCGGCCCGCTGCGCGGTCAGGCGCCCCGCCACGGCCTCCTCGGCCGTGCGACGGAGCACGGGCCAGTCGATGGGCTTGCGGAGCAGGGCCACCACCCCCGGGGTGGCGGCGTAGCGGTCGAGGCCCGGCAGCCCGCTCATCAGCAGCACCGGGATGCGCTCGCCGCGGGCCTGCAGGGCCGCGCAGACCTCGGGACCGCTCAGGCCGGGCATCCTGCAGTCGAGCAGCAGCACGTCGGGCCGGCACCCCGCCACGGCTTCGAGGGCGGCGTCGCCGCAGTGCCGCGCGTCCACCTCCCACCCCGTGGACCGGAAGAGACGGGCCAGCACGCCGACCATGTTCGGCTCGTCGTCGACGATCAGCACGCGTGGCGTCGGACCGGGCATCGGGTGAGCGGGGCCCGAGGCCCATCGCTCCTGCTCAACGTTATCGGCAGCCGGGGCGCCGGCTCCAGCCGCCCGTCAGTCCGTCCCGTGGTCGGGCGTGGCCGCCGGCAGCATGGGCAGCCCGTCGTGCAGCGACGTGCCCATCAGCCCCACCTTGCGGTAGACGCGGATCTTGTCGCGCGTGTCGAGGATGTCGAGGTTGCGCATGGTGAGCTGCCCGATGCGGTCCTGGGGCGTGAAGAAGACCTCCTGCCCCTTCTCCATGGTCAGCCGCTCGGGGTGGTAGGTGAGGTTGGGGCTGGTGGTGTCGAGGATGGAGTAGTCGTTGCCCCGCCGCAGCTCGAGCGTCACCTCGCCGCTGACGGCGCGCGCCACCCAGCGCTGCGCGGTCTCGCGCAGCATCAGCGCCTGCGGGTCGAACCAGCGGCCCTGGTAGAGCAGGCGGCCGAGCCGCCGCCCGTTGCTGCGGTACTGGTCGATGGTGTCCTCGTTGTGGATGCCCGTCACGAGGCGCTCGTAGGCGACGTGGAGCAGCGCGAGCCCCGGGGCCTCGTAGATGCCGCGGCTCTTGGCCTCGATGATGCGGTTCTCGATCTGGTCGGACACGCCGAGGCCGTGGCGGCCGCCGATGGCGTTGGCCTCGGTGAACAGGGCGAGCGGCGTGGCGAAGGTCTGGCCGTTGAGGGCGACGGGGAAGCCTTCCTCGAACCGCACGCTCACCTCCTCGGGCCTGACGACCACGTCCTCGCGCCACGACGCGACGCCCATGATCGGGTGGACGATCGAGACGCCGCGGTCGAGGAACTCCAGGTCCTTGGCCTCGTGGGTGGCCCCCAGGATGTTCGAGTCGGTGGAGTAGGCCTTGTCGGCGCTCATGTGGTACTCGAGGCCGGCACCCTCGAGGTAGGCCGACATCTCGGCACGCCCGCCGAGCTCCTCGATGAACTGCTGGTCGAGCCACGGCTTGTAGATGCGCAGGTGCGGGTTCACCAGCAGGCCGTAGCGGTAGAAGCGCTCGATGTCGTTGCCCTTGAACGTGCTGCCGTCGCCCCAGATGTGGACCCCGTCCTCCTGCATGGCCGACACCAGCATCGTGCCGGTCACCGCCCGGCCGATGGGCGTGGTGTTGAAGTAGAGCTGGCCGGCGGTCGAGACGTGGAAGGCGCCGCACTGCAGGGCGGCCAGGCCCTCGGCCACGAGCTGGTCGCGGCACTCGATCAGGCGCGCCTGCTCGGCCCCGTAGGCGAGCGCCTTGCGCGGGATGGCGTCGTAGTCGTGCTCGTCGGGCTGCCCGAGGTGCGCGGTGTAGGCGTAGGGGACGGCGCCGCGCTGGCGCATCCAGTGGAGGGCGGCGCTGGTGTCGAGCCCGCCCGAGAACGCGATGCCGACCTTCTCGCCGACGGGGAGACGCTGCAGGATGTTGGCCACGAATGTATGCTCCAAAGTGCATAAGTATACATGAGCCTGCGGCGGCCCTGCCGGCGCGGCCCCCCGGCGGGGGCGGGGCCCTGCGGTCGAGCTCAATCGCCCGCCGCCGCCGGCCGATTCCCCGGACGTGGGAGCGCAGCGCCCCGAACGCCTCCGTGTCCTCGTCGTCGACGACGAGCCCGACGTGCTCGCGTCACTCGAGCGGGTCCTCCGTCCGCTGGCCGGGCGCTGGGCCCTCTCGTTCGCCGCCAGCGGCGAGCAGGCCGTCTACGCGCTCGAGGCCGGCCCGATCGACGCCCTCGTGTGCGACATCCACATGCCGGGCACGAGCGGGGCCGAGGTGCTGCGGTACGCGGCCAGCCGGCACCCCGCCGTGCTGCGGATCGCCCTGTCGGGACAGCCCGACCAGTCCGTCGCGCTGCCCGTCATCAACACCGCCCACAGCTTTCTCCCCAAGCCCGTGACGGCCGCCGACGTCGAGGCCGCCGTGCGGCAGGGCGCCCGCGTGCTCGCCCTGCTCAACGACGCCTCCGTGCGCGACCTCGTCGTGGGCCTCACCGTCCTGCCCAGCCTGCCGGCCGTCCTGAAGACCCTGCTCGAGGAGCTGCGCCAGCCCACCGCGTCGGTCTCGCGCGTCGGCGAACTGATCAGCCAGGATGCCGGGCTGACGGCGCAGCTGCTCCGGCTGATCAACAGCCCGTACTTCGGGCTGATACGGCCCGTCAGCGACCCGGCCCTGGCCGTCACCCTGCTGGGACTCGAGACCGTCGGCGCCGTGCTCCTCCAGCACCGCTTCTTCGAGCTCGCCGACGAAGGCCTGATCGACCGCGTGGGCCTCAAGGGCCTGTTCGGACACTGCTCGCGGACCGGGCGCCGCGCGGCGGCCATCGGCCGTCACTTCGGGCGTCCCGCGCGCGAGTGCGGCGCCGCCCGGGCCGCCGGCGTGCTCCACGACGTGGGCAAGATCCTGCTGGCCGTGAACTTCCCGGACCGCTACCACCGCGCCTGGCGCCTGGCGTCGGAGGGCGAGGTGCCCTTGCGCGTGGCCGAGACGGTGGAGGTCGGGGCGCCGCACGACTGGGTCGGCGGGCACCTGCTCGCGCTGTGGGGGCTGCCGGCCTCGCTCGTGGAGGCCGTGGCCTTTCACCACGACCCCGGCCAGCACGCCCATCCCGGCGGCGGGACGCTGGGCCTCGTCCATCTGGCGAACCAGGTGGAGCACGCCGCGGACCACGGCGCGTTCCGCGAGCTGGACGAGGACTACCTCGCGGCCATCGGGTGCCCGGTGGACGAGCAGACCTGGAAGGACCTGGTCGCCCTGGAGGCCTCGTGAGCGACACCGCGTCCCGCCCCAGGTTGTTGCTGGTGGACGACGAGCGGCTGATCCGCTCCGCCTACAGCCGCCAGCTTCGCGACCGCTTCGAGGTCGTCACGGCGCAGGGCGGCGACGAGGCCCTGGCCCGGTTGACGAGTGAGGACCCCTTCGCCGCCGTCATCGCCGACCTGCGGATGCCCGGCCTCGACGGGCTCACCCTCCTGCAGCGCGCGCGCGAGGCGTGCCCGGACACCGTCCGCATCCTCTTCACCGGGCAGGCCGACCTCCTCCTGGCCGTGCGGGCCGTCAACGAGGCGGGGGTCTTCCGCATCCTCCTCAAGCCCTGCCCGCCGGCACGGCTGTGGGAATGCCTCGACGCCGCCGTGGAGCAGTTCGCCCGCGCCCGCGCCGCCCGCGAGCAGGCCACGCGGGCCGCCGGCGAGGCCACCACGCTCCTGGCGACCCTCGTCGAGCGGGTCAACCCGCCGCTGCACGCGCGGCTCACCCGGCTGCGTCGCGTCGTCCGCCACATGTGCGTGGCGCTGGGCATCGCCGAGGCCGAGCGCTTCGACCCGGCGGTGACGGCCTGCGGGCTCGGCCAGCTCGCCTTCGACCGCCCCATGCTCGATCGCTTCGTCGCCCACCGGCCGAGCGACGCGCAGGAAGCGGCCCTCTTCGAGGGCCAGTGGGCCCTGTCGGCCGACATCGCCGGGCGCGTCGATGGCCTGCGGGACGTGGCGGAGATGGTGCGCGGGGCGGCGGGGCCGGGGGACCCCTGCGACGCGCCCGCGCGGGTGGCGCCGGTGCCCCTGGGTGCGCAGCTCCTGCGTGTGGCCGCCGCCTTCGACGGCCTCGTCGCGCAGGGCCTCACCCGCGACGACGCCCTCAGCCAGATGCGCTCGCAGCTCTGCCTGCCGCTGCGCCTGGTGGACGGCCTGATGGACATCGCCGTCCTCACCGTGCAGTGGGCGCTCGAGCGGCGCCGGGTCGCCGACCTCGAGGTCGGGATGATCCTCGACGAGCCGGTCCGCACCGCCGGCGGCCTCAAGCTCGCCCCGGCCGGCCAGCGCATCACCCCCGCCCTGCTGCAGGTGCTGGAGGGCTACACCCGCACCATCGGGGTCGTGGAGCCGCTGCTGGTCCGCGTCGCCGTGAACCGCTGACTGCCGGGTCCGGGGCTACCGGGCCTGGTCGTCGCCGGCCGTCCGCCCCAGCACCTGCGCCAGCACCGCCAGCAGATCGTCGCGTTCGAAGGGCTTCCGCAGCGTCGCCGTCAGGTTGAGCCCCGCCGCGTCGTCGCGGCGGTCCGACAGGCCCGTCATGCCGACGATGGGCAGCGCGCGGGCCTGGCTGCGCAGGGTCGCGGCGAGGGCGGCCCCGCCCATCACCGGCATCATCATGTCCGTGAGCACGATGGCGATCTCCCGGCCGCGGTCGGCGAACACTTCCAGGGCGTCCCGGCCGTTGGCGGCCGACACGGCCCGGTACCCGTGCCGCACCAGGGTGCGGGTGAGGCTGCTGCGCACGAGGTCCTCGTCGTCGACGACCAGCACCAGCTCGCCACGGCCCCGTGGCGGATCGGGGCGCACGGCGAGGGCACCGGCGGCGGTGTCGGCGAGGGCTGGCAGGTACACCTCGAAGGTGGCGCCAACGCCGGGCGTGCTGTCCACCCGGAGGAAGCCCTCGTGGCCGTTCACGATGCCGAGCACCGTGGGCAGGCCCAGGCCAGATCCCTCGCCCGGGCCCTTGGTCGTGAAGAACGGGTCGAAGAGGTGCTCGAGGTGCTCCTGCTGGATGCCGGTGCCCGTGTCGCTGACGCGCAGCCGGACGTAGCGCCCGGCACGGGCGGTGCCGTGCACGCCGGTGGGCGGCTCCGCGAGCGTCACGTTGTCGGCGCCGAACCGCAAGGTGCCGCCGGCGGGCATCGCGTCCCGGGCGTTCACCGCGAGGTTCACGAGCACCTGCTGGAGCCGGGTCGAGTGCCCCAGCACGCCCCACAGGTCGTCGGGCACCTCGGCCGCGATGTGCAGGTGCCGGGGGAACGTCTCGCGGGCGAGCCGTTCGACCTCGCGCACGAGTTGGCCCACGGAGACCGGCGTGCGAGTGCCGGGGGTGCCCCGGGCGAAGGTCAGCAACTGGCGGACGATGTCGGCGCCCCGGCGCGCGCACTGCTCGATGGTGTCCAGTTGCTGCCGATCCTCCTCGGTCGCGACGGCGGCGTGCAGCAGCGGCGCGAGCATCAGGATCGGCGCCAGGATGTTGTTGAGGTCGTGGGCGATGCCGCTGGCCAGGACCCCGATGCCCTCGAGGCGCTGGGCGCGGTAGTACTGGGCCTCGAGCTGCTTCTGCGCGGTGACGTCCGCGTCGATGGCGAGGATGCCCGTCGGCCGGCCCTGGGCGTCGCGCAGCAGGGTGCAGCGGCTGAAGACGACGACGGGCGGGGCACCATCGCGCTCGAGCCGCAACTCGCCGGCCCAGTTGCCCTCGGCGATCGCCTGGGCCCGCGCCGCGCGCACCGACGCGTGCGTGAGGAGCGCGTTCGCGGCCGACGCGCCGTGGTCGAAGCCGTGCAGCCGGTGCGCGCTCCGGTTCCAGTAGGTGAGGCGGTCGTCGAGGTCGCGCACGTAGATCGCGTCGTTGGCGGCGTCGAGCAGCGCCGCGTGCTCGCGGACGCGCGCCTCGGCGCGGTAGCGGTCCGACACGTCCTGCTTGACGGTGACGAAGTGGGTGAGCCGTCCCGCCTCGTCGGTCACCGGCGTGATCGTCTGCTCCTCGGTGTAGAGGCTGCCGTCCTTCCGCCGGTTCACGAGCTCGCCGTGCCACACCCGCCCGGCGAGCACGGTGCGCCACAGCTCGGCGAAGAACTCGGGCGGGTGCTCGTTGGCCCGCAGCAGCTCGGGCAGGGTCCGGCCGAGGTACTCCTCGGGCGCGTAGCCCGTGAGGCGGGTGAAGGCGGGGTTCGCCCACAGGCAGCGCGACTCGATGTCGGTGATGACGATGGCGTTGGCGGCCGCGTCGAGCGCCCGCGTGCGGAGGTGCAGCGCCTCGTCCACCCGGCGCCTGGCCCGGCGCTGCTCCGCGTCCCGCAGCTGCCGCTCCACGGCGGTGCCCAGCCGCTTGAACTCGCTCTTCAGCAGGTAGTCGTGCGCGCCGGCGCGCATGGCGGCGACCGCGAGCTCCTCGCCGATGGTGCCAGACAGGAGGATGAACGGCAGCCCGTCGTCGTGCCGCCGCACGGCGCCCAGCGCGTCCAGGCCGCTGAAGCCGGGCATGACGTAGTCCGAGAGCACCACGTCCCAGGGCTGCTCGTCGAGCGCGCGCTGCAGGGGCTCGGCCCCGCAGACGCGCCGCCACTGCACGGCGAACCCGTACCGCGTCAGCTCGCGGACCATCAGCTCCGCGTCGAGCGCGGAGTCCTCGACGATCAGGACCCGCAGCGGATGCCTTGCCGCCGCGTCCTCCCGTCCAGCTGGGCGTTCACGGTCGGTCATGGTCGCGGCACTCCTGCGGCCCGGGGTGCTGCCACCCTGGCCCGCCCGCGGCGCGGGGGCCGTCGCGTAGGGCACCATCGTAGCCGGAGAGCCCCTCAGGCCGCAGGGCGCGGCAGGGTCAGCCTGAACGTCGTGCCGGCGCCATGGGCGCTGTGGAACTAGAGCGTCGCGCCGAGGTAGCGCTCGGCGATCAGCTTGGCGCCGAACGTGCCCAGCCCACGGCCGCGGCCCTTGGTCGTGAACGCGCGCTGGAACACCTGGAGGCGGGCGCCCTCGGGCATCGCGGCGGGATTGTGGACGGTGAAGACGGCGAGCCCGTCTTCGTTCGTGAAGCCGACCGTCACGACCTCCGTCGGCACCGAGGCCTCGAGCGCGTTCTTGAGCAGGTTGCCCAGGACGCGCCGCATGAGCACGAGGTCGGTGGTCACCGGTGGCGCCCCGTCGGGCACCGCCACGGCGATGGTCTTGCCTTCCGCCACGTCGTGCGACGCGTAGAGCGTGCGCAGCTCGTCGAGCAGCGCACGCGGGCAGGCCGGGGCCGGGCGGACGGCCAGCGTCCCGTTCTCCGCGGCGGTGAGGTCGCGGTGCGCCTCGATCTCGTCCACGAGCTGCTGCGCCAGCCGTGCCGCGGCAGGCGCCAGCGCCTGCGCCTCCTCGGGGTCGAGGTCCGGCCACACTTCCATCAGCCCGCGCAGGCCGCCGGCCGCGTTCAGCGCGTCGTGGAAGAACATCCGCTCGAGCACCTGCCGGCGCTGGGCGTCGGAGGTGTCGCGCAGCGTCACCATCAGCGTCTGCAGCGGGCCGATGTCGAGCGGGCTGGCGTTGACCCCCATGTTGAGCGTCTCGTCCCCGTGGTCGCCCGCCACCTGGATGCGGCACTCCTGCGCGGCCGGCCGCCGCTCGAGCCGCGCGCCGCGCAGCGCCTGGGCCGCCCCGCACCACGCGCACGCCTCGGTGGTGCCGCAGCCGCCCGGCGCCTCGAACGCGTGGACGCAGCCCAGCACCTCGCCGAGCCGGCGGCCGACGAGCGCCGCCTTCGGCACGCCCACGAGCGTCGCCAGGGCCTCGTTGCCGATCAGGATGTCGCGATGGGCGTTGACGATGACGGCGGGGCCGCCCACCGACTCCAGCATGGCCGCCAGCAGCGGCGTCACCGCGACGGTGCCGGCCTGCGCCCGAAGCTCGTCCGCGGGAGTGCGCTCTGGCGTGTCGAAGAACGTCACGGCGGCCATCGGCGCGGCGCGCCGGGCCGCGGTGCCCGCGTGCGTGAATGACTGACTCTTCCGTGGCGCCTGCCTGCCGCCTGCTACACTCGCCCCAGCGAGGGACGGGCGTGGGCACGACGAGGAGGGCCGGCGCGACGATGCTGCAGTGGCTGGGGGGGCTCGCGCTCTGTGGCGCGCTGCTGGTGGTGGTGGTGCGCGCCGTCGAGTCGCGCCTGGCGTTCTTCCCGGAACGTGGGGAACCCTACACGCCCGCGAGGCGGGGGCTGCCGATCGAGCCGCTCGACGTGCGGACGGCCGACGGCGAGACGGTGCGCGCGTGGTGGATGCCCCGCGAGGGCGCGCGCGCCACCGTGTTCTACCTGCACGGCAACGGCGGGCACCTGTCGATGTGGGCGCCGGTGCTCGAGCGGACGTGGCACCAGGGCTACGCGGTGTTCGCGATCGACTACCGGGGCTACGGCCTCAGCACCGGCACGCCGTCCGAGCAGGGGCTGTACCGCGACGTGGACGCGGCGCTCGACGCGCTGCAGGCCCTGCGGCCGCCGCGGCCGGTGGTCTACTGGGGGCGATCGCTCGGATCGGTGATGGCCGCCTACGCGGCGAAGAGGCGGCTCCCCGACGGCCTGATCCTCGAGGCGGGGTTCCCCAACGCGCGCGCCGTGCTCGCCGGCAGCCCGCTGTGGCTGATGTCGTGGCTCTCGAGCTACCGGTTTCCCGCCGCCGCGCACGTGCGGCAGGTGATGGCGCCGACGCTGGTGCTCCACGGCGATCGCGACGGCATCATCCCGTTCCCCCTGGGCCAGCGGCTGTTCGACGCGGTGCCCGGGCCGAAGCGCTTCTTCACCATCGCGGGCGGCGACCACAACGACGTCGATCCCCCGGACCCGGCCGCCTACTGGCGGGCGGTGGAGGAGTTCGTCGAGGGCCTGCCACGGGGGCGGTAGGCCCTCGCGGCCGCGCCTCCGACCCGCTCACCGCACCGCCGGCGCCTCCTGCAGCAACTCCCGCACGCGCGGCACCACGCGCGTCGCGTACAGCTCGATGCTCGTCATCATCGCGTCGTGCGGCAGCGTGCCGCTGCTGTACTTCATGTCGAAGCGCGACAGCCCCAGCGCCCGCACCGCCGCCGCCACCTTCTGGGCCACCGTCTCGGGCGAGCCCACGAACAGCGCGCCGTTGGGCCCGGCCTCGCGCTCGAAGTGCGCGCGCGTGATCGGCGGCCAGCCGCGCTCGGCGCCGATGCGGTTCATCAGCGCCGCGTGGTGGGGCCACAGCTGCTCGCGCGCCAGCTCGTCGGTCTCGGCCACGTGCCCGGGCGAGTGGGCGCCGATCGGCAGGCGCGGCCGGCCGAGGCGCTCGAGCGCCCGGTAGTACAGGTCCACCAGCGGCGCGAACCGCGCCGGGCTGCCGCCGATGATCGCGAGCATCAGCGGGAAGCCCAGGCGCGCGGCGCGCACCACCGACTCGGGGCTGCCGCCCACGCCGACCCAGGCGCGCAGGCGGCCGCGCTCGATCGGCGGGTACACGGCCTGATCGCGCAGCGGCGCCCGCGTGTGGCCCGACCAGGTGACGGGCCGCTCCTCCAGCAGCGCCGCGAGCAGCCCGAGCTTCTCCTCGAACAGTTCTTCGTACTGCCGCAGGTCGTAGCCGAAGAGCGGGAACGACTCGGTGAACGACCCGCGTCCCAGGATCACCTCCGCGCGCCCGCGCGACACGGCGTCGAGGGTCGAGAACCGCTGGTACACGCGGATCGGGTCGTCGGAGCTGAGCACCGTGACGGCCGAGCCGAGCCGGATGCGCTCGGTCCGCGCGGCGATCGCCGCCAGCACCACCTCGGGCGCCGACACGGCGAAGTCGGCGCGGTGGTGCTCGCCCACGCCGAAGAAGTGCAGGCCCAGCCGGTCGGCCAGCACGCCCTCCTCGACGACGTCGCGCAGCACCTGCGCGTGGTGATGGAGGGTGCCGTCGGGGGCGGCGGTCACGTCGCCGAAGGTGTCGAGGCCGAACTCGACGAGGGGCGTGGGGTCGATGTGTGTCACAACACGATTCTAGCCGATCGCCGGCGCGCGCGCATCCCGTCGCCCCGCCCAGCCCGCTTCCGGGGCACACTGTCGGCCATGGCGCTGACCTCCACCGTCCACACCTTCGACATCGATCTCGCCGACGCCGACCGCCACGTCTACGAGTCGCTCGCCCTCCGCGTCGCCCGCCACCCGTCGGAGAGCGAGGAGTTCCTCGTCACGCGCGTGCTGGCCTACGCGCTGGAGTACGCGCCGGGCATCGCCTTCTCCGCGGGGCTCTGCGTGCCCGACGAGCCCGCACTGTGGGTGCGCGACGACACCGGCGCCGTCCGCGCCTGGATCGAGGTCGGGCTGCCCGACGCCGAGCGCCTGCACCGCGCCGCCAAGGCCGCGCCGCGCGTCGTCGTCTATCCGCACCGCGACGTGCAGCAGTGGCTGGCGCGCCTCGCCGGCAGCCGCATCCACCGCGTCGCGGACATCGAGGTGTGGGCGATCGACCGCGCGCTGGTGGCCGCGCTCGCGGCGCGGCTCTCGCGCCGGTCGGCGTTCGCGCTGTCGGTGGCCGACGGCCACCTCTTCGTCGCGATGGACGACGCGACCCTCGAGGGTGGAACGGCCCGGTGCCCGCTGGCGTGACGATGGGCGGTGCGTGGCGAGCGCGCGTGCGGCGGCGCCGGTGGGCCGCACACGCGCGCCCGCGGGGTCAGTGCTGATCGCGGCGGACGTACGCGCCGTGGTCCATCCGGGTCAGGAACCCCTCGCGGACCAACGCGTCGAGGATGCGCTGGCAGATGTCGCCGCGCAGGCCGAAGAGCCGCTGCGCCTGGACGACCGTGAGATGCAGCCCGGGCATCTCGGAGAACTCGGCCCGGGCGCGCAACTCGAGGCGGGCGCGCCACTGGGGATTGCGCCGGCGGTCCCCCGGGCGCACCGAGCCCGCAGGGATCTGGGCGCCAAACGTGGCGGCGGGCGACGACGGCTGGCCGGGCGAGCGCGCGGGCAGACCGTCGGACGGCATCTCGTAGGAAGGCATCGATCGTTCCCTCCTGGGGGAGCCTGTTGCGATCCCACCGTAGGCCCGGGTCGGGGAGGTGTCAAGCGGAACCGGACGCGGACCGCGCCGCGCCCCTCGGCCCTGTAGAACTTGCACGGCGGCGTGAGTCACCGGACCGCTCCGGGCGCCGCACCGCGGCACGTCCGGCGAGGCCGCCTCGCTAACAGTTTGCAGTGCAACGAGTTGCGCGGGGCACGCCGACCGCGGCGCGCACCGGCGGCCGAGCGGCATCACCTTTGCCTCCCTGGCCGGTGGAGGTCATCTCATGCGCAACGACACGTCCAGGGCGTTTCTGGTGTTCGCCGCAATCCTCGCCGCCACGGCCTGGCTGGCCTACGCGGGCCCAGCGACGGTGACGACGACCGCGGTGCACGAGGCGCCGGCGGCGGCTGCCGTGCCGGCCGAGTCGCCCCCGCCCGAGGCCGCGTCACCGGCCGAGTACGCCCGCGCCGAGGTGGTGCGCGTGCGCGCCGGCACGCTGCTGCGCGTGCGCCTCGCCAACGGCGTGGGGTCCGACCGTTCGTCGGTGGAGGACGCCGTGCGCGGCACCCTCACGCGCGACCTCGTGGTCGGCGGGCGAGTGGTGATGCCCGCGGGCAGCGAGGTGAGCGGGGTGGTCGTCGGCGCCCGCCGGTCCGGGCGCGTGGAGGGGCGCGCGCGGCTCGCGCTGCGCTTCACGGCGATCCGCGATCGCGACACGGGGGAACTGCACCGCATCAGCACGCACACGTGGGTGCGCGTGGCTCCCGGCACCAAGAAGAAGGACGCGGCGAAGATCGCCGTGCCCTCTGGCATCGGCGCGGTGGTGGGCGGCATCGTCGGCGGCGGCAAGGGCGCCGCGGTGGGCGCGGCCGCGGGCGGCGCCGGCGGCACGGCCGTCGTGCTCTCCACGCGTGGCGAGGAGGTGCGCCTGCCGCGCGGGTCGGTCGTCGCCGTGCGCCTGAGCGAACCGATCGAGGTGACGATCGACACCGCGCGGTGAGCGCGCGGGCGAGCCGCCGAGTCACCGGCGCCCTTGCTGGGCGGCGCACCGGCGTGTCGCCCGGCCCGCCACGCCGCGTCAGGCCCGCCCGCGCTCCGGACGATGGCGCACCGGCGGATGGGGCCGGTCCGCGAGCAGGGCGAGCGACCGCGCGGCGAGGGGGAACTCCGTGCGACCGCGGTAGCTCGCCGACGGCGGGTCGGCGCTGACGGTGTGGACCACGGCGTCCCAGCGGCGCCCGGCGGGCAGGGCCGGCAGGCGGAACGCGATGGCCTCGCTGTGGGCGTTGAGCAGGAGCAGCAGCGTGTCGCCCTCGGCCGGGTCGCCCGACTCGGTGAGTTCGTCCATGTCGTGGCCGGCGAGCTGCACGCCGAGGCAGCGCGCGTGCCCGTCGGCCCACGCCGCGTCGGACATCTCCTGGCCCGTGGGGTCGAGCCAGACGATGTCCTTCACCGTGGCGCCGCGGATGAGCCGGCCCTGGAAGTACTTGCGGCGGTGCAGCACGGGGTGCGCCAGCCGCAGCCGGATCAAGCGGCGCACGAAGTCGGTGAGCGCCTCGTGCTCGGGCGACGGCGTCCAGTCGATCCAGCTGATCTCGTTGTCCTGGCAGTAGGCGTTGTTGTTGCCGCCCTGCGTCCGCCCCATCTCGTCGCCGGCCGTGAGCATCGGCACGCCCTGCGAGAAGAACAGCGTGGCGAGGAAGTTCCGCACCTGCTGCTGGCGCAGCGCGTCGACGGCCGGATCGTCGGTGGGGCCTTCCACGCCGCAGTTCCAGCTCAGGTTGTGGTTCTCGCCGTCGGCGTTGTGCTCGAGGTTCGCCTCGTTGTGCTTGTGGTCGTACGAGACGAGGTCGCGCAGCGTGAAGCCGTCGTGGCAGGTGACGAAGTTGATGCTGGCGTAGGGCCGGCGCCCGCTGCGCTCGTAGAGGTCGTTGCTGCCGGCGAGCCGCGTCGCGAGGTCGGCCACGCCTCCGCCGTCGCCCTTCCAGAACCGCCGCACGGTGTCGCGGTACTTGCCGTTCCACTCGGTCCAGAGCACCGGGAAGCTGCCCACCTGGTAGCCGCCGGCGCCGAGGTCCCACGGCTCGGCGATGAGCTTCACCTGCGACAGCACCGGGTCCTGGTGGATGATGTCGAAGAACGCCGACAGCCGGTCCACCTCGAAGAGCTCGCGGGCGAGCGCGCTCGCGAGGTCGAAGCGGAACCCGTCCACGTGCATCTCGAGCACCCAGTAGCGCAGGCTGTCCATGATCAGCTGCAGCACGTGCGGGCTCTGCACGTTCAGCGTGTTGCCGCAGCCGGTGAAGTCCATGTAGTAGCGCGGCGCGTCGGCCACCAGGCGGTAGTAGGACGCGTTGTCGATGCCGCGCATCGACAGCGTCGGCCCCAGGTGGTTGCCCTCGGCCGTGTGGTTGTAGACCACGTCGAGGATCACCTCGATGCCGGC
>JADHED010001526.1_pt1 | contig 19209 bp, 12 predicted proteins | sample 8952041 | NCBI WGS metagenome assembly JADHED01 (sample SAMN16124423, study PRJNA663239) | bioreactor sludge metagenome | isolation source: sludge (control) | place: India:Bengaluru | collected 2018-09-08
GGTTATGCGGACGTCGGGTGCTTCGGAGCCAAGGGGTTCGAGACGCCAAACCTTGACCTGCTGGCGAAAGAGGGACGGCAATTCACAAATTTCCATGTTGCGCAGGCAGTTTGCTCGGCATCCCGGACCGCACTTCTGACCGGGTGCTATCCCAACCGGGTTGGGATCACCGGTGCCCTCAATTCCAGGGCGAATTTCGGAATCAACAGTTCCGAGACGACTCTTGCCGAACTGGTGAAGCAGAAGGGCTACGCCACCGGAATGGTTGGCAAGTGGCACCTCGGTCACCTGCCGCCCTTCCTGCCGACGAACAACGGCTTCGATGAATGGTTCGGCCTGCCGTATTCCAACGACATGTGGCCGGAAAATCCCAGGGTAAAACCTGGTGTTCATCCGCCACTGCCGCTGTTTGAAAATGAAAAAATTATCATTCCCGAGGTGACACATGCCGATCAGGAACAACTGACAACGTGGTATACCGAGCGTGCGGTGAAGTTCATTGAAAAGAACAAAGCCCGGCCGTTTTTTCTCTATGTCGCACATAGCATGCCGCATGTTCCGCTCCATGTGAGCGACAAGTTCAGGGGCAAATCCGCTCAGGGACTCTATGGTGACGTGATTGAGGAGATCGACTGGTCGGTGGGGCAGATCATGGATGCGCTCAAGCACAACGGACTGGAGGACAATACCTGGGTGATTTTTACTTCCGACAACGGTCCGTGGCTGATCTTCGGGAACCATGCCGGTTCCGCATATCCTCTGCGTGAGGGAAAGGGGACGGCCTGGGAGGGAGGGGTTCGCGAGCCGTGCATCATGCGCTGGCCCGGAAAGATTCCCGCCGACACCGTTTGCAACGACATGTTCATGTCCATCGATCTGCTGCCGACGATTGCCGCGGTCATCGGTGCGAAGCTGCCGGATCAACCGATTGACGGTCTTGATGTCTGGCCGATCCTTTCCGGCCAGCCGGGTGCGGTGAACCCTCATTCCGCCTATTGGTTTTATTACAACAAGGATGAGCTTCACGCGGTGTCCACCGGGGACGGACGATGGAAAATGCAGTTCCCCCACACCTATGGCTCGCTTGCGGGAAAGCCGCCCGGCCGGGATGGTGTCGCCGGCAGCGGCACGGGCTGCAAGGTGGAAAAAATCGAACTCTACGATCTCGTCAACGACGTGAGCGAGACGACCGACGTGGCGGAGAAGCATCCCGAGATCGTCCAGCTTCTGGAAACTGAGGCAGAAAAAGCCCGGGCGGAGCTCGGCGACTCACTGGGCAATCGCAAGGGCAGCGGCGTGCGTGAACCGGGAAGGGTTGTGCTCAAAAACTCCCAAAGTTCCGAGAACGACCGAAGATCTTCCGACAAAGGCGCGGGCATGTGAGCAACCTTTTGGTCATTCAATGAAGCGGAGACTTCCCATTTTTTGCCCGGTCATCTTCCTGTTGGTATCCGCCATTTTTCCGGCGAAGGGAGGCGACAAGGAATTTTCCGGGACGCCACCGAATATTATCATCATTCTCACAGATGACTCGGGGTTCAGTGACCCCGGATGCTATGGGGGGCAGATCGACACCCCGAATATCGACCGTCTGGCCCGCGAGGGCATGCGGTTTTCCAATTTTTACACGAATGGCCGGTGCAGCCCGACGCGCGCGACGCTGTTGACCGGGCGGGATTCCGCTCTGGTGGGATTTGGGGCGGGAATGCTGGGAGGCTGGAACAGGGAGTTTCTTTTTCCGGCATACCGTTCGAGATTGTCAGCGGATTATCCCACCCTGCCGGAGCTGCTGAAAGGGGGAGGGTATGCGACCATTATGATAGGCAAATGGCATTTGGGTGGCAGCGACATGCGGGATAATCCGCGATTGCAGGAGGGATGGAAAAAAAGCCATCCTGAAGAAGAGGGATGGAAATGGGGTCCCGGGGAAATTGCGGCAGATTTCGGGGCGATGCCCAGACAGCGTGGATTTGACCGGTTCTTTGGAATGATCGAGGGAGAGGAGGACTTCTTTTACCTGCCCGGGGACAGGCACAAGTACCTTGAGGACAACGTCCCTGCCACGCTGGATTATTCCCGCACTTACACGATTGCCACGCATGGGAAGACGAAGTTCGGTTTTCCCCATGCCGGGAAAACAGCGGCGGCCTTTTACGATACCGACGGAGTGACGGATCGGGCGATTGGCATGATCCAGGAGGTGAAGGACAAGCCCTTTTTTCTCTATCTGGCGTATCGTGCCCCGCATGCTCCGCTTCAGGCTCCCGCGGAGCTTGTGGAAAAGTATCTGCCGCGTTTTGCCAACATTGCCGGAGCCGTTGAGGCGAGGAAGCAGGGAGTGGCGCGCGAAGAGGTGTTTCCCGAGGGGGTGCCTGTTGCGGGGACCACGGAGTTGAAGAAAAACAAAGCTGATGATCTGGCGCATGCGATGGCGACCCATGCCGCGATGGTCGAGGTGGTGGATCAGAATGTGGGTCGGCTCATGGAGGCGCTCCGGCAGACGGGTCATGCCGGGGATACGGTCGTTTTTTTTCTGTCCGACAATGGGGCAACTGCCGAGGTTGCGGATATTGCAAACGTACCATACCGGGGCTGCAAGGCGCTTCTGTGGGAGGGTGGCACGCGCACGCACTTCATTGCGCGGTGGCCCGGAAAGATTCCCTCCGGAGGTATCAATCCAACGGTGACCTGGGTTGGCGATCTGCTTCCGACCTGCCTCCAGATTTCCGGACTCACGTATCCCGACAAATTCCAAGGGCATCCTTTGTCTCCGCCGGAGGGACGCAGCATCCTGCCGGCTCTGCTTGGAGAGAGGATGGCGCCTCCGGAATACCTTTTCTTCAACGATCGCGGCCAGCAAAGTGTCCTTTTTCAAGGAAAGTGGAAACTCCTGATCGATCCCGGTTGGTATGTCCAAACCCATGCAAGACCGGGGGTGACATATGAACTCTATGACCTGCAGGCCGATCCTGCGGAGACACGCAATCTGGTTTCCGAAAATCCGGAGATCGTCAAAAACCTCACGGAGGCCGGCGATCGCTGGCAGAAAAAATGCGGCATCTTTGATTATGGGGAAATCCTGAAAATCAAGGATCCGCACTGACCACTTCCTTCCATGCTCCCCCCTTTTGCAAAACTGAGCCTGGCCTTTTTTCTCGCGGGTGCGCTTGTGCCAAAAACCGCCTGTGGGTTGGAGGATTGGCAGAATCCCGCAGTCACGGGGATCAACAATCTTGCTCCGCATGCGACAATGGTCATTTGCCCGGATGCCGCCACGGCGAAGGCCGTTGGTCCGGTCTCGAATGCCGAACGGATCAAATCGCCGTTCTATCGCTCCCTCAATGGCGATTGGAAATATCACTATGCGCAGAATCACTCCGGACGCGTGGCCGATTTTTGGAAGCCGGACTTTGATGATTCTGCATGGACCACCATTCCCGTTCCCTCAAATGTCGAGATGCTCGGTCATGGCGTCCCGATTTATGTGAACGTCAAGTATCCCTGGACCCGTCCCGGCGAGGAGGCCACCCCGCCGTTGGTCCCCGCGGACAATCCGAACAACACCGTCAACTCCTATCGCCGCACCTTCGATTTGCCCGGGGAGTGGGAGGGCCGGCGTGTGCTCCTCACGTTCGATGGAGTCAATTCCTTCTTCACCCTCTGGATCAACGGAGAGAAAGTCGGCAGTGGCAAGGACAGCCGTACGCCGGTTGAGTTCGACATCACGAAGTTTCTGAAACCGGGAAAGAACCTCGTTGCGGTCGAAAACTTCCGCTGGTGCGATGGGTCGTATCTTGAGGATCAGGATTTCTGGCGCATGAGCGGGATCTTTCGCGATGTCTACCTCTGGTCCCCGCCGGATGTTCATATCCGCGACTTTGAAGTGAAGGCGGATTTGGATGCCAAGTATCGCGATGCCACCCTGCAAGTGGATGCAAAGGTCGGCAATGAAGATGCTGCCATTGTTGCTGCAAGCCTGGAGGCGACGGTGCTGGATCCGGCGGGCAAAACCATTGCCACTTCGAAAACCGAACTGAAGTGGTCCGGTGCCGGAGAGACGGACGCCACGCTGCGTGCCGATATTGCGAATCCCCTCAAATGGACGGCGGAGACCCCGAACCTTTACAAGCTGCTGCTCACGTTGAAGGATGCCAAGGGCAATATTCTCGAAGTCATTCCTTCCAACATCGGTTTCCGCGAAATCGAGATCAGGGATGGCAGCCTGCTCGTCAACGGGCAGCGTCCTTTCATCAAGGGAGTGAACCATCAGGAATGTGATCCGGATCTCGGGCAGGTTTACACTCCGGACCGGATGCTTCAGGACATCCTTCTGATGAAGCAGAACAACATCAATGCCGTGCGCAACAGCCATTATCCCAATGCTCCGGCCTGGTATGATCTTTGCGACCGATACGGGATTTATCTTGTCGACGAGGCAAATATCGAAAGCCACGGGATGGGATACAGCGAAAAAAGTCTGGCAAAAAATCCGGCCTGGCTTGCCGCCCATATGGACCGCACGATTCGAATGGTCGAACGGGACAAAAATCATCCGTCCGTCGTGTTCTGGTCGCTGGGCAACGAGGCCGGGGACGGGCCGAATTTCGAGGCCACCGCCGCCTGGATCAGGCAGCGGGACAGGAGCCGTCCTGTGCAATACGAGAGGGCCAAGGAGGCACCGCACACGGACATTGTCTGTCCGATGTATGGAACGCCGGCCGACATGCAGGAGTACATTTCCCGTCCGCAGACGCGTCCCTACATTCTTTGCGAATATGAGCACGCCATGGGGAACAGCAGCGGCAACATGTGGGATTACTGGGATCTGATTTACAACAAGCCGTATCTTCAGGGCGGATTCATCTGGGACTGGGTGGATCAAAGCCTGCGTCAGCCGCAAAATCGGACGACCCGCAACAAGGTTGTTCCCGTGAAACCCGGGGACAAAACTTTTTGGGCTTATGGCGGTGACATCGGCCCGAAAGGCACTCCCGATGATGACAACTCCGGGTGTGACGGTCTGGTTTCCCCGGATCGCGAGGCCCATCCGGCGCTTCACGAGGTCAAGCATGTTTACCAATACCTCCATTGCAAGCCGGTTGACCTTGCCGCGCGCACTGTGGAAGTGAAAAACTGGTTCGATTTCACAAATCCCGGGGACATTGCGGAAATCAACTGGCGGGTCACCGCCGGGGGGCGCGAGATCCAGGCCGGAGAAATGCCGGTGCCGGATCTTGCTCCCCGCGATTCCGCCCGAATTTCCATTCCTGTGAAAGCTTTTCGACCGGAGCCGGGGGTGGAGTATTTTCTGGAATTGAGCTTCCGTCTCAAGCAGGACCTGCCCTGGGCGAAAAAGGGGCATGAGATTGCCTGGGATCAATTCCAACTTCCCGATTCCGCGCCTGCATTGGCGGACAAGAACCCAGACTTTCCCAAGCTGGATTTGAAGGAAACGGATTCTCTGGCGGTCGTGACCGGGAAGAACTTCGAGGCCGGATTTGACAAAAAAAACGGCACCCTGGCCTCACTGAAATTGGAGGGAACGGAATTGGTCGAATCTCCGTTGAGACCAGATTTTTGGCGCGCCCCCACCGACAACGATCGCGGGCGCAAGATGGCGAACCTGCATTCGGACAAAGAAAACGGAAAGGAAAAGAAGGACCAGTTCGGGAAGACCCACAAAACCCAGGGCGTTTGGAAGAAGGCCCATGAGGGGGCGGAAGTGAAAAGTTTTGTTGTGACGCCGATGAACGACGGTCGGTCGGTGAAAGTCGCCGTGACGCTCGGGCTGCCGGGTGTGAATGCGCAGTGGACGACTCTTTACACGGTTTTTGGAAACGGGGAGGTGGCGGTGGAGGCATCGTTTGCCCCCCCTGATGCGGAGCTTCCCGCGCTTCCCCGGCTCGGAATGCAAATGACCCTGCCCGCAGGGTTCGATCGCATCACCTGGTTCGGACCGGGGCCCCAGGAGACCTACAGCGATCGGAAGGACGCCCGCGTGGGACTCCACAGCGGCAGCGTGCGCGAACAGTTTTTTGCGGATTACAGCCAGCCGGGAGAAAGCGGCAACAAGGTGGATGTCCGGTGGGCGGCCGTCACGAATGCCAAAGGAGTGGGGTTGCTTGTCGTCGGGGAACCGCTTTTGAGTGTGAATGCCATGCACCACACGGCCGATGATTTGCAGAATGCGCGACATGCCTTCGAGCTTCCGCAACGGAATTTCACCGTGCTGAACATTGATTGGAAGCAGCAGGGGTTGGGGGGCGATGACAGTTGGCGCGCGTGGCCGCACGAGCCCCACATGATTCCAAGCAAGGCGCAGAGTTATCGTTTCCGCCTGCGTCCCATCGAATCATCCGACGATGTCGCAAAACTTGCCCGGTCTGTTATCGAAAAATGATCCCATGAAAACCCCATCCATTTGTCTGACTCTTCTTTGTTGTGTGATGATTTTTCCCCTGGCGGGGACAGCAGCGGACCGTCCAAACATCCTGTGGATCAACATGGATGACATTGGCACGGAACTTCCCTGCTATGGGGAGAAGGCCATCCAGACACCGAATATCGACCGTCTTGTCCGTGAGGGGACGAAATTCGACCGCGCTTTTTTGACCACCTCCGTCTGTTCGCCTTCGCGATCAGCCATGATCACCGGCATGTATCAGACCAGCATCGGAGCCCATCACCATCGCAGCAGCCGGGGAGCGGGAGTTGACAAGATCAAGCTGCCCGATGGAGTTGAGCCGGTGCCCGCGTTGTTCCAGCGTGCGGGCTACTACACCTGCAACGGGGATGATCCACCGAAAGGCAAGGGATTGGGAAAAACCGATTACAACTTTGAATGGGATGAAAAAATTTACGATGGCAGCGACTGGTCGGGACGCAAGCCGGGACAGCCGTTCTTTGCGCAGATCCAGCTCTGGGGCGGAAAGAACCGCCACATGCCCAACTGGTATCACAATGTGGCGGCCAAGGAACTTGGAACACTGACTCCACCGGAAAGTGTGACACTGCCGCCCTACTACCCGCGAGATCCTGTTCTCCTCGCGGATTGGGCGGAATACCTCGATTGCATCCGGTATTGCGACATGCAGCTGGGCCGGATTCTCAAGCGCTTGGAAGACGAAGGCATTCTCGACCAGACCTACATTATCTTCATGGGAGACAACGGCATCAGCCATGCGCGCGGCAAGCAGTTCCTTTACGATGAAGGGATTCGGATGACGTTCATTGTCCGGGGGCCCGGCATCCCGAGCGGGGCCGTGAGAGACGATCTTGTCAGCCAGATCGACATGGCGCCGACATCGCTCGCGTGGGCGCACATTCCCGTGCCGGCCTGGATGCAGGGGATCGATATTTTTGCGCCCGGGTATCTGAAGCGGGACGCCATTTTTGCGGCGCGGGACCGGTGTGACGAGACGGTGGATCGCATTCGAAGCGTCCGCACGGAGCAGTTCAAGTATATCCGCAATTTTTTCCCGCAGAGACCGATGCTCCAGCCGAACGCCTACAAGGATGACAAGGAAATCATCAAGCGGCTCCGGGAACTTCACGCGCAGGGAAAACTCGATGCCTTGCAGGAAAAGCTGCTGTTTTCACCCGACCGGCCTTCTGAAGAACTCTATGACGTGAAGGCCGATCCTTTTGAAACCGTGAATCTCGCTGCCGATCCGAAACATGCGGAAATCCTCAAGACGCTCCGCGCCCGGCTTGATCAATGGATGAAAGAGACCAATGACCAGGGATTGGAGGCGGACAAGGTTTATGACAGCAACATGGCGGCATACACACAGCACATGAAACCGAATTCTCCCCTCCGCAAGGAAATCGAGGGCAACATCAAACTCATGAAACAATGGGAGGCGGAAGGCAAATAATCGCACCGACTTCTTGTCACATTCCTCTTCATCTCTCTTCCGAAACATCACTCCTCATGAAAGTCATCAACCCCGTATTGGTCGTTCTCCTTCAACTTGCCTTTTGGTTGTCCGCCGGTCCGGCATCCGCTGCCGACAAGCCCAACATTGTCTTCATTCTTGCCGACGACTTTGGTTGGGCAGATCTGGGATGTTACGGAAGCACGTTTCATGAAACGCCGAATCTCGACAAATTGGCGGGACAGGGGATGCGGTTCACGGATGCCTATGCCGCCTGTGCCGTCTGCTCACCGACGCGGGCGAGCGTCATGACCGGGAAGTATCCGGCGCGCCTGCATTTGACGGACTGGCTGCCCGGGTTGCGCGACCGTCCGAGCCAGAAACTCAGCCGGCCGGAGATCCAGAAATTTCTGCCGCTGGAAGAGGTGACGATTGCGGAGGCCCTGAAGGCGGGGGGATACAAGACCGGGTTTTTTGGAAAATGGCATCTGGGCGAGGAACCGGAGGTCTGGCCGGAGCATCAGGGGTTCGATCAGAATGTGGGCGGGTGCGGCAAGGGACACCCTCCTTCGTATTTCAGTCCGTATGGGATTCCCGCCATCTCCGACGGTCCGCAGGGCGAGTATCTGAACGACCGGCTGACCGATGAGGCCCTGAAGTTTTTGGAACAGGCAAAGGACGGGCCGTTCTTCCTTTACCTTCCGCATTACGCGGTTCACATGCCGCTTCAGGCGAAGGCGGAGACTGTTGAGAAATACAAGGCGAAGGCGGCACAGCTTCCCGCGGGCGAAGTCTATGGAAATGATCAGGGGAGTCCCGTCCGCCAGGTTCAGAATGACCCGGTGTATGCCGCGATGGTGGAGAATCTCGATGAGAATGTGGGACGTCTTCTGAGGAAACTCACAGAGCTTGGGCTTGAGAAGAACACGATTGTCTTTTTTACCTCCGACAATGGCGGCTTTTCCAACGGGAAGGGGACGCCCGCCTGCAACCTGCCGCTGCGCATGGGAAAAGGCTGGCCGTATGAGGGGGGCGTGCGCGAGCCGCTCATCGTGAAATGGCCGGATGTCACGAAGCCGGGCAGTGTTTCAGGCGTGCCGGTGATTTCCACGGACTTTTATCCGACGATGCTCCAAATGGCCGGTCTGCCTTTGCACCCGGAGCAACATTGCGACGGGGAAAGTCTTGTTCCCGTGCTGAAGGGCGGCACCCTGCCGGAGCGTCCGCTTTTCTGGCACTATCCGCACTACCATGGGTCCGGATCCTCGCCGAATGGCGCGGTGCGGCTGGGGGATTTCAAGCTCATTGAATGGTATGAGGATATGCGCACCGAGCTTTACAATTTGAAGGAAGACATCGGGGAAAAAAATGACCTTTCGGCGAAGATGCCGGAGAAAAGCGCCGAGCTTCTCAACCTTCTTCATCGCTGGCGGGAGGATGTGAAGGCTCAGATGCCCACGCCGAATCCGAAATACAATCCCAACGCCGCATCTTCCAAGAAAAAGAAAAAACGCACGGGTCCGTCCGGGACGGATGAGCCGTCCGGAGAGGGCGGGGAGTAAGGGGGCGGGTGAATACGCACTCCGCCGTGGCATGGGCATCCTGCCCCTGTCTTGCTGGATTGTGATATGCCAACCCGGCGAGGAGATCACCGTGCCGCAAAAGCGAACCTCCCGCGAAGGCGCGAAGGGAAGAAGAAGACTCACGCAGAGGCGCGGAGACGCAGAGGGAAGAGAGGAAATCCAGCAACTCCCGAGACAACAGAATACCACTCGATATCCCGGAGAAAATCTGTTCAAGAACATCCCAGAGAGCGTTTCATTCTCTGTAAAGCGTCGATTCCGGGGGTTGCCGTGTCGGCTTCGATGCGTTGCACGTGTCGCCGGTCAATTTCAGCAAGCCGGGCAAGAGCTTCCTGGATCAACTTCCGTTTTCTGTCGAATGCGGCAAACATTCCTTCAAAGAGCGACTCTGGGACGACAATAACACCCGGACATGGTGCCGTCAGAAGGGCAAACGGAGAGCGGTCTGATGGTCGCTTTATTCTCCTTGACGCTTTTTTTGGGCGATCCAACAATAATTCACGTGTCATGAAGCTCCTCCTTTTCCCTTTCGCATCGGCCTCATCCTGATGCCTGCCGGTTCATTTCCTGTTGGGACTGCGTGAGAAATCGCCGAATCCGGGTGGCGGCGGAGCAGGCTCAGGGTCTTTTGACGTTGAGTCGGAGGAAAGTCGGGACGTCGAGGTCCTCGCCTTCGACGATGGTGGGTTCGATTTTTTCGAATCTTCCGCGGGCGATGGGTTCGAACTGGAGGGTTTCCTGTTTGACCTTGGGAGGAGCGGGTTTTGGTGCGGCGGCGGAATGGGGAAGCGGTTTTTTTGCAGGCTGGGGGGTGGGAGCAGCGGGGCGCGGGGGGAGCGGCTGGGGCGCGGGAGTGGCGGGTGCTTCGTCGGCTTCGCGGGCGGCGGGTTCCAGAGCGACGGGAAGATCGGGCTCTTCCGGCACGGGAGCCGGTCTTTCGGGGCGACTGGGAGCCAGCTGGCGGGCGGGTCGCGCGGGGGGAGCGACTTCCCGCTGAGGAGCGGTTCCGGTTTTTGCCAGGATGGTGGTGACCACCGGCGCGTTGGTGTCCGCAACGGTGCTGACACCCAGATGAAGCAGGGAACCTTCCGAGGACTGGCGGGCGATTTCCTGCATGATGGCACCAACTTCGGCAAAAGACAGGGAGGGTGGTCCGGAGAGGTGAACCAGAACGCTCCCGGCTTCATCGAGAAGACGTCCGCGATCCAGAAGGGGACTTTTCAGGGCGCGTTCCAGAGATTCGTGGGCGCGGTTGTCCCCGGTGGCGGTTCCGGTTCCGAAAAGGCAGCCTCCGGAGGTGCTGTTGAGCACGGCGAGGAGATCCGGGAGGCCGACGCCGAGGGGGCCGGGAGCGGAGAGCAGACCGGCGACGGCGGAGATGCAGCCGCCGAGGAGTTCGTCACAGGCGGAAAAGGTTTCCGCGACGCCGGATTTGGGAGCGGTGAGTTCCGCCATGCGGTCGTTCTCGAAATGGATCACGGCATCGGCATGGGCGGAGATTTCCTGAAGGGCCATGGCTGCCTGTGAGGCGCGCCTCCGGCCCTCGAAGCCGAAGGGGGAGGTGACGATGGCGATGAGCAGGGCTCCGGTCTGCTTCACGGTCTCGGAGATCAGACCTCCCGCGCCGGAGGCGGTGCCGCCGCCGAGCCCGGCACAGAGAAAAACAATGTCTGCCCCGGCCAGGGCTTCTTCGATTTCCGAGAGGGATTCCTTGGCCGCGTCGAGTCCGATCTCGGGATCTCCGCCCGCGCCCAGACCCCGCGTGGTGAGGGGGCCGAGGGAAATCTTCACGGAGGAGACCGAGGAGGAGAGCGATTGCTGGTCGGAATTGATCGCCACGGTCTCCAGATCCAGATGGCCGTTCATGGTGATCCGGTCGGTGAGATTGACGCCGGCATTTCCGAGACCCACCAGGCGCACCACCGGTTTCTGTGACCGGTCCAGATACTTGGGGAACGAGATCATAGGATTTTAGAACGGACGCAATTTTTGGACCACTTTCTTGAAAAAACCACCGAGGAAAGATTCTTCCGGCATTTCCGAGCGCACGGCCTGGGCATATTTTGCGAGGCCGATGCAGGTGGAGAACTGGGGGTTTTCAAATGCGGAGGTCGGGCCGGAGACGGCCTGCGCCCGGGTGAGGTGGACAGGCATGTCGAAGACCGATTCCGCAATTTCGCGGATTCCCCGGATGAGGCTGCATCCGCCGGTAATCATGACTCCCGCGCCGAGCAGGTGAGCGGGCACCTCGTCTCCAAGCCGCCGACGGAGGAGGGTGAAAACTTCTTCCAGCCGGGCGTGGATGATCATGTTCAGCATCTCGCGCTCGACTTCCTTGCCGGAGAACCCGGTGTCGTTTTTCAGGACGATTTTTTCCCCGGGGAGGGATTTGCCGAGAATGGCCGAGCCTTCCTCGACCTTGAGTTTCTCGGCGCGGGTGATCGGGATGCGAAGGCCGATGGAGATGTCGTTTGTGATGTGATCGCCGCCGACGGCGAGGACCCCGCTGTGGCGGACGGCTCCATCGAGGTAAACGATGTAGTCCGTGACTCCTCCGCCGATGTCGATGACCAGTGCCCCGGATTCCTTCTGGTGCTGTCCGAGAACCACCTGGGCGGAAGCAAGGGAATTCACCACGACGTCTTCGACTTCGATGTGGCATTCCTTGACGCAGCGGATCGAATTCTGGATCCGGTTCGTCACGCCGTGGATGATGTGGAAGTCCGCCTCCAGGCGGCTGCCGAGCATTCCCACGGGGTTGAGGACGCCTTCCTGTCCGTCCACGTAGTAGTGTTGGATGATCGAATGCAGGATCGCATTTTCCTTCGGCAGGCTGATTTCCTTGGCCTTGTATTCGACCTCCTGGATTTCCTCCTCCGTGATCTCGCCGCCTTCATCCGGGATGGCGACGGAGCCCCGGTTGTTGAAACTCTGGATGTGGCTTCCCGTGACGGCCAGCCACACACTCTTGATCTCGACGTCGCTCTTTTCCTCGGCATCCGAGAGAGCTTCCCGGACACAATTCGAGGCGTTTTCGAAATCAACGATCTCGCCCTTCCGGACACCGCGTGAAGGGGTTTCTCCGACACCGAGAATCCGGATATCACCCTCCGCGCGGCATTCCGCGACCACGGCGCACACCTTGGTGGTGCCGATTTCCAGTCCGACATGGATGTCTTCGCGGGCCATCAGTCTCTCCTTCCTCCGCCGGTCTGGGCTGTGCGGGGATTCGAGCCGGCGAGTTTCTCCGTGACGGGAGGGTTCATGACAAAAGTGACGGGGGTGTTCCTGCGGACCATGAGGTTGACGGATTGCAATTCCCGCCCGGTGTCCCGGCAATGTTCCAGCAATTGGCGAAGGCGGGCGAGTTGTTCGGGAAAGTCGTCCGTGGAGAAGGTGATCGTGGCATTGCGGTCACTGACGACTTCCACGCAGTAGCCCCGGGAAATGTTCATGGTCCGGATGTTGAGGAGGCATTCGGGATGGCGTCCGACCTCGTCGAGCAGGGCGAGGGCGCGGTGGAGGTCCTCGTTGTGGAGGGGTTCTCCGTCGCGGATGTTGTCGCTTTGCACGCCGTAGATGACGGGGAGATGGTAGAAATCCGGCTGGATGATCCGGGGCTTCATGAGAAATCCGGTTTCATCAACGAGGAGGGATTTTTCGGGATCGAAGGGGTCGGCATCTTTTTCGAGGGGAGCCACCCAGGCGACGGGGTCGCGGGCCGTGATGGTGAGGGAGATATGATCCGGGAGATGGCGTTCGATGGAGACATCTCCGACCTGGGGGATCGCCCGCAGGGCCTTCTCGGCATTGGCGAGATTGATCCGGAAAATGTTTTCCCCTTCGCGGATGCCGGTCTCCGCAAGGGCTTCCTCGCGGGTGAGGACGCCGTCCAGCTCGAGGGTGACCCGCTTCAGCGTGTAGTCCGAGTTGGAGAAAAAGAATTTGTCGAGGGCGGTGGAGATGCCGAGCCAGGCGGTGATGCAGAGGACGACGAGGAGGGCGCTTTTCCAGAAAAAGGAACTGAGCTTCTGTCGTCGCTGGCGCCGGGCGGTCACGGCGCGGACTTTCACGTTGAGCAAATGCTGGCCGCGACCCGTCTGGTGGAGTCTGCGGTTGCTTTGGGTGGTGCGTGTTGGTCGGCGGATCATTTTTTTCGACTGGCGATGGAAAGACCTGCAATTTCTTCGCAGAGGGAAGGGAAGTCGAGTCCGACAACGGCAGCGGCCTTGGGGAGCAGGCTGGTCTCGGTCATGCCGGGAATGGTGTTGATTTCCAGAACATTCAACCTGCCGTCGGGGGCGAGCAGGATGTCCACGCGGGAGTAAACGTCCAGATCGAGAGCCCGGCAGGCGGCAAGAGCGGTGGCCTGGATTTTCGCGGTCCATTCGGGAGAGAGCGGGGCGGGGACATGGTAGGTGGAGGCTCCCTTGGTGTATTTGTGCTCGTAGTCGTAGAAGCCTTCGTTCGGGACGATCTCCACGATGGGAAGCGCGGAGTCGCCGAGGACGCCGACGGTGAGTTCCCGTCCGGTGAAAAATTCTTCGATCAGAACCCGGTCGCCGTATTGGAAGCAATCGTCCAGAGCGGCGGGAATTTCCCCGGGGGATTGGATGATGTGGACTCCGACGCTGGATCCCTGCCGGGGGGCTTTGATCACGCAGGGAGGCTCCCAGTCCGGATTTTCTCCGTGCCGGATGATTTTCCAGGCTGCGGTTGGAACGCCCGCGCGGTCGAAGCGGACTTTGGTGTCAATCTTGTCAAAGGCGATCCGGCTGCCTTCGGCTCCTTCGCCGGTATAGGGAATGCCCATGCCATCAAGGATGGTTTGGAGGCTGCCATCTTCTCCGAACGTGCCGTGAATGATGTTGAAAGCGAGGAAGGTTTCGGCGGGAAGTTGGAATCCGGGGCCGGTGACATCCAGCGCGGTGACCCGCGCCCCGCATTTTTCAAGAGCGGCAGCCACGGCGGCACCGGAGCGCAGCGAGACGTCGCGTTCCTTGCCGGGACCGCCCATCAGGACAGTCACGTTTTTGCCATTGAGAATTCCTTCGTATTTTCTGTTCATGCGTCAACTCCGACGATCTGCACTTCTGTCTCGAGCGAGATTCCGCGCTCGCGTTCGGCGGCGGCTTTGATTTCCTCGATGAGGGTCAGGACTTCTTCCGCCGTGGCCCCGCCGTCGTTCACGATGAAATTGCCGTGAACTTCGGAGACCCGGGCATGACCGACCGCGAAATTTTTGAAACCCAGTTCCTCGATGAGTTTGCCGGCGGGCACGGGACCGGGGTTTTTGAAGATGCACCCCGCGCTGGCCGCGATGGGTTGGGACTCGCGTCTTTTGGAGACGGAGGTTTCCAGGAGGCGGTCGATGTCCGCACGGCTTGAAGGCGTGCCCTTGAGAACGGCGGAAAGCGCGTAGTTCTGCCGGAGCATGGGAACGCTGCGGTAGTGGACCTCGATTTCCGCCGGGGTGCGGGTGAAAATATTGCCGTCCTGGTCGCAGAAGCGCAGGCGCACGACCTGGTCGAAGGTTTGGGCTCCCATGGCCCCGGCGTTCATGCGGAGTCCGCCGCCGAGATTTCCGGGGATGCCTTCCATCCACTCGAATCCGCCGATGTTCGCCGAGCGGGCCAGGGCGCTGATCTGCTTGAATTTCACGCCGACACCGGCGGTGATTTCGTTGCCGTTCACTTCGTGGCGCAGGAATTCGCCGCGGGCCAGGTGGGCAACCACGCCGGGGATGCCACCGTCGCGGACGAGGAGATTCGAGCCGCGGCCCATCACCATGAAAGGAATTTCCTCGTCGAAACAATATTGCACGAGATCCGCAAAACCTTCCTCGGTCTCCGGCTCCACCCAAAATTGGGCCGGTCCGCCGACGCGCATGGTGGTGTGCTTGGAAAGTGGTTCATGGAGGCGGATGGTGCCGGGGCCCATGACGCCGAGGAGTTTTTCCCGTGTGGCCAGATCCTGCGCGAGCCGGGTACCGGCTTCGTGGATGTTTCCTGCGCCGAGGCTGATGACGAGGTCTCCATCTTCGATGATCGCCGCGGCTTCCCGGTGGATTTTTGCGACTTCCGGAATATGGAATGCGGAGGCGTGGCCGTTTGCCCGGAGGGCTTCCACAATGGTGGCTCCGGAGACACCCGGCAGGGGTTTCTCACTCGCGGCATACACATCCGCCACAAAGACATGGTCCGCATCGCGGAAGGCGAGGCCGAACTCGTCTTTCAGGGCCAGAGTGCGCGAGTAGCGGTGCGGTTGGAACAGGGCGATGACCCGCTTCCAGCCGCCCGTGCGTGCCGTGGCGAGCGTGGCGGCGATCTCGGTGGGATGGTGGCCGTAGTCGTCCACGAGAAGATGTCTGGCCGACTCGTAGCGGATCTCGAACCGCCTTCTGGCTCCGCGGAAAGTTTCCAGTGCGGCGGCAATCCGGTCGAAGGGGATGCCGAGTTCCGTGGCGAGGGCGATGACGGCAAGGGCGTTCACCGCGTTGTGGGCTCCGGGGATGTTCAGCGACACCTCTCCCAGCAGAGTGTCCCCTGCGGTCACGGAGAAGCGGGAACGAAAATTCTCGGTCTTCAGATCCAGAAGGCGATACCGGCTGGTCGCGGCATGTCCGTAGGAAATCGCGCGCGGGTGGTCCGCGCAGACGCGTGTGGCCCCGGCATCGTCGGCGCAATAGAAGACATGGCCGGAGGTCTGGGAGATCAGCTTTGTATAGACGGCATCGATGGCCGCGAGATCCTTGTAGAAGTCGAGATGCTCGGGTTCGATGTTCAGGACGATGGCGTGGGTGGGATGGTAGTTGATGAGGGTGCCGTCGCTTTCGTCTCCTTCCGCCACAAAATATTCCCCTTCCGAATCCCAGCGGGCATTGGTGCCCAGGATCGGGATTTCCGCGCCGACGTAGTGGGATGGCTTCAGGCCGCACGAACGAAGGACGTGTGCGGACATGGCCGAGGTGGTGGTCTTGCCGTGCATCCCGCAGACGACGATCCCCTTCTTGGCAGCCATGATCGCTGCAAGTGCATCGGCCCGTCGGGCCATGGGAATTCCAAGCCGTCTGGCTTCGTCAAAAGCGGGGTTGCCCGGCTTGATGGCCGAGGAATACAGGACGATCTCGGCATCGCGCACGCTTTCCGCAGTCTGTGGCGAGGAGAATTGGAGGCCCTTTTTCTGGAGACGCTCGACTTCGACCGTCATGACCTTGTCCGATCCGCTGACCTGATGCCCGAGGGCGAGCAGCAGGGCGGCGATGCCGCTCATGCCCGATCCGGCCACGCCGATCAGGTGAACGCGTTTCGGTGACGTGCCCGTGAGGGCTTCCTGGAGTCCGGAGAGTGTCATGTGGACGCCTCCCTGACCGCCCGTTCCATTTCGTCGGCAACATTTTCCGCCGCGGAGGCGGGCGGGATTCGTTTTGCAGCGCAGGACATGCGTTCGCGGCGTTTGTCGTCTTCGAGAAGATTGGAAACAAGGGCCGCGAGCCGTTCGGCACTGGTTTCTTTTTCCGACAATATTTCCGCCGCACCGGCTGCGACGTAGATTTGCGCGTTTGCCGTCTGGTGATCATCCATCGCGAAGGGATAGGGGATCAGGATCGAGGGAAGGGCGAATTGGGACAGTTCGCTGAGGCTGGATGCTCCGGCGCGGGAGACGACGACATCCGCCGCCGAATAGGCTTCCTCCATGCGGTGGTGGAAGGGGGAGACATAATGGGGAATCTCGTCGCGCTGGTAGTTTGCCGCCGCCAGCCGGTCGTCGCGGTCGCCGGTGAGGTGGATGATCTGGATTCCCGATCCGCGCAGGAGCGGGGCGGTTTTGAAGAGCAACTGATTGATCCCGGCGGCTCCCTGGCTGCCCCCCATGACGAGGAGGGTTTTTTTCTCCGGGTCCAGATGGAAGGCTTTCCGGGCCATCGCCCGATCCAGCGGCTGTCCCAGATTTTTTCGGACCGGCGTGCCGGTCATCACGCACCGGGAACCCGGGAGACGGGCTTCCGTTTCCTCGAATCCCAGAAGAACTTTCGTGGCAAACTTGGCCGCCAGGCGGTTGGCGCGGCCCGGGATGGCGTTGGACTCATGAACAAAAGCCGGCAGTCCGCGCATTCTGGCCGCCAACACGGGGGCCGTGGAGGTGAACCCACCCATGCCGAGGACGACCGAGGGCCGGAACTTCCGGTAAATCTTTCCGCATTGGGAAAAACTTTCCCAGAACCGCCGGACAAACCGGACGAAGGCCGGAGAAACGATCATGCTCGGCATTCCGATGGACGGCAGTTTTTCCGCGCGGAACTCGGGGCGGGATTTCAGGGCGGTGGCGTCGATCTCTTTTTCCGAGACGAAGAGAAGGACTTCGTGTCCGCGGCTGTGGAGGGCTTCGGCCACGGCCAGGCCGGGAAACAAATGCCCTCCGGTTCCGCCACAGGCAATCACAGCACGAAAGGGAGCCATTTTTTTCATAGCCTGGGTTGGACGCGGGCGCGCACGAGAGCCGGAGCCAGACGGGGAACCAGTGGTTTCCCCTGCCGGTGGATGTTGACAAGCAAGCCAATCATGAAAAGACACACCATCAGATTTGAACCTCCATAGCTGATGAACGGGAGCGGCATTCCCTTGTTGGGGAGGAGGGAAGTCGTCACTCCGATGTTCACTGCAGCCTGCAAAGAAATCATCATTACCGCGCCGATTCCCAGGAGCAAGCCAAAGCGGTCGCGGGCATTTGAGGCGACAAGAGAACCGCAGAGGCAGATGAGAAGATAGCCGGTGACAGTCAGGAGGGTGATCCGGAGGCCGAGTTCCTCGCCGATCATGGGAAAAATAAAGTCGGTGTGCGCGTAGGGCAGGTAGAGCATTTTTTGACGGCCTTCGCCGAGACCGAGTCCTTCGACTCCGCCGGAGCCGAAGGCGATGAGAGCCTGCCATTGTTGGAGGCCCTCGCCGAGGCGGTATTTCTCGGGGTCCATGAAAGCCAGGAGACGGCCCTGGCGTTCGGAGATGTTCATCGCCAGAAAGAACATTCCGCCGAGACCCAGCAGCCCCATGACACCCAGCCAGCGGAGGGCTGCGCCGGCCACAAAAATGACCGCGACTCCCGTGGCACCGATGAGGGCGGTGTTTCCCAGATCCACTTCCAGAAGGATCGGAAGCAGGAGGAGGCCGAGAATCCCCATCGGTGCGGCGAACCCCATCAGGAATCCCTTGGACTGGACTTCAAATTTCGAGAACCACCAGGCCATGAAAAACAGAGCCCCGATCTTTGCGAGTTCGCTGGGCTGGAGGACTCCGACGCCGATGTTGATCCAGCGCGACGAGCCGTTGATCCGGAGGCCGATGCCGGGAACGAAGCAGAGCAGCAGAAGGACGAAGGCTCCTCCGAACCAGAGCCACCAGGATTGCTGCCAGAAGTGGTAGTCCACATTTGCCGCGACAGCGGCCACGACGAGGCCGACGCAGAGCCACATCACCTGCCGTTTGACAAAGAAGTAGATGTCTCCATGGCTGTCCTGCGCAAATGCGCTGGTGCTGAAAAGCATCACGAGGCCGAGGACGATGAGTCCTGCGGCCGTCAGCAAAAGCAAATGGATGCCGTGTTTTTGCATGAGAAATACCGTGTCACGGGAGATTCCCTTGGACGGGGAATCCGCCGTGGCGGGTGATCAGGGAATGATGAGTTTTTGTCCGATTTGGAGTTTTGTGGGATCCTGGATGTTGTTTGCCTTGATGAGATCATTGTAACTGACC
>JADHED010001527.1_pt1 | contig 19190 bp, 18 predicted proteins | sample 8952041 | NCBI WGS metagenome assembly JADHED01 (sample SAMN16124423, study PRJNA663239) | bioreactor sludge metagenome | isolation source: sludge (control) | place: India:Bengaluru | collected 2018-09-08
CAGCTTCGGGTCCTTCGTCGCCGACGGCTTCGGGCCGGACGACGTCGACATGGGCGGCATGGTCGTCGACCAGATGACCTACATGCTCGAGAACTTCCGCCTGGTGCGGCAACTCAGCGAGAGCCGCGACGCCGTGATCCGCGGCATGGCGATCATGGCCGAATCGCGCTGCTCCGACATCGGCGGCCACCTCGACCGCATCAGCGCCTTCTCGCGCCTGCTGGCGAACCGCCTGCGCGGCAGGCCGACGGAGACCGGGCGGATCGACGAGCCCTTCATCGAGATGATCACGCGCGCGGCCCTCCTGCACGATCTCGGCAAAGTGGGCATCCCGGACGCCGTCCTGCTCAAGCCGGGACGGCTGACCGAGAGCGAGTTCGACATCATGCGCACGCACTCCGACATCGGCGCGCAGATCCTGGGCCACCTCATGGAGGTCCACGGCGCGTTCCCGATGCTGGAGATGGGGGCGCAGGTGGCGCGCTCGCACCACGAGCGCTGGGACGGCGCCGGCTACCCGGACGGCCTGCACGGCCGCGACATCCCGCTGGTGGCGCGCATCGTGTCCCTCGCCGACGTCTACGACGCCCTGACCAGCCAGCGCGTCTACAAGGATGCCTGGGGGCACGGTGATGCGGTGCAGTATCTCCTGAAGCAGTCCGGCCGGCAGTTCGACCCCGAGCTCACCGCGGTGCTGCTGGCGAACGACCGCGAACTGCTCGCCATCCGCGAGCAGCACCCCGACTAGATCAGCTCCGCGTCCGCGGGGATCTCCGGCGCCACGAAGAGATTGCGCTCCTGCAGGCAGACGGCGAGGCCCGGCGGCGCCTTGCGCGGCTTGCGCACGTAGCGCCGCTCCGTCCAGATCACCGGCACCAGCGAGCTGTGGCGCGCGCGGCTGTGCAGCGCCGCGATGGCCGCCGCTTGCGCGAGGACGCCGCGGGGGACCGCGTCCGGACGGCCGTCCGTGCGCAGGATGACGTGGCTGCCGGGCACGCCCTGCGCGTGCAGCCATATGTCGCGCGGGTGGCTGTCGCGGTGGGTGAGCTGGTCGTTCTCCTTGCTGTCGCGGCCGACCCACACCTCCCACTTGCCCTGCAGCCGGTAACGACGGAACGGCCGCGGCGCCGCCTCCAGCGCGCCGCGCCCGTCGCGGATGACGCCCGCGAGCGGCGGTCCGAGGCAGCGGTCGTGCAGATCCAGCACGACGGTGAGTTGGTCCAGCGTCGTGGTCGCGGGGATGGCCGCGAGGTCGACGGCCAGCGCGCGGGCGGCGGCCAGCGCGCCCTGGGCCTCGTCGAGTCGCGCCGCGATGACGTCGCGGCCGCGCTCGGCGCGGCGCGCCGCCTTGAACAGGCGCGCGAGATTGGCGGCCGCGGGCAGCGCGGGGTCGAGCACGATGCGGCGCGGCCGGCCGTCGCGCGGGTCTGGCAGCGTCGTCTCCGCCTGGCCGCTGGTCAGTTCGTGCAGATGGATGGCGAGCGTCTCGGCGTCGCGACGCAGCTCCTCGCCGCGGTCGGCCCCGGCGAGATCCGCGGCGAGGTTGATCACCAGCCGCTCGGCGGCGGCCTCGCGGCGTGCCAGCACGCGGCGCACCTGCTCGGCGAGCGAGGCCGCGCGCTGCCGGGCGAGGCGTTCGAGGCCGGCCGCGGTGAACAGTTCGCCGATGCCGGCGGCAGGCGCGACGACGGCCGCGTACACCGCCCGCGGTGGCGGGTCCAGCAGGCACGGATGCGGCTGCACGCGGTGAGCCCAGAGCAGGCGGCCGCCGTTGTCGATCAGGACGGTGTTGCCGGGACTGCCGAAGAGCTGGTGCAGGAGGTGGTGGTCGCCGGCGGGACCGGACAGGCGCAGCGCGAGGACGAGGTCGTCCGGCAGCACGCCGGCGTCCGCGAACCGGTAGCCGCGCAGGGGCGGCGGCACGCGGCCGCCGCGGCTGAGGGCGCGGCGCAACGGACCGGGTAACGGACCGGCATGCGGGAAGACCAGCGTCGCTCCGGGCAGCGCCGCGAGGACGATCCCGGGACGATCCTCGCCGCCCAGTTGCAGGGTGGCCCAGCCCGGCCCGCAGATCAGGTCGTGGACCGGCCGGCCGCCGAGGTCGCGGGTGAAGGCGGCGGCCAGCTCGACGAGCCGGCCACGGTCGCGCCAGGGCAGGACGGGCCCATCGGGGCCGCTAGAAGAAGTTGAGGCCAAGGGTCAGCTTGACGTCGGGGCTGTCCTCGAGGCCGAGCCGGAACTCGCCGAAGGCGACCTTGCCGCCGCCGAGCTGGCGCGTCGCGCCGCCGAGGAGGTTCAGGCCGAACTCGGTGTCGTCGAACTCGTCGACCTCGTACCGGTTCAGGGCGAGGCCGGCGCCGGCGTAGAAGCTCCACGGGTCCTTGGCGAACTCCGTGAACTCGTAGACCACGTCGCCGTTGAGCGCCAGGATGGTCGCGCCGTCACCGACACCGATCTCGAGGGACGGCAGGACGACGATGGTGTTCGCGAACAGGTCGGCGATCCACGCCTGACCGCCGAAGTGGATCTGGTCGAAGCTGTCGTCGTGCGTCCAGCCGACCCGCGGGCCGAAACCGATGGCGCCGGCCGCGGCGGGCGCGGCGGCGAGGGCCAGCATCGCGAGGGCGAGGAATGTCGTCAGTGTCTTCATGAGTCCTCCTTGAGTCGTGGCGGCACCGATTCATATACCAAAACCACCGCGCGAACAATCGCCAACCTTGCCCGGTTCCGTCGCGTCGCCTACACTGCGCCTCGGGATGTGTGGCCGGCCGCCAGGGAGGGCCGGAGTGTGTCGTCACGGAGAGGACGCGATCAATGCTGAGCATGACGGGTTTCGGCGCCGGCGAGGCCACGCAGGGGCCGGTGACGGTGACCATCGAGTTGCGGTCGGTGAACCACCGCTTCCTCGACGTGGCGACCAAGCTGCCGGGGAACCTGGCCTTCCTCGAGATCGAGATCCGCGCGCGCCTGAAGGACGCGCTCGCCCGCGGCCGGGTGACCTGCGCCGCGCAGGCGACGCTGGCGGCGGAGGCGGAGGCGCCCCGGCTCGACCCTTCGCGCGTCGACGCGGCCATCGCCCAGCTGCAGGCCGTCGCCGACCGGCTGGCTGCCTGCACGGGCGTGCCCCAGACCCCGACGCTCAGCGACTTGCTCCGCGTGCCGGACCTGTTCCATTCCTCGCAGGAGGAACTGACCATCGAGCACCTGCGCGGCGCGACCATGGCGGCCCTCGACCTCGCGCTGATCCAGCTGGACGTGATGAAGACGCGCGAGGGCGACCAGCTGGTCGCCGAGATGCTGCAGCGCGTGGACCGGCTCAGCGAGGGCCTGACGGCCGTCGAGGCGCTGGTGCCGCGGGCCGCCGAGGAAGCCCAGACCCGTCTGCGCGATCGCCTGGCGGCCCTGCTCCAGGACCAGATCGAGCCGCAGCGCCTGGCCCAGGAGGCGGCGATCATCGCCGATCGCGCCAGCATCAACGAGGAGTGCGAGCGCCTGGGCATCCACCTGCATCATTTCCGCGAGGAATTGCGCGGCGGCGGCCAGGTGGCCAAGCGGCTCAACTTCCTGCTGCAGGAGATGCATCGCGAGGTCAACACCATGGGGTCCAAGACCAACCTCATGGACATCACGCAGATCGTCATCGGGATGAAGGACGAGGTCGAGTCCCTGCGCGAACAGGTCCAGAACCTGGAGTGACATGCTGCTGCTGATCTCCGGTCCCTCCGGCGCGGGCAAGAGCACCGTCCTGCAGCGATTGCTGGCGGCCGACCCGCGGCTGTGCTTCTCGGTCTCGACCACGACCCGCCCGCCGCGCCCCGGCGAGGTCGACGGCCGCGAATACCACTTCGTGGACGACGCCGCATTCGACCAGTTGGTCGCCGGCGGCGCCTTCGTCGAGTGGGCCCACGTCCACGACCGCCGCTACGGCACCCGCCACGACCACCTCCGCGCCATGGAGGCTGCCGGCCGGGTGCCCCTGCTCGATATCGACGTCCAGGGCGGCGTCCAGGTGATCGAGCGCTACGGCGCCGAGGTGGTGTCGGTGTTCCTGTTCCCGCCCAGCTGGGACGAGCTCGAACGGCGCCTGCGCAGCCGGGGGACCGAGGACGACGCCGTGGTCGCCACCCGCCTGCGCAACGCCCGCCACGAGGTGGGCTACGCCCCGCACTACGCCTACTGGGTGGTCAACGACGACGTCGAGGCCTGCGTGGGGCGTCTGCGGGCGATCGTGCAGGCGGAGGAGTGCCGGCGGGAACGGCTCGGGCGAGCGCCGCTGGCCGGCTGAGATGCCGCCGGCGCGACCGCGAATACGGACCTTCGCGGCGTGGCGCCTGTCTTGAAAATATGCTATCATTCACGGGCGCCGGACTCGGCGCCGGGGCGCCGCGGCCCGCAGGCCGATTGGCCCTTGAGTTTACGCAAAAAAAGAGTAGATTCTATCGGCTGTCCGTCGCCCAGACGGGGCTGAGGCCCCGGTATTTGTGTCGTCACCCTCCGCGAGGTTGTCGTCCATGACCTACATTCCCCGGCAGAAAGTCATCGATCTCATCCCGAACAAGTTCGAAGCCATCAAGGTGGCGTCGCTAGAGGCCCGCCGGCTGAATGCCCGCGCGCGGACGCTCTCGATCAATCTGCCCGGCAAGATCACCACCCTGGCCGTGAACCGTCTGCTCGACGGCAAGGTGTCGTACTACGACCGCCGCGAGCGCGAAGCCCAGATCAAGGCCGAACGCAAGGCCGAAGCCGCCGCCGTGGCCAAGGGGCTGGAGGAGGCGTAGCCTCGATGGCGCACGGCAACGTGCTCATTCTGGTTTCCGGCGGCATCGCGGCCTACAAGGCCTGCTACCTGACCCGCTTGCTCAAGCAGGCGGGTCTTGCCGTCAAGGTGGCCATGACGGCCTCGGCGCAGCGTTTCGTCACGCCGATGACCTTCGAGGTGCTCAGCGAGAACCCCGTCGCCACCGACCTCTGGGGCGAGGGGCAGAGCAAGGCCCTCGACCACATCGAGTACGCGCGCTGGGCCGACGTCGCCGTCATCGCGCCCGCCACGGCGAACATCCTGGCCAAGCTCGCGCACGGCATCGCGGACGACATCGTCTCCACCCTCCTGCTGGCGCACCCCGGCGCGGTGCTCGCCGCCCCGGCGATGAACGACAACATGTGGCGCCACCCCGCGACGCAGGCCAACCTCGCGGTGCTGCGCGCGCGCGGCGTGCAGCTGGTCGAGCCCGAGAGCGGCTTCCTGGCCTGCGGCACGGTCAGCGTCGGGCGCATGGCGGAGCCCGAGGGCATCGCGGCGAGGGTGCAGGAGATCCTGGCCTTGCCGCCGCGCGCGGCCACGGGGTTCTGGGCCGGCCAGCGCGTGGTGGTCACCGCCGGGCCGACCTGCGAGCCCATCGACCCCGTGCGCGTGCTCAGCAACCGCTCGAGCGGCGTCTTCGGCCACGCCCTGGCGCGGCACGCCGCGGCGCAGGGCGCGCGCGTGACGCTGATCAGCGGCCCCACTAGTCTCGCGACGCCGTCGTGCGTGGACGACGCGCAGTCCGTGACCTCCGCCGCCGAGATGGCCGCCGCCGTGGGCGCGGCGCTCGACGCCGGCGCCGACTGGCTCTTCATGGCCGCCGCCGTGGCCGACTACACGCCCGCGGCGCCCGCGGCGCAGAAGGTGAAGAAGGAGAGCCTGGGCGACACCTGGCGCCTCGACCTGGTGCGCACGCCCGACATCCTGCGCGAGGTGGTGGCGCCGCGCCGCCGCGACGGGCTGACGGTGGTCGCCTTCGCGCTCGAGACCGAGGATCTGCGCGAGCGCGCCGAGGCCAAGCGCCGCGCCAAGGGCGCCGACTACGTGGTCGCCAACGGCGCCGGCTTCGGCGACGCGCCGCACCAGGTGGTGCTGCTCGGCCCGGACGGCGAGGTCTGGGCCAACGCCGACGCGCTGCCCAAGGACGACCTCGCGGCCGAATTGCTCGCCCGCCTGGCCGCCCACCGCGACGGTCGCGCATGAGCGACGACGTCCGCGCCGACCTGATCCGTTACCTCGAGCAGCAACGGCAGCGCGGGATCACCTGGATGATCGAAGAGCCGGTCGACGTCGCGTCGCTGGCGCCGATCGCGCCGCTTGCGCCGGCGCAAGTCGAGGCTCCTGCACCGCCGCCTCCGGCGTCCGCGCCGACTCCCGCCGCCACCGAGGAATCCAAACGCGTCCGCGAGGAGACCTTCCTGCGCGAGTGCGCGGCGTTCGTGAGCGAGAGCCTCGCGTCGATCGCGCGGACCGGCCAGGCACCCGCCGCGCCCGTGGCCGACAAGGCCGGCGCCCTCGCGGCGCTCGCCGCCGAGGTCGCGCCCTGCACGAAGTGCGCGCTGCACGGCGGCCGCACGCAGACCGTCTTCGGCAGCGGCCACGCGGACGCCGACCTGGTGCTCGTCGGCGAGGCGCCGGGCCGCGACGAGGACCTGCAGGGCCAGCCGTTCGTCGGCGCCAGCGGCCAGCTCCTCACCAAGATCCTCGGCGCCGTCGAGTTGAGCCGCGACGAGGTCTACATCTGCAACATCCTGAAGTGTCGTCCCCCGAACAACCGCGACCCGCTGCCCGAGGAAGTGATGCAGTGCGAGCCGTACCTCAAGCGGCAACTCGCCATTCTCGAGCCGCGGCTCATCCTCTGCCTCGGGCGCATCGCCGCCCAGACGCTCCTCGGCACCAAGGCCTCGCTGTCGAGCCTGCGGCGGACGGTGCATTTCTACCAGGGCATCCCCGTGATGGCCACCTACCACCCCGCCGCCCTCCTGCGCGACGCCAAGTACAAGCGCGACACCTGGGACGACGTCCGCAAGGCTCGCGCGCTCCTCGATGCCCTGCGCTGAGCGTGCTATACTCCCGGGAGCGACCCGCACCGCAGGAGTGACTCCATGAACCGATTGCTTCGCCTCGTCGTGTTCTGCGCCATGCCCGCCACCGCCTTCGCCGCCTGGCCGATCGACCCCGCGGTCAACGTCCCGGTGAGCCGCGCCGCCGGCGAGAAGTACGACGTCTTCGCCGTCAGCGACGGCTGCGGCGGGGCCATCGTCGCCTGGGAGGACGAGCGCGGCGGCGCGTCGGACATCTACGCGCAACGCGTCGACGTCACCGGCCGCGTCCTCTGGCAGACGGACGGCGTGCCGGTCTGCACCGCGACCGGCAACCAGGGCCTGTATCACTCCTCGACCGGCACCACCGGGTTCACGCCGGTGCTGGCCGACGGCGAGGGCGGCGCCTGGATCGTCTGGCAGGATGAGCGCGCCTTCGCGAGCCGCGCCCGCGACGTCTACCTGCAGCGCCTCGACGCCGATGGTCGTCCCCTCTTCGCGGCGAACGGCCTCGCCGTCGCGGCGCGCGCGGGCATGGAGGACCAGCCGACCCTGTGCGCCGACGGCGCCGGCGGCGTCTTCGTGGTCTGGCAGGACAAGAACGCGAACCCCGTGTTCTACGACCTCCACGGCCAGTGCGTGGGTCCGGACGGCGAGTTGCTGTGGAACGGCGGCCAGCCCAAGCCGCTGGTGGTGGTCGACTGGGACCAGGACGGCCCCGCGCTCTGCCCCGACGGCGAGGGCGGCTGCTACCTCGCCTGGTCCGACGGACGGGACGACGTCGGCGATGTCTACGCCCAGCGTCTGGACGCCAGCGGCAATCCGCGCTGGCAGGCCAACGGCCGCGCGATCGCGACGGGGGAGGACGGCCAGGACGCCGTCGTCCTGGTCGCCGGCAGCGACGGCCTGCCCCTGCTCGCCTGGGTCGACCGCCGCAGCGGCACGCCCGACATCTACGCGCAGAAGCTCGCCGCCAACGACGGCGCGCCGTTGTGGACCGCCGGCGGCCGCGCCGTGTGCACGGCGACGGAATCGCAGTACCGCCCCGCCCTGGGCAGCGACGGCGAGGGCGGCGCCTACGTAGCCTGGTTCGACTACCGCAACGCCAGCGGTCCGCCCTGGAACCTCGACATCTACGTGCAGCGGATCCTCGCCGGCGGCAACCCGGCCTGGATTGCGAACGGCGTCGCCGTGTGCAGCGCGCCGGGCCCGCAGCGCGACGCCGGCCTCGTCGCCGTCCCCGGTGGCGGCGTCTACGTCGCCTGGGAGGATGACCGCGCCAACACCGGCCTCGAGGACATCTACGCGCAGCGCGTATCGCCGGCCGGCACGCCCGCGTGGACGCCCAACGGCGTCGCCGTGAGCCTCGCGGCGCGCAACCAGAACCGACCGCAGCCGGTGCTCGGCGCGGCGGGCCTGCTGCTGGCCTGGCCCGACGACCGCGACGTGCTCTACGAGAACGACGTCTACGCGGGCCGGGTGCTGGAACATCCGTCGGCCATCGGCGCGAATCGCGTCGCGTTCGACTTCGGCGGCACCACCGGCGTGGACACCTTCCAGGTCGGCAACGTCGGCAACGAGCCGGTGACCGTGCTGTCGGTCGCGCTCGCCGCGCCCGGCGGACCGTTCGACGTGGTGAGCAGCGTCCCGACGCCGGTGGTGCTCGTCGCGGGGGAGACGTTTGACGTCGTCGTGTCCTTCGCCCCGGGGCGCGGCCGCGCGGACGTCGCGGGCGAGGTCGTGGTGATTCACGACGCGGCGTTTCCCGCGGAGCCTCTCCGCGTCGCGTTGCGCGGGCAGATGGACACGACGCCGGTGGCGGACGTGCCGACCCCGGCCCCCCTGACCCTCGCCGCGTGGCCGAATCCCTTCAACCCGGCGGTGACCCTTTCCTACCGGCTTCGGCAAGCCACCGTCGTGACGCTCCGGATCCACGATCTCGCCGGCCGGTGCGTGCGCGCGCTGGTCAACGGCGAGGTCCAGGCCGCCGGCTCGCATGACCTGACCTGGAACGGCCGCGACGACCTCGGTCGGTCTCTTCCCAGCGGCACGTACCTGGCGCGGATCGCCGCCGATGGTGCGGTCAGCGTGCGCGCCATCACACAGGTGGAGTAGCGGCTCACGACGGTGGGCGATTTCGGGGCGCGGCGTCAGCCCTTCCGCGCAATCAGCACCGGAAACTCGAACCGCGGATCGATGCCCGCGATCGGCGGATGACGGCTCTCGACGACGAGGCCCGCGCCGCCGAGCAGCGCGACGAGGTCGTCCCAGGCGTACGCCTGGTGACATTGCGCGTAGCGGCGCAGCCGTCCCGTCGTGGCTTCCAGGATCCAGTGCACGGTGATCTCGGCCCGCGACTCGTCGTCCCAGGCGTGCTCGCGCAGCCACAGATGCGGCGTGTCGCAGAAGACCGAGGATTCGCAGGCGTCCCACTGCTGGGCGGACTCCTCGACGAAGCTGTCGCGGGGCTGGTACTCCAGAACGAATACGCCGTCGGGGGCCAGGGTGCCGGCGACCCACCGTAGCAGCGTGGCCGCCGTCGCCGGCGGGAAGCTGTGGAACTCCCCGAACCAGAAGGTCACGACGTCGGCCGGCGGCAGGTCGCCGAGGTCGCCGGGCCGCAACGCGGTGAGGTCGGCCTCGATGAACGTGCAGGGCAGGTCGTCCGCGAGCGCGGCGACGCGGGCGTGGGCGAGGGCGGCGGGAGAGAAGTCGAGGCCCGTGGCTTGCCAGCCGGCCTCGGCGAGGGCCAGGCAGTAAAGCCCCGGGCCGCAGCCGAGATCCAGGACGTGGGGCCGGGGGCCGGTGGTGGGTCGGCCGAGCATCTGGTTGCGCAGCCAGGCGACGTGACGGCGGATGACCGACGCGCTGCGGCTGGCCATGTGGGTCGCGGGGTCGAGGTGGACGGGCAGGACGCGGGCGCTGAACTCGGGGTCGTTCCAGGGCAGCTGGGTGCCGTCACGCCAGGGACGCGGGGGATGGGGCGCCTCGGCCAGGGTCCGGATCGCATAGCTCCACGCGTCGGAAACCATGGAATCGGGGGTCACCAGGTGCCTCCAGGGCAGAAGTTGTCCACACGGCGTCCCCGCGGCAAGGGAGCGGCGAAGGCCGGTCCCGACAAGGAGTTCGGAGGGCGCGCGGCGCGATCATAGGAACGCGCCCCCCGAGTTGTCCACCGTGACCCCGGCTTGTCCCCCGATTTGTCCACCGTCAACGGGGGGTTACACGCCGGTCATCCACGCGTCGTCCCCGACGATTGTCAACGGAACGTGAAGTCGTCCCTGTCGCGGACGCTCGCGTGTGATAAATTCCTGGACCCGCCGCCGCGCGGGGGCGTCGAGCCAGCAGCCGCAGAGAGGTTCCCGTGGAAGCTCGTCCCGAGTTCTCGCCCAAGGTCCGCGATCGTCGTGCCCAGATCGAGCTGCCGGGAGACCGTCAGCCGCCGTGCAACGAGGACGCCGAGCGCGCGATCCTCGGCGCCGCGCTGCTCGACCGCGAGGCCGTGGGGCTCGCCGGCGAGATCATCGACGGCACCGAGTTCTACCGCAAGGAGCACCGGCTGATCTTCGCGGCCATGTGCCGGCTCTACGAGCAGGACCAGGCCATCGATCCGATCACCGTGGGCGAGGAGCTCGACAAGGAGGGCACGCTCGCGGCGGCCGGCGGGCTCGACTACCTCGCCGACCTGCAGGCGATGGTCGCCACGGCGGCCAACGTGACGTATCACGCGCGGATCGTCCGCGAGAAGGGCGTGCTGCGCGAGCTGATCCACGCCGCGCACGTGACCGCGGGCGAGGCCTACGAGGGGGCGGGCGACGCCGCGGAGATCCTCGACCGCGCGCAGAACCGCATCTACGCGATCGGCGAGGAGACGCAGCGCAACCAGTTCGTGGGGCTCGACGAGGTGGTGCCGACCACCTTCAAGGCCATCGAGGAGGCCTTCCAGAGCAAGAGCGACGTGACGGGCCTGCGCACGGGCTTCACGCAGATGGACCAGTACACCAGCGGCCTGCAGAAGTCGGACCTGCTCATCGTCGCGGCCCGCCCCTCCATGGGCAAGACCAGCCTCGCCCTGAACCTCGCCTACAACGTCGCCACCAAGGAGAACACGGGCGTCGCGATCTTCTCGCTGGAAATGTCCAAGGAGCAGCTGGCGATGCGCATGCTCTGCTCCGCGACCGGCTTCAACCTGCACAACCTGCGCCGCGGCAAGCTGCGCGCCGAGGACTGGCCGCGCCTGACGCGCGCCTGCGACCAGCTCTCGAAGGCGCCGATCTACCTGGACGACTCCAGCGGCATCTCGGTCCTCGAGATGAAGTCGAAGGCCCGCCGCCTGCAGCAGCAGCACGGGCTCGGCCTGGTGATCATCGACTACCTCCAGCTGATGTCGATCAACGCCCGCATCGAGAACCGCCAGCAGGAGATCTCGCAGATCAGCCGCGCCCTCAAGGGCATGGCCAAGGACCTCGACGTGCCGGTGATCGCGCTCAGCCAGCTCTCCCGCGCCGTCGAGTCGCGCAGCGACCACAAGCCGATGCTGAGCGACCTGCGCGAGAGCGGCTCGATCGAGCAGGACGCCGACGTCGTCATGTTCATCTACCGCGAAGAGGTCTACAACCCGGACGACGAGTCGGCCCACAACCTCGCGACGGTCATCATCGGCAAGCAGCGCAACGGCCCCATCGGCCAGTTCGATCTGCACTTCCACAAGGAGTTCACGCGGTTCAGCGACCTGCAGCGCTGAGCTCCGATTGCGGCTTTCCCTTCGTCGGAAATGGCGTAGATTGGCGTCTTCCGACGGAGGCTTCGCATGGCAACCACGCTCGATCTCATCGATCTCGACCAGCCGGCCCTCGAGGGTCAGCGGCGCTTCATCAGCTGCTGGGTCTGCCGCGGTCCGGAGATCACGTTCCTCGTCGATCCCGGCCCGCCGTCCACGGCGGCGGACCTGGTCGCGCGCCTGCGCGAGATGGGTGTCGAACGCCTCGACTACGTGCTCCTGACCCACATCCACCTGGACCACGCGGGTGCCACCGCGGAGGTCCTGGCCGCCTACCCCGAGGCGCGCGTACTCTGTCACGAGATCGGCCGGCAACACCTGGTGGCGCCGCAGCGCCTCTGGGAAGGCTCGCGTCAGGTGCTCGGCAAGACCGCCGAGATCTACGGGGCGCCGCGTCCGGTGGCGGCGGACGCCCTGGCCGACGAGGCGGAGCTGATGGCCTGCGGCGTCCTGACCATCCCGACGCCGGGGCATGCCGCCCACCACCTGTGCTTCGTCCACGGCGACACGCTCTTCGCCGGTGAGGCCGCCGGGACCTTCATGGCCTTGCCGGAGGGCGCCTGGTACCTGCGGCCGGCCACGCCGCCGCGCTTCGTGCCGAAGGTCGCGCTCGCCTCGATCGAGCGGCTCCTGGCGCTGGCGCCGCTGCCGGCGCAGATCGCCTTCGCGCACCACGGTCGCCTCGAGGGCCGCACACGCGACCTCCTGCGGCTGGCGCGTGAGCAGCTGGCCCAGTGGGTCGCCGCCGCCGGCGCCGTCGTCCGTCAGCTGCCTGACGCCGGACTCGCCGAGCTCACGCAGGCCTGTCTCGAGCGCCTGGCCCTCGGCGATCCCCATTTCGCTCTGCGCGTCGAGTTGCCGTCCGACATCCAGGTCCGCGAACTTCAGTTCACGCGGCAGACGTTACGGGGTATCCTCCTGGCGGTCGGCGCCAAGGACGACGCAACGGCAGGTTAGGACGGCATGATCGCACGGTTCTTCCAGGCAGTGGGGGTGTGGGTCCTCGAGGCCGTGACCATGGCCGGTCGTGGCAGCCTCATGCTGTGGCTCATCGCGCGCAGCCTCGGCCAGTGCTGGAAGCTGCGCCGCGAGATCTACACCCAGATGCACATCGTGGCCGTGGGGTCGTTGCCGCTGGTCGCGACCACCGCCGTGTTCACCGGCGGCATCACCGCCGTGCAGACCGGCTACCAGATGGAGGGGTTCGTGCCCCTCGTCTTCCTGGGCACGGTCATCACCAAGGGCGTGATCCTGGAGATGGGCCCGGTGCTCGCGGCGCTGGTGGTGGGCAGCCGGCTGGCGGCCAGCTACGCCGCGGAACTCGGCACCATGAAGGTGACCGAGCAGCTCGACGCCATGGAGATCATGGCCATCGAGCCCGTGGAGTACCTGGGCCTGCCGCGCTTCGTGGCCGCCGTGCTGATGATGCCGGTGGTGACGGCCATCGCCGACTTCATCGCCATCACCGGCGGCCTGGTGGTCTCGATGCTGACCATGGACGTCACGCCGCAGACCTTCGCCGAGGGCGCGCGGTTCTTCTTCCAGATCGGCGACCTGGTCACCGGCCTGGGCAAGCCGTTCTTCTTCGGCGGGATCATCGCCATGGCCGGCATGTACTTCGGGTTCAACACGCGGGGCGGCGCCGAGGGCGTCGGCCGCGCCACCATGCAGGCCGTGGTCGCGTCGTGCGTCAGCGTCCTGGTCGCCGACTACATCCTGGGCACCATCTTCCTGCAGATCATCTTCGCGGAGTGAGTCATGACCGTCGACGCCTGGCCCCTGCCGAACCTGAAGCTCGCCGACCCGTCGGCCTTCGCCGGCATCGCGGTGCAGGGTCTGAGCCGGGCCTTCGGGCCCAAGCGGGTGCTCGACGGCTGTGACCTGACCATCAACCGCGGCCAGACGCTGGTCATCATCGGGCGCAGCGGCGAGGGCAAGTCCGTGCTGCTGAAGCACATCGTCCGGCTGCTGGAGCCCGAGGCCGGGCAGGTGTGGGTCGAGGGCACCGAGATCACGGCCCTGCGGCGGCCGGCGCTGATGGAACTGCGCAAGCGCTTCGGGATGCTCTTCCAGGGCGCGGCGCTCTTCGACTCGATGACCATCGCCGAGAACGTCGGGCTGATCCTGAAGGAGCACACCGACTGGCCCGCGGAGCGCATCCGGGCGCGCGCCAGCGAGTGCCTCGAGATGGTCGGGCTGCGCGGCACCGAGGACAAGCTGCCGAGCGCGCTGTCGGGCGGCATGAAGAAGCGCGCCGGCCTCGCGCGCGCGATCGTGATGGAACCGCAGTACATTCTCTACGACGAGCCGACGACGGGACTCGATCCCATCACGGCGGATGCCATCAATGACCTGATCGTGAAGCTGCAGACCGAACTGAATGTGACCTCGATCGTCGTCACCCACGACATGCAGAGCGCCTACAAGGTGGGCGACCGCATGGCGATGCTCAACGGGGGCAAGATCGTCTTCGTGGGAACCGTCGACGAGGTCAGGCAGACGGACCACCCGATGGTGCGCCAGTTCATCGAGGGCCGGGCCGAGGGTCCGCTGGACATCTTCTGACAGGCGCGCCGGCACGCCGGCCGCCGCCAAACGGAGCGGGAGCATGGAGCAGCAGCGCAAGCGGGAATTGCAGGTCGGCGTCACCGTGATCACGGCGGTGGTGATCCTCATCGCGGGCCTCATGTTCTTCAAGAACATGCGCCTGAACGCCAGCACCAACACGTACGCGGCCGACTTCGTCGCGGTCGAGGGCCTCAAGATCGGCGACCGCGTGCAGGTGCGGGGCATCCGCGCCGGCTCGGTCACCACCTTCGAGTTCATCCCCGGCGGCGTCCGCGTCTTCTTCGAACTCGAGGGCTGGGTGAAGCTGCACGACGACGCCGAGGTGGTCCTGGTCCAGAAGGGCATCGTCGGCGAGATGGTGGTCGAGATCGCCCCCGGCGACGCGGCCGTCGTCGACCAGGGTCACGTCTTCGTCGGCCGCAGCGCTACCTCCATGCTCGCCCTCGGCGACAAGGTGGACGTCAGCCTCGAGGAGTTCACCGCCCTCGCGACGGAACTGCGCCACATCCTGGTGCAGTTGCGGGACGAGGGCCAGGTGGTCGGCCTGATCAACTCCACCCGCCTCACCCTGGACAACCTGAGCGTCCAGCTCGAGGAAAACCGGGACGACATGCGGCGCACCGTCCGCAACGTCGCCCGGATCACCGAGACCCTCGACCAGGCCTTCGGCGACGGCAAGCTGGACAGCACGCTCACGATCGCGCGCCACGCGACGGTCCAGCTCGATTCGACCGCGGTCGAGATCGCGGCGCTCGCCCGGCAGAGCCGCAGCCTCCTGACGACGCTCGAGTCCGGCGAGGGCTCGGCCGCCCGTTTCCTGAACGACCCCGCCCTCTACGACCGCGCGGATTCCACTCTCCAATCGCTCGACCGTCTGGTCGACATGATGCGACGCGACCCGAAGCACTTCTTCAAGGTGAGCGTCTTCTAGGAGCGATCATGAGCCTGCGCCTGTACGAGGAGATCCTGCTGCTGGAACTGGACGACGAGAAGGGCACCTCGGGGTCCACCATGTACGCCCAGGCCATGGGCGGCGCGGTGGTCGCCGAGCTCTTGCTCGAGGGCCGCATCCGCCTCGGCGAGGACAAGAAGCGGCGCGTCGAGGTGGTCGACGCCCGGCCGGTGGGCGATCCGCTGCTCGACGCCATGCTTGCGGAGATGGCCGCCGCCAAGAAGCCGAAGCAGGGCAGCGAGTGGGTGGCCAAAGTTGCGGGCAAGGGCAAGCTGAAGGCCGAGGTGGCGGGCCGCCTGGTCGCGGCCGGCGTGTTGCGGCAGGAGGAGGCCAAGGTCCTCGGGATCTTCCCCACCACCCACTACCCTGCGCGCGACGCCCGACCGGAGCGCGAGGTCCGCGCGCGTCTGACCCGCGCGATCTGCACCGACACGCAGGACGTGGATGCCCGCACCATCGTCCTGGTGGCGCTCGCCGACGCCGGCGGGTTGCTGCCGCGCGTCATCGAGAAGCCGCGGCTGAAGGAACGCAAGGAACGCATCAAGGCGATCACCAGCGGCCACGCCGTGCGCGCCGTCACGCAGGAGGCGATCGACGCGGTCCACGCGGCCGTGATGGTCGCCGTGATGGTGCCGGTCATCGCCGCCGCCGCGACCAGTCACTGAGGTGCGCGCATGACCCGCACGTGGCTGGTCCTCCTGGCCCTCGGCGCGCTGGCGGCCGCGGCGCCCGCGCAGGAGGCGGACGTCGCCCCGGCGACGGCGGACAGCGTCGTGCAGGGTTCCCGCGGCGCGTGGGTGTTCGTGCTCCCCGTCATCGCCTACGCGCCGGAGACCAAGTTCACCCTCGGCGCCACGGCGGGAAGGTCGTACCGGTTCTCCGACGACCCCCGCAGCCGCCCGTCGCTGTTCACGCCCGTGTTCCTGGTCACCACGCGCAGCCAGCTCATGCTCTGGCTCTTCGGCGACGTGTGGTGGGACGACGACGCCTGGCACCTCGCCGGCATGACCGGCTACTCGAAGTTCCCCACGCAGTTCTACGGCGTCGGGGACGACACGCCCGAGGCGGCCGAAGAAGACGTCACGCCGACCTCGGCCCGCCTGGACCTCTCCCTCGAGCGCGCCGTGCGTCCGCGGTTCTACTTCGGGCCGCGCTTCGAGTGGGAGCACGCGCGGATCGTGGAACAGGCGGACGGCGGCCTGATCGCGACGGGCGACATTCCCGGTTCGACGGGAGCCGACCTCTGCGGCCTCGGCCTGACCGCCAGCTACGACACCCGCGACGCGCTGATGTACCCGACCCACGGCTGGTTCGTCAGCGTGGGCGCCAGCCGCTACCTGGACATCCTGGGCGGGGACTTCGTCTACACCCGGACCGGGGTGGACCTGCGACGGTACGTCAGCCTCGGCGGCACCCGCGTCCTGGCGCTGCAGGCCACGGGGACTTCCCTCGACCACGGCCAGGCGCCGTTCCAGCAGCTCGCCCGCCTCGGCCTGCGCGGCTACTTCGAGAGCCGGTACCTCGAGAACAACGTCGCCCTGGCCCAGGTCGAGCTGCGCACCGTGCTCTGGAAACGCCTCGGCGCCGTCGTCTTCGCCGGCGCCAGCGAACTCGCGGCCGACCGCAGCGGCCTGCGCCTCGACGAGGCGCGCTACGCCGCCGGGTTCGGCCTGCGTGTGCGGGTCGGGCCCGACGGGCCGGAACGGACGCATATCCGCTTCGACTACGGCATCGGCGAGGACGACAGCGGCTTCTACGTGAACTTCGGCGAAGCATTCTGACCGAAATCTATCGTCATTATCGTTGTCAATGTGAGGATTTTGTGCCTTTGGTCATACAGAACTCGCGTTGATTTCGGCGGTGTGCTAAAATCCAACCGACCCCATGGGTTTGGTATGCCAACCTCCGGAGGATTTTCATGAAACGACTGGTCTCGTTGCTGGCCCTGGCCACGCTGCTGTGCGGCAGCCTGGCGTCGGCCCAGGTCCCGCGCACGGTTCTCGCCGAACTGGGCGCCGCCACCTGGTGAGTGTACTGTCCTAACGCCGAAGCGGGCCTCGCCGTGTGCGGGGAAACGTACTATCCGAGTCAGTTCAACTACATCAACTACATGGCCTCGAGCGGCGGCCTGAGCTGCCCCGAGTCCGACCAGCGTCAGGCGTACTACAACATGTCGGGCATCCCCGACCTCTACTTCGACGGGTACTATCACCTCGTCGGAGCGGGCAGCGACGCCGTCGACGGCCACCTCTACTTCCCGATCATCGAGAGCCACTGGAACAACACGACGCCGGTGTCGGTGCAGGTGACCGAGTTCAGCTTCACCCCCGGCAACGCGTACGCCAACATCCAGGTCGAGATCATCGGCGGCAACCTCGCGAACATCGCCAACACTTACATCCGGGTCGCCGTCACCGAGACGGAATTGACCTACGGCGGCGACACCTTCGAGAACGTGCTCCGCGACATGGTGCCCAACGCGACGGGCACGCCGCTGACCATCCAGAACGCCGGCCAGGTGCAGACCGTCTCGTTGCCCATCACGATGGGCAGCTGGGTGGTCCCGAACCTGCAGGTCATCGCCTGGGTGCAGCGCGACAGCGACAAGTTCATCTACAACAGCGGCAACAGCCGCATGCTGCCGTTCGCGGCCGGCGTCGAGATCGCCGGCACGCAGCAGCAGATCACCACGGGCAGTCCCCTCGTCTACGGCAACACCACCATCACCAACGTGGGGATGGAGAACGACACCTACGACATCACCCTCGACACGAGCAACCTGCCCGCCGGCTGGAATGCGTACTTCACGCACGACGGCGTGAACGCCACCAGCCTCACGCTGCCCATGAACAGCTTCGCCGACACCGATCTGTTCGTGACCATCAACACCACCAGCTCCGACTACGGTCACGTGACCCTCAACGTGCACAGCCAGGGCCTCGATGCCGATGTCGCGGCCGTCGAGTACCGCGCGCTGCCGGGCGGCCGGCAGGTGCTGCTGGTGGCCGACGACGGCGCCCAGGACTACGCCGTGACGTACGTGTTGCCGACGATCGTGGCGGACAGCCGCACGGTGACGGTCTGGGACCGCGCGTTCTCGACCATCGACGCCACCTCGCTGAGCACCTTCGACGCCGTGGTCTGGGTCTGCGGCACCGAGAACAAGGGCCTCGAGGCCGTGGACCGCACGGCCATCGACCCCTACCTGGTGGCCGACGGCCGCATCCTGCTCACGGGCCAGGACATCGCCTCGGACATGGCGTACGAGGGCGGCACCGCCTACACCTGGTTCAAGAACAAGACGCACTTCAAGTACATGAGCAACAACGCCAACAACTGGGTCGTCAACGGCGTAGCCGGCGATCCGATCGGCGACGGCCTCGCGCTCGCCATCTCCGGCGGCGACGGCGCCAACAACCAGGAAGACCCCGACCGCATCGAGACCAACGACGCCGTCGCGGTGCCGGCCTTCCGCTACGGCTCCAACACCCTCGCCGGCGGCCATGCCGAGGATCCCAGCGGCTACAAGCTGGTGCTCCTGGCGTTCGGCCTCGAGGCCATCTCCACCCAGGCGAACCGCGACGAGGTCATGTCCCGGTCGCTCGAGTGGCTGATCGGACCGCCGCAGACGACCCCGGTCCAGGACACGCCGCGCGTGCTGACCCTGGCCGCCAACACCCCCAATCCATTCAACCCGGTGACGAGGATCGCCTTCGCGCTGGACCGCAACGGACCGGTGCGCCTGGAGGTCTTCGACCTGCAGGGCCGCCTGGTGCGCACGCTGGCCGACGAGCCGATGACGGCCGGCGACCACACCGTGCTATGGGACGGACGCGCCGACGGTGGCCAGCCGGCCGCCTCCGGCACCTACGTCTACCGCCTGACCGCGAACGACCAGATGCTCTCCAGGAAGATGACCCTGGTGAAGTAGAGGCCGTTGTGCGGTGATCGAGAAAGGCCCGGGGTCCCCAGGATCCCGGGTCCTTTTTTTAAGTTGTGCCCGCGAAATTGTTCATGGCCCCGGGGTTGCCAGACCGGGGCCATGAA
>JADHED010001528.1_pt1 | contig 19185 bp, 18 predicted proteins | sample 8952041 | NCBI WGS metagenome assembly JADHED01 (sample SAMN16124423, study PRJNA663239) | bioreactor sludge metagenome | isolation source: sludge (control) | place: India:Bengaluru | collected 2018-09-08
ACCTGGACGGCACCAACATCTACATGACGCTGGCGGCGCTGTTCATCGCCCAGGCGCTGGGGATCGACCTGTCGCTGGGCGAGCAGCTCCTGCTGCTGGGCGTCGCGATGCTGAGCTCGAAGGGCGCGGCGGGGGTCACCGGGGCCGGGTTCATCACCCTGGCGGCGACGCTGCAGGTGGTTCCCAGCGTGCCCGTGGCCGGCATGGCGCTGATCCTGGGCGTGGACCGGTTCATGAGCGAGTGCCGGGCGCTGACGAACTTCGTGGGTAACGCGGTGGCGACGCTGGTGGTCTCGCGCTGGGAGGGCCAGCTCGACCGCGCGCGGCTGGCGGCGGCGCTGAACGGCGAGCCGCAGCCGGTGGCGGCGGCTCCGGTCGAGACCGACGAGGACTGATCAGCCCCCTGCGCGGGGATCCAGGATTCAGCCCGCCGCGCGGGCGAGGGGTGTGACGTGTCGCGTGGCGGCGCAGCGCTTGATGGTGGCCATCAGGCCCGCGACCAGGATCGGCTTGGAGACGAAATCGTCGAAGCCCAGGGCCACGTATTCGGCCGGACGGCGTGAATAGACGTCGGCGGTCAGGGCGATGACCGGCACGGTGCGCTCCGGCCCGGCGCAGGCGCGCAGGCGCTGGATGACCTCGATGCCGGTCATGCCGGGCATGTGGATGTCGAGCAGGACCACGTCGAACGGCTCGACCGACAGGCGTTCCAGCGCCTCGGCGCCCGAGCAGGCCATCACCGCCTGATGCCCGAAGGCGCCCAGGATCTCCTGCACGACGCGCAGGTTCATCGGATCGTCGTCGACGTGCAGGACCTTGAGGGGCCTTGCGTCGTCTCCCGGGATTGGCGGCACCGTTCTGGCTCCGAGGGGCGGCGCGGGGGAAGGCGCCCAACAGAACCTGATTTTGGAAGCCGCGGTTTAAGGTAACGCTGACGAACGTCCTGAATCCCGATTAACCCCGTTGGCAGGAAGTCAACCGTGAGGAGAAGCGCGGCGGTGTCAGAGTGGCCGTAAATGGCCGGCCCCAAGTCGCGCAGGGGTTGTGGGTAGAAGCTAGTTAAGCGCCGCGCGTTTTCAGAGGTGTTGCTTACGCAGCGTCAGATGAGCCGGGCCGCCACGGCGACAAGTCCGGCCGCCGACGCCGCCAGGGCCACCGTCTCGGTCAGTCTGGACCAGCGGATGGCGTAGCGGACTCTCATGCGGCGATGCTCCACGAAGGGGAACTCGCCACCCGGATGGTCCCGCTCTCTGGGGGGAGGTGGGGTTCGCGGGGCTCGGGCCAGGGCGTCTGGGGCATTGCGCCCCGGCCGGTTCCGGGTGGCGAGAACTCGATGATCCAGTTCTTGAGTGTTCAGTAAATACTGGAGTCGGCGCTGTCAACAGGCCTCCACGCGGCCGCCGCCTGAACGTCGCTACCCGCCGAGCGGGCGCGTCAGTTCGAAGGTCGGTGGCATGTCGAGTGGCGCGGTGATGTGGCAGACGACGCCCGCCGCGTCGAACTCCAGGTCGGTGGTTCCGTCCAACTCGCCCGGCAGGCCCTGGGTGAGCAGGCGCGAGCCGAAACCGGAACGCTCCGGACGGGCCACCGGCGGGCCGTCGCGCTCGCGCCATTTCAGGGCCAGGCGAGGGATGGGCCCCGCCGTGTCGACGCTCCAGGTGAGGTCCACGAGGCCGTCTTCCCCCGAGAGCGCGCCGTACTTGGTGGCGTTGGTGGCCAGCTCGTGCAGCGCCATGGCCAGGCCCACCGCCGCCCGAGCGCTGACCCGCGCCTCGGGGCCCTCGATGCGGATGCGGCCCTCGCCGCGGGTGGTGAACGGCGCCAGCGCCTCCTGGGCGATCTCGGCGAGGGCGGCGCCGGCCCAGTTCTCGCGCGTGAGGACGTTGTGGGCCGCCGAGAGCGCCACGAGGCGGGCGGTGAACAGCTCCATCGCCTGGTCGGGCGGGTGGCCCGCGCGGAGCGTCTGCCGGGCGATGGACTGCACCGAGGCCAGGGTGTTCTTCACCCGATGGTTCAGCTCGTTGATGAGCATGATCCGGCGTTCTTCAGCGCGCTTGCGCTCGTCGATATCGATGGCGGCGCTGAGCGTCTTCACCACCCGGCCCTCGGCGTCGCGCTCGAAGGCGACCGCCCGGTCCAGGATCCAGCGCCAGCCGCCGTCGCGGCGGCGGACGCGGAGCTCGAACTCGCTGACGTGGTCGTCGGGGGCGGCGGCCAGCTCGCGCAGGCGGCGGCCGACGCTGGGCGTGTCGTCGGGGTGGATGAGGGTTCCGATGAGCTCGGGGCCCCCGGCCACCAGTTCGTGGGGGGTGTAGCCGTAGACCGGCTCGGTGAGGCCGGCCGCCCAGACCGCGCTGCCGCTCTTGAAGTCGAACAGGTAGATGGCGGTCGGACTGACGGCGGTGATCTGGGCGAGCCGCGCCTCGTTCTCGCGCACGGCGCGGTCGAGGGCCCGGGTCTCGGTGATGTCGTACACGCTGGCGACTGCGCCGGTGATCCCGTCCGGCCCGGAGCCGCGCGGCACGACGGTGAGCTTGAGATCGCGCGGCTCGTCGCCCGTGTCGCGCAGGGTGAGGAACTCCTCGAAGGTCGCACCCGCCATCGCCGCGCCCAGCGGCTCGCGCATCGCCTCCCACAGTTCCGGCGAGATGGCGGCCTCCGGGAGGTCGCCCGACGCGGGCGTGGGGCGGTTGAGCCAGCGCTGCATCCCGCGGTTGGCGTAGTCGATATGGCCGTCCCGGCTGACTGACATCACGCCCCACGGGGCGGCGTCGGTCATGCGGTAGAGGCTGGTGCGGTCGATGGGAGGCTTGGCCGCGAGCTGAGCCTCCAGCTCGGCCACGCGGGCGGCAAGGCGCGCGTTATCGGCCTTCAACTCCTCCGACTCTGACATCGGGCCCGCGCGCCCCCCACGGCTGTGCAGCCTAAGGTAGCGTCACTGGAGAGGGATGGCGAGGGGCATTCCCACGCCGTCGGAAGATGTCAGGTCCAGAACCTTGATACGGTTAAGCTTCTTCCAGGGCAGGCTGGGGCCTGGGTGCGGGGCGGGGGGCGCCCATTCCGCCCGATCCCGCGACGACCATTCGACTAATGGTTGCACCCTTCGTCGCGGGACGCGAGCTTGGGCCCGGCCCCTCGCTCAGCAGGCGTAGCGGCGCTCGATCGTCACGCGGCGGCCGATGTAGGGATCCCAGACGCGGTCGCGGGTCACGCAGGTGCGGTAGCCGCCATAGGGGCGGTCGTAATAGCCGTAGGCCCGGGGTTGGCCGCGATAGTAGCGGTCGTAGCGGGGATCGTAGCTGTAGCTGCGGCCGTAGCCGCCGCGGTCGTAGTACCTGCGGTCATAGTAGCCGCGATCGCGGCTGCCGTTCGACAGCGCCGCCCCGAGGGCCAAGCCGGCGACCCCGCCCAGGATGGCGGCGGCGACCTCGTCGTCGTTGTCACGGTGGCGGTAGTGGCGGCGCTCGGCGCTCGCCGGCCCCGCGGCGGCCAGAACGGCGCCGGCGGTGACCACGGCGGCCATGGCCGAGGTGATGAACTTACGCATGGAGACCTCCTGGACTGGAGGCCAGTTAACGCCCCTTCACCCTGAACCCCGCCTGAATGCGGCCGTCAGGTTTCGGCGCCGCCCTATTTGCGCGCGGCGGCGCTCTTCGCCCGGACCGGCCCGAACTCGGAGCTCGGGTTCCAGCCGGGCCAGCGGTCGGAATTGGCCAGTTCGCGCCCGGCCTCGAAGGCGAGCTGAACGTCGTCCGCCGCCCCGCGGTAGTCCTGGGTCGGCTCCCAGCGGTCGCAGGTCTGGTGGTAGCAGCGGGCCGTATAGTCCTCGACCCACTTCTCGCCGGCAGCGCGGCCGCCCTCGACCAAATCGGCGCCGCCGCTCATGCCCATGAACAGCACCGTCGGCACGCCGCGCTTGGCCACCGAGAAATGGTCGGCGCGGTAGAAGAGGGCCCGCTCGGGCTTGGGATCGGGGGTGATCGTCCGGCCGTGGCGGGCGGCGACGGCGGCGAGGTGAGCCTCGAGCTCGTTCTGACCCGAGCCGACCAGGACGACGTCGCGTGCCGGACCGGCGGTCTGGAGTACGTCGTAGGTGTAGTTGGCGACCATCTTCGGCAGGGTCGCGGCGTTCTTCTGGGCGTAGAACTCGCTGCCCAGCAGGCCGCGCTCCTCGCCGGTCCAGGCGGCGAACAGGATGGAGCGGTCGGGCGCGGGGCCGGCCTTGAACGCGCGCGCGGTCTCGATCACGCCGGCCACGCCCACGGCGTCGTCGGCGGCCCCGGGACGGATCGTGGCGCCCAAGGCGTCGGCGGGGCCGATCCCGTAGGCGTCCCAGTGGGCGGCGTAGAGGATGCTCTCCTCGGGCCGTTTCGTTCCGGCGATCCGGCCGAGGACGTTGCGGCTCTCAAGGCGGGTGAAGGTGTTGCGGTAGTCGGCGGAGAAGCGGGCCCCCTTCAGCACGACCGGGCGGAAGGCGGCGGTGCGGGCCTTCAGCTTCTCGGCCTCGAAGTCGAGGCCGGAGTCGCGGAACAGGTCGACGGCCAGCTCGCGGCGGATCCAGCCCTGCATCAGGAGCTTGTCGCGGGCGGGGTCCTTGCGGACCACGTCGTAGCTCTCGCCGTTGGAGGCGACGACGGTGTTCCAGCCGTAGGCGGCGCCGGCGGTCTCGTGGACGATCAGCATGCCGAGCGCGCCGCGGCGGGCGGCCTCCTCGTACTTGTAGGACCAGCGGGCGTAGTAGGTGGCGGCGCGGCCGCCGAACTTGCCGGCGACGGCGTCGCTGGGCTGGGCCTCGAAATCGGGGTCGTTGATCAGGACCACGGCGATCTTGCCCTTCAGGTCCACGCCCTTGAAGTCGTCCCAGCCGCGCTCGGGCGCGCTGACGCCGTAGCCGATGAAGACCAGAGGCGCAGCGCGGATGGCCACGCGCTCCACCGGGCGCTGGGTCTCGATCCGCAGGTCGGCCTGGGTCTGGAGCGTCGTGCTTCGGCCCGCCGCGGTGAGGGTGAAGGCGCCGCCGGGCTGGGTCTGATAGCGCCAGAGCGGAACGGCCTGGGTCCAGCCGCCGCCGTCGCCGGCGGGCTCGAGCCCCAGCGCCTTGAACTGACCGACGATGAAATCGATCGTCTTCTGCTCGCCCGGCCCGCCCGGCGCGCGGCCCGCGTAGGCGTCGGACGCCAGTTCACGCGTCATGTCGGAGAGGCGCTGGGCCGAAATGGCGGGGGCGGAGGTGTCCTGGGCCGTGGCCGGCGGGGCGGCGGCGAGAACCGTGGCGGACAGGGCGGAGGCGAGGAGGGCGCGCAGCATGGCGCCTCCCATAGCGCCGGCGTTTCCCTTTGAAAAAGAAACTTTTGCGCCACGCGACACCGAACAGCGGTTGCCGCGTTAGGGCGGAAGGCTCGCCCCCGGGGCGCGGCCATGGATGCCCTGACAGCGGAGAGGACGATGAGCGACATCGAGAGCGGCGGAACCTTTGAGACCCCCGAGACCGGGGGGCGCAAGGCGCAGGCCAAGGAGCTGATCGGCCAGGCGGGCGGCGCCCTGAAGTCCGAGGCCAAGAGCTTCGCCAGCGCGGCGCAGGATCGGGTGCGCGCCGAAACCCAGAAGGGGACCGAAAAGGCCACCAAGACCCTGGGCGACTTCGCCAACGCCATCCGGCGGGCCGGCGACGAACTGGGCGCGGCCGACCAGAGCCCGGCCTCGCGGCTGGTTCGCCAGGCGGCCGATGGGCTGGAGACCTTTTCCCGCGGCCTGGAGGGCAAGGATCCGGGACAACTGCTGAACGACGTGCGGGACTTCGGCCGCCGCCACCCGATGGCGTTCATCGGCGGCGCGGTGCTGGCGGGTCTGGCTCTGGGCCGCTTCGTGCGCGCCTCGGAGCAGGACATGCCCCGGTTCGCGGACGATTACACGGCGATGGCCGAGGAGGCCGCGTTCGACGGTCCTGCCGAGGGCGACCTGGCCGCAACGGGCGGGCTGGCCGCGCCGCTGGCCGACAATCTGGAGGCGGTGGAAGGCCCGACGCCGGCGCTGACCGCCCTCGCGGACGACGGCGAGACCGATCTCACCGGGACGCCTGACACGACGTCTCCGCATCTCGGGGGGCGTTAGGTCATGGACGGCGCCGGCCCGGGACGCGAGCCGACGCTCGCGGACCTGATCGGGCAACTCACCGGCGACCTCGCGGCGCTGGTCCGCAAGGAAGCCCAGCTCGCGCGCGCCGAGTTCGGCGAAAAGGTGGACCAGGCGGGGCGCGGCGTGAGCGGCGTCGCCGCCGGCGGGCTGCTGCTGCTCGCCGCGCTGCTGGTCCTGCTGCAGGCGCTGGTGCTGGCGCTGGCGAAACTGGTGGGCCCGGTCTGGGCGTCGCTGATCGTCGGCGTGGCGGTGGCTGCGGCGGGCTACGTGCTGATGCGCGCCGGCATGAAGGCGCTGAGCCCAGGCGGGCTGAAGCCCGACCGCTCGGCGCGACAACTCAAGAAGGATGCGGAACTGATGAAGGGGACCCCCCGATGACGAAGACGTCTGCCGAACTGGAGCGCGAGGTCGAGGACACGCGCGGGCGGATCGACCAGACGGTCGAGGCGCTGAAGGACAAGATGCAACCCCGGGAACTGTTCGACGAGGCGACGAGGATGATGGGCGGCGCGAGCAACAAGGTGCTGACGACGGCGGTGCAGCAGATGCGGGAGAACCCGATCCCCATCGCGCTGATCGGCCTGGGCGTGGCGTGGCTGGCGATCGCCCAGACCCGTCGCGACCCGACGCTGGGCGGCGCCTATCCCAACGGCTACTACCCCGTGCACGAGGGCTATGACGAGGACGAGGGCCTGAAGGCCAAGGTCAAGGCGCGCGCCGAAGCGGCCAAGGCCAAGTTGTCCAACGCCGCCCAGACCGCCAAGGACAAGCTGTCGGCCGCCGGGCATGGCGCCGGCGAGGGCGTGACGGAAGTCCGTGGCCGGGTGGCCCAGCTGGCCGGGGAGGCGCGGACCAAGGCCGGAGAATATGGCGACCTCGCCCGCCGGCGCTTCGACGAGACGCTGGAGACCGAGCCGCTGGTGATCGGCGCCATCGGCCTGGCCGTAGGCGCGGCGATCGGCGCCTCGCTGCCGGCCACGTCGGCGGAGCGGCGCTACATCGGGCCGGCGCGCAGCAAGGCGGCCGAGGCGGCCAAGACCCAGCTGGATGGCCTGAAGGATGTGGCGAGCCGCGCCTATGGCCAGGTGAAGGAGGAACTGCACCGGCAGACCGGACCGGAAGGCGAAGGCGCGACGCTCGTCCAGAAGGCGGGCGCCATCGCCGAGGCCGGTTCGCGGACCGTGCGCGACGAGCTGTCGGGTCCGACGCACTGACGCACCGACCGGGCTGACGCGGGGCCGCGCGCTGCGACGCGCGCGGCCCTTCTCATGTCTAGAACCAGGCGCGGACGCCGATCACCAGGCGGGTGTCGCCGGCGTGGTCCCCGGCGGCGCGGGCGAGGTCGGCGGTGTCGCCCAGCTTCCGCTCCCAGTTGACCCCGACGTAGGGGGCGAACTCCGGGGTCACGGCGTAGCGCAGGCGCAGACCCAGCTCGACGCTCGACAGCCCGGACGCCACGCCGATGGCGCGGTCGTCGCTGAACGCCAGGTTCGCCTCGCCGCGCGGCTCCAGGATCAGGCGCTGGGTGAGGCGCAGGTCGTAGGAGCCTTCCAGCCTTGCCGACAGGTCGCCCTTGTCCGACACGAAGGCGGCGGCGCCGACCTCGAACCAATAGGGCGCGAGGCCCTCGACGCCGACGGTCGCATAGGTCCGGCGCGGTCGCGGCTGGAGGTCCTGGCGGACGCCGGCCTCGAGGTTGAAGTAGGGGCCGATGGCGCGGGAGTAGAGCGCCTGAACCTCGGCGCGCTCGAGGTCGCCGGAGACGCCTTCGCCCTCGGAGCGAACCAGGAACCGGTTCAGGTCGCCGCCGTAGGAGAACCGTCCTTCCCAGGCGTAGGCGTCGCCGTGCCCCGAGGGCCGGATCTCGGCGGTCTCCAGCATGCCGGTGGCCCAGGACATCCGCCCATGCTCCTCGCGCAGTCGCTCGCGCGCCGGGGCCATGACGGTGGCGGGATAGAAGCGCTCGGCGGCATGGTCCGTAGGCGGTGGCGGAGGCGGCTCGCCTCCCGGCGCGGTGGCCGGCATGTGATGCCCCGCGTGCGGATCGGCCGGCATGGCGTGCCCGGCGTGCCCGGCGTGAGGGTCGGCGGCCGGCGCGGGCGGGGACATGGCATTGCCGGCATGGGGATCGGCCGGGGCCGCCGGCATGTGGTGTCCGGCGTGCGGATCGACCGCGGGAGCGGCCGGGACGGCGGGCATCACGTGACCGGCATGGGGGTCGGCCGCGGGCTCCGCCGGCATCACGTGGCCCGCATGCGGATCGACCGGAGCTTTCGTCGCTTCGGCGGGCGGCGCCGCGTGGTGGTGCGCGTGCGGGTCCTGGGCGGCGGCCTCGCCGATCTCAGGGAAGGCGGCGGCCAGGACGGCCAGGGTCAGGGCGGCGGCGGTCATGCGGCCTCTCCGTCGAGCGGGCGCACGGTGACGACCTTGAACATGCCGGCGTGCATGTGAAGCAGCATGTGGCAGTGGAAGGCCCAGTCGCCGGGGGCGTCGGCGGTCAGGTCGAAGGTCGCCTTACCGCCGGGCTGGACATTGATCGTGTGTTTGCGCGGGTGGTGGCCGGCATGGCCGTTCACCAGGTCCATGAAGTGGCCGTGCAGGTGGATCGGGTGGTTCATCATGCTGTCGTTGACCAGCGTGACGCGGACCCTCTCGTTCCGGCGGAACGGGATAGGCTTGGTGATCTCGCTGAACTTCTCGCCGTCGAAGGCCCACATGAACCGTTCCATGTTGCCGGTCAGGTGGATCTCCATCGACCGCGAAGGCGGACGCGTGTCGGGATTGGGCGCGAGCGCGATCAGGTCGGCGTAGGTGAGCACCTTGCCGGGGACGCCCTCCAGGCCCGTCCCCCGCTCGGCGGTGCGATCCATCGGCATGGGCGAGATCATCTGGACGCCGGGGCCCATCTTCACCTGCGGCGCGTTCTTCGGATCGAGCATCGACATCGAGTGGCCGCCGCCATGTCCGCCACCATGACCCGACATGTCCATGCCCATGTCCTTCATGGTCAGAAGCGGGCGTTCGCGCAGGGGCGGAACCTCGGCCGTCATCCCCGGTCGCGGGGCGAGCGTGCCGCGGGCCATGCCGGAGCGGTCGATGGCCTCGGCCACGAGGCTAAAGGCGCGGTCGTCGGTCGGCTGGACGATGACGTCGTAGGTCTCGGCGTTGGCGATCTGGAACTCATCGACCTCCACCGGGCGCACGTCCTGGCCGTCGGCCTGGACGACCGTGAGCTTCAGGCCCGGGATGCGGACGTTGAAGATGGTCATCGACGCGGCGTTGATGAAGCGCAGCCGCACCCGCTCGCCCGGCTTGAACAGCCCGGTCCAGTTGTCCTTCGGCCCGTGGCCGTTCATCAGGAAGGTGTAGGTGGAGCCCGTGACGTCGGAGATGTCGGTGGGGTCCATGCGCATGCCGGACCACTCGATGCGATCCTTCAGCGGCTGGTCCTTGCCGGCCAGCAGCCCGGCGACCGTCTGCTTGCGGCGGTTGAAGTAGCCAGCCTGCTTCTTGAGCTTCAGGAACACCTCATGGGGGTGCATGAAGCTGTAGTCCGACAGGACGATGACGTGCTCGCGGTCGTAGGGGGCCGGTTCGGCTCCCTTGGGGTCGATCACCAGGGGCGCGTAGTGGCCGACCAGCTCCTGCAGGCCCGAGTGCGAGTGGTACCAGTAGGTCCCCGCGTGAAGGATCGGGAACTCATAGACGAACGTCTCGCCCGGCTTGATCCCGGGGAAGCTGACGCCGGGCACGCCGTCCATCTGGAACGGTACGAGGAGGCCGTGCCAGTGGATCGAGGTGTCCTCGTCGGTGAGGTTGTTCGTGACCTTCAGGCGAACGTTCTGGCCCTCGCGCAGGCGGATCAGCGGCCCCGGGACCGTGCCGTTGATCGCCACGCCGTGGCCCTGGCGGCCGTCGAGCGTCAGGTGCGTGTGGTCGATGGAGAGGGCGATCTCGTCGCCGGACAGCGCCTGGGGACGAACGAGGCCGGGGGTCTGGCTGCGGGCCCAGCCGGGCAAGAGGCTGGCGGCGGCGAGGGCGCCGGCGCCCGTAAGGAGCTGGCGTCTGGGAAGGTCGATCGCGCGGGGGCGCATGGTCATCCTGCTAGGCTCGGGGGGGACGAGGTCGGGGGGAATCGTGCGCCTCTTGGCGGCGCGAGCGGGGAGTGGGCTGATGCTTCGGTGGTCGACGCAAATCCATAAGTGGCTGGGGCTGGTGGTCGGCCTTCAGGTGCTGGGATGGGTGCTGGGCGGCCTGGTGATGACCGCCATCCCGATCCAGACCGTCCGCAGCGAACACCACGTGGCGAAGTTCCGTCCCGATCCGTTGCCCGACGCCGGGCTCGTGGCCTATGGCGCAGCCGCGGCCGGCCTTGGCGTCGAGCCGGTCGAGGCGACCCTCAAGTCCACCCTTCGCGGCCCGGTCTGGGTGCTGAAGGACGGCGAGGGCAGAACCCATGTGGTGGACGCCCGCACCGGGCGCCACCCCACCCCGCTGCCGGCGGCCGAGGCGCGCCTGCTGGCCGGGGCGCAGTACCAGGGCGACGGGCGCCCGGTGGCCGTGCGCTGGTTCGCCCAGGCGCCGGCCGAGACCGGCAAGTCCGGCCCGCTGTGGCGGGTCGACTTCGACGACGCCGAAAAGACCAGCTTCTACGTCTCGCCGGACACGGGCGAGGTGGTCAGCCGTCGGTCCGACGTGTGGCGCCTCTACGACCTTTTCTGGCGGATCCATATCCTGGACTTCAAGGATGGGGAGAACTTCAACCATCCGGTGCTGATCGCCGCGGCGGCCCTGACCCTGCCGATGGTGGCGACAGGGCTGATCCTGCTGTGGATCCGGCTGGCGCGGGACCTGCGGATGATGCGGGCGCAGCGCCGCAAGGCGGCCCCCGCAGGCTGAGCCTTGCCTAGTGCTTGTGCTCAGGCGCCGGGGCGTCGCCGGGCGCGGCGGGCTTCTGCGTGTCGGGCTTCTGGGCGGCGTCGCCGTGGCCGGCGTGGTCCTTGTGGCCGTCCTTCATCTTGTCGCAGCAGCAGGCCGACTTGCCGTCGGCCGCCTTGTCCTTGCAGCCTTCGGGACCGCAGGCGAGGGCGGCGCCGCCCACGAGGCTGAGGCTGAGCGCCAGTGCGGCGGTGGTGAGGAGGCGGGTCATGGATCGGATCCTTCCGGAGTGCGCGGTCAGCGCGTGGTGCGTTCGAGAAGCTGGATAAGCTCGGCCGCCTTCTGGCGCTGCTCGTCCCTGTCGCCGGAGACGATGGCCCCTTCGATGCAGTGGCCGAGGTGGTCGCGCAGCATCTCGGTCTCGACCTTGCCCAAGGCGGCGCGGACCGCCTGGATCTGAGTCAAAACGTCAATGCAGTAGCGGTCTTCCTCGACCATGCGAGCGACCCCGCCGACCTGGCCCTGGATGCGGCTCAGGCGGTTGAGCAGCCGATCCTTGTTCTCGCGCTTCATGTGGCGGAACATATACCCCCCTTGGGTAATTGCAATATGCTCCCTGGGGGTATATCTGACCGTATGCCCCCAGGGGGTATGTCGAGACGAGCAGGAGGCCAGCCATGGCCGGGCGACACAGCCACGATCACCACCACCACCACCACGACCATGCCGAGACGAGCGCGAAAGGCGCCTGCTGCGGCGGCGGGCAAGCGGCCGAGCCGGCGGGCGGCGCCTGCTGCGCCTCCGAGGCGCCGTCGGCCGGCCATGCCTGCGGCCACGGGCCGGCCGACGGGAAGGTGATAGACCCGGTCTGCGGGATGACGGTGGACCCGGCGACGACCGCACACCACGCCGAGCACGGCGGACAGGACTTCCACTTCTGCTCGGCCGGCTGCCGCACCAAGTTCGTGGGCGATCCCCAGCGCTACCTGGAGAAGGACCGCGCCCCGCCGCCGCCGGCGCCGCCGGGGACGATCTACACCTGCCCGATGCACCCGGAGATCCGCCAGGAGGGACCCGGAAGCTGCCCGATCTGCGGCATGGCGCTGGAGCCGGAGCTTGTCACCGCCGAGGCCCCGCCGAACCACGAGCTGATCGACTTCACCCGGCGGTTCTGGGTGGGCCTGGCCTTCGCCCTGCCCGTGCTGGCGCTGGAGATGGGGGGGCACCTCTTCGACCTGCACCGGTTCGTCGCGCCGCAGACCTCCAACTGGCTGCAGTTCGCCCTGGCGACGCCGGTGGTGCTGTGGTCGGGCTGGCCGTTCTTCGAACGCGGCTGGCGCTCGCTGGTCACCCGCAACCTCAACATGTTCACCCTGATCGGCATCGGGGTCGGCGTGGCCTTCCTCTACAGCGTGGTGGCGACGGCGGCGCCGGGGGTCTTCCCGCACGCTTTCCAGCGCCATGACGGCAGCGTGCCGATCTATTTCGAGGCGGCGGCGGTGATCACCGTCCTGGTCCTGCTGGGCCAGTTGCTGGAGCTCCGGGCCCGGGAGCAGACTTCGGGCGCGATCCGGGCGCTGCTTGACCTGGCGCCGAAGACGGCCCGGCGGGTGCGCGACGACGGGTCGGACGAGGAGGTGACCCTGGACCTGATCCACGCCGGCGACCGTCTGCGCGTGCGGCCGGGCGAGAAGGTCCCGGTGGACGGCGCGGTGCTGGAGGGCCGCGTCTCGATCGACGAGTCCATGGTCACGGGCGAGTCCATGCCGGTGACGAAGGAGCCCGGCGCCAAGGTGGTGGGCGGCTCGATCAACAAGACCGGGTCGTTCGTGATGCGGGCCGAGAAGGTCGGCGCCGAAACGCTGCTGTCGCAGATCGTCCAGATGGTCGCCCAGGCCCAGCGCAGCCGTGCGCCGATCCAGCGTATGGCCGACCGCGTCTCGGGCTGGTTCGTGCCCGCGGTGATGGGCGTGGCGGCGCTGGCGTTCGTCGGCTGGGCGCTGTTCGCGACCAGCGCCGGGCTGTCGTTCGGCCTGATCGCCGCGGTGTCAGTCCTGATCATCGCCTGCCCGTGCGCCCTGGGCCTGGCGACGCCGATCTCGATCATGGTGGGCGTGGGGCGAGGCGCTCAGGCGGGCGTGTTGATCAAGAACGCCGAGGCGCTGGAGCGCTTCGAGACCATCGACACGCTGGTGGTCGACAAGACCGGCACCCTGACGGAGGGGCGGCCCGCGGTGACGGCGATCCGGCCGGCCGGCGGCGTGCCCGAGACCGAGGCGCTGCGGCTGGCGGCCAGCCTGGAGCGGGGCAGCGAACATCCGTTGGCCGACGCCATCGTGCGCGCGGCTGCCGAGCGCGGCCTGAAGCTGTCCGAGCCGGAGTCTTTCAACTCCCCCGTCGGCAAGGGCGTCGAAGGCGTCGTCGATGGCCGCCTGGTGGCGCTCGGCTCGTCGCGGTTCCTGGCGGAAAAGCGGGTGGACCTCGCCGGCCTGGAAGCGGAGGCCGACGCGTTGCGGGCGGACGGCGCCACGGCGATCTTCATGGCGATCGACGGGCGGGCGGCGGCGATCTTCGCCATCGCCGATCCTGTCAAGCCGACGACGCCCGAGGCGGTCCGCGCGCTCCAGGCCGAGGGCGTGCGCCTGGTCATGATGACGGGCGACAACCGCACCACGGCGCTGGCCGTCGCGCGGCGGCTCGGCATCGAGGAGGTGGAGGCCGAGGTGCTGCCGCAGGACAAGGCCGCGGTGGTCGAGAAACTGCGCGCGGAGGGACGGCGGGTGGCCATGGCCGGCGACGGGGTCAACGACGCCCCCGCCCTGGCCGCCGCCGATGTCGGTGTCGCGATGGGCGCCGGCGCGGACGTGGCGATCGAGAGCGCGGGCGTGACGCTGCTGAAGGGCGACCTGCAGGGGCTGGTGAAGGCGCGCCGGCTGTCGCGGGCGGTGATGGGCAATATCCGCCAGAACCTGTTCTTCGCCTTCGTCTACAACCTGGCCGGCGTGCCGATCGCGGCGGGCGTGCTCTATCCGGTGTTCGGCTGGCTGCTGTCGCCCCAGATCGCGGCGGCGGCGATGGCGCTGTCCAGCGTCAGTGTGGTCGGCAACGCCCTGCGGTTGCGGGGCGTGCGGCTCTAGCGGCTCAGGGCGGCAGGCTCGCCCGCGCCGCCCTGGCCCGGCGGGCCGCCTCCGCGCCAAGCCAGGCGGCCGGCAGCATGAAGACGCCGGCAAAGACGATCGGCGCCCAGGGGCCGACGCCCGAGAAGAGGGCGCCCCCGAACACCGGGCCGATGATGCGGGCGAACGAGCCCGAGGCGCTGGCGGCCCCGAGGACGGCGCCCTGCCGGTCGGGGTCGGTGGCGTGGGAGACGATGGCCGTGGCGGCGGGCTGCCAGAGCGCGTGGCCGACCACCGAGGCGGTCAGCGTCACCGCGGCGATCCAGCCCCAGGGCGAGGCGGCCATGGCGAACAGGCAGACCGCTGCGAAGGTGAGGCCGATCGCGATGGTCCGGCCCTCGCCGACGCGGCGGACGAAGGCGCCCGAAATCACGCCCTGGGTGGTGGCGGCGGCGACGCCGGTGCCGGCCATGACGAGCCCGACATCGCGCGGGCCCCAGCCGAACCGGGCCTCGGCCCACAGGCCCAGCACCGCCCACATCGCCGAGGAGGCGAAGAACCCGAAGAAGATCACCCCGAACGCCCGCGACAGGGTGGGGTCGCGCAATGAGGCTCCGAGGGCCTCGAACGGATTGCGCCGGCCGCCCGCAGAAACGCCGGGCGCGCGGCTCTCGCGGACGAAGGCGAGGATGCCGAGGATCGCTAGCCCGCAAAGGGCCGTGGCCAGGATCAGCGGGGGGCGGAAGCCGGCGGCGCCCAGGTCGGGCCGGGCCATCAGCCCGCCCAGCGCCGGGCCGACCACGAAGCCGACGCCGAAGGCCGATCCGATCAGGCCGAGGCGTCCGGCCAGCTTCGCGGGAGGTGAGACGTCGACGACGTAGCCCTGGATCACCGACATGTTGCCCGAGAAGAAGCCGGCGGCGAAGCGCACCAGCACCGCGATCCAGATGCCGGGGGCGTAGGCCAGCGCCAGGTAGCCGAACGCCGACCCGACGATGGTGACCAGGAGGATGGGCCGCCGGCCGACGCGGTCCGACAGCCGTCCCCAGACGAGCTCGCCCAGGAACTGGCCGGCGGAATAGACCGAGAAGAGCAGCGTCACCTGCCAGGGCGCAGCCTGGAACGCCGTGGCGAAGAACGGCAGCAGGGGGATGACGATGCCGAAGCCGATCAGGCTCAGGAAGACGAGCAGCAGCAGCACCGGGACGGCGCCCGGCGCTGCGCGCTGATTTCCTGGTTCGGCGGTGCTCACCGGACGGGCTTAGCCCCGTCCGGCGGCGGCCTCCAGTGTGGAGGCGGGATTACTTCGTTGCAGGGGCGGCGCCGGACTGCAGCTTCTTGACCTGGTCGAGGTGCGCCTGGACCTTCGGCGCTGCCTTGGCGGCGGCGGCCTTGAGGCCCGCGTCGTCCCCATTGTCGGCGTAGCCCTGCATCAGGGTGAGCGTCTCGCTGTGCGCAGCCTCCTGCTGGGACAGGTACACCTGGTCGAAGTCGGCCGGGGCGGCGGCGTTCAGGTTGTCGATCATGCCCTTGCGGCGCTCGTCGAGGCCCGTCGGCAGGGTCTTGCCGGCGGCGATGACCAGCGGCTTCATCTCGTTGGACAGGGCCGTGTGGTCGGTGACCATCATCTTGCCGAACGCCTTCACGTCGGCCGACCTGCCCTTCTGCTGGGCGATCTTGCCGGCCTCGATCTCGTACATGTCGCCGATCGCGGCATTGGTGACGAAGGCGTCGGTGGACACCTGCCCGACCGTGGAGGCCGAGACCGCGCCGACGGCCGCGCCAGTGGCGTCCTGGGCGGCGTTGACCGCCTCGTTGGTCGTGCCGGCGTCGGCGGTGGGCTGGCTGTCGGTCTTCTGGCAGGCGGCAAGCGAAAGGGCGGTCGCGGCGGCGGCCGCGAACAGCATGGCGGATTTCATGGGGCTCTCCCTGGACTACTGGCCGGGAGAACCGTGACCGCGCAGGCTTTGTTCCGGGACGATCATCAGGGAGGGCGCGGCCAGGACCAGCCGCCGACCGGCCAGGTCGACGGCCACGTGCAGGCCCTGCAGGGCGCTGGCGCCGACCAGGCCCGAGGGCGCGGGGGCGTGCATGGCCGGGGCATAGACCTGGACCGGCACGTGCTGGAGCTCGAGGTCGCCTATGGCCAGATGTCGCGCGGTGACCACGCGGTCGAGGCGCATGCCGCCAAGGCTGACCGACTGGGCGCGCGTGACGGGCCGGCCGGGCGCCAGCAGGCCGCTGTCCTCCGCCGCCTTCTCGGACAGCGCCAGCCAGCCGCTGGCGCCGGTGTCGAGGAGCAGGTCCACAGGCGGGCGGCCTTCGATGCTGACGGGAACGGTCGGCGAGCCGCCCCCGCGGATCTCGAGCGGGATGACCTGGGCGTCGGGTGGGGTGCGATAGGCCTCTGGCCGCTGAAGCCGCATGCGGTCGAGCCCGAAGTCGATCTCGAGGACCACTTCGCGCAGCACGTCGCGGCCGATCAGGAGCTGGAACTCGCGGCCGGTGGCGGCCGAGAGGGCGGCGAGGTCGAGGGCCGGGGCGCGGACGTCCGGCACGAGCAGGCCAGGGACGCCGAGATCCAGCGTGACGGTATGGGTCAGGGTCGGACCGCCGGAGACGCCGTAGGCGACCACAGGGGCGGCCAGGGTGCGCGGCAGGTCGAGGCGTTCGGCCAGGGCGCGGTCGACGGCCGTGAACTGGGCGCCGGTGTCGACCACGGCGCGGACCGGGCGGCCGCTGACCGTGGCGTCGATCTCCACCAGGTTGCGGCCTGGCTTGAGCGGCAGCCAGGGCGTGGCGCGGCCGTTGGCGAAGCGCGGCTCCAGCCGACGGGGCAGGCGGTCGCGCACCAGGAACAGCGCCGCGCCGCCCGCGGCCAGCGAGACCAGGAACGCGCGGCGGCTGATCACTGGGTCTGCAGCTCGTCCGCGCCGATGGCGAAGGCGCCGTCCAGCCAGTCCAGGATCTCGCGGGCCGCCGGATGGTCGAAGGCCGAGAACCGCGCCCGCAGGCGGCTCTTGCGCTCCTCGTCCAGGCCTGTGAGCCCGGTGTCCTCCAGAAGGAGGAGCGTCCGCTCCACCCCGTCGGCGAGGTCGGGCCCCAGCACCGCTTCGGCTGCCCGCCGGAAGGCGGCCAGGTACTGGTAGCCGGGCCCGTCGCGATAGCTCTCGGCCAGCGTGAGGGCCGGGATGCGGGACAGGACCGCCTGGGACGCGGTGTTGATCCCATGCGCCGAGATCTCGGCTCCGATGGCGGCAGGTCGGCCGGTGAAGGCGCGCAGGTGGAGATGCTGGCTCATGCGCGGGCCGTCGTTGACCGGATAGTTGTCCCACAGGAACGGCTTGCGGCCGATCTGGTTGGCGACACGGGCGAGGTGGCCGGGCGAGAACTCGCGGGCGCAGACCTCCTCGCCGGTCCACATGATCTCAAGCGCCGGATCGAGGGCGGCGCCGAGGTCCTCCAGGTAGTTCGGCGGGCGCTGGCCAAAGACGCGGTCCAGCACCGGATCGTCGGTGTAGTAGCTGGGGCAGACGATGACGCGGTCGGCCGCCGTCCGCTCGGCGATCCAGTGCACGATCTGGGCCTGGCGGGCGGCGAGGTCGGGAAGGTCGCCCTTCATGTCGTCGAAAAAGACCCCGAGGTCGGCGAGGCCCAGGCTGTCGAGTTGAGCGAGCTTGGCCGCCAGGGCCTCCTTGGCAGGGCCATCGAAGTCGAGGAACAGCTCGTACGGGCTGAGGCCCACGCCGAAGCGGACTCCCGCATCCCGGCACACCCCGGCGAAGTCGCCCAGCGCCGCGAGGGTCGCCCCCGGGTAGGGTTCGCGCCAGCGGCGGCGGAGGTGCGCGTCGGCCTTAGGCGCATAGAGGTAGAAGCCGTAGCCGGCGGGCGCGAGAGCCCGAACCATGTCGGCCCGTTCGTCCCAACCGTAGGGCCGGCCGAAGAAGCCCTCGATGATGCCGAGTTCCGGGGTCATGCTGACTGCATAGCCGCTGGCCGTTGCGATAACAGCGTAAATTCGTAAGGTCGCGAGCCTGAATCGGAGGACCCCCATGAACCCCAACGCCGAGTTCGACCTGATCGTCTATGGCGCCACCGGCTACACCGGCCGTCTGGTGGCCGAGCACCTGGCCAGCCGCTACGGCGTGGGCGGCGAGGTGAAGTGGGCGATGGCGGGCCGCTCCGCCGACAAGCTGGCCGAGGTGCGTGACGCGATCGGCGCGCCGAAGGACACGCCGCTGGTGGTCGCCGACGCCGCGGACCCCGCCTCGCTGAAGGCCATGGTGGGCCGGGCGAAGGCCATCATCAGCACGGTCGGTCCCTATCAGCTCTACGGCTCCGACCTGGTGGCCGCCTGCGCCGCCGCCGGGACCGACTACCTCGACCTCTGCGGCGAGCCGAACTGGATGCGGCGGATGATCGACCAGCACGAGGCGGCGGCGAAGGCGTCGGGCGCACGGATCCTGTTCTCGTGCGGCTTCGACTCGATCCCCTTCGAGATCGGGGTCTATTTCTGCCAGGAGACGGCGAAGCAGAAGCTGGGCGGTCCGGTTCCACGGGTGAAGGGCCGGGTGCGCGGCATGCGTGGCGGCTTGTCTGGCGGCACCGCGGCCAGCGGCGCGGCGACCATGGCGGCGATCCAGAAGGATCCGTCGCAGCTGGCCGTCATGATGAGCCCGTTCGGCCTGACCCCGGGCTTCGAGGGGCCGCCGCAGCCGGTCGGAAACACGGCCGAGGAAGATCCGGACGTCGGCCCGGTCGGGCCGTTCATGATGGCGGTGATCAACGTCAAGAACGTGCACCGCTCGAACCTGCTGATGGGGCACGCCTATGGCCGCGACTTCGTCTACGACGAGATGGTGATGGGCGGGCCGGCCGGCTCTGTGGGCTTCACCGATCTCGGCTCGCTGCCCGGCGGCGGACCGAAGCCTGGCGAGGGGCCCACCAAGGAGGAGCGCGAGAACGGCTTCTTCGACGTGCTGTTCATCGGCGTCGCCGCGGATGGTCGCCAGGTGCGGGTTTCGGTGAAGGGCGACAAGGACCCGGGCTACGGCTC
>JADHED010001530.1_pt1 | contig 19183 bp, 18 predicted proteins | sample 8952041 | NCBI WGS metagenome assembly JADHED01 (sample SAMN16124423, study PRJNA663239) | bioreactor sludge metagenome | isolation source: sludge (control) | place: India:Bengaluru | collected 2018-09-08
GGATATATTCGACTACATCAAGAAGAACCCGAACAAGATCAACAAGGTCAAGCAGTTCGCCAATTACTATCTTGACGCGACGAAGAAGATCATCGAGCAGTACGTCGAGCTCTCCGGCAGGCCCAACAGGACGCCGGAAATAGAGCAGGCCATCCAGAAAGTCGAAGGGATGCTCGACCTGATCAAGCAGACCTTCGACCGGCAGATGGCGAACCTGCTCGAGGACAACCTGCTGGACATCAACACCGAGCTTACGGTCTTGAAAAATACCATGAAGATGGAAGGATAGTGGCCGATACCGGCGCCTGCTGCGCCGGTATCGGCTTAAATAATTGAAAAATGATTATGGATTTTTTTTGCTCGCTCCGCCTGGTATTTGCATCCTGCAAGACTCGGCTGCCAGCGGCATCCGTGCCGCTTGCTCGCAATAACAAATCCATAATCGTGGAATAATATGCTGAAAAAATGCAGAGGAGGAGGATGCCATGGATTTGCAAAACGTTGACGCCCAGGCGGCGCAGCCGCTCGAGGTGAAGGAGCTGACGCTGGCCGACTTGAAGGAAGACGAGAAGAAAAAGGTGGAGCAGATTCAGAAAGAGCTGGACGTGGATAACTCCCAGAGCGTCATCCAGTTCGGCGTCGGGTCCCAGAGCGGGATTTCGAACTTTTCCGATACCATCCTGAGCGAGATCAGGGCGCGGGACAGCGGCTATGTGGGCAACATCCTCACGGACCTGATGCTCAAGGTGAAAAGCATGGACATGGGAGACCTCACGGCGGGGGAAAGCGGCCTCTCGAAGATCCCCATCATCGGCAGCCTGATCGGCAGCGCCAAGAAGTCATTTGCCAGCTTTGAAAAGCTCTCCGATCAGATCGAGAAGATCGTGGACGAGCTCACCAAGGCGCGGATGCAGCTCCTGAAGGACATCACCATGTTCGATTCTCTCTATGAGAAGAACATACAGTACATCCGGGAGCTGGACCTCTACATCCTGGCGGGAAAGCTGAAGCTGAAAGAAGTCGGGGACAAGGTCATTCCCGAGCTCAAGGCCAAGGCCGACCAGACCAAGGACACCCTGGACGCACAGAAGGTCCAGGACATGACCCAGGCGCAGAACCGCCTCGAGAAGAAGATCTATGACCTGCAGCTCTCGCGCATGGTGGCCCTGCAGACCAATCCCCAGGTGAGGCTCATCCAGAGCGGCGACCAGGTGCTGGTGGAGAAGATCCAGAGCTCGATCCTCAATACCATCCCTCTCTGGAAAAACCAGGTGGTCATCGCCCTCGGCATCGTCCGCCAGAAGAAGGCCCTGGAGGCTCAGAAGGAGGTCTCCAAGACCACCAACGAGCTGTTGCAGAAGAACGCGGAGATGCTGAAAACCGGGACCATCGAAGTGGCCCGGGAATCGGAGAAGGGGATCGTCGAGATGGAGACCCTGAAAAAGGTGCATGACAACCTGATCTCGACCATCGAAGAGACTCTGAAGATCCAGCAGGAGGGCAGGACGAAGCGCCAGCAGGCCGAAGGGGAGCTTGCCAAACTCGAGGGCGAGCTGAAGACCAAGCTCAAGGAGGCCGGTTCTTCCAGCCCGGGGATGAAGCTGACTTAAAGGGTTTGAGGCGGGGCGGCGGATTGGCGCGCCGTTGTTTCCGCGCGGCCCCGTCCCTTCCATGCGTTATGACATCATTATCGGGAGTGTGCCATGAATGCGATTGTTCCCCTCGCTGAAGGGTTTGAGGAAATTGAGGCGGTGACGATTATCGATGTCCTGAGAAGGGCCGGGGTCGCGGTGACCTCCGCGTCGCTGAAAAAAAATCCCGTCACGGGCTCACATGCCATAGCGATAACGGCCGATAAGAGTATAGACGATATTAAGGCGTCAGATTTCGACTGCATAGTTCTTCCCGGCGGCATGCCGGGCAGCAACAATCTCAAGGAAGACCCGAGGATCATAGCCCTTGTCAGGGATTTCAGCGGGGCCGGAAAGATCACGGCGGCCCTGTGCGCCGCGCCGCTGGTGCTGGGCCACGCGGGGGTCCTCAGGGGGAAACGGGCCACCTGCTATCCGGGGTTCGAGGAGCAGATGACCGGGGCGACGCCCCTTCCCGACCCGGTGGTCCGGGACGGAACGGTGATCACCGGCAGGGGGCCCGGGTGCGCCATTCCCTTTGCCCTTGAGCTGGTGGCGTCCCTTGCCGGAGAGGACGCGGCGAAATCCCTTAAAGAGAACATGCAGGTGTACTGGATGTGATTACATGAGTGAATACAAAAAGAGGCTCTTCAAGGCCGGCGCCTACATCTACATTGAAGGGGACGAGGATGTCGATGAGGTCTACATCGTGGAGAAGGGCCTCGTCGAGTTTAAAAGCAGCAACCAGCGGGTCCGCACCCACGGGGAAAACGCCGCTCCCGGGGACGTCTTCGGCTTCATCTCGTCCCTGAGCCAGCGGCCTCGCATGGAAACGGCCTTCGCCAAGGTGAACTCCTCGGTCATCGTCTTCGACCGGGAACGGTTCCTTTCCCTTCTCAAGAAAAATTCGGAGATCGCCATCAAGCTTCTCAATTCCTATGCCGACGAATTGCGTCTCTACGACACGATGATATTCCCCCTGGTCGGCGTCAAGGGGACTTTCCAGCCCGAAGAAACCCAGCTCTACGGCCTGGGCCTCTATTACTACAACTTGAAAATGCACTCGAACGCCTATTATGTCCTGAGCCGGTACACGCAGCTTTTCCCCAACGGGGCCAGCCGGGCCAGCGCGCGAAAAACCATCGCTGAAATAGAAAAGACCGGCATCAGGAGGATTCCCGAGCCGGTGCCGGACGGCATCTACCGCCAGTACGCGGACAAGCAGATCATATTCTGCGAGCATGAGCCGGGCAACGAGCTTTTCATCATAAAAAGCGGGCGGGTCAAGATCGTCAAGTACCACGGCGACAGCGAGATCATTCTATCGGTGCTCAAGGAGGGGGAGATATTCGGCGAGCTCGCCATAGTATCGGACAAGCCGCGTAACGCGACGGCCGTAAGCTTCGGCACCGCTGTCCTTCTCCCGATAGACAAGGATTCCCTCCTGAAGCTGATCCAGAAGTCCTCGGACCTGCTGAAGAGGATATTCACCGCCATAAGCCAGCGGGTATGGTTCACCTTTATCCGCACCGAGTCGAAATTCTACCAGAAGCCGATCACCAGGATCTACGCCTTCCTGGAGAACAAGCTCATCGAGGACAATGTTTCGCTGAAGAACAGGGAGCCCCATATATTCAACTTCGGTATCGACGAGCTCCTTAAAATGAACAGCATCCCCGCCGACCAGGTGGCCACCGCCATGGCGGAGCTGTCCCAGGACCATAATCTGAATTTTTACATGGGACAGACCGTGATCGATAACCCGAGCGTGGTTTCTTCCAAGGCGCGTTACCACCGCTCGCGGGACCATCTGTATGAAGCCAATGAAGAGAGCGCCGCCGCGCAACCGCGCGGGGAGGTTCAGCCCCGGGAAGAGGTCCTGGAGCCCGCCGGACTGGAAGAGGATGTCGCCGAGGATCTTGCCGACATGAGGATTCCCCATCGTGAAGCGGAAGAAACGGTCCCCGGTTCGGCCGGGACCCTCTTTGATGAGCTCGACCAGGAATTGCGAAAAAACGGCCAGTGACTGCCGCCCCTGTGATGGCGCAGCCGGGCTTGTAAAATATGCCTCCGGAGCGGCCCGCCCGGCGGATTTTTTTATTGACTCGCAAAGGAATAACGCAATATATATCATCATTCGCCATACCTGGCTGAGGCAGCGGTTTTTTACATCCGGCAATCCGATCGTGGAGGAACAGCATGAGATATACGGTGGTTAAGCAATTTTCAAACGGGGTTATTGATAATATTTTCAGTTTTATCTTCAAATGGGTCGACTGCGGGAAGATGTTCGTTGAATTCCTCTGGTCCTTTCTTGAGATATGGATCGCGTTTTTCCTTATATTCTACAATGCCTTCATGTACGTGTATTACCTGTTCCTGTTCTTCATAGACCGGGGGGCCGAGTCGAGCGCCGGCATGTTCAGGCTCAGGGGATCCTACAGCGGTTCGTCGACGATACCGAAGTTCGAGATTACCCGCGCTCCCAGCTCGGTGCCGCCGCAGTACGGCTCCCAGGTCGTTACAAAAACGGCCGAAGCGGTGGGCAAAACCGCCGGAGCGGTGGCCACTAAAACCGCCGAGGCCGCGTCGCAGACCCTGAACGCCTTCAGGTCCGGCGGGTCCGCCGCCGCCCGGGGCGTGAAGCAGTCCTTCTTCAAGGAACTTCTGAGCGCGCTGGTCGATTTTTTCAAGTTCATCGGCGGCATCCTGGCAATGCCCTTCAAAAAGCTGGTGCTTCTCTTCGATCGCGGCAAGGAAAAGCGGAACATGCGGCAAGCCGAATCGGATTCCAGCAAGAGCCTCATAGACGAATACATCAAGGAATACGAGCAGAAGCGGCGGTAATCAGTATACCAGCTGGACCACGATCTCTCTCTTGCGCGGCCTGGTGTCGCAGTCGATGAGCACGACCTGCTGCCAGGTCCCGAGGGATGGCTCTCCCCGCACCACGGGCACCGTCACCGACGGCCCGATAAGCGCCGCCTGCAGGTGGGCGGAACCGTTGTCATCATGCCAGGTGTCGTGATGATGGTAGTGCCCCCCGTAGGGAACAATCCTCTCCAGAAAGATGTCGATATCCTTCTTCAGTCCCGGCTCATATTCAATGGTGGTGATGCCGGCCGTTGACCCGGCCGAAAAGACCGTGGCGATACCATCGGTGACGCCGCTCCTGCTTATTATCTTTCTCAGCTCGGAGGTCAGGTCCACAACATCGCGATTGCCCCTCGTGGAAACCGCTATGTAATCAGTTTTCACAGTCATCTCATTCCACCTCCTGTGCGGTACATATAGAAAAGTCTTCCGATCGCCGAATGTCAAATCTATTTCGACCTGACGCGGTGCGGGCGTCGGCCGGCGGCGGCGCGCTGTTCCGCCGAAAAATATTACGCAACTTTTTGAAAATGTCCATGTTCCCGGAGCCAGGGGAGGTCGGCACATTTAAAAATTGAACTGACATGTCATTCTTATCATTTATGGCTTGAAATAATCCAAAGATAAATCATAACTGTCACCCGATATCATTCACGGCAGGGTGAACATGAAAAATCTCGAAGGGCTTTTTAACCCGAAAAGCATCGCCGTCGTGGGCGCGACCGAAGGAAGGTTCAAGTGGGGGGCCACGGTGCTCTCGAACATACTCGACGGCGGCTTCAAGGGCCCGGTTTACCCCGTGTCATCGTCCAGGGACACGGTGTACGGCCTCAGGGCCTACAAAACCCTGGGTGATATACCGGAGCCGGTGGACCTGGTTTTCGTGGCAACCCCCGCTCACACGGTCCTTTCCGTTCTCCGGGAGTGCGTGGAGAAGAAGATCCATAATGCGGTGGTCATATCGTCGGGCTTCAGCGAAGCGGGGGGCGAAGGCATACGCCATGAAAAGGAACTGGCCGATTTCGCGCAGAAGCATGAGATTGTCATTGTCGGACCGAACACCATGGGTATGTCAAACATCAGCCGCGGCCTTAACGGCACCGGCGCCCATCCGCGGCCGAAACCAGGAAGGATATCCATCATCGCCCAGAGCGGCAACGTGGGGAACCAGATCATGCTCTGGGCGGAGATCGAGGGGTTCGGCATCAGCAAGTTCGTCGGCTCCGGCAACGAGGCGGTCGTCAAGGTCGAGGATTATCTGGAATATTTCAACAGCGATCCCGACACGTCGGTCATACTGATATACCTCGAAGGGGTCGATGACGGCAGGAAGTTCATCGATATCGCCAGGAACACGTCGCTGAAGAAGCCGGTCATCGCGCTGAAGGCGGGGAGGACCGCCGGGGGGAGCAGGGCCGCACAGTCCCACACCGGGGCGATGGCCGGCTCCTTCCAGATATTCGAGAGCGTGATGAAGCAGACCGGCATCATGATCGCCATGAACCCGACGGAGCTCCTGGCGCTTTCCGCGGCCTTTGACAGCTATCCATTGCCGAAGGGGAACAGGGTCGGCATCGTGACCCTCGGGGGCGGCTGGGGCGTCATTACCGCCGACGAATGCGAGGAGCGGGGCCTCGTCCTGCCGCCTCTCCCGGACGACATCACCAAAAAGCTCGATGAGAGGCTTCCGACCTTCTGGAGCAGGGCGAACCCGGTGGACCTGGTAGGCCAGCCCGACGCCAATCTCTTCAAGGAATCGATTGAGATCATGGTTTCCTCTGACGCCTTTGACGCGATCATCGTGCTGGGCCTTATCGGTTCGGCCCCCTTCGGCATACGTCCCCTCCAGGCCGCGAACCGCCTTGGATGCCTTCCTGAAGAAGAGCTGCGCATGTTCGAGGAGGGCGCCAGGGTCGTCGATTATTTCATCCTCGAGACCATCGTGACCATGATGCAGCAGTATCACAAACCCATCTATCCGGTGTCCCTGGCCGCGTTTCCCGGCGATAAAATCATCCACGAACGCGAGGGGAGTCCCTATAAAGCGATCGTGTACAAGACGCCGGAAATGGCCGTCCTCTGCCTGTCGAAGCAATATCTGTACAGCAAGTATATCCAGATGCGCGGAAACGGCCGTCCCTGACGGTCGGGTGTGCCAAAATAACTTGACTTTTTCCAACTCTTCCACTATGAACAATGGTCTAGTATCGGGGGTTGTACGTGAATGAAGTGATTTTCATGGGCGCGCTTGTGCTGCTGATGGTCCTCCTCGGCGCGGCCGAATACGTCTATCATATCAAGAACCTCCGATCGATCCCCATCAGGATCCATGTGAACGGAACGCGGGGAAAGTCGTCGGTGACCAGGCTCATCGCCGCGGGCCTCCGCGAGGGAGGCATCAGGACCTTCGCCAAGACCACCGGAACGCTCCCGCGCATGATCATCCACGACGGCACCGAATACCCGGTGTACCGGCAGGCCAAGGCCAATATCATCGAGCAGGTCCGGATCGTCGCCTTCGCCGCGCGGAACCAGGCGGAGGCCCTCGTCATAGAATGCATGGCCATCCAGCCCTACCTGCAGAGCCTGTGCGAAAGGAAGCTCGTGCAGTCGACCCACGGCGTTATAACCAACGTGCGGGAGGACCACCTTGACGTGATGGGACCGGGGGAGCGGGACGTGGCCCTGGCCCTGCTCGGGTCGACGCCGCCCGGCAAAGAGCTCTTTACCTGCGAGAGGGACTACCCCCATGAGTTTGAATCGGTGTGCCGCGACCGCGGCACCCGTCTTGCCGTCATCGGCGACGCCGAAATGGAAGCGGTCAGCGACCGGGACCTGAAGGATTTCCGCTACGTCGAGCACCGGGACAATATCGCCCTGGCCCTGAAGGTGTGCCGCGCCGTCGGCGTGCCCGGCGATGTCGCCCTCCGGGGCATGAAGAAGGCCGAGCCGGATGTCGGTGCCATGAGCGACCTGAAACTTGATTTTTTCGGGCGGCGGATCCATTTCATCAACGGCTTTGCCGCCAATGACCCGGAATCGACCGGGATGATCTGGCGCATGGCCCTGGAAAAGCACCCGGACGTGCAGCGGCGGGTCATGATCATCAACAGCCGCATCGACCGCCCGGACCGGTCCCGCCAGATCGGGGAGGCCCTGGCCGGCTGGGATCGCGCCGACCGCTATATCCTCATCGGCTCCGGCTCCTATTTCCTGGTGCGGTACGCGGTCAAGGCCGGCCTTGACGCCCGCGTTTTTACCAACGCTGAGGACCTTGAAACCGAGATCATCTTCGAGGAAGTGCTGAAGTATTGCAAAAAGACGACCCTGGTGATGGGCGCCGGCAACATAGCCGGTCCCGGCCTTGAGCTGCTGACTTTTTTTCGGAACAGGTCGGAGGAAATGCTGGTGTAAGGATTGGGCCCCGTACGGGGAAGGGGAAACGAACTATGGAAAACATCATTACGTTCTCGATCGGCCTGGGCCTCTGCGTGAGCCTCCTCTTTTCCGAATTCTTCGGGATCGCGGCGGGGGGGATGGTGGTGCCCGGCTATATAGCGCTCTACCTTAACAAGCCCCTGATGATTCTCTCCACCGTGGTGGTGAGTCTGCTCACCTATTTCATCGTCAATTCCCTGGGCACCTTCATGATCATCTACGGACGGCGGCGCACGGTGCTGATGATCCTCCTGGGATTCCTTCTCGGCTGGCTGGTGAGGATGCTGGAGCCGATCCCCCTGGGTCCCCAGGCGCTGGAGCTCTCCGTGGTGGGATATATCATACCGGGGCTCATCGCCATATGGATCGACCGTCAGGGCATCATAGAGACCGCCGCGGCCCTGGTGACGTCCAGCACCATCGTGCGCCTGATCCTGATACTCCTCTTCGGCAGGGAGATGCTGGTATGAAGAAGCTGATCTGGAAACCGAGCACCGTATCGTGGCAGATACACCTGGTCATAGCCATCATGTCCATCATCGGGGTGGTCATTGTCGAGTCCTTCAAGATCAACGTCAAGCAGCCGTATTACAAGGAGAAGGTCCTCGCGGCCCGGTATATGCTCAAGGGAATGGAAATACTCAAGCGGCACCGCCTGGAGAAGGTGGGACCCATCAACAAGGTCATCGACCCGCTGCGGTCCGGCCTGATCGGCGTCCTCACGACGCCCATAACCAGCACCACCGTGGACATCGATTCGAAGCTCACCAGCGTCAATCCGAACTGGGCGGCGGTGATCGTTTCCATGCTGAAGGAGGCGAAGGTGAAAAACGGCAGCACCGTGGCCGTTTCCCTGACCGGCTCTTTCCCTGCGATGAACCTTGCTGTGTTCTCGGCCGCCCGGGCCCTGAACCTGCGGCTCATCATCATTACCAGCGTATCCGCGTCCACCTGGGGGGCCAACATACCCGGCTTTACCTGGCTCGATATGGAAGACATCCTTGTCAGGGAGGGATTTGCTCCCTACCGCTCCGTTGCCGCGTCCCTCGGGGGGGTCCAGGACAAGGGACTGGGCATGTCGGAGGAGGGGAAAGGGATCCTGCGCACGACGATCCGGAAGTATGACATTACCCTGCTGGAATTCGACGACATGAAGCGAAGCATCAACGCGCGCATGGACATGTACTATGACCTTGCAAAGGAAACCCAGATCGCGGCCTACATAAACGTGGGGGGAGGGACAGTGGCCATCGGATCCTTCATCGGCAAGATGCGGTACAGGTCCGGGCTTAACCTCAAGCCGTCGCAGAAGGCGATGCGGATCGAAAGCGTCATGAGCAGGTTCGCCCGCAATAACATTCCCATATTGAACATCAATTACTTGAAGACCCTGGCGCAGAACTACAAAGTCCCCATCGGCCCGAAAAAAATTCCGAAGATCGGCCAGGGCGAGATTTATTACCGCCTGGAATACAACAAGCAGGTGGTTGCCGCCGTGCTGGTCTCCCTTGTGATCTTTCTGTTTCTGTTCATGAAACTCGGGATCGGGTACCGGATCTTCATTCCGCAGAAAAAGACGCTCAAGGCGCGGCCCCCCGAGCACATGGTGTAAGGAACCGGCTGCCGCGGCCGATTATTATAACATTCATCCAGTGGAAGGTAAAGCCTGTTGAAAATGAAAAGGGCCATCATATTCGGCGCCAGCTCAGGCATAGGCCGCGAAATGGCGAAGATACTGTCCCGGGAAGGATATCTCCTCGGCCTTGCGGCGCGGAGGGAAGACCTCTTGAAGGGCCTGAGGGAGGAGCTGCCCGGGGAATCCCATGTCAGGGTGTGCGATATCGCCAGCGACGATCACTGCGAGGCCGCCTTCAACGGATTTATCTCAGACATGGGCGGATGCGACCTGGTGGTGATATCGTCCGGCACCGGTTTTATCAATGAGGAATTGGAGTGGCAAAAGGAGAAGGAAACCATTGATGTCAACGTGACCGGTTTCGCCCGCCTGGCCGTCCTTGCGGCCCGGTATTTTCTCGACAGGGGGGCGGGGCACCTTGTGGGCATCTCATCCATAGGGGCGCTGCGGGGCGGCCGCGACGCGCCGGCCTACAGCGCCTCAAAGGCCTTCGTGTCCAATTACCTGGAGGGACTCCGGTGCAGGATGAAACGGCTTGCGCCGGGGATCACCGTCACGGATATCATGCCGGGCTTTGTCGATACGGCTATGGCCAAGGGAGAGGGTCTTTTCTGGGTGGCCCCGGCGGAAGTCGCGGCCCGGCAGATATGCCGGGCCATAGGGAAGAAAAAGGAAAAGGTGATAATTACCCGGAGATGGCGTCTTGTGGCCCTTGCGCTGAAGCTCATGCCGGATCGGCTCTATTGGAGATTGTAATCAATTATCGGGTCCCCCCTGACCACCTGAGGGGCGCACGAAATATTATTTATGCCTGTCATCGCGAGGAGTGAAACGACGAAGCGATCTGGTGACAGAGGATATTGTATTTTGAACAGAACAGGACTGCAATCATGACAATAAAAAAAAATTTTGCCGACGTGCCGAAGGGATACGAGGAGTATGCCAGGGCCAGGATCGTAGTGGTGCCGGTTCCCTACGATGAAACATCCACCTGGATGAAGGGCGCCGACCGGGGGCCCGATGCCATCATCGACGCGTCGTATAACATGTACCAGTACGATATAGACACCGACTCTGACGTCACCAGGATGGGGATTCACACCGATGATCCGGTCACGGAAAAATCGTCGCCGGAGACGATGGTCGAGGCCGTAAGGGCGAGGATCGCCCGTCACCTGGACGCAGGCAAGTTCACGGTGACCCTGGGGGGGGAGCACTCGGTCACGGTCGGAGCGGTGAAGGCCCACGCGGAGCGGTATCCAAACCTGTCGGTGCTGCAGCTGGACGCCCATGGAGACCTCCAGGAGGAATTTCACGGGTCCCGGTACAATCATGCCTGCGTGATGGCGCGCGTGCGCCAGTGGTGCCCTGCCGTCCAGGTGGGGATCCGGAGCCTGGACGGTGCTGAGCGGGCCTCGGCCGATCCGGAACGGCTGTTCCTGGCCGAGGATATCCAGGGCAGGAGCGGCTGGATTGACCGCGCCGTGTCCCTTCTTACCGATGAAGTTTACGTAACCATTGACCTTGACGCCTTTGACATATCCATCATGGCCGCAACGGGAACGCCGGAACCAGGGGGTCTCGGGTGGTATGACGTGATAAACCTTTTAAAAAAGGTATCGAAAGACAAGAAGATCGTCGGATTTGACGTGGTGGAGCTCTGCCCCAATCCCTACGCGAAGCACTGCGATTATCTGGCTGCGAAGCTGGTGTATCGGCTCCTGAGCTATATCTTCAAGGAATGAAATCAGCCAAGAACTGATACGGGTTGAGATGCTTTTTCAGCGGTCCGGTCCGATCCTTTTCAGGATGTAGGGCATCACCACGTTCAGGTCGATATACTTCTTTTTAACATCCCCGGGCAGATGCTTGAAATCCCGCACCGTTCCGCGGCAGGCCGCATCCCCGCAGAGGCACTCCATTTCCCAGCAGTCCTCGTCCATGGTGGTCGAATAGTCGAAGGAAAGCTCTTCGTCTTTCCTGATGTCGCGGATGGCGATGTAGAGGATTTTGCCGTCCCTGCAGGTGAGGCCGCCGTTGGGGTTGCAGGAATGGTTGATGAGGTCGTCGGCGTTGCCGGAGGGGCCCATGAAGCTATCTTCATCGATCTGGAGGAAATGGTTGTTCTCCGGGTCATGGAGCTCCAGGTACTGGGCCATGGTGTAGGTAGGGCCCGTGAACTCGCACACGACTTCGCCTCTGGCGATGTCTGAGGCGGCAAAGACTGCCTTTCCTTTTTCCGTTTCCCGTATCACGAGGCGGCTGTTTTCCATGGCGGTTGTTCGTCTCCAGCTATGCAAAGAATGTGCCGGCGGCAAGGGCCGGGTACGCCTCCGCCGGTTCTGACAGGCATAGATGGCCATCGGGGGTTTTTATGCAATATTTTTTTTACCGGCAGTGAATTGACTGCTGCGGCTGTCGGATTATTGTCCGGGCCGCCATGAGTCCGTGATTCCTCCCTGGATGGGTCATTTTTTTGCGGCCGGTAGTTTCAATTTTTGTCCCGGGAATATCATCGTGGGGCTCTGTATGATATCCCTGTTGGCGTTGTACAGTTCGATCCACCGGGAGTAGTCTCCCAAAACTTTTTCGCTGATCGATATCAGGTCATCCTTCACCTGTACCGTATAATAATCCCCTTCCTCCGCCGGTTTTGCCGGTTCCTTTGGCTGCGTTTCCGGCGTCATGCTCTGCTGTTTTACAGCCGGCGTTTTTGTGTCGGTCGCCTCGCGCTGCTGCTCCGGTGCCGTTATGAGCCGGGTAATCCTGCTTTTCAATGCCTCACGGGTTCCCGGGATCAGCAGCAGAAATATTAAAACAAGGATGATGACGATCAGGATAAATTGGAGAATTCTCCGAAGCAGGCTTGGTCCCTCGGGGTGTGCCGGCTCTTCATGCTTTGCCGGTTCGGGGGGAGCAGGCGGTAATGCCGGCTTATCGCGACGCCGCGTGGCGTCAGCGGGCGCCGCTTTCTTCTGCTTCGAGGAAGAGGCTTGTTTTTTTGCTTTTGGCGAAGAGCCCCTGGCGGCGGCCCATGAACGAATCTCTCCCCTGAACCACTGATCGGCCTCCGGCGTGAAGGCATAGTGATCCCGGATGTATTTCATCGTGTTTTTTTCAATATCCGAATAATCGCTGGAGTCTTTGACGGCCCGCAGAATTTTCCTGGCATCATTCAGCGATATGCGGCCATCGCCTTTTCCTTGAACCGATGCATCCGCCATGCCGATCAATTTCCTGTCGTAATTCTTTCCTTTGATTTTTTTATAATAGGTCGCCATGGTAATGTACCCTCCTTTGTCTGCGTGTATTGTTATATTAAAGGGAGACGGGGTTATCGATGACTCTTTTTGAATGCGAGTTTTGTTTATCATAGACTTGTTAAAATGTCAAGCGACAATGCAAATAAAAAACATGCATTTGTATTTGACAGGTTGCGTCGGTAAGGATAATCAGGGGACATGGCATGGACCTCATGGAAATAATTCCTTTACACAGGATACCTGATTATGCGCCGATCCTCGCCCACTGGTCCTACATGGAGTGGTACCGGGCAAGGTCCATGGATTTTACCCTGGTCCTCAGGGCGTACCAGGAGAGGGCGCGCAGCGACAGGGTGCCTCTTTCCTTCGTGGCGATAGAGGGGTCCCTTCCGGTGGGAATGGTCACTCTTAAGCTGGACGATCTCTGGTCGCGAAAGGACCTGAATCCATGGCTGGCGTCGCTCTACGTGTTGCCTGAGTACCGCAGGTGCGGAACGGGACAGGCTCTGGTCCGCGCGGTCACGGCCCGGGCCCCGGAGCTCGGCCATGATCGCCTCTATCTTTTCCTCGGCCGCCATGACCGGGAATGGCTGGAGCGATACTACATTAACCGCGGGTGGGCCGTTGTCGAATCAGCAGTGGACAATGACGGCCTTGAAACAAAGATACTCGCCTATGAACTCCCCCGCTGATTCGACGTTCCGGGACGCGGTCTTCGTCGAGCGGTTGAATCGCTTTGTGGCGCGGGTCGATCTGGAGGGAACGGCACTGCTCGTCCGCGTCCCCAATACGGGCCGCCTCGCGGAGCTGTTCATTCCGGGAACGCCGGTGATCCTTGTGCCGTCACAGGGAAAATACCCCTTTACCATACAATACGTCATATATCAGGGCCGGCCCGTGCTCATCGATTCAATTTTGAGCAACCGCGTGTTCCGGGACTGCATGGCGGTGCGGACGGTTCCGGGCCTGGAGGACTATGCCATCATCAAGCGCGAGCCGGCCGTCGGGAATCATCGCTTTGATTTTTCCATCGGCAATGGGGTGAGCGATTCATTCGTAGAGATCAATTCAAGCACGCTGGCGTGGCATTCCATAGCCTCCTTCCCTGACGCGGTGAGCGACAGGGCGGCGGAACATGTGCGTGTCCTGGCTGAATCGGGTAAGGGAATCCTTGTATTTCTGCTCCTCCATGAGGGTGTCGACCTGTTCGTGCCCAACTATCATACTGATTTTGCCTTTTATGAAGCGCTCCGCTCCCATGGCGATGCCATTGACGTTCGGGCCTATGCCGCCCGGTACGACAGCGGGTACCGGATCAGGGGAATGAGACCGGTCAGGATCGAGGTCCCTGATGTGGAGCCCCGGGGCGTTTACACCATTGTGCTCTATAATAACACCGAGAGTGATATTGCCGTCGGCGGGCTGGGGACCAGGACCTTCCCGCGGGGATATTATATCTATGTCGGAAGCGGCATGAACAATCTCTTCAAGAGGATAGACCATCACCGGCGAAAGAGAAAGAAGCCGCACTGGCACATCGATTACCTGACTGTGCAATGGCCGATCAGGGCGGCGCTGCCGATCGTGACCGGGGAAAGACTGGAATGCGCTCTTGCCGGCTCCGTGGCGGCCCTGGGCTACCGGTGCGTGGAGGGGTTCGGATCGTCCGACTGCGGCTGCGCGGGCCACCTCTTCCACGGGGAGTCGAATCCTCTCCATGACGAGCGGTTCATTGATACGATCTACACGTACCGGTACGGGCGCCTGCTGGAGCGGTGAGGCCCCGGATCATGTCATCTGGTATTTCTTGTTCAGAAAAAGATCGAGGCAGATATCGACAATGTCCTTGTCGAAGTGTATGCCTCTCTGCTTCTTGATTTCGTCCAGGGCGAAATCGATCCCCCGGGAGGGACGGTAGGGACGGTCCGAAGCCATGGCCTCAACGACGTCGGCGACGCATATGATGCGCGAGCCCAGCAGGATGCTTTCGCCGTCAAGGCCAAGGGGATAGCCCGAGCCGTTGAGCCACTCGTGGTGCTGGAAAACCATTTCGGCCAGGGGCCAGGGAAATTCGATGGTCTTCAGGATATCATAACCGATCTGGGGATGGGTCTTGATGAGCTCGAATTCAATGGGAGAGAGCTTTCCCGGCTTGCTCAGAATTTCAGTGGGGATGCAGATCTTTCCCAGGTCGTGGATGATGCCCGCCATGAATATCCCTTCGATCTCCTTTTCAGACAGCTTCATCTCCCGGGCAATGGCGCGGGCGATATCGGCGACGCGCCGCTGGTGGCCCGCGGTGTAGGGATCCCTGGTCTCGAGGGTCTGCGCCATGGCCTGGATGATGCCGCTGATCGCTTTCTTGATCTGGAGGTAGCTTTCCTTGATCTTCATCTCTGATTTGATCCGCTCGGTGTCGTCCCTGAGAACGATAACGGACCCGGACCGCTCCCCGCTGATGTCGCTGATATGGGATACGCTGAAGTCAATGGGTACCTGCTTGCCGTTGGGGGTGATGAAGTAATTGAAGTGGAGGCCGGCATCGGCTTCCTGCCCGGCATCGATACCGGGATGGATGCCGTTGTAACGGATGTTCAGGATCTCCGTGAAGCGCTTTCCGATAAGCTTGTCGATGGTCAGGTCGGTTATTTTTTCCGCGATGGGATTGACATAGGTTATCTGGTCGGAATTGTCCATGACAAAAACGGCATCGCCGATGCTGTTCAGGATCGTGAAGAACCGCAGCTCGCTTTCCTTGAGCTTGTCCTCCATCTCGTGTCGCAGTATGGCCAGGTCAATGGCCGACTTGAGCTCTTTCTTGTCAACCGGCTTGACGATGTAGCCGGAGGGGTTCGTGGTCAGGGCGCGCTTCAGGGTGTTGCTGTCCGATGATGACGTGAGGTATATGACCGGGATGTTGTGAATCTCGTTGATCTGCCGCGCCGCCTCGATACCGTCAATTTCGCCGTCCAGGATGATGTCCATCAGTACCAGGTCGGGACTGCTTGTTATCACTTCCCTGACGGCTTCCTCGCCGGTCGGCACCGTATTGGAAATAGTGAATCCTAGGTCGCGGATGAATTTATTGAGAAGGAGGATCGTTGTTTTGTCGTCTTCGACAAGAAGAATTTTTTTATTCATTAAGATCCTTTGCCATGCCGGCCCTTGTGTCTTTGGTTGAATGCATCGAATAAAAGGTTTTTAGCGACATAATTAAACAATGTGTTCTTTGCCAAGTATTGCACAGTGAATAAAAAAATTCAATTTATTCATTATTAAAATACTAAAAAATTTTGTAGAAGTAAATATATGCTTATGTAAAGTATTATTTTTACGCATTATTTACCGGGATGCCTGTTTTCATAAAGGTGGGGTTTTCGGATAAACTGGTTATATCGCCGGTTTTTTGAAGAGATACGCAGCGGGATTTATTAATGTATCAGATGTGCAATAAGGGAAACAGGCGTTTTCTTTTAATGGGGCAATAATAAATTGATTAGCAATAAAAAATCTTAATGGACAAAAAAAATTGTAGATATTTTTATGGGCCCATCATTTTACTGCTTTTCTTATTTTTATGCCACGGGTAAAAAGCGATTCTTATCACTGAGGATACGAGAAGATTGCATTTCTTATTATCGCACTACATATAAAAAATAGAAATAACAAGAGTATTACCGGGAGGATTCTTCTATGCAAAGTTTAGGAATCAATATCGGCTCATCGAGCATCAAGGCGGTGCTCCTGGAGGACAAGAAGGTCCTCTGGAAAACATACGTGGCCCATGAGGGCAATTTTCTCGAGACCCTGAAAACGATACTTGTCGAGAACAGCGTTTCTCCCGGCGTGCCATCCCTGGTGACCGGGACGGAAGGCCGCTATCTGATCAACACGAACAACGTACTCGAATCGATCTGCATCGAAGAGGCCCTGTCACAGCTCAACCTGAATGTCAACGCCGTGGTTTCCCTGGGCGGCGAGAATTTCGTCGTGTACACGATCGATGAAAATGGAAGGATCATCACCAGTTTCGCCGGGAACAAGTGCGCCTCCGGGACCGGCGAATTCTTCAAGCAGCAGCTCGGGCGCATGGACCTGCGCCTCCACGACGTGGCGACCGTGCCCGATACGGCCAAGGTGTGCCACATGTCGTCGCGCTGCTCCGTGTTCATGAAGAGCGATTGCACCCACAAGCTGAACAAGGGCGAGGCCACCAAGGCCGATATCGTCCTGTCCCTCACCGATGTCATGGCGACCAAGGTGGTCGATTTCCTCAAGCGGGCGCGCATCAATTCCGGAAAGGTGCTCCTTGCCGGCGGCGTCACCCGGAACAAGTATATCATCCAGTTCGTTAAGGACAAGATGCCCGGCATCGAGATCATCGTTCCGGAAGAGGCCCCCTATTTCGAGGCCTTCGGCGCGGCCCATCTGGCCCGGAATTCCGGGAGCCCCTTCCCCGGCATCGGCAATCTCTTCAAGCCCCAGCAGATCGAGTTTGCCCGCTACAAGAGCCTCACGACGGTGGAGGGGAGGGTGCATTACCTGAAATCCCGGCGCGGCGCGGCGAAGCCGGCAAAACGGTTGCGGGCGGTGCGGAAGCGGGCGTTGCGGAAGATCGACATCGTGCGTGTGGTCCTGTGGGCCGTGGCGGCCATGACACTATGATGTGGAGTATCGACAGAACCTCCGGGGCAGTTGTGAGCAGTTCGTTAAACCCGACCCCTGCGGATGGCGACGGCGCGCACGCTTCCGACGTCGCGATCGCCCGCGTCGAGGCGATCCCGCGCGATGGCCTGCTCGAAGTAGAGGCACGGGTGGAGAGCGAGCCGGAGTCGCTGATCCTGCATCGCGACGACGCGGGCGCGGTGCGCGCGTGGCGCAACGTCTGCCCGCATGCGGGGCGTCGCCTCGACTGGGCGCCGGGGCAATTCCTGCGCGCAAAGGACGGCAGCCTGGTGTGCGCGGTGCATGGCGCCAGCTTCGAGCTTGAAGGCGGCCGCTGCATCGCCGGTCCCTGTCGCGGCGAGCGCCTGCATGCGGTCGCGGTGCACTGCGTGGAAGGCGAGGTGCGGCTTGGCGCGCCCGTCGCGGGTTGACCGCGGTCAGTACAGCAGGTTGATCACCGCCACGATCACCAGCAGGTAGAGCAGCGACAACGGCCCGCCCACGCGCCACATGTCGCGCGCGCTGTAGTTGGCCGGGCCGGTGATCATCGACATCACCGGGTTGGAGGCGGTCATCAGGTTGTTCGAGGCCGACAGCGCGACGATCAGTGCGAACGCGGTCGGGTTGCCGCCCGCCGCCAGCGCGACGTTGATCGCGATGGGGACCATGATGATGGTCGCGCCTACGTGGCTGATCGCCAGCGAGAACGCGGTCGTCAGCAAACCGATCAGGACCTGCAGCAGCCACAGCGGGAAGCCCTCCGGCAATCGTTCCAGCGTGTGCCCGGCCAGCCAGGCGGCCGCGCCGCTGGAGTCCATCGCCCAGCCCAGCGGGATCAGGCAGGCCATCAGGAACACGGTCTTCCAGCTGATCGCCGCGTAGGCCTCGTCGACGTGCAGCACGCCGGCGACCAGCATCGCCGCGACCCCGGTCATCAGCGCGATCGGGACCGGGATCCGCGTGCTGAGCGCCAGCAGCATCGAGCCGGCGAAGATCGCCATCGCGATCTTGAACTTGTGCGGGCGCTGCTCGTCCTTCGGGTAGTCGGTGACGACGACGAAGTCCTTGCCCTTGGCCGCCTGCGCCAGGTCGGTCCAGATGCTGTGTAGGACCAGCATGTCGCCGGCGCGGATCGGCGTGGCGCGGACGTCGTCGCGCAGCACCTGCTTGTCGCGGTTGATCGCCAGCAGGCTGATGCCGTCCTGCTTGCGCAGCCGCAGCTGCGCCGAGGTCTTGCCGATGAAGCGCGAGGTCGGCGGCACCACCGCCTCGGAGATGCCGGCGCGGCTCGGGTTGAACAGGTCGGCGAAGGTCCGCAGTCGGGTCGACAGGCGCAGGAACTGGTTCTGCGCGAAGTCGGCGACCTGTTCGCGCGGGCCCATCATGCCGAGCACGCTGCCCACCCAGATGCGGGTGTCGGCGGGCGGCGACAGCCGCGATTCCTCGCCGGTGCGCAGGGCCAGCAGCAGCGGCGCGCCGTGCAGGGCTTCGGCGTCGCCCACGCTCATGCCGACCAGCGGGCTGTCCGCGGTCACCGTGAGTTCGTAGACGTCGCCCTCGATGCCGTAGGCGCGCGAGAAGTAGCTCTGGGTGCGCGCCGGGGTGACCGCGTCGCCGCCGTCCTCGCGCAGGCGCTTGCCGGCGAAGAAATGGAAGTACGCCAGCGACAGCGCCAG
>JADHED010001531.1_pt1 | contig 19174 bp, 18 predicted proteins | sample 8952041 | NCBI WGS metagenome assembly JADHED01 (sample SAMN16124423, study PRJNA663239) | bioreactor sludge metagenome | isolation source: sludge (control) | place: India:Bengaluru | collected 2018-09-08
AAACCGATCTCCTGCCTGCCTCTGAGCCTGTGAGGAGTTTTTAAGGGACGACTTCGTAGTCATGCAAAGCGTTTCTCCATTCAGATTGCTCTCCTGATGATACAGTGAACCACTGCCCGCTTTGGGCTGTCTTGTTGTCTTCTGTCGACAGCGGAATACCGCTCAAAAGGCACCAGATTGCAACAGATTTTGGATTGCGCAATCGTCCCCGGGAGATACAGTGCCGGAGACATTTGCTTTTCCGATGCTCCTCCGGGCTTTCCGCCACGGACCTCCGGTGGAAGATTCGAAAAAGCGGGACAAGCCGGCGTGGCGGAATTGGCAGACGCGCACGACTCAAAATCGTGTTCCTTCGGGAGTGTGGGTTCGAGACCCTCCGCCGGTAGCTCCCACAAACCAGAGGTGGCATGTGCCGCCTGCAAGACCGGACCAGCCGCCCAACGCGAATCTCATGCCCACCATCTCCTCCTCCCAATACATCCTGGCCGGCGACATCGGCGGCACCAAAGCCAACATTGCCACATTTCGCGTCGTGGGACGGGAATTGGTCGTCGTTCGCAACCAAAGATTTCCAAGTGCTTCCTATCCCGGATTGAATGCCATCCTCCGCGAATACCTCGCCGATGACGAGCGTCCGATCCTCGGAGCCGCCTTCGGGATCCCCGGCCCCGTGAACGACGGACGCGCCAAGCCCACCAACCTCTCCTGGGGAGTCGATGCACGGGAAATTTCCGAGGAATTCGAAATCCCGCATGTCGGACTGCTGAACGATCTCGCCGCCAACGCCTACGGCATCTCCCATCTCAAACCGGAAGACTTCGCCATCATCCAGAAGGGCGCCCCCGATGCCGCCGGCAACCGCTGCGTCGTTTCTCCCGGCACCGGCCTCGGAGAAGCCGGCCTCTACTGGGATGGCAACCGTCACCACGTCTGGGCGTGTGAAGGCGGCCACACGGACTTCGGCCCCCGCAATGCGCTTGAAATGGCTCTCTTGGAATACCTGATGAAACAGTTCGGCCATGTCAGCGTGGAGAGAATCGTCTCCGGCATGGGCATCGAGAATATCTACAAATTCCTGCGGGAAACAGGCCGCGGAAAAGAACTTCCCGCCGTCGCGGCGGAAATGAAAAACACCGACCCGAACCGCGTCATCTCCAAATACGCCGCCTCGGGAGCCTGCCCGATGTGCGTGCAAACGCTGGAAATTTTCTCGGGCTGCCTCGGAGCGGAAGCCAGCAACATGGCCCTCAAGACAATGGCCCTGGGTGGCGTCTTCCTCGGGGGCGGACTCCCTGCAAAACTCCTCTCCCACATCCAGAGCGTCGGCTTCCTCCATGCCTTCAACGACAAGGGACGCCTGTCCTCGCTGCTGGAAAATACCCCTGTGATGGTGATCCTGAACGATCAGACCGCCCTCCTGGGAGCCGCCTACTACGCCTTCGAGGGCTCGAATGCCTCGCGCGCCGTTGGTGCCTGATCTGCCCCCATGAAGTTGCATCGTTCCGACGCCCGGGTCTTTGTCCCCGACGGCGCACCGATCCCCGACGCCCTGGGCAGAATCACCCACCTCGGCATCGGCGCCCATCAGGACGATCTCGAATTCATGGCCTTTCACGGCATCCTCGCCTGTCACCACCATCCGAAAAAATGGTTTGGCGGAGTCACCTGCACAAACGGGGCCGGCAGTGCCCGCTCCGGAAATTATGCCCGCCTCTCCCATGCCGAAATGCAGGCCCTGCGGGAAAAGGAACAGGAAACCGCCGCCACACTCGGTGCCTATGGAGTCATGATCCAACTCGCCCACCCAAGCGATGTCATCAAGAATCCCGACGACTCCCCGCTCAAGGACGACCTTTTGGAAATCCTCTCGGCCACCCGCCCGGATATCGTCTACACCCACAACCCCGCGGACAAACACGACTCCCACATCGCCGTCGTCATTGCCGCCCTGCAAGCCCTGCGGGAACTCCCGGAAGAAAACCGCCCCAGGGCTGTCTATGGATGCGAAGGCTGGCGCGGACTGGATTGGATGCAGGACCGGGACAAGATTCTCCACGACGTCAGTGCCCGCGAAGACCTCGCCATCGCGCTCAACCGCGTTTTTGATTCCCAAATCGCCGGTGGCAAACGCTACGACCTCGCCACCCTCGGGAGACGGCATGCCAATGCCACTTTCCTCGACTCCCATTCCACCGACCAATACGGGATGCTTTCCCTGGCCATGGATCTCACCCCGCTCGTTGCCGACCCCTCGCTCGACATCATCGATCACGTCCTCGGTTACATCCGCCGCTTCGAAGACGACGTCCGCGAAAAGCTGTCCCGCCAGCTTGGCCGGAAGTAATCCCCCGCCTGGAATTCCCGTCTCCGCGTTGGACATTTCTCCCCGACTCGGCGAAAAAGACGGCTCATGCACGACCTGACGTTTCTGCAAGACCTGTCGATTGTGATGATCGTGGCCGCACTCGCCACGATCATTTTCCGGCATTTCAAGCAGCCCGTCGTCCTTGGATACATCCTCGCCGGTGCCATCATCGGTCCCCACACCCCGCCCTTTCCCCTCATCACCGACGAACACGCGATCGAGACCCTCGCACAGTTGGGTGTCATTTTCCTGATGTTCGCCCTCGGCCTCGAATTCAGCCTGCGCAAACTCCGCAAGGTTGGTTCCACCGCCTTCATTGCCGCCTCGTTGGAAATCCTGCTCATGATCGTGCTTGGCTACCAACTTGGCCGCGCCTTCGGCTGGAACACGATGGACAGCATCTTTCTCGGGGCGATCCTCTCCATCTCCTCCACCACCATCATCATCAAAGCCCTGGAGGGCTTGGGAAAAACCCGGGAACCCTTCGCCGGACTCATCTTCGGCATCCTGATCGTTGAGGACATCCTCGCGATTGTGATGATCGCCCTGCTCTCCGGTTTCGCCGTCACCGGCCAGATCGAACCGGGCCAGGTTGGCATGACCATCCTTGGCCTCTCCTCTTTTCTCGGAATCCTTCTCATCGCCGGACTCATTCTCATTCCCCGGCTTCTCGATTACGTGGGAAAATTCAAGAGCGACGAGATGCTTCTCGTCACCGTCGTGGGCCTCTGCTTCGGCGTCTCCCTCGTCACGGTGAAGCTTGGTTACAGCATCGCACTCGGGGCATTTCTCATCGGAGCCATCATCGCCGAAGCCCGGCAGATTGCCAAAATCGAGTCCCTCATGCACCCCGTGCGCGACCTTTTCAGCGCCGTTTTCTTTGTCTCCATCGGCCTGCTCATCGATCCCCAGCTCATCGTGAAATACGCCTGGCCGATCCTGGCCATCACCGCCGTCGTCGTTGTCGGCAAAGTCTTCACCTGCACGCTCGGCTGCTTCCTCTCCGGAAACGACACCCGCACCTCCATGCGCGTCGGCATGAGCCTGGCGCAAATCGGCGAATTCTCCTTCATCATTGCCGCCCTCGGCCTTTCCCTCAAGGTCACAAGCGATTTCATCTACCCCATCGCCGTGGCTGTCTCGGCACTCACCACCCTGCTCACCCCTTATCTTGTCCGCAGCTCAGACGGCCTCGTCCTCCTGATCGACCGTTTCGCCCCGCGCCCGCTGCTCAACTCCATGGAGACCTACACCAGATGGGTCGGCAGCATCGGCCAGCGCGGCAAAGGCCGCATCGGTCGCCGGATTCTGACCAAGCTCGGAATGCAAATCGCCGTCAACCTTCTCCTCGTCACCGGGATTTTCATCGCCGCCGCCTTCCTCCACCGGAAAGCCGCCGCCGCCTGGCCCCATTTTCCGGGAGGAGATGATGGCGTAAAAGCCGTTCTCTGGGTTGCCGCCCTGCTCATCAGCTTTCCCTCCCTCATCGCCATCTGGCGCAAGATGGAAGCCGGGGCCATGATGATTGCCGAGATCAGCGTCAATGCCCGCTCAGCCGGTGCCAGAGCCCCCGCTTTCCAGGCAGTGATCACCGGCATCATCAAAATCGTCGGCACAGCCATTCTGATCCTGCTCCTCCTGCTGCTCAGTTCCACCATCCTTCCCTCGCGCAATGTCCTCTTCCTCGGTCTTTCCATCGTCATTCTGACCGGTTTTCTGCTCTACCGCGTCTCCGTGAAATTCTACGCCGGTGCCCAGTTTGCCCTGCGCGACACCTTTGCAACTCCGGCAGACCCCTCCGCTCCCCATCAGGAGACCCATCCCATGCCCGCACTCCTGCGGCACGCCCGGCTCGAAACCGTCGAAGTGCAGCCCCAGACGCACGCGGTCGGAAAAATGATCTCCGAGCTGCGCCTGAGGTCCGAAACCGGGGCCAGCGTCGTCGGCATCGAACGCCATGGCGAAAGCCTCGTCAATCCTCCCCCCCACGAAGAACTTCAACACGGCGACCAAGTCCTCCTCATTGGAACCGCAGAGCACCTCGCCGCCGCAAAAAAACTCCTCTCCTCAAAAAAGGAGTCCGAGTAAAACGCTCCGGCGGAACCCTCTTCGGAGGGAATCTGTCAAAACCCTCCCAGAGAACTTCTCCGACGGGGACGACGGGAGAGAGAAGCGGCCGCCATGCGTTCACCGGCTGTCACCTCCCGCTGCCCGAGAGAAGAAGCACAACCGGTGCAAAGGTAGTCGTAGATTTCCTTGTCCGGCAGGACGAGAAGCAATTTCTCGCGGACCGGCATGGCTTGATTGCACTTCTTGCAGTAGAGCGACGACGCCCGAAAACTGTCGAATTGCTGCATGGCTCTCAGGAATTCGGATTCTCCGTGAAATCGCCGGGTTTTTTGCGATCTTTCACGATGTGGGAAAGGATGGTCTGGAGAACCACCACAGGCGGCTCGGTGGCATCCACGGGAACAGTCAGCTCAGGACCGTAATATTGCAGAAGCGGTTTGGACTCCCGTTCGTAGGTCTCCAAACGCCGACGGATCACCTCCTCGTTGGCGTCGTCGAGACGGTTGTCTTTCAACGCGCGTTTTTTCAATCGCGCCACGACTTTGTCCCGATCCGGACAACTGAGATGGAACACCCGCTTCACATCGATGATCTCGGACATCAGCTCGGCCTGCCGGACATTGCGCGGGATGCCGTCGAGGACAAGATAATCGATGTCCGGCTTGAATGCCTGCGCCTCCACGGCATGCTCGATGCTGACTTTCCAAAGTTCGACCGTGATCTCATCGGGCACAAGCTGTCCCTTGCTGGAATATTCCAGGAAGGCGCGTCCGAGGGGACTCCGGGTATCCATGCGGCGGAAGACATCGCCACAGGCACAATGATAAAACCTCGGAAGTGACCCCAGGGTGGTTCCCTGAGTGCCTTTGCCGCTCCCGGGGGCTCCAAAAAAGAGATAAGTGCGGTATTTTTCTGACACGATGCGCCCGAAGATAGCCACCGGGGCCCCTTCCTGCAATGTCATCGTGAAGTTTTGGGGAGAGACGTTGACTTTGTCGCGCCAGTCCCTTAATCACAGTCCTCACAACTTTTCTCCCAAGCCGTGGCCCAGAACGAAGATTATATCGTGGAAATCCTGATGGATGTCGGGTTGGTCACGCGCACCCAGGTCGAATATGCCCGCGGGCACATGACCGGCCAGAGTGTGGTCGAAGCGCTTGTCCACGAGAAATTCATCACCCAGGAAGACGTCGCCCGCACTCTTGCCGCCCAAAACGGCATGGAATTCATGGACCTGGCCCAGGTCGTGGTGCCTCCAAACATTGTCAGTTTGCTGCCTGCCGAGGATGCCCGGCGCTGGAAGGCGGTCCCGGTGGGAGAACGGGAAGGAGCCCTTCTCATCGCCATCGGCGATCCCATGGACATGCAGACCATGGACGACCTGGCTTTCAAACTCCAGCGCGAGGTGGAATTCGTCTGCTCAACGCCGGATGCCATCCGCAACAGCCTCGTCCAATACTACGGCGGCGATGCCACCCCGTCCTACGGTTCGGATTCGATGATGGATCTTGGTTCCGACGAAGCCGGAGCCGATGACGCCCCGATCATCAAGATGGTCTCGCTTCTCCTCGTCGAGGCCTATCAAAACCGGGCAAGCGACATCCACATGGAGCCGCTGGAATCAAAATTCCGCATCCGTTTCCGCATCGACGGCGTTCTTCAGGAAATGCCGAGTCCTCCGAAGAAGCTCCAGGCCGCCATGGTCAGCCGCATCAAGATCATGAGCGGCTCGATGAGCATCGCGGAAAAACGCCTTCCGCAGGACGGACGCATCCAGATCAAACTCGGCGACAAGGCGATCGATCTTCGCGTCTCGACGATCCCAACCGTTCACGGCGAGAGCGTTGTCATGCGTATTCTGGACAAGACCTCGCTGATGCTCGGGCTTCCGGACCTTGGCTTTCTTTCCGATGACCAGGCGAAGTTTGAAAAACAGATCAACCTCCCGGATGGCATCATTCTGGTCACCGGACCAACCGGTTCCGGAAAGACCACCACCCTTTACGGCTGTCTGAATTACATGAACAAGCCGGACCGGAAACTGATCACGGTCGAAGATCCGGTCGAATACCAGATGAGCGGCATCAATCAGGTTCCCGTGAATGCCAGCATCGGCATGACCTTCCCCGCCGCCCTGCGTTCGATCCTGCGCCAGGCTCCGAACATCATCATGATCGGTGAGATCCGCGATCTGGAAACCGCCAGCATCGCCACCAACGCCTCACTCACCGGCCACCTCGTGCTTTCCACCCTGCACACAAATGATGCCCCCAGCGCCATCGCCCGTATGGTCGACATCGGCATCAAACCCTTTCTGGTCTCGACTTCGGTGCGGTCTGTGCTCGCCCAGCGTCTCGTGCGGAAACTCTGCCCGAAGTGCAAAACCCCGACGGAACTCACGGAATACGAACTGCACATGCTCCATCTTGATGCGGGGCAGTTGAGCGATGCCCACATCATGCGTCCGAACGGCTGCGATCTCTGCCGCGGCAAGGGCTACAAGGGTCGCATGGGCATCTTCGAACTCTTCCTTGTGGACGACGAAGTCCGCAACATGATCAACAACAATGCCTCGACCATCGCCCTTCGCCAGCGCGCCCGGGAACTGGGCATGCGCACCCTGCGCGAAGACGGCATCCGCAAGGTCCTGGCCGGCATGACCACGGCCGAGGAAGTCCTCACCACAACCATGACCGATCTGGACTAACCGTATGGACGCACGACAAGTCACGGAAATCTTTGTGGAGCGCGGACTGCTCACCCCGGAACAGGCGGAGGGTCTCGTCCAGCAGGCTGCCACGGGGGAAAAACCCATCGAGCAGATGTTGGTCGACTACCAGGTGGTGGACGAGGAAGGCTTCATCCATGTGATTGCCGAGTCGATCGGCGCGGAAGCCTACAACCTCAATGAATTCACGCCGGACACCACAATTCTGGGATTGATTCCTTCCGGCCTTGCCCGCCTCCACGGCGCGATGCCGATCATGGGATCGGGGAACACGATCATTGTCGCCCTTGCGGATCCGCTCAACCCCCAGACCATCGAGGATTTGCGGTTCGCGCTGGGACGCGAGATTCAGGTGATGGTCGCCTTCCCGACACGTGTCACCAGTCTCATCCGCGAGCACTACGGATCGGAAGTCACCAATTTCGACGACATCATTTCCCAGCTCGGCGCGGGCTCGGACCTCGTGGTCACCGAAGGCGGAGAAAGCGATGCATTCAACCTCCAGGCCATTGCGGCGGAAGCCAACACAGGACCGATCATCAAGTATGTCGATCTGATCCTCGACAAAGCGATTGCCGCGCGGGCCAGTGACATCCACTTCGAACCGTTCGAGACCGAATTCAAGATCCGTTACCGCGTGGACGGTGCCCTCTATGAGATGGATCCCCCGCCCATCCATCTTGCTCTCCCGGTCATTTCCCGCGTCAAAGTGATGTCCAACCTGAACATCGCCGAACGGCGTCTTCCCCAGGACGGACGCATCCAGCGGACCATCAATGGCCGCCAGGTCGATCTCCGCGTTTCCACCCTTCCCACCACTTTCGGGGAAAGCGTGGTGCTCCGCGTGCTCGACCGTTCCAGCGTGAACCTGGAACTGGAGACTCTTGGAATGCCGGAGGACATCTACAATTACATCCTCCACGTCATTGAAAAGCCGAATGGCATTTTCATCGTCACCGGGCCGACCGGTTCGGGAAAAACCACCACCCTTTACTCGTGCCTGCGGAAGATCAACACCATCGATGCCAAGCTCCTCACGGCGGAAGACCCCGTGGAATACGAGATCGACGGCATTATCCAGGTGCCGATCAACGAAACCATCGGCCTCACCTTCTCGCGCGTGCTGCGGGCCTTTCTGCGGCAGGATCCGGACCGGATTCTCGTCGGCGAAACCCGCGACATCGAGACCGCCCAGATCGCCATCCAGGCTTCGCTCACCGGCCACCTGGTTTTCACCACACTCCACACCAACGACTCCACCGGAGCCGTCACCCGCCTCGTGGACATGGGCATCGAACCGTTTCTCATCTCCGCCTCGCTGGAGTGCATTCTCGCCCAGCGTCTGATCCGCAAGATTTGCACCGGATGTCGCACAGCCTACGAACCCAATGAACAGGTCCTCAGTTCGCTCGGCCTCGGAGTCCACGACATCGGTGACAAAAACTTCTACTACGGCAAAGGTTGCGACACCTGCAACAGCACCGGTTACAAAGGCCGCAAAGGCATCTACGAGCTTCTGAAAATCTCGGACCCCATCCGGGAAATGATCAATGAGCGCGCCCCCGGCGTCCTGCTGCGACAGAAGGCCATCGAACTCGGCATGACCACTCTCCGCGAAGACGGCCTCCGTTCCATCTACGACGGACTCACCACCATCGAGGAAGTCGTCAAATACACCTGATCGTCCCGCGCCCCTTCTCGGCGCAGGACATCCCGATCAGTCCAAGGTTCAGGCGTGAAGCCGTTCCGCCGCAGTCACGGTGTTCGACATCAACATCGCGATGGTCATCGGTCCGACACCTCCCGGAACGGGAGTGATGGCCGCACAACGTTCCGCCACGGCGTCATAATCCACATCTCCCACCAAACGGTATCCTTTCGGGCTTGAAGAATCTTCGACGCGGTTGATTCCCACATCAATCACCGCAGCCCCCTCGCGGATATGTTCCGCGCCAAGAAAATTCGGACGCCCGATCGCTGCGATCACGATATCGGCTTCGCGGGTGATGGCCGCGAGATCACGGGAGCGCGAATGGGCCACGGTCACCGTTGCATCACCGCCCGGACCACGCTGCATGAGAAGCAATGCCATCGGCTTTCCAACAATCATGCTCCGACCAACCACCACGGCCTTCCGACCGGCAGTCTCGATTCCGGCCTCCGCAAGCAGACGGATACACCCCATCGGCGTGCAGGGAACAAAACCGGAGGAATCGTCCATGGCCAGCTTCGCCACATTCACAGGATGAAATCCATCCACATCCTTGCGCGGATCAATTGCATTCACAATTTCCGCCTCATTGATGTGGGCGGGTGGAGGGGATTGGACAAGGATGCCGTGGACGGAGGGATCGCGATTGAGTTCCTCCACAACCGCCAACAACTCCTCCTGGGTGGTGGTGGCGGGCAATTCTTTCTTCACTGAATGGAAACCCAGCTCCGCGGCTTTCTTGTCCTTTGAACGCACGTAGGCGCGGGAGGCGGGATCGTCCCCCACCAGAACCACCGCCAGCCCGGGCCGGATGCCTCGCCCGATCAGTGTTTCCGCACGCTTCTTGGTTTCCTCCAAAACTTTGGCCGCAATCGCGACTCCGTCAATCCGCAGCATTTTTCAACAAGTCCTCCAGGTTTTTCCGGGCCTGTTCGAATTCCTCCGCACCCAGGTCTCTCGGAATGGTTATTTGTTCCCCCATCGTGACCGAGATGGTCGAAAATGGCAATGGGATGATGAACCCGTCCCACGTCTTCATCCGGATACACCGGGAGAAACTCGCGTGCGCAGGCAGAATCGGCACTCCCGTGGTCTGGGCCAGCAGGATCACCCCCGGTCCGAGGCTGTAGCGCGGACCGCGGGGACCGTCCGGCGTGATGGCGATGTCCCGTTTCTCGCGAACCAGTCGGACAAGTTCTCTCAACGCCTGTGAACCCCTGCGAGAGCTGGAACCGCGAACCGATCCCATGCCGAATGCCCCGACAAACTGCGCAAGAATTTCCCCGTCCCTGCTCGGACTCGTGAGCACGGTCACTCCGTGCCGCTGCATGGCGGGATACCGCCGATAAAATGCCAGGGTGATGCCGAGAATCCGGTTGTGCCAGAAGCAGATGAGGCAGGGATCCGCGAAGGCATTCCGACTGATCCCGCTCCGATCGTCCACACGCAGGCGGATTGTCAGGAAGAGCAATTTCAGAAGGGTCGAGCCGATCAAGGCAAGAAGACGTTCGCGGGTCATGGCAAAAATTGTTTCAACACCCCCTGCACGACCGGCCGGGCCAGCGCGGCCAGATCCGCATTGGCATAGGCGATCCATGCCACGCCGCTCGTTGTATCCAGCGGAGCATCGGGAAATCCACCCAGGGGATGCTCATAGACAGCTCCGGCCTTTTGAAGAACCAACCACGCACAGGCATCGTAGGGATGACAGACCAGTGAGGATTCCATGTCGAGCACCCGGAGCACCATCGGTCGCAAATCTCCGATCAGCCGGTCATGGCCGGCGAGGATCTCGTGGAATTGGCCGCCGGTGGAAATGTATTGGTCGTCAAAGACCGTGGGAGAGGGCGAGGAATTCAACCCCACCAACTCGTCCCAGATCCGTTCCTCGATTTGCGCCGTCAACGTGCGCCCCTCGGGAAAAAATTTCACCAGCGAGGAAAAACCGTGCGCAAAGTCCTTCGCGGACGAAGGCGTGGCAGTCAGCGGCTGAAGCGTTCCAGACCGGATGTCACAGGCGGTTCCGATCAGTTCCCCCTCCCGGGTGGTGCTGAACTGGTCGGCTCTCCATTGTTTGGAAACGGGAATCTCGGTCATGGCTGCGGCGACGATCTGCGACAACATTGTTTCCTCTCCCCGCTGCGGGGCAATTCCCCCCAGAGCCCAGGCGCTCCGCTTGTCATACATGATCCCGCGCGTGCCATCGATGGGATCCAGGATGCACTTCCACTCGGTGTCCTTCACCGTGATTCCCTCGGGAAAACACACATCCTGCTCCATCCCCTCCATGACCACCTGCACCGGCCATTCCGGCGGCCAGTTTTTTCCGAACCACTCCAGGATGGCCCGTTCGCTGAACTTGTCGATCGCGTAGATCGTGTCCCCTCCCGCATAGGTTGACACCGAAGCCAGCGACGGGGATTCCACTCCCGTTCTCCCCTCCAGCACCGCATCGCGAATGGCCACACCCAGTGCGCACAGCAGGCTCCGAAGATCATCGTGTGAAGGCGTGGACATTCCGTTCAAATACTCCCAGGTGGCCGGAAAATTCCCCTCATAACGTCATCAATCGGCGACCGGTCAGCTTCTGAAAGGCTTCCAGATATTTCTCCGATGTCTTCCGCACGATTTCCTCCGGGAGCGGCGGAGCCGGGGCGGTCTTGTCCCAATCGAGTGTCTCCAGATAATCGCGCACGAACTGCTTGTCGTAGCTGGGGGGACTTCCTCCCGGCTGACAGGATTCCTCCGGCCAGAAACGCGAGGAATCCGGAGTCAGGCATTCATCGATCAACAGAAGCTCGTCCCCGCACATGCCAAATTCAAATTTGGTGTCCGCCACGAGGATTCCCGCCCGCGCCGCCTGCGCACGACCGTATTCATAGAGTTCGATCGCGCGGTCGCGCACTTCGTGGGCCAGTTCATCCCCGAGGAGAGCCCGGCATTGGCGCCAGGTGATGTTCTCATCGTGTCCTTCCTCCACCTTTGTCGCAGGGGTAAAAAGCGCGAAAGGCAGTCGCGACGCCTGTTGCAGGCCCGCCGGAAGTTCCTGCCCGCAGACAGAACCTCTTTCCTGATATTCCTTCCATCCCGAACCCGCAAGATACCCCCGCACCACACATTCCACCGGCAACGGACGTGTCTTGCGAACAAGCATCGAACGCCCGAACAGTTGGTCCCGGAACGGCTGGAGTTCCCGGGGAAAAGAGGTGAAATTTGCCGTAATGAAGTGGTTGGGCACAAAATCCAGCGTCTCGAACCAATAGGCGGTCATCTGTGTCAAAACCTCCCCCTTGTGCGGAACCGCTGTCGGCAGAATACAGTCGAAGGCCGAAATCCTGTCCGTCGCCACCATCAGCAAGCTCTCCCCCAGGTCGAATACTTCGCGCACTTTTCCGCTTTTCAGCTTCCTGATTCCCGGCAGATCGCATTGCAAAAGCTCCATACCGTCCCCTCCTTACCAGTCATCCGCCCCCACAGGCGAGGCGATTTCTCATCCGACAGACTTTTGTGACCACGGGAAAAAGTGCGGCTGGATAAATTCCGGGGAACCCCGCATGATGCCCGACATGATCGAGGCCATTGAAAAACTTCTCGCCCTCCAGGACAGGGACCAACGACTCCGCACCTTCCGCGCCGAACTCACCGCCATCCCTGCCGAGAAATCCTCCAAAGAACGACTCATCGCCGAAGCCGCCGCACGCCTCGAGACCGCCCGCACCCGCGCAAAGGAAATCGAGGTCGAAAAGAAAACCCTCGAAGTCGAAGCCTCCTCGAAGCGCGACCAGATCGCCCGCTACAAAACCCAGCAGATGCAGACCCGGAAAAACGAGGAATTTTCCGCCCTCGCCCACGAAATCGAGACCGTCGAGAAAGCCGTCTCCCAGATCGAGGACCGCGAGATCGAGCTGATGGAAGAAGCCGAGACGATCAAACCACTGATCTCGTCCGCCGAAGCCACCTACCAATCCGAAAAAACAAAATACGAAGGCCAGATCGCAGCCCTCGCGGAAAAGGAAGCCAACCTCAAAACCCGCATTGCCGAACTCGAGGAAATCCGCTCAAAAGCAGCAGCCGACATCGAGGAAGATTCTCTCGACCGCTACAACCGGCTCTTCCAGACCAAGAACGGCAAAGCCGTCGTCGCTCTCGAACACGAAGTCTGCACCGGTTGCCACATGAAAGTCACCACCCAGACCTGCGTGGAGGTCCGTTCGGAGAAATCCATCGTCTCCTGCCCGCAATGCGGCCGGATCTTGTATATCCCGGCCTGATACCGCCGAAACCGTCAAAAACACCCGGCGGGGAAAAATGGCACCGGCGGAAAACATCCACCGGTGCCGCAGAATTTCTTCAATTGCCCATCGGCTTGCGCGGATGATGTCCCGGACCGCCGGGGCCGCCAAAACCGGGACCCGGTTGAAAATCGCCGCCTTCATCCTGAAGTTCCAATTTCCGTTCCTTGATCAACTCGGCCGCTTTGCCGCTGAGATCGATCATCCAGACCCGCGGACCACCGTGACCGGGAGCCGCAATGAACGTGCCCTTCAACGAATTGGATTCCCTCCTCCCCTCGAAGTCGGTTCCATATTTTTTCGCAAACTTGGCCGAATCCGCCGCAGGCACCGCGACCAGGATTCCTCCGCCAAACTTGTAATCCTCACGGTCGACCGTCAGCGCATGGAAGAACGCCAGCTCCGGGATCGGACTCTTCCAGGGAGTGGGTTTCACGAAGGCAACATCAACCGTGACGTCCTTGCCCTCAAAATCCGAGGGAGTCGTGTACAGGTATTCCGCCGTGCGCTTGGAGTCACCGGCCTGAAGCAGGGGGGACACCGCAGCGAGGAGGACCAATGGGAAGCAGAGGAACTTTTTCATACACCGATGAAAACCCCCGGCTCAAAAAAAGTTGCGGGAAAATCACCGGGCCGCGCGGAGGGCGGCCATCTCGTGCCCCGCGTCGGCAGCCTTGAAGACCGATGTCCCGGCCACCAATATATTCGCCCCGGCAGCCAGAGAGACAGCCGCCGTCCGCGTGTTGATCCCCCCGTCCACCTCGATGTCAAAGTCCAATCCATCGGTCTCCCGCCACTGCGCCGCCACCGAAACCTTGTTCATCATTTCCGGAATGAACGGCTGTCCCCCAAACCCCGGATTCACCGTCATCACGAGCAGAATATCGAATCCGCCCAGATACGGCCGGATCATTTCAAGCGGCGTGGGAGGACTCACCGCCAACCCGGCCAGACACCCGGCCTCCCGGATGCTCCGCAGGGTTTTCCCCACATCGTGGGGCGCTTCGACATGGCAGGTGATCGATGAGGCCACCTTTGAAAACCGGGGCACATAGACGTCCGGACGTTCGATCATCAAATGAACATCCAACGGCAGCTTCGTGCTCCGCGAGGCCGCTTCCACAATCGCCGGGCCGAAAGAAATATTGTCCACCAGGTGCCCGTCCATCACATCGCAATGGATCCAATCCGCCCCGCCGGCATCCACCCTCCCGATTTCCGCTCCGAGCTGGGAGAAATCACAGGCAAGAATGGAAGGGGCAATGATGGTTTTGCGTGCGGACATGAATCTGACATAACCTGTCCGGATGGAACTGGCGAGCGAGGAATATTTCATGAAGGAAGCCCTGCGACAGGCCCGCAAGGCCTATGCCGCCGATGAAGTGCCCATCGGCGCCGTCATCGTGCGCGACGGCACCATCATTGCCCGCGCCTGGAACCAGGTGGAACTCCTCAAGGACGCCACCGCCCACGCGGAAATGCTCGCCATCACCCAGGCCGAGGCGGAAGTCGGCGACTGGCGCCTCACCGACTGCGACCTCTACGTGACCAAAGAACCCTGTCCGATGTGTGCCGGCGCGATTGTCCACGCCCGCCTCCGCCGCGTGATCTTCGGCTGTGGAGACGCCAAAGGCGGCGCGGCCGGCGGCCTCCTCAACCTCCTCCAGATGCCCCAACTCAACCACCGCAGCGAAATCACACCCGGAATCCTCTCGGAGGAGTCCGCCGGATTGCTCAGAGAATTTTTCGTGGCACGACGGAATTCCTGAAATGCCATCTCCCATGGCAGAATATCCATTGGGAAGGTGTCCTGCAGAAATCGTTTTTTTCGGGTTCCATCAAATCATTTGCTGCCGGTGCCCCTTGGCCTTAAAACGGGAGGGCATGAAATTTCTTTTCCCGTTGCTCGCCGCGGCTTCCCTGCTGCAGGCGGGTCAGATCTCCGACAAACAGGCCCAGGAAATCGGGCGTCGCATCTGGAAAAATGAATGCGCGGGAACGGTCTCCGGACTCACTTCGTGGAACAAAGGCGAAGAGTTCCCCTCGCTGGGCATCGCGCATTTCATCTGGTATCCGGCCGGCCGGAGCGGACCGTTTGAGGAAAGTTTTCCGGGATTGGTTCGTTTCCTGAAAGCCAACGGTGAACCGGTCCGGGACTGGATGCTCGGCCCCTGTCCCTGGAAAACGCGCACGGAGTTCCAGGCCGACCTTGACGGTCCGCAACTCACGGAACTGCGCAGGCTTCTTGCGGCAACTGTTTCCCTCCAGGCCCGCTATGCATCCCAACGCCTCGATGCCGCGCTGCCCAAGATGCTTGCCGCCGCCCCCGCGGGAGACCGGGCGGGGATCACCGGAAATTTCAACCGCGTCGCCGCCGAGCCCCTCGGTTACTACGCACTCATGGACTACGTGAATTTCAAGGGCGAAGGAGTCAACCCCTCCGAGAGATACCGGGGATCCGGCTGGGGACTGCTCCAGGTGCTCCTCAACATGTCCTCCTCCGGTCCCGCCCTGCCTGCCTTTGTTCGCTCGGCGGACGCCGTCCTCACCCTGCGCGTGAAGAACTCCCCGCCCGAACGCAACGAAGCAAAATGGCTCCCCGGCTGGAGGAACCGCCTCCAGACTTATCTCGAATGAGCAAAGACGACATCATCACCATTCTCGAAAACATCGCCCGACTCCTCGAACTCAAGGGCGAAAATCCGTTCAAGGTCCGCGCCTACACGAACGCCGCGCGCGCCCTCGAAACTCTCTCCGAACCGCTCGAAAAGCTTGTTGAGGAAGACCGCCTCGAATCGGTCGACGGCCTCGGAAAGGCGACCTCGGAAAAAATTGCGACTCTCGTCCGCGAGGGGAAGCTCGACTACTACGACCACCTCAGCGATGAATTCCCGCCCGACATTCTCAGTCTCTTCGAGCTCCAGGGACTCGGAGCAAAAAAAATCAAGGTTCTCTGGGATTCGCTCCACGTCCACTCGATCACCAAACTTGAACGTGCCTGCAAATCCGGAGATGTGGCCGCCCTGCCCGGCTTCGGGGAGAAGACGGCCGCGAACATCCTCCAGTCGATCGAACACCACCGCAAACACGTCGGGGAATTTCGCATCGGCGACGTCGCCGGTCTCGCGGAGAGCCTCCTGGAAGACATCCGCAACCATCCGCGCGTCACCCACGCGCAGATCGCGGGAAGCTACCGCCGCAGGAAAGAAATCGTCCGCGACCTCGATTTCATCGTCTCATCCCGCCATCCCGCCGATGTCGCGGAGTTTTTCACCACCCATCCGCTGGTCGAGTCCGTCCTCGCCAAGGGGGCGACAAAATCAAGCGTTATCCTGAAGTCCGGCATCCAATGCGACCTCCGCGTCGTCACTGGCCAAGAGTATCCCTTCGCCCTCGTCTACTTCACCGGCAGCAAGGAGCACAATGTCCGCATCCGCTCCCGCGCCCTGGCCCGTGGGTGGTCGCTCAATGAATACCGCTTCAGCGAAGCCGAGGGGCGGGAACTCCGCGAGCCCCTTCCCGAAGTCCACGAGGAAAATGACATCTACCGCGCACTCGGGCTCGATCCGGTCGTCCCGGAACTTCGTGAAGACCGCGGGGAAGTCGAAGCCGCCGAAGCCCGTCAGCTCCCCACCCTCATCGAGTGGCAGAATCTCCGCGGCACATTCCACAACCACACCACTGAGAGCGACGGACGCGCCAGCCTGGAGGACATGGCCGCCGCCGCCCGCGAACTCGGACTCGAATACCTCGGCATTGCCGACCACAGCAAGGCTTCCTTCCAGGCCCACGGTCTCGACGAGAACCGCCTCGCTGCCCAGGTGAAGAAAATTCGCGAGCTCAGCGACGATTCGCTCCACCTCTTCGCCGGCACCGAATGCGATATCCTCAAGGACGGCACGCTCGATTTTTCCGATGAGGTTCTCGCCTCGCTCGATTACGTTGTTGCCAGCATCCACTCCTCGTTCACCCTCTCCGAGGCGGACATGACCAAACGCATCATCCGCGCCATCAGCAATCCCCACGTCACCATGCTCGGGCACCTCACCGGACGGCTCCTCCTCACGCGGGAACCCTACCGCGTCAATGTCCCCGCCATCATCGACGCCGCCGCCGAGACCGGCACCATCATCGAACTCAATGCCAACCCGCGACGCCTCGACATGGATTGGCGCTGGTGGCCGCTGGCCAGGGAGAAAGGCGTCAAATGCTCGATCAATCCCGATGCACACACCACCGCCGGACTCCAGGATCTCATCTTCGGCATTGGAGTCGCACGCAAAGGCTGGCTGACCAAGGCCGATGTCATCAACACCCTGCCCCTCTCCAAGGTCCGCTCCGTTCTCCATGCCAAACGCGAGGCTCTGCTGCGGTAAAAATTAGCGACCCCGGCAAAGTCATTTTTTCGGAATCACATCACTCTTGCACAAATCTTCCCCGCGCGATTTGTTGAAAGGCTCACCTTTTGTCCACCATGGAAAATTCATCCGCAACCAGTCACCAGCTTCCTCTCGAAGACAATCATCTGGACATCCTGGGAAAAGCCCAACGCGGCTGGCGGTGGGATGACCGGGATCTTGCGGCGAAAGCCGGTGTTTCGCTCTCCGAACTCGAACGGATCCAGGCGGGGGAAATCCTGCCAGAGGTTCTTCTGAAAGTGGCTCCCATCCTCGGCCTGGGAGCCCGGCAACTCGTGACATCGGCGCAAAAAGCCTGGCGTCCGCAGCCTGTTCAGCTCGAAGGCCTCCGGACATTCACCTCGCCGTTTGGCGATATGACGGTGAACTCCTACCTGGTTCGCGATCCCTCCTCGAATGACGCCGTGGCTTTCGACAGCGGGGCCGATGCCTCGGAGATGCTCGCATTTGCCGCCGCCCAAGGATGGAAAATCCAACTCATCCTCGTGACACACACGCACGGGGATCACATCTTTGATCTGGATCGGCTGATGGAGAAGACCGGCGCTCCGGCTTTCGTGGGAGACCGCGAGCCGCTCCTGCCCGGCACCCAAACCTTTGCCGCCGGGAAAATTTTCCAGGTGGGAGGACTCCTCATCGGCACCCGGCTCACATGGGGCCATGCGGAGGGAGGCATCACTTATGTGGTGAATGGCCTTTCCCGTCCGCTTGCGATCGTGGGCGATGCCATTTTTGCGGGGAGCGCGGGCGGAGGAAAAGTCTCCTGGGCCGACGCCCTGCGCACGACCCGGGAGGAAATCCTCTCCCTTCCCGACCAGACCATTCTGGCCTCGGGACACGGCCCCCTCACCACGGTTGGGGAAGAAAATCAGCTCAATCCGTTTTTCACCGCCTGATCCCGGAAAAAAAATCATCATGGACATCACAAAAGAAAAAATTGGTTTCGTCGGCACCGGGCGCATGGGAGCAAACATGGCCCGTCATCTCAAGGATCTCGGATTCCCGGTTGCTGCGGTTTACGATGCGCACTCCGACAGTGCCGCCGCCCTGGCCGCCGAACTCGGGGCAACAGCCTGCCAAACTCTCGCGGCAGTGACCGCCGCAGCGGAAATCATCATCACGGTGGTCACCGACGACAAAGCCCAGCATGCCATCTTCACGGAAAAGTCGGACAACCTCCTGATCGGTGCCAAAGGAAAACTCTTCATCAACTGTGCGACAGTGACTCCATCGCTCCATGTGGAGATCGAAGACCTCGCCGGAAAAGCCGGAGCGGAAAGCCTGGAGGCCTGCATGGCTTCGAGTATCACCCAGGCCCGGGAAGGCACACTCTATCTGATGTGTGGAGGCCGCCGGGAAGTCTTCGACCGCGCCCGTCCCGTGTTGGATGCTCTCGGAAAAAATCCCCGTTATATCGGTCCGGCCGGAACAGCAGCACAGGTCAAGGCACTTGTGAACATGGTCATGAACATCAACACCGCCGGGCTGGCGGAAGGTCTTGGCCTGGGAGCTTCGCTGGGACTCGACCTCCAAATGCTCCAAGAGGTGTTCTCACAGACCGGGGCGAACAGCCGCGTTCTTGCCACTGAT
>JADHED010001532.1_pt1 | contig 19135 bp, 18 predicted proteins | sample 8952041 | NCBI WGS metagenome assembly JADHED01 (sample SAMN16124423, study PRJNA663239) | bioreactor sludge metagenome | isolation source: sludge (control) | place: India:Bengaluru | collected 2018-09-08
GATCGGCCGTGAGACCCGGCCAGAACCGCGCGAGGCGGTGAGAAGGGCGGGCCAGGCGGCGGTCGGTCCGCTTGGCCGGGCCGCTTCGTCGTCTTGGGCGACCGGTCAGTGGGCAAGGGCGGCGAGGAGGAGCGAGGCGGCGCGGAGGCCGATGGCGGCGCTGGCCGTGAGGCCGTGCCCGGAGAGGGCGGCCACGTGGAACAGGCCGGGGATGGCGGGGTCTCCGCCGATCACCGGGTGCCCGGACGGCGCGAACGTCCGCAGGCAGGCCCACGACCGGGCGATCGGGAGATCGGCGAGGTCCGGGGCCTCTGCGAGGAGGCGGGCCGCGAGGCGCTCCCGCTCCAGGGGGTCCACGGCGGGTTCGGCCGGGGGGTGGGGGGTCTCGTCGCAGGCCGACACGAGGAGGCCACCGGATTCCGGCCGGAAGTAGAACCCCGCCGTGTCGTGCCAGACGAAGGGGAGCGAGGGGTCCGCGTCGGGGAGCGGCCCCGTGGAGAAGAGGTGGCGCCGCCGGGGTTCGACATCCAGCGCCCCCGCGCCGGGGATCGCCCCCGCCCACGCGCCAGCGGCGTTCACCACGACCCGCGCGGCGACGACACCCTCCCTCGTCCGGACCCCGGCCACGCGGCCGCGCCGGTCGATGACCTCCTCCGCGGCGACGCCTGCCCGGATCGTCACCCCGCGGCGGCGGGCGGCGGCGAGGAAGGCGGAGTTGAGCGCATGGGGGTCGGCGACTCCGTCGTCCGGCACGAAGAAGGCCGCGTCGGCGCGGACCCCCTCGAGGCGCCGGGCGAGGGAGGGCGGGGCCTCGTCGAGGACCTCGCGGCCTGCGGCGCGGAGGCGGTCCGCCGCGGCCCGGAGGGCGGCGACGCCGGCGCCGCGCGCCAGGACGACCCCGCCGGTGCGCCGGAACAGCGGGCCCTCCGCGAGGTCGGGGGGCGGTGCGGCGAGCAGGGCCGCGGACTCGACGCAGAGCGTCTGGACGAGGGGGTCGGCCACCAGCGTCCGGACCATGCCCGCGTTCCGGCCGGAGGCCTGCTGGCCGGGGGCGGGGTCGCGCTCCAGGACGAGGACGTCGGCCCGGCCGGCCCGCGAGAGGGCCCAGGCCGTGGCGGCCCCGGCGAAACCCGACCCGATGATCACGACCTCGGGCATCCCCCGACGATAGGCCGGCCGGGGTCGCGGCGCCAATTTCCCGTTGCCCGGGCGGGGCGGGGGGGCGTGTCACCGGTGGTTAGTATGATGTTTGCATGGTCGCGATGTGGGAGTGCGCGGAGTGCGGGTTCGGGTGCGTCGTGTGTCCGGGGCGCGAGGTCTGCGGCGAGGGGGCCGGAGGGGTGCCGGGCGGGGGCATCCTGCGGACCCGGGACGACCGGGTGGCGGAGCGGGCCGGCGAGCTGCTGCTGGCCGGGACCGCCGTGGGCGTCGCCCTGCCGGGTGTCGCGTCCGGGCTCGTCCGGCTCCTCGAGCCGGGGGCGCCGCCGCCCGGGCGGCGCCTGGTCGCCCTCGCCCGGCTGCGGCGGGCCGGCGTGCCCGCGGGGCTCGTCCTCGGGCCGGTGCTTCCCGGGATCAACGACCGTCTGGGGGACCTCGAGGCGGCGGCGCAGGAGGCGATGCGCGTGCGCGCGCTGTGGATGGAGGTGCGCCCGGCGCGGGTCCCGGGCCGTGCGCGCGCGGCGGTCGAGGCCTTCATGTCGCGGCAGGGGGCGGCGCCGGCGCCGCGTCGCCGGCGGGTCTTCGACGATGACGGGGCGCCGCCGGTCGCGTGGGAGCGGCGGCTGGCGGCCATGGCCGCGGCGGTGCGGGTGCGCGCGGGTCTCGCCGGAGGGCCGGAGGAGGCCACCCTCGAGGCCCACCAACTGGGACTTCCGTTCCTCCGCGCCGGGATCGGTTATCTTCCGCTCTCCGGCACATCGTGGCGTCCCTGACCGAGGAGGCAGACCATGAAGCAGGGCGAAATCGTGCACACCGAAATCGCGACCACCGACCTGGCCCGGTCGCGCGAGTTCCTTTCGGCGATGTTCGGGTGGACGTTCCAGGAGTTCGGGCCGACGTACCATGTCTGGCGCGGTGGCGAGAACTCCGGCGGCGGGCTCATGCTCGTCTCGCAGGCCCCCGCGGACGGCGCGGTGCTGCCGTACGTCGCCGTGGACTCGGTGGAGGCGGCCCTCCCGCGGGCGACGGCGCTCGGCGGGACCGTGACCATGCCGCGGGAGGAGATCGGCGCGGGCATGGGCTTCTGCGCGGCGATCCGGATCCCGGGCGGGGCGCGGCTCGGTCTCTGGGCCCGGCAGGCGTAGCGCGGCCCGGTTTCCCCGTCGCGGGCGCGGCGCGCTTGGCTAGCATGAGACCGGAGGTGTTGCATGCGCTGCCGGCTGCTCGCGTTCGTTTCCATCGCCGTGGTCCTCGCCGCGCCCGTGCTGGCGGAGGATCCGAAACCCTCGGAGCAGTACTCCGAGAAGGAGGCGGAGTTCCTCCGCGCGATCGCGGCCAAGTACGTGGAGCTGGGAGACGAAGCGAAGAAGCAGAAGCTCTTCCAGTTCGCCCGCGAGTCCTACACCGAGGCGCTGGTGTACGACGTCAACAACGTCGACGCGCGCAAGGCGCTCGGGTACGTCCGCAAGGGACCGGGCTGGAACATCGATCCCGCCGAGGCGCGCAAACTCCCCGAGCAGAACAGCAAGGCGCAGGACATGCCGCAGTCCGTCTTCGACAAGCTGGTCGAGGACTGGAAGGGCTCGAAGAAGAAGGTGGAGCTCTTCGTCGGGCGGAAGTACTCCGGGCTCGGGAAGTGGTGCGAGAAGGAGGGGCTCGCCGACCAGGCGAAGAAGGCCTTCGAGAAGGCCGTCGCGTTCGACCCCGACAACGAGGTGGCCCGCACGGCCCTCGGCTACCAGAAGGTCGACGGGGAGTGGCTCACCGGCAAGCAGCTCGAGGCGCGCAAGGAGGCCAAGGAGGGGAAGCTGATGGACGACAGCCCCTCGCGTTTCGAGGGGCCCCTGGGACTCAAACTGCACAAGATGGAATCCGCCCACTTCCGCATCGAGACCGTGATGCCGGTGGAGGAGCTCAAGGACTTCATCAAGCAGGCCGAGACGGCCTACGCCTACTTCCTGAAGGACGTGGGGGAGCCGGAGATCAAGGACATCTTCCCGACGAAGGGCTTCTTCCTCATCCTCGGCTCCGTCGAGCAGTGGCACCAGTACGTGGACCTCTTCGGCGGCGGGGGACAGAAGGAGAAGGAGTTCACGAAGCAGTGCAAGGGGACCCGCGCCGACCCGCAGGTCCAGGGCGTCGAGTACCAGGGCGACGGCGACGGCCACGCCGGCACGGTGGACGGGATCGTGCACAAGGTGGGCCACTTCATGGCCTACCACTACTGGAACATCACCCAGGCCTGGCTGGCCGAGGGCTTCGCGTACTACTACACCATGAAGGTCCTAGAGTCGACGCACACGCACTGCGTGGCGCTGGGCTCCTACGACCGGCCGCAGGGCGGCATGAAGGACTGGGGGTCCTCGCAGACGTGGAAGGACCTCGTGAAGAAGGACGTCGTGGGCAGCGCCGACCCCGACCTGCGCATGTTCTACGGGCAGAACACCGCGGAGCTGCAGTACGGCTGCACGCTGAAGGCGTGGTCCCTCATCTCGTGGCTCTTCGACAAGCACCGCGACAACTTCATGAAGTGGCTCAACGCGGTGGGCAAGGAGGGCGTGGAGCAGGAGTCCGCCTTCAAGCAGATCTTCAACTGGTCCTTCGAAGAGGTCGACAAGAACTGGCGCGACTACGTCCGCGAGAACTACTGACCCGCCCCGATCCGCTACGCCCGTGGAGGCCGCGCCGTCCGCCGGAGTCCGCGCCGTCCCCCGGAGTCCGCTTCGCCTGTGAGGGGCCGCTGCTCCCGTGAGGGGCCGCGCCGTCCGCCGGAGTCCGCTCCGCCTGTGAGGGGCCGCGCCGCCACTGGGGGCCGCGCCGTCCGCCGGAGTCCGCTCCGCCTGTGAGGGGCCGCTGCGCCCGTGAGGGGCCGCGGCGTCCCCCGGAGTCCGCTTCGTCCGTGGGGGGCTGCGCCGCCACTGGGGGCCGCGCCGTCCGTGGGGGGCCGCTTTGCCGGCGGGGGATGGGCCCGCCGCGGGTGGGCTACTTCCGGCGGCCGCGCGGGGAGCGGGGGACGGCGGGGGCGTCGGCGGCGACTTTCAGCGTGCAGAGCGAGTGGACCTCCAGGTCCGGCACCTGCCGGCGGCCCTCGAGTTCCGGGATCTCCACGACCACCGCCGCCGCCACCGGGTTGCCCCCCGCCTTCCTCACGAGGTCGACGCAGGCCCGGAGGGTCGTCCCCGTGGCCAGGAGGTCGTCCACCATCAGGATCCTCCGGCCGCGCAGGCTCTCGGCGTGCATCTCGAGGGCGTTGAACCAGTACTCGAGGCGGTAGGCCGTGCTCTTGTGGTCCGGCAGGCGCTCCGACCACTGGACGGGCAAGAACCCCTTCCCCATGTGCGCCGCCAGCGCCGCGCCGAAGATGTAGCCGCGGGACTCGATGCCGCACAGGAGGTCGACCTCGCGGCCGGCGAAGTGCGCCGCGAAGGCCTCCGTCGCCTCGCGGAACACGGCGGGGTCCGTGAGGATCGGCGTGATGTCGCGGAAGCGGAGCCCCGGCTTCGGGAAGTCGGGGATCTCCTTGACCAGACGGGACAGCCGTTCCGACAGCGGTTCGCTCACATCTCCTCCGGCGCCTCGATCCCGAGCAGTGACAGACCCGCCGCGAGCACCTTCCGGACCCCGGCGACGAGGCTCAGACGCGCCGCGGCCAGCGCGGGTTCCGAGGCCAGCACCTTGCGGGAGGGATCCTCGTTGCCCAGGTTGTAGTATCGGCTGAACGCCTCCGACAGCGAGAGCAGGTACTGCGCGACGAAGCAGGGCTCGGCCTCGCGCCCCGCCGCCCGCACCCGGTCCGGGAAGTCCGCCACCAGACGCGCCAGCGCCCACTCCTCGGGCAGCGTCAGGAGCGCGAGGTCCGGCGCCCCCGCCTCCCCGGCCCGCCGCAGGATCGACGCGCACCGCGCGTAGGTGTACTGCACGTAGGGTCCCGTGTGGCCGTCGAGGTTCGTCACGTTCTCCCACACGAAGTCGAAGTCCTTGCCGCGGCGGCTCGAGAGATAGGCGAACACGACCGCCCCGATGCCGACCGTCCGGGCGACGTCCTCCTTCCCCGCGAGCGCCGGGTTCTTCTCCGCGATGATCGCTCGCACGCGCTCGATGGACTCCGACAGCACCTCGCGCAGCAGCACGACGTTGCCCTTGCGGGTGCCCGTCTTGCTCCCCTCGAAGAGCACGACGCCGAACTCCACGTGCTGCAGGCGGCTGGCCCACGCGAAGCCCATCCGCCGGAGCACCTCGAACAGCTGCCGGAAGTGCAGCGCCTGCCCGCGGTCCACCACGTAGAGCCCGCGGGCGAAGCCGTACTCCTCGTACCGCTCGATCGCCGCCGCGAGGTCGCGGGTGGCGTAGGACGTGGCTCCGTCGGACTTCCGCAGGAAGAACGGCGGCACTTCGCCCGGGAGGTCCGACAGGTCCACGACGAGCGCCCCGTCGGAGAGCGTCGCCAGCCCGGCGGCCTTCACGCGCTCGATGACCGGCTCCATCGCCGCGGTGAACTCGGATTCGCCCTTGATGACGTCGAAGCGGATGCCGAGGAGGTCGTACACCTCCTGGAACTCGCGCAGGCTGACCTCGCGGAAGGTGCGCCACAGCGCCAGCGCCTCCGGATCGCCCTCCTCCATCTTCCGGAACCACTCGCGCCCCTCGGCCTCGTCGCCCTCCCGGTTGAACCGGACGTACAGCTCGTTCAGTTTCGTCACGCCGTCCGCGGAGAGGTCGATTCCCGCCCCCCAGCGCTTGTAGGCCGCCACGAGCTTCCCGTGGGTCGTCCCCCAGTCGCCGAGGTGGTTGATGCCCACGACGCGGTAGCCGAGGTGCCGGAAGATGCGGGTCAGCGAGTGGCCGATGACCGTGCTCGGCAGGTGGTGGTAGGCGAGGTGCTTGGCGATGTTCGGCGAGGAGAAGTCGATGACGATCGTCTCCCCTGCGCCGTCGGCCAGGGCCTCCGCCGGTGCGGCGAGCGCCTCGGCGAAGAACGGGGTCTTCCGCAGGCGGAAGTTCACGTAGGGCCCGGCGGCCTCCGCGGCGACGACGCGCTCGGTGGGGGAGAACCCCTTCGCGAGGTCCGCGGCGATCTGCGCCGGCGCCTTCCGCATCGCCTTGGCGAGCTTGAAGCACGGCACGGCGTAGTCCCCGAGGGCCGCGTCCGGCGGCGTCTCGATGAGGGCGAGGGCGTCCGCCGGCGGCAGGGCCGCGGCGCGGGCGAGGAAGTCGGCGATCTCGTTCTTGAATGTGTTCATGGCGTGGGGAAACCCCTATTCAACCGGACCCCGCGCCGCCCCCCCCAGAGAATCCGCCATCGCCGGGTCTGATGCCGGACAGGGGGACGCGGGCGTGGATCGCCGCAGCGGTCGTGACCGGGCCCCTTCTCCTCCCCCTGCTCCGGCTTCCGGACGCGGACGACGGCGCCGCCCCCGCTCCCGAGTCCACGGGCCCGTCGTCCGTCCCCCCGCCGGTCCCGCCGCCCGTGCCGCCCGGCAGCGGCGCCGGCGCCTCCGCCGCCTTCGTCCTCCGGGTCGAGGGCGCCGCCGCCCTCCTCCCCGCCGTGGCCGGCGGGGAGGGCCGCGAGGCGCGGTTCGACGCCCTCCGGCCGTCCGGGCGCGGCGATCGTCCGCTGGATCGCCCCCTGCTCGGCGACACCGTATCGTCGCTCGAGTACGACGTGCGCGCCGACTCTCTCGCCGTGGCGGTCCGCCGACTCGGCGGCCACCTCCCCGGGGCGGTCGTCCTGCTGGAACCCGTGGGGGGGACCGACGACTTCTTCGGAGGCACCGTCCGGCTGACTCCGGAGCCCGCGGGGGAGACCGAGGAAGTGCTCTGCGAGAGGATCTCCGCCGCCGGCGTCGCCCACGACCGGCGGCTGCCGCCGGGGGAGTACCAGGTGACGGTGAGCGCCCCCGGTCCCTTCACAGGCGGCGTCCGGCAGCAGGGCGAGCGCTGCATCCACGAGGAGCGCCTCCGGGTGGCGCCGGGGAAGCGCGTCCTGAGGATCACCGGGCGCGAGGAGCGACGGCCGGGCGACCCCGGAGAATCGGGCTTGCGCGCGGTTCCCGGTGATATCGTTCCCGGCGATGCTCGAGACCCGGGGGACCATCGTCCGCAACGTGCCGCTCGGCCCCGGCGCCCTCTGGATGGAGATCGAGGCGCCCGAGGTCGCCGCGCTGGCCCTTCCCGGCCAGTTCGTCATGGTGAAGTGCTGGGACGGGAACGACCCGCTCACGGCCCGGCCGTTCTCCATCGCCGACACCGGCCACGACACGATCGCGCTGGCCTACGCCGTGGTGGGACGGGCGACCACGCTCATGGCGGAGGCGCCCCCCGGCCGGCCGGCCCAGGTCCTCGGCCCGCTGGGGCGGCCGTTCCAGTACGACGCCCGCGCCGCGCGCCACGTCATGGTCGCCGGCGGCATCGGCAGCGCCCCCTTCCCCCTGCTGGCGCGAGCCCTCGCCGCCGCCGACCCGGAGGCGGAGCGCGTGCTCCTCCTCGGGGGGCGGACGAAGGAGCATCTCTACGCCCTCGACCTCTTCCGCGAGGTCTGCACCCGCGTGGAGGTGGCGACGGACGACGGGTCCGCGGGCCACCGGGGCCTCGTGACCGACCTCCTCGCCCCGTACCTCGACCGGGCCGCCACGCGCCTTTACGCCTGCGGGCCGACGGCGATGTTCCGCACGATCGACCGCCTCCTCCAGGGCCGGGAGACGCCCTGCGAGATCTCCGTGGAGCCGATCATGGCGTGCGGGTTCGGGGCCTGCTACGGCTGCGTCGTCCCGAAGCGCAAGGGCGATGACTTCGAGTACGTGAAGTCCTGCCTCGAGGGCCCGACGTTCCCGATCCGGGACCTCGTCATGGACAAGATGGTGGCGCACTGACGGTCATGAAGGTGCGGACGAACGCGCTCGCCGTGCTGCTCGCCGCGACGGTCCTCCCGGCCTGCGGCGCCGCGGGGTCGCCCGCCGCCGCGTTCGACGGGGTGCGGGCCGCCGCGCGCGCGCGGGACCTCGCGGCCCTCTACGAGTGTCTCGCGGCCTCGGAGCGGGAGCGCATGGACCGGGAGATCCCGGGCTGGAACGCGGAGCGGGGCGACGGCCCGGCCCTTGCCCGGGCCGCCCACGCCCGGGAGCTCGACTCCCTCGCCGCACGGGTGTGCGTGGGGTTCGCCCGGGAGGGCGGCCGCGCCTTGCTCCATCTGCTGCCGCCCGCCCCCCGCGGAGGCGACCTGCCGATGGTCGAGGAGGGCGGCCACTGGCGCGTGGCGGACCTCGGGGCGGTCCTCGGGCTCGCCCCGGAGCGCCGCGCGGCCCTCGCGGACCTCGTCCGCGCGGGCGACGCCCTCCGGCGCCGGCGCGACGAGGGCCGCCTGCCCGACGCCGCCGGCACCGCGTTCCTCGTCGCCCTCGGCCTCCCGGAGGAGACCGCCGCCGCGTACCGCGGGCCGTCCCGGGACGTCCTCGCCCGGGTCGCCGCCGGGGAGGGCGGGTTGCCCCTGGCCGCCGACGGGGCGGGCGCCGACGGGCGCTCCCCGCGGCTCCCCGACGGACTCCCCCTCCTGTGGGCCGACGGGACGGCCGAGTTCCTCCCCTGGCGGGACTTCCCCGGCGCGCCGGAGGGTCCGGTCCCGGTGGGGCCCGATTCCCCCATCCCCCTCCTGAGGGGCCTCGTTTACACGGAGTGACGCCATGGGACGCACGGTGGGCCGCATCCTCACGGAACTCACGGAGATCGCCGGGCGCACTTCGGAGGAGGACCTCGCGCGCCTCGCCGACCACATCCTGGAAGCGGACCGCGTGTACGTCACGGGCATGGGGCGGAGCGGCCTCATGGCCCGCGCCTTCGCCATGCGCCTCATGCACCTCGGGCTGCGCGTCTTCGTCGTCGGAGAGACGACGACGCCCTCCATCGAGGAGGGGGACCTGCTCCTCTGCTGCACGAGGTGGGGCCGGTCCGGCTCGCTCCTCCACTACATGGGCAAGGCGAAGGGGGCCAAGGCGCGGACGGCGGTCATCACTCTCGACGGCGCCTCGCCCATGGCGAAGAAGGCCGACGAGGCCATCGCCATCCCCGTCGGCGAGCAGGGGGGCTCCCGCCAGCCGCTCGGCACGCTCTTCGAGCAGATCCTGCTGCTGACGCTCGACGCGCTCGTCATCATCCTCATGGAGAAGAGCGGCTTCACCGAGCGGGAGATGGCCCGCCTCCACACGAACCTGGAGTAGCCCGCCGAACGAGCGATCGCCAGCCCGCGCGCGGCCCGCGGACCGCCGTTTGTGCTTGTGCGCCCGCGGGGGCCCCCGTACGATCGCTCTTCTCCCCAGAGTGGCCAGAAAACAGGAGGTTGCGCCATGCCAGACGCCGTGATTCTCAGCGCCGTCCGTCTGCCTATCGGCAAGTTCCAGGGGGGCCTCGCCGGCTTCACCGCCCCCGAGCTCGGGACCATCGCGATCAAGGCGGCGGTGGAGCGGGCGGGCATCAAGCCCGGAGAGGTCACCGAGGTCATCATGGGCAACGTGCTCCAGGCCGGCCTCGGCCAGAACCCCGCCCGCCAGGCGATGATCGCGGCGGGCATCCCCAACACCGTGGCCCCGTTCACCGTGAACAAGGTCTGCGGCTCCGGCCTCAAGTCCGTGATGCTGGCCACCCAGGGCATCCGGCTCGGCGACGAGAAGGTCGTGGTGGCCGGCGGCATGGAGTCCATGACGCGGACCCCGTACATGGTCCCCGCCGCCCGCGACGGCCTCCGCATGGGCGACGGCAAGATCGTGGACCTCATGGTCCACGACGGCCTGTGGGACAAGTACAACAACTTCCACATGGGCCTGACCGGCGAGATCATCGCCAAGGAACTCGGCATCAGCCGCGCCGACCAGGATGCCTACGCCGCGGAGTCCCACAAGCGCGCGTTCGCCGCGACGCAGAAGGGCGAGTTCGCTCGCGAGACGGTGACGGTCGTCATCCCCCAGAAGAAGGGCGACCCGATCAAGGTCGAGAAGGACGAGGGCGTCCGCGGGGACACGACGGCCGAGGGGCTCGCGAAGATGCGCCCGGCCTTCGACCCGCAGGGCACCGTCACCGCCGGGAATGCGAGCCAGCTTTCCGACGGTGCGGCGGCGCTGGTCCTCTGCGCCGACGACTACGCGAAGGCGCACCGGCTGACGCCGCGGGCGAAGGTCGTCGCCTACGCGTCGGGCGGCTGCGCGCCGGAGCGGGTGATGTTCGCCCCGATCATCGCCGTGCGCAACCTCCTCGAGAAGATGGGCGTCGGCATCGACCACTTCGACCTCGTCGAGATGAACGAGCCGTTCTCCTCGGCGAGCGTCGGGGTCATGCGCGAACTGAAACTGGACCCGGCGAAGACGAACATCCGCGGCGGCGCGGTGGCCCTCGGGCACCCGATCGGCGCCACCGGCGCCCGGATCCTCGTGACGCTGCTTCACGCCCTCGAGGACAAGGGCCTCTCGCGCGGGCTCGCCGGACTGTGCCTCGGCGGCGGCAACGCCGTCTGCGTGGCGATCGAGAGGGTGTAGGACCGGGACAAGGTAGGCGAAGGACGACGAGAGCCCCGCCGGCGGTGTGCGCCGGCGGGGCCGGTCCGGCCGAGGAGCCGGACAGGGAAACGAGGGAGGATGCGATGAACAGGGTGGGAGTCGTCGGCGCGGGCACCATGGGCAACGGCATCGCGCAGGTGTTCGCCATGCAGGGCACGCCGGTCACGCTCATCGACGTCGCTGAGGGCGTGCTGAAGAAGGCCCTCGGCGGGATCGAGAAGAGCGTCCGCAAGCTCGCGAGCAAGGCGGGCAAGGACGAGAACGCCGCGGCGGCGGAGGTCCTCGGCCGGATCGCCACGGGCAGCGCGATCGAGGTCCTCGGGGGCTGCGACCTCGTCGTCGAGGCCATCGTCGAGGACTACGACGTGAAGAAGGTCGTCCTGCCGAAGATCGACGCGGCGCTGCCGGCGCCGGCGATCCTCGCCACGAACACCTCCTCGATCTCCATCACCAAGCTGGCGTCGCTGACGAAGCGGCCCGACCGGGTCATCGGCATGCACTTCATGAACCCCGTGCCGATGATGAAGCTCGTGGAGATCATCCGCGGCCAGATGACCTCCGACGCCACGGCGGCGGTCGTCATCGAGACGGTGAAGGCCCTCGGCAAGACCCCCGTCGAGGCCAACGACTACCCGGGCTTCGTCGCGAACCGCATCCTCATGCCCATGATCAACGAGGCGGTGTTCTGCCTCATGGAGGGCGTGGCGAAGGCCGAGGCCATCGATGAGGTCATGAAGCTCGGGATGGCCCACCCCATGGGGCCGCTCGCCCTGGCCGACCTCATCGGCAACGACGTCTGCCTCGCGATCATGGAAGTCCTGCACAAGGAGCTCGGCGACAGCAAGTACCGCCCCTGCCCGCTGCTGCGGAGAATGGTGGCCGCGGGGCTGCTCGGCCGCAAGACGAAGCAGGGCTTCTACAAGTACGAGTAGCCGGGACCTCGGCGGACGGGCCGGACGTGCGGGAGATCAGCGCATGGACTTCGAACTCACCGAGGACCTGATACTGATACGCGATGCCGCCAGGCAGTTCGCCGACGAGGTCCTCGCCCCGAAGGCGGAGGAGGCGGATCGCACGTGCACGTTCGTCTTCGAGCAGTTCAAGGCCGCGGCGGCGCTCGGCTTCACCGGCATGCTCGTCCCCGAGGAATACGGCGGCAGCGGCCTCGGCAGCGTCGCCCTGTCCCTCGCCCTCATGGAGATCAGCCGGGCCTGCGCCTCCACCGGGGTCACGCTCTCCGTCCACAACTCCCTCGTGACGGGGGCGATCCTCGAGTACGGCACGGAGGAGCAGAAGCGGACGTACCTGCCGGCCCTGGCCCGCGGGGACCTCATCGGCGCGTACTCGCTCTCGGAGGCGGATTCCGGTTCCGACGCGGCGAGCATCCGCACCTCCGGCCGGCGCGAGGGCGACCACTGGCTCCTGCGGGGCACGAAACTGTGGGTGTCCTCGGGAAGCCACGCGGGGCTGTTCCTCACGTTCGTCCGCACGAACGCCTCCTCCCCGAAACCGCACCACGGGATCTCCGCGTTTCTCCTGCCCCGCGACACCCCGGGCCTGTCCATCGGGAAGGCGGAGCACAAGATGGGGCTCCGGGGCTCCTCCACGGTGGAGGTCGTCCTCGACGACGCCCGCATCCTCCACTCCGCCCTCCTCGGCGAGGAGGGGCAGGGGTTCCGGATCGCCATGGGCATGCTGGCCGCCGGGCGGATCGGCATCGCCGCGCAGTCCGTGGGGATCGCCCAGGCCTGCCTCGACGCCTCCGTCCGGTACTCCGGCGAGCGCGTGCAGTTCGGCAAGGCCATCCGGGAGTTCCAGGCCGTGCAGTGGAAACTCGCCGAGATGCGGACGCGGATCGAGGCCAGCCGCCTCCTGACGCTCTCCGCCGCCTCCCGCAAGGACAACCGGCGGCCGCACACGATCGAGAGCAGCATGGCAAAGCTGTTCGCCTCGCAGGCGGCCAACTACTGCGCGAAAGAGGCGGTCCAGATCCACGGCGGAGCCGGCTACACCGCGGACTTCCCGGTGGAGCGGTACCTGCGCGACGCGCGGGCCACCGAGATCTACGAGGGCACCACCGAGATCCAGAAGCTCGTCATCGCCAAGGAACTGCTCCGGGCCGCCGAATGAGACTCCTGCAGGACTTGCTCGCGGGCCATGTGCCGGCGCTGGCGCGGGCCATCACCCTGGTCGAGAACGGCCACCCCCGGGGCCAGGAGATCCTCGAGGGCATCGCCCGCATCGTGGGGCGGGCGTACCGCATCGGCGTCACCGGCCCGCCGGGGGCCGGGAAGTCCACGCTGACCGGCGCCCTGACCGAGCGCCTCTCCCGCGCGGGGAAGGGCGTGGGCATCATCGCCGTGGACCCGAGCAGCCCCTTCACCGGCGGGGCGCTCCTCGGGGACCGCATCCGGATGCACGAGGCCGCCGCCCACGCGGGCGTGTTCATCCGCTCCATGGCCAGCCGCGGGGAGCTGGGCGGCCTCGCGCCCACCACGCACGAGGTCGCCGACGTCCTCGACGCCGCCGGCAAGGACCCCGTCATCCTGGAGACGGTGGGGGCGGGACAGTCCGAGGTGGAGGTCGTCCGCGCCGCCGACACCGTCCTCGTCGTCCTGTGTCCGGAGTCCGGGGACTCCGTGCAGGCGCTGAAGGCCGGCATCATGGAGATCGCCGACGTCTACGTCCTGAACAAGGCCGACCGCGAGGGCGCGCCGCGGCTCGCGGTGGAGATCGAGTCGATGCTCGACTGTCGCATCAACCCCGGGCCGTGGCGGCCGCCGGTCGTCCAGACGATCGCCCGCGATGGGAACGGTGTCGGGGAGGTCCTCGCCGCCATCGAGCGGCACCGCGAGCACCTCCGGACTTCCGGGACCTTCCACGCCCGCCGTCGCGAGCGGACCCGGCGGCGCATCCTCCATCTCGTGAACGCCGCCATCACGGAGCGATTGCTTTCGGATGGCCGGGGCGTCGAGACAATGGTGGAAGCCGTCCTCGCGGGCGAGCAGACACCGCGGCGCGCCGCCGCCGCGCTCTTACGGGAGTTGCCGTCATGAACGAGAAGACCGATGCCCGGGCGCGCTGGGAGCAGGACTACGCGAAGGCCTCCTTCCGCGACGACCCGGAGAAGTACATCACCGTGTCGGGGGAGGAGGTGCCCCCGATGCGCGGGCCGTGGGACGTGAAGACGGACTACGAGCGGGACATAGGCTACCCCGGCCAGTACCCCTACACCCGCGGCGTCCACCCGAACCTCTACCGGGGCCGTCTCTGGACGATGCGCCAGTTCGCCGGCTTCGGCACGGCGCGCGATACCAACGCCCGCTACAAGTACCTGCTGGCGAACGGGCAGACCGGACTCTCGGTGGCCTTCGACCTGCCGACGCTCATGGGCTACGACTCCGACGCCCCGTTCTCCGAGGGGGAGGTCGGCAAGTGCGGGGTGGCCGTCTCGACGCTCGACGACATGAAGGTCCTGTTCGACGGCATCCCCATGGGGGACGTCTCGACCTCCATGACCATCAACGGGCCGGCCGCCGTCCTGTGGGCGTTCTACATCGCCGCCGCCGAGGCGCAGGGCGTGCCGAGCAAGTGTCTGCGCGGGACGGTGCAGAACGACATCCTGAAGGAGTACATCGCCCAGAAGGAGTTCATCTTCCCGCCGCACCCCAGCATGCGGATCATCACCGACATGATGGCGTTCGGCGCGACGGCGGTGCCGCAGTGGAACACCATCTCCATCTCCGGCTACCACATCCGGGAAGCGGGCTCCACGGCGGTGCAGGAGCTGGCCTTCACGCTGGCCGACGGCTTCGCCTACGTGGAGGCGGGGATCGCCGCGGGCATGGACGTGGACTCCTTCGCCCCGCGGCTTTCGCACTTCTTCAACAGCCACCTCGACTTCTTCGAGGAGGTGGCGAAGTTCCGGGCGGCGAGGCGCATCTGGGCCCGCCGGATGCGGAACAAGTACAAGGCGAAGAACCCGAAATCCTGGATGCTCCGCTTCCACACGCAGACCGCGGGCTGTTCGCTCACCGAGCAGCAGCCCGAGAACAACATCGTGCGGACGGCCTTCCAGGCGCTCGCCGCGGTCATGGGCGGCACGCAGTCGCTGCACACGAACTCCATGGACGAGACGCTCGCGCTCCCGTCCGAGAAGGCGGTGAAGATCGCCCTGCGCACGCAGCAGGTCCTGGCCCACGAGACGGGCGTGCCGTACGTCATCGACCCGCTCGGCGGCTCGTACTACGTCGAGTGGCTCACGGACCGCATGGAGGAGGAGGTGGAGAAGTACTTCCGCCGGATCGACGAGATCGGCGGGGTCATCGCCGGCATCGAGCAGGGCTTCTTCCAGCGGGAGATCGCACGGTCGGCCTACGAGTACCAGAAGGCGCTCGAGAAGAGCGAGCGCATCGTGGTGGGGGTCAACAAGTACAAGGAAGAGCAGGAGACGCTCGCGATCCCCATCCTCTACATCGACGAATCGGCGGAAAACGAGCAGAAGGCGCGGCTCGCCGCTCTGAGGGCGCGGCGGGACGATCCCGCCCCGCTGCTCGAGGCGATCCGCCGGGCGGCGCGGGGGAAGGACAACCTCATGCCCGTGCTCATCGCCGCGGCGAAGGGCGATGTCACGCTCGGCGAGATCGTCGTGGCGCTGAAGGACGTCTTCGGCGAGTACCGGGAGCCGGCGGAGTTCTAGGGGCAGGAGAGAACATGGAGCGCAAGGTCAGGATACTCATCTGCAAGCCGGGCCTCGACGGGCACGATCGGGGGGCGAAGGTCGTGGCCAGCACGCTGCGGGACGCCGGCTTCGAGGTCATCTACACGGGGCTTCGCCAGACCCCGGAGATGGTCGTGCGGGACGCGATCCAGGAGGACGTGGACGTCATCGGCTTGTCCGTCCACTCCGGCGCGCACCTCACGATCTTCCGTCGCGTGACGGACCTCCTGAAGAAGGAGGGGGCGCAGCACGTCCTCGTCACCGGCGGCGGCATCATCCCCGACCAGGACCTGCCGCGGCTTGCGGAGATGGGCGTCGGCAGGCTCTTCCGGCCGGGCACGAAGAGCGACGACTACATCGCCTACATCCGCGAGGAAGTCGAGCGCCGCCGCGCGGCGCGCGAAGCCCAGGAGGTGTGACGTGCCGGGCCGCCGGTCCACCGTGCTGCCGTGGGTGCTGTGCGCGCTCGCGGCGGCGTTCATGGTGGGGACCATGGTCCTCGGGGCGTCGGTGGCGGGGGGCCTTTCGGGCGGCGGCGGCGCGCGGATCGTCCTCGACCCGGCGGACGACCCCGACGGCGTGTTCCTCGAGGTCCCCGTGGAAGGGGTCATCGTGGACGCCGCCGTGGACGGCCCGAACCCGGTGCGGTGGGTGGAGCGGTGCCTTTCGCGGGCGAAGCAGGAGCCCGACCTCCGGGGGATCCTCCTCCGCGTGAACAGCCCCGGCGGCGGCATCCGCGCCTCGGCCGTGATCCTGAAGGCCCTCCAGGACTTCCGGGCGGAAGTGAAGGTCCCGCTCGTCGTGTACATGAAGGACGTGGCGGCCTCCGGCGGCTACTACGTCTCCATGGCCGCCGACCACATCGTCGCGCATCCGGACACGATCACCGCGTCCATCGGGGTGATCTGGAACACGATGAACGCGCGGGGGCTCCTCGAGGAGAAGCTCGGGGTCCGCATGGGGAACCTGAAGTCGGCGCCCATGAAGGACATCGGCAGCCCCTATCGCGAGATGACGGAGGGCGAGCGCGCCCTCGTGCAGGGGATCGTGGACGAGGCGTTCGCGGAGTTCGTGCGGGTGGTGGTGGCGGGGCGGAACGGGAAGGGGGCCGTGCCGGTGACCGAGACCTCGGTGCGGGGTCTCGAGAGCTCCATCCTGTCCGGCCGTCGGGCCTTCGAGGTCGGCCTCGTGGACGAGCTGGGCTACCGTGAGCAGGCCATCGCGAAACTCCGGGCCCTTGCCGGCGTGTCCCGGCCCGAGGTCGTCGAATACGCCAAGCCGCGCAGCCTTCTCGACACGCTGCTCGGCGCGCGGATCGAGGCGGAGCCGCCCGAGAGGCATCTCCTGCGGCTCATGCACCTGTACACGGAGGGCCCGGCCCTCCTCGCCCTGTGGGAGCGCTGAACATGATCTACCTGCGCGAAGAGCACCAGATGATCCGCGAGGCCGTGCGCGAGTTCGCCCTGGCGGAGGTGGAGCCCGGGGAGATCGAACGGGACGAGAAGGAGGAGTTTCCCGTCGATCTGATCGCGCGGATGAAGGACCTCGGGTTCCTCGGCATCCCCTTCCCCGAGGAAGTCGGCGGGGCGGGCATGGACTGCCTGTCCTACGCCATCGCGGTGGAGGAGCTGGCGCGGATCTCCGGCTCGCTCTCGCTGACGCTGGCGGCGCACGTGAGCCTCGGGACGGCCCCGATCCACGAGTTCGGCACGGAGGACCAGAAGAAGCGGTTCGTACCGCGGCTCGCGTCGGGGGAGATGCTCGGCTCGTTCGGGCTCACGGAGCCGAACGCCGGCTCCGACGCGCAGGGCACGCAGACCACCGCCGTGCGGTCGGGCGACGAGTGGGTCGTCAACGGCCAGAAGATCTACGTGACGAACGGCGGGTACGCCGGGTCCATCATCTTCACGGCCCTGACGAAGACGGAGCCGCGGGAGATCTCCGCGTTCATCGTGGAGAAGGGGACGCCGGGACTCGTGTACGGGAAGAAGGAGGTGAAGCTCGGGTGCCGCTCCAGCGACACGCGCGTGCTGCACTTCGAGGACTGCCGGATCCCCGCGGAGAACCTCGTCGGCGGGCCCTCCGAACTCGGGAAGGGCTTCAAGTTCTTCATGAAGACGCTCGACGGCGGACGCATCTCCATCGGGGCCATGGCGCTCGGGTTGGCGCAGGGGGCGCTCGACAAGGCGATCCCGTTCGTGAAGGAGCGCAAGCAGTTCGGCAAGCCGATCGGGTCCTTCCAGGGCGTGAGCCACCGCCTCGCGGACATGGAGACGGAGATCCAGGCCGCGCGGCACATGATCTACCACTGCGCGTGGCTGAAGGACACCGGGCGGCCGCTCGAGCACCACAGCGCGATGGCCAAGATGTACGCCTCCGAGGTCGCCATGCGGGCGACCTTCTCGGCGATCCAGGCGCTCGGGGCCTGCGGGTACATGAAGGAGTACCACGTCGAGCGGTACATGCGGGACGCGAAGCTCTGTGAGATCGGCGAGGGCACCACCGAGATCCAGAAGCTCGTCATCGCCCGCCACCTCCTCGGCCGCCTGGAGTGAGCGTGGCGGCGGGCGCGGGTGGCCGGCCGCCGAGGGTGGCGCTGTTCGCTCTGCTGCTCGTGGGTGTCGCCGCCGCCTCCGTCTCGCTCTTCGGCCGGGTCGGCGATGACGCGATCCACGGCTGCCGGTACGAGGGCTCGTGCCTCGCCGGGCGGATGGGCGAGATCGCCGGGCACCTCCGCGCCTGGCACGACGCCCGGGGCCGGTATCCCACCACCGACGAGGGGCTATCGGTCCTGGGGCCGGTCGGCGAGGAGGTGGACTTCGCCCCCGACCCCCGTCACCTCGACGCCCGTCCGTTCCTCGACGGTGGCCGCGTGGTCGGTGGCCCGGTCACGCTCCTTCGCGCCGACATCGGGCCGGTCACGCCGTGGCCCCTGCCCTACTTCTACGAGAACCGGAACGGCGCCCCCGCGGGCACCTTCGCCCGAAGCCCCGTCGATGAGGACGAGTCCCGCCGCTGGTCGAACGCGGTCGCCGACGGGGTCTACGTCTGGTGCGTGGACGGACGCCACCTGGCGCGGCGGGAACGGGCCCTGCGGGTCCGCCAGGGGGCGATCGCGGGCGCGGGCCTCCTGCTCGCGTCGGCCGCGGCGGGCCTCTGGTGGCGCGCGCGCCGGAGGTCCGGCGTCCGGTGGTCGCTGACGGCTGGCGTCGCGTGCCTCCTTGCGCTTCTCGCGGCCGCGTCTGTCGGTCCGTTCCTGAGGAGCGCCGCGCCGCGGAGCCACCATACCCGCTTCGACCTCAGCCGGCGGCCTCCGATCGCGGCCGAGTGCGAGCAGGTGCTCGCGGCCTACCGCGACCGCGGGGCGATCCGCCCGGAGACCCACGACCGCCTCGTCGCCGGCCTCCGGGCACTCGGCGAGCGGATCGCGCCCGCGGGCCGCTGAACCGGCAGGTCTGCGCGGAGCCCCGGGGGTATCCACCGGGACGTGCGCTCCGGGAGGTTCTCCTCCGGAGGCTCTCCTCAGAGACGATCCTCCGCGGAGACGATCGTTCGCTAGAGACGATCCTCCGCGGAGGTTCTCCTCGGAGGTTCTCCTCAGAGACGATCCTCCGCGGAGACGATCGTTCGCCGGCGGGATGGCGGAGGTTCTCCTCCGGAGGTTCTCCTCAGACCCGCGTTTGACACGGAAACGGGGGGTGACCGGCTGGAACCCGCA
>JADHED010001534.1_pt1 | contig 19127 bp, 11 predicted proteins | sample 8952041 | NCBI WGS metagenome assembly JADHED01 (sample SAMN16124423, study PRJNA663239) | bioreactor sludge metagenome | isolation source: sludge (control) | place: India:Bengaluru | collected 2018-09-08
CCGCGGGTCCAGGCAAGGCCTGGACCCGGCAACAATCTTCGAGGTACGTCTTAGGATTTGATCTCGACGAAGAAGCGCTCGCGCAGTTCCGCGATGTACGTCGCGAGTTCCTTCTCGATCTTCTGGTTCTCGACGTGTCGTCGGAGATCTTCCTTGAGCTCCTCGTAGGTGTACTGATGCCCGGCGACGCGATCCAGGAGCTGGAAGACGTACCAGCCCGTGGGCGTCAGGAGCGGCTCGGTGGGCTGGCCGACCTGGGCGTCCTTGAGCACGGCCTGGAATTGCGGCGACAGCGCGTCGAGCTGGAAGGTGCCCAGCAGGCCGCCGTTCTTGGCAGATTGCGGGTCGTCGCTGGTCTCGGAGGCCACCAGGGAGAAGGCCTCGCCGGCCACGACGCGCGCGCGGGCCGCGGCGGCGCGCTCGCGCGCGGCGGCGACATCGGCCTCGGTCGCCTGCAGGGGGATGAAGATCTGGCTGATGGCGCGCGCGCCGTCGTCCTGGACGGCGTCGACCTTCACGATGTGGACGCCCCGCGAACTGACAACCGGCTGGCTGACGGCGCCGGCGGCGAGGCCGAAGACCGTCGTCTCGAGCGTCTTGTCGAAGAGATCGCCCGGGCGCACCACGCCGAGCTGCCCGCCGCGCGCGGCATTGGGGCTCTCGTCGAAGCGGCGAGCCACATCGGCGAAGGTGGTGCCAGCCCGGAGCTCGTCCTGGGCGAGGGCGATCTTGCGCTGGACCTCGCGGCGCGCGTCCGCCGCGGGTTGCACGCGGATCAGGATGTTGGCCAGGGTGACGCTGTCCGGCTCGGCTGGCATCTCGTCGAGGTGCTCGAGGTAGTAGGCCTCGACCTCGTTCGAGAGCACCTCGACCTTGGGACGGATGAACCGCCCGATCACCAGCCGCAGGTACTGCTGGTCGCGCAGCTGGTTGCCGTAACGGCTGCGGAAATCGTCGATGGTCAGGCCGGAGCGGGTCATCTCCTTGGCGAGCGCCTCGCGCGACCCGTACTGCTTGACCAGCTCGTCGATGCGCTCGTCCACCCGCCGCGAGATTTCCTCTTCCTCGACGGTCAGGTCGGCCTGCTTGGCCGCCGCGATGACGAGCTTGCTCTCGATCAGGGACTGCAGGATCCGGTCGCGCAGCTCGGGCGTGACGGGTTCCTCGGGCAATTCCTGATACTGGCGGTCGAGCTGGTAGAGCTCCACCGCCCGGTCGAGATCGCTGAGCAGGATGGCTTCCTCGTCGACGATCGCCACCACCCGGTCGACGAGCACCGGTTCCTCGGCGAAAGACGGCAGCCCGGCCGCCACGAGGACGAACCAGGCTGCCGCGAACATCCGGCGGGACGACACCATCAGGCGTCCCCGTCGAGGGTCTTCTCTACCACGGGCTGGAGTCCTTCCGCAGGCTTGGCCAGGTCGGCGAGGGACGGCAGGCCGGCGAGGACCTTCTTGTCCACGTCTACCTTGAACTCGGTGCGCCACTTCGCGAGCATGGCCGACAGCGACTCGTCCTTGCGCATGGCGCGGATGCGCTGGCCGACCGTCTCGGACACGTCCTTCAGCTCCGGTTGCTTGCCGGCGATGATCTCCGTGCACTTGACCACGGCCCAGCCCTCGGGAATCTGCGTCGGCTGGCTCAGCTCGTTCACCGGCAGGGAGAACAGCAGGTCCTTGCCCGGGACGTCCTTGGCATCCGCGCGCACGTTGTGCAGGCGGCCGAACTCCCGTTCCAGCTTGGGGATGCTCCCGTAGAGCTTGTTGACCTGCTTCCAGATGTTCGCCTCCTCGGCCCGCTTGATCAGCGCGTCGCGCGCCTGCTCGGCGGTCACGCGATCCTTGCTGACGACGACGTAGCCGTTGCGGACCTCGGGCACCGCATACTCCGCGGCGTGCTCCTGCCAGAAGGCGTTCAGTTCCTCCGGGGAGACATATTGCTCGAAGGCGACCTGGTCCTCGTGGACCCGCTCCACCAACATCTCCTCGATCTGGCGGTGGGCCGCCGCGAGCACGCGCGGGTCCTTCGCGAAACCTCGCGTGCGCGCCTCGTCCAGCAGGATGGCCTTCTCGGACTCGTCCTCGATCTTGGTGCGCAGGCTGCCGAGCAGCTCCATCTTCTTCGCCCGGTCGAAGACGTTCATCTCGTCGAAGCGCGCCTTGTAGTCGCCGACCGAGAACACCACGGGACCGGTGGAGAGATTGTAGCTGAAGAGCACCTCGTCCAGGTGTTCCGAGGGCACGGCCAGAGGCAGCAACTGCTCGCGCGGCGTCGGCTTGTTGGTCTTGGGGTCGATGATGTGCTCCTCGGCCGGCAGGCCGTTGAAGACCACCAGCAGCGCATCCTCGTTGATGACGAAATTGTGCTTGTTGCGGACCTCGAGCTTCAGATCCTCCTGCGCGAGGTTGATCTTCCGCTTGCGGATGCTGTCGAGCACGCGCACCCGGATCGCGTCGAGGTCCGGCTTCGGCTCCTGCGTGATCTTGTTGACCTTCAGCACCCAGTAGCCGTACTGCGTCGGGATCGGCTCGGTGACCTCACCCTCCTTCACGGCGAAGACCGCGCGCTCGAAATCGTCCGTGAACTGGCCCCAGGGCACGTCCAGCGTGGTCGGGCGGTTGGGATCGGCGCTCGGGGAATGATAGTCGGCGACGATCTTCGCCCACGGCGTGCCCGCGCGCGCGTCGTCCCGCGCCTTGATGGCGTCCGACTCGAAGTCGGCGATGATGAAATCGCACGACCGCTTCTCGCCCAGACGCGAGTAGTAGTGCTGCAGATCCTCCTCGGAGACCGTCTTGGCGGGCTCGCCGATCACGTCCTCCCAGAAGAAGATCATGGACTGGTAATCGATCAGGTGCGACAGGCCCTGCTGGACCTGCGTGTCCTTGTCGTAACCCTGCTGGATCGCCTTGGCGACCATGAGTTCCTTGTTGATCAGCACGTCGAGGAACGCCTGCTTGCCCTCGAGGGTCGCGGTGTCCACGGGCTGGCCGTCCTCGCCGCGGGGCAGGGTCTCGGGCTTCATCTTGCCGAGCATCTGCTGGTAGTACTCCGCGGTGATGGTGCGGTCGCCGATCGTGGCGACGACGGAGTCCTCGCTGACCGGTTTCTTGCCGCATCCGGCCAGCGCGGCCAGCACGGCCGCGAGGGTGAGTATGCGCAAGAGGCAGGGGCGGTTGGCGATCATGACGTCTCCTCGGCTGACGGCAAGCGGAGGCGCAGGGCCTCCAGCTTCTCCAGAATGAAGGCAGCCGCCGACAGCTGCTGCGCGCTGGCGGTCGGCACCCGGACACTGAACTGATCGACGGCCTTGAACTGCAGGCCCGGCGGGGCGGCAGCCAACAAGCCACGAATTATAGGCGGCGCCGGTTCCTGGCCGCCAGCGAAAAACAGATCCACGGCCTGACGGACCGCCCGCACCTCGTCGACTCCGTTGCGCCCGGCAAGCACCCGGATGCGGTGCACGTCCAGGAGATTCGCCACGGGCTCGGGCAGCGGGCCGTACCGATCGACGAATTCCTCGCGCAGGGTGTCCACTTGGTCGGGATCCCGCAGCCGGGCGAGCCGCCGGTACAGATCCATCTTCTGCTGCGGGTCGCCAACGTACTCGTCGGGCAGATAGGCCGCCACCCGCAGATCCACCTTCACATCGAGCGGTGCAACGCCGCGGCCGCCGCGAAGTTCCGCCACGGTTTCTTCGAGCAACCGGCAATAGAGGTCGAAGCCGATGGCCTCCATGTGGCCGTGCTGCTCCTCGCCGAGGAGATTGCCGGCGCCGCGTATCTCCAGATCCCGCATGGCGATGTGGTAACCGGAGCCAAGCGCCTGAAACTCTTCCAGGGCGGCCAGACGCCGCCGCGCCTCCGGCGTCAGGCGCTCTCCCGGCGGGGTCATGAGGTAGGCGAAGGCGCGCTGGCTGGAACGGCCGACGCGGCCGCGTAACTGGTAGAGCTGGGCCAGACCGAAGCGGTCGGCGCGGTCGATGACGATGGTGTTGACGCGCGGCATGTCCAGGCCCGACTCGATGATCGCCGTGGTCACCAGCACGTCGAACTGATGGTCGAGGAAGCGCTGCATGATGTCCTCGAGCTGGTGCTCGGGCATCTGGCCGTGGGCCACGCCCAGCCGCACCGACGGCAGCAGGTGCTGCAGGCGCGCCGCCGTGTTGTCGATGGTCTGGACGCGATTGTGCACGAAGAAGACCTGTCCGCCCCGATGCAGCTCGCGCAGGATGGCCTCGGTGAGGATCTCGTCGCTGAACGCGGTGAGCTCGGTGTGGATCGGCAGGCGGTCACGCGGCGGCGTGTTGATCAACGACATGTCGCGAGCGCCCATCAGCGCCAGATACAGCGTCCGCGGGATGGGCGTCGCCGACAACGTCATCACGTCGACCGTCCTGCGCAGCTCCTTGAGCCGCTCCTTGTGCCGGACGCCGAAGCGCTGCTCCTCGTCGACGATCAGCAAACCCAGGTCCTTGAACTTCACGTCGCGCGACAGGAGCCGGTGGGTGCCGATGAGCACGTCCACCTTGCCGTCGCGCGCCGCGGCCGTGATCTCCTTCGCCTCCTTGGGCGAGCGGAATCGGCTGAGCGACGCGATCCGCACCGGGAATTCGCGGAATCGCTCGCCAAACGTCTCGCCGTGCTGGTGCGCGAGCAGGGTGGTCGGGCACAGCACGGCCACCTGCTTGCCGGCCATCACCGCCTTGAACGCGGCCCGCATCGCGACCTCGGTCTTGCCGAAGCCGACGTCGCCGCAGACCAGGCGGTCCATCGGTCGCGGCCGCTCCATGTCGCGCTTGACCTCGACGATCGCCGTGAGCTGGTCGGCGGTGGGCTCGTGCAGGAAGCTGCTCTCGAGGGAGGACTGCAGGCCGTCGTCCGGCGGGAAGGCGTAGCCCGGGATCGCCTCCCGCGCCGCGTATAGCTCGATCAGGTCGGCCGCCATGGCACGGATCGCCTTGCGCGCGCGCTTGGTGATGCGCAGCCAGGTGGCGGTGCCCAGCTTGGCCAGCTCGGGCTTCGCCTCGCTGTCGCTGGTGTAGCGCTCGACCCGGTCGAGGTTCTCGACCGGCAGGTAGACCTTGCCCTCCTCGGCGTACTCGATCTCCAGGCATTCGCGCTCGGTGCCCTCGACGGTGATCCGCTTGAGGCCGCGGTAGCGGCCCACGCCGTAGTCGAGGTGGACGACGAACTCGCCAGGCTGAAGCGACGCCCGGTCCTTGACGATGCCGGAGCCCCGGTGGCGCACGCGGGCCGGGCGCCGGTAACGCTCGAAGAACTCGTGGTCCGTAATCACGGAGAGGCCGAGGTCGGGCCAGAGGAAGCCGCCGGTGAGGTGTCCGACCAGGGGTCGCGATGCGGGCGGGCCCGCGGGCTGCTCGTCCAGCAGGTCCGCGAGACGGTGCGCCTGGCCCTGGTTGTCGCATAGCAGCAGCACGACCTCGCCGGCCGCTTCGCGACGTTGCAGATCCTGGCGCAGCCGGGCGACGTCGCCGCCGCGCAGGTCGGGGCGCATGGTCTGGAAGTCGAGCGCGGCGCCGGGGTCGTGGCCCAGCCAGCGGCCGGCCTCGTCGCCCCGGATCCAGCTCTCGGCCACGAAGACGTGGCGCAGGCGAGCCGGGCCCAGGTCGGAGGACGGGATCACCAGGTGCGCGGTCTCGGGCAGCACGGGATCCCGCCGAAGGCGGGCCTCCCGCATTTGAGGCAGTTCCGACGCCAGCAGGTCCGCCTGCACGTTCAGCTTCACCGGCTCGAACCAGAACACCGGCGTCCCGTCGGCGAGATAGTCGGTCAGCGCCGCGGACGGCTGGAACCACGGCAGGAAGGCCTCGAGCCCGTCGTCGACCCGAGCCTCCTCGATGCGCTCCTGCAGGTCCGCGTACTCGTCGTCGTCCAGACGGCCGGCGCCGCGTTCCTGCTCCAGGCGCGCCAGACAGGCGAGCTTGCCGTCGTCGTCGCACACCAGGTGGCTGACGGGATGGATGGCGACGGCGGACAGCTTCTCGCGGCTGCGCTGCGTCTCGGTGTCGAAGACGCGGATCGACACCACCTCGTCGTCGAACAATTCGATGCGCAGGGGCACGTCGCCGGGCGCGAAGATGTCCAGCAGGCCGCCGCGTCGCGCATAGTCGCCGCAGCGCGCGACCATGCCGGCGGGACGGTAGCCGCGATGGCTCAGCGCGAGGCAGAACCCGTCGCGGTCGAGCCGGTCGCCGACCTTCACCCTCAGGACCGCGCGGGTCAGGGTGGAGGGCGCCATGATGCGCTGGCTGGCGCCGTACAGGCTGGTGACGGCCAGCACCGGCTCCTCGCCGCGCAGCCGGTCGAGGCCGAGGAGGACGTCGCCGACGAGGGTCGGATCGGGCGAGTTGCGGTCGAAGATGAGGACTTCCGGCTGCGGCAGGTAGGCGACGGCAGCCTCGCCGAGCCAGGCCTCGAGGTCGTCGGCCAGCTGCTGCGCGCCCTCCCGGCTGGGCACCACGCACAGGGCCGTGCGGCGGTGCTCCGCGAACCAGGCCGCCAGCAACAGGGCCGGCGCCGAGGCCTGCAGCCCGCTCAGGAGCGGCGGTGCGGTCCCGGGGGCGGCCAGAACCTGGTTCAGGCGCGAGGCGAGTTCGTCGATGCGCGGCCCGGTCAGGCTCAGCAGGGTCATGTCAGTCCAGGTCGCCTTGGTCGTCAGTGCGCTGGAGCAGGAGGTCCCAGTCGCTGCCCTCGGGCAGAGCCGTCCCCACCACCACGACGCTGCCGTCCGCGGCCGCGGCGATGCCGAGTCCGCGCACGTGCTGCGTGAAGGCGCGGCGCTGGTTCCAGCGCCAGGCGCCCGCCGCCGTCAGTTCGCCGTAGACCAGCTCCGAATTGCCGCTCTCGCCGCGGGCGTGGCCCGTCACCAGCACGCCGCCGTCGGGCGCGGTCGCGACGCCGGCGAATTCGATCCACAGCACCTCGCGCTTCAGCCAGCGCACGCGGCCGTCGTCCGCGATCGCCGCGGCCCAGGCTCCGCCCCGGTCCGCGTCGCCGACGAGCACGAGATCTCCCCCCACGGGCACCGCGTCGCGCAACCGCAGCCCATCGCCGGTGCCCAGGCGCAGGCGCCACAGCTCGCGGTCCAGCACGAGGTCGATGCCGCGCACCCACACACCACCGGTGGCGATGTCGCCGGCGGCCAGGCAGAAATCGCCGAATCCGCCGACCTGGCGCAGCGTTTGGCCAGTCTCGAGATCGACGGTCGCGCGCGCGAGTTCGGCGCCGTCGGCGCTGGCGAGGCTCACGATCACGATGGTCGGGATCAGGTCGTCGGCGAGGTCGCCGCCCGCCGCCAGCACCGCCGTCGGCACGCCCGCCGCGCCCACCGCGGTCGGCGTCATGCCCGCCGGCTGGACGCGCCAGACCTGCGCGCCATCGCCCAGGCCATGGCGGGCGACCCAATCGCCGCCGCCCAAGTACAGGTCCGGCGCCGCGCTCCACAGCGTCACATAGTCCGGCAAGGCGGCGCGGCCGGTGACGGCGCCGGCGTCGTCAAGGAAGATCAGTTCCGGCGCGACGTCGCCGATGGACACGTCGTCGCGCGGACCGCTCACGACGACGTAGCCACCGGCCTGGCGCAGCGCGACTTCCGCGCCCGCCTGGCTGGCCGGCTGCAGGACGGCCGTCAGCAGCGGCGCGATGTCGGCGAAGCGTCCGGACCGGCTCCAGGGCGTCGGGCTGCCGATGACCGTGGCGCGGACCCGGGCGTAGACCACGCCCTCGCCGACCACGTCGGTGGTGAGCTGCGTGTCCGCGACCGCCTGCTCGTGGAAGACGGTGCCGAACAGCTCGCCGCGGGAGAACTGGACCGTGTAGCCACTGGCCCCGGGGAAGCGCAACCAGCGCGCGGCCAGCAGCGGCGGGTCGGTTCCGGCCGCCGGCCCGAACGCGAGCAGTTGCGGGACTGTCTGCAGGCTCGGGTCGATGGTGACGGTGACGGGCAGGGCGGCCCTCGCGACGCCGTCGCTGTCCCACACGGTCGCCCCGAGCACCACCGGCTGGCCGCTGGCCCACTCGCCGACCGGGACGGCCACCTGCCAGGGCGACGCGTAGTCGTCCAGCAGCACCGTGTCGTCGACGGTGAAGCGCACGCGGGAGATGCCCTCGTCGTCCGAGACCTCCGCGACGACGTTGGTCGCCGCGATCAGGTGGTCGCCGTTGCCGGGCGAGACGATGGCGATCTGCGGCGGGTCGTTCAGGTCGTCGTCACTGCAGCCGGCGACGACGGCCAGCGCGAGACACGCCAACCAGCTTCGAGCGCGCATGGGCGTCCTTCCTCCGGGTCAGAACGTGGCCCGGTCGCGATTGAACGGCGTGATTTCCCGCAGGCGCGAGACGATCCGCGGCATGGCCGCGCACACGTAGTCGACCTCGGCCTCGCGGTTGAACCGCGACAGCGAGAACCGGATCGAGCCGTGGGCCGCGATGAACGGCACGCCCATCGCCTTGAGCACGTGCGACGGCTCCAGCGAACCGCTGGTGCAGGCCGAGCCAGAGGAGGCGGCGATCCCCGCGCGGTCGAGCAGGAGCAGGATGCCCTCGCCCTCGATGTAGTCGAACGACAGGTTCGCGGTGTTCGGCAGGCGCGGTTCGGCCGCGCCGTTGCGGCGGCTGTCGGGAATGTCCGCGAGCAGCGTGGCCTCGAGGCGGTCGCGCATGGCGCGCACGCGGGTGTCCTCCTCGCGCCGGTGTGCCGCCGCCAGTTCGCAGGCGGCGCCGAGCGCGACGCAGGACGCCACGTTCTCGGTGCCCGCGCGCCGGCCACGTTCCTGGTGTCCGCCCATGATCAGCGGCCGCAGGCGGGTGCCCTTGCGCACGTGGAGCGCGCCGACGCCCTTCGGTGCGTGCAGCTTGTGGCCGCTCAGGGACAGCATGTCCACCGTCGCGAGCGCCTGCAGGTCGACGGGCAGCTTGCCCACCGCCTGGACCGCGTCGACGTGGAACACCGCTCCCTGGGCCTTCACGATCTCGCCGATCGCGGCGATGTCGAAGACGACGCCCGTCTCGTTGTTCGCCATCATGATCGAGACCACGGCGGTGTCGGGCCGCACGGCGGCGCGCAGGGCGTCGAGGTCGAGGCGACCCTCGGCGTCGACGCCGATGAAGTCGACCTCGTAGCCCTGCCGCTTCTCGAGGTCCCGGCACAGACCCAGCACCGCGGGGTGCTCCACCGCCGAGGTCACCAGGTGGCGCTTCTCGGGGTAGGCCCGCAGGGTGCCGACGATGGCCAGGTTGTCGCTCTCGCTGCCGCCGGCGGTGAAGATGATCTCGCTCGCCGACGCCACGTTCAGCAGCCCGGCGACCTGCTCGCGCGCCGCGGCCAGACCCTTGCCGGCCTCGCCGCCGAACCGGTGCATGCTCGACGGGTTGCCGTAATGGGTGGTCAGGTACGGCATCATCGCCTCGATGACCTCGGGCGCGACCTGAGTGGTGGCGTTGTTGTCGAGGTAGATGCCGTCCGGCGGCGCCGGCGGCAGGCCCGCCAGCAGGTCGAAACCGCTGTTAGCGCTCAAGCCTTCACCTCGATCACTTGCAGGTCTTCGCGCACCAGGCGGCGCAGCTCCGCCTGGACGTAATCGGTGAGGGTGACCTGGCTCACGCGGCAGGCCGCGCAGTTGCCGATCAGCCGCACGAACACCTTGCCCGCCCGGTAGCGGACCAGTTCGATATCGCCGCCGTCGTTGCGCAGGGCGACGCCGATGTCGTTGCGCAGGAGGTCGTCGATGCGGCGGACCAGGTCCCGGTCCTCGTCGCTCTCGGTCGCCCGCGGCACCTCGAGCTGGACCAGCGGCGCCTTGGCCGCCGCGCCGCCGCCGGCGTTGAGCGTCTGCCACACGTCGTCCAGGATGTGCTGGATGTCGTGCTGGCAGTCGCCGCAACCGCCGCCGGCCTTGGTGTAGTTGGTCACGTCCTCGACGGTCTCGAGCCGGTTGCGCTCGATGGCCTCGCGGATGGTGTCCCGCGTGACGTTGAAGCAATGGCAGATCATCACGCCCTGGCTCAGCATGTGGCACGGCACGGCGCGACCCTGGCGCTGGTAGTAGTCGATCATCGCCGCCTCGAACGCCTCGCGGCCCATGACCGAACAGTGCATCTTCTCGCGCGGCAGGCCGTCCAGCTCGCGAGCGATGTCCTCGTTGGTGACGCGGGCGGCCTCCTCGAGGGTCTTGCCGATGAGCATCTCGGTCAGGATGCTGCTCGAGGCGATGGCGCTCCCGCAACCGAAGGTCTTGAACTTGGCCTCGGCGATGCGGCCCGCGGCGTCGAGTCTGAACGACAGGCGCAGGGCATCGCCGCAGGAGATCGAACCCACCTCGCCGACGCCGTCGGGCTCGGCGACCTCGCCGACGTTGCGCGGGTTCAGGAAGTGATCCATGACCTTCTCGGAGTAATTCCACATGGGAACACGGCCTCCCGGGGCGTGTCAGAGGTGAGTGGACCAGGGACCTCGCCAATCTAACGCCGGGCCAGGCGAATTCAAAGGCTACACGCGCCGCCCGACGAACAGCTCCACCGCCAGCAGGAGCAGCGCCGCAACCAGGAACCAGGGCGCCAGATCCCGGCCCGCGAGCGCCCGCTGCAGCCCCGCGCCGGACGCGCCGCGCAGATCCACGGCCGGCAGCGCGAGACGATCCGCCAGCTGCGCCGGCGTCAGGGACAGTCCTCCCGACTCGGCGGCCGGCACCGCGGCGGCGACCAGCCCCAGCGTGTCGCCGTCGGCCACGAACGCATAGATCCCGGCGTGACGACTCGTCTCGCCGCCGACCACCGGCGCCTCCCCCTGCCAGGTTAGCGTCGCCGGCCGCACACGCCCATCCGGAGGCGCGAGCAGCTGCAGCTGCGCGGCGTCGACGCCACGCCCCGGCCGCAGGCGCAGGCTCAACGGCGTTCCCACCTCGACGGCGCCGCGCGAGCGCCCCGGTCCCAGCCACACCAGGGTGGCCGCGAGACGCTGCACCAGCGGCAGGAACACGGGATTCAGCGCGAGGTCGGTGGACTCGGGCGCCAGGTCGAACGGCATCAGGGCCCAGCGTCCGGCGCCGGCCTCGCCCTCGCACAGGAGAGGCGCACCGCTCGCCGCGGCGAGCAGGACGCGGGCGTCACCCTCGGCCACGGCGACGTACCGCCGCCAGGACGCCTCGCCGAGCGTCGCGAGGGCCTCGTCGCCGAGGTCGGCCAGGATCGGATGGCCGGGGTCGACGATCCGCGCGCGCTCGGCGTCGGCGGAGTCCCGCGAGCGGAACGCGGCGCCGCCGGGGAGCCCCAGCAGCGGCAGCACGCCGGTCTCCAGCTCGGTCGCCTGGGTCGGGTCGCCTGCCAGCACCAGGAGGGCGCCCCCGGACGTGAGCCAGGCGCGCACCGCGTCCTGCAGCCGGCGGCCCAGGGGGCCGGTGTCCACCAGGATGAGCAAGTCGGCGGCCGCGAGGTCGCCGTCGGCGAACTCCGCGACCGCGCGGTCCCGAACGCGGAACGGGCTTTCCGGATCGTTGCCCGGGGCAAGGGCGCGCTGAAGGTAGCGCCAGCCGCCGCGGCCGAGGGCGTCGCGGTCCTCGCCGTGCACGAGCAGGATCTCGAGGCGATCGGGCACCTCGATCACGAAGGGACGCACGTCGTCGGCAGGGAAGCGGTCGCTCTCCTTGCGCACGGCGCCGTGGTACCGGCCCGGGCCGGGCACGGCGAACGAGAACGGCACGGGGTAGGGCCCGCCCGCCGTCGCCGCCAGGGTCTCGCCCACGCGTCGCCCGTCGAGCTCGAGGGTGACGGGCTGCTGCGCGCGCTCGGCCAGCACGGTCGCCGTCAAGGTGGCCGCCTCGCCCGCGCGCAGGGCGCGGGCCGGGAGTTCGACGTCGAGCACGCCGCCGCCCGGCACGCCTTCGCCGAGCCGGTGCACGAGCAGCCGCGCGCCGCCGGCGTCGGCGAATTGCCGCGCCGCCTCGTCGAGTCCGGGCCAGTCGGCGGCCTGGAGATCGCTCAGCAGGACCACCTCGACCGGCGTGGCCGGCGCCGTCGCCACTTGCCGCGCGGCCTCGCGCAGCCCCGCCGCGAGATCGCAGGGGCCGTCGGTGACCGCGGCCGCCGTCAAGGCGCGCCCGGCGCTCGGACCCGCGGGCAACCAGTCCGCGAACAGCGGACTCGCCTCGGCCCCCATGGTCACCACCTGCACCGTCGAGGACGATGGCAGCGCCCCGACCAGCTCCTCGGCCTGGGCGAGCGCCAGGCTGAAGAGCGTGCGGCCGTCGTCCCCCTGGGTCTGCATGCTGGCGCTGGTGTCCAGCAGGATCAGGACCGTGCGGCCGCCGTCGCCGCCGCCGGCGAGGGCGCCCCAGTGCGGGCGCGACATGGCCAGCGCGAGGCAGAGCACCGCGAGCACCCGCAGCAGCAGGAGCAGCCAGCGGCGGATGCCGCGACGACGCGACTGCTGGCTCTCCGCGGCGGACAGGAAGCGCAGGTCACTGAAGGCGATCTGCCGCGTCCGGCGGCGGCTGAGGAAGTGGATGATGACCGGCACCGCCGCGCCGAGGGCGCCGAACAGCAGCGCAGGGTTGAGGAAGGTCAACGGCATCAGTGCAGCCGCCCGCGCTTGGCGAGGTAGGCGCCGAGGGCCTGGGCCACGGGCGCGTCGGTGGTCAGCTCGACCAGGTCCACCAGGTGCCGCCGGCATTCGCGGCGCAGCTGGCCGCGCCAGGCCTCGAGTCGTTGCCGGTAATCCTCGCGCACGTGCGCGGGCTCGGTGCGCAGGCGCCGGTCCGGATGCTCGAGATCGGTGAACTCCACCTCGCCGGCAAAGCCGAGGTCGACCTCGCGCGGGTCGAGGATCTGCAGCACCAGCACCTCGTGGCCCTTGTGGCGAAAGTGCTTGAGGCCCGAGAGAACGGCCTCCGGGTCGTCCATCAGGTCGCTGACCAGGATCACCAGTCCGCGGCGGGGGATGCGCTCGGCGACGTCGTGCAGCACGGGGCCGAGTTGAGTGCCGGTGCCGGCAGGCAGGTCGCGCAGGACGCGCAGCACCTGGAAGAGCTGGCGGCGCATCGAGCGCGCGGGCACGCGCGCGAGCGGCGCATCGTCGAAGACCACCAGGCCGACGGCGTCGTTCTGATGCAGGAGCAGGTAGGCCAGAGCCGCGGCCATGACGCGGCCGTAGTCCAGCTTCGACGGCAGGCGCTTCGCGTCGCTGGTATAGCGCATGCTCGCCGAGCAGTCGACCAGCAGCGTGCAACGCAGGTTGGTCTCCTCGGCGAAGACCTTGAGGTAGTGGCGATCCGTCTTGGCGTAGACGCGCCAGTCGACGTGCGTCGCGGGCTCGCCCGGCTGGTACTGCCGGTACTCGGCGAACTCCGCCGAGAACCCGTGGTAGGGGCTGCGGTGCAGACCGGTGAGGAAGCCCTCGACCAGGTGCCGCGCCAGGAGATCGAGGTTGTCGAGCTGGCTCGCGAGATCCGGGGTCAGGAGTTCCGGACCGTCGCTCACGCCGGCACCTCGGCCAGCACCAGGTCGATGATGCGGTCCTTGCCGACGTTCTCGGCCTCGGCGTGGAAGTTGGTCACCAGCCGGTGCCGCAGGACGGGGTGCGCGAGCCGCCGCACGTCCGCGAGCGACGGCGTCTCGCGGCCGTCGAGCAGGGCGCGGGTCTTGGCGCCGCGGATGAGATCCTGCGCCGCGCGCGGCCCGGCGCCCCACGAGAGGTACTCGCTCGCCGGAGCCACCGCCTCGGACGTGCCGACGCGGGTCGCGCGCACCAGGTCGACCGCATGCTGCGTGACGTTCTCGGCCACGGGAACCCGCTTGACCAGGCCCTGGAACGCGAGCACGTCCTGTCGGTCGATGACCACGGCGAAGTCCTCGTCGAGGATGCCGGTGGTCGACTCGACGATCGACACCTCCTCCTCGCGCGTGGGGTAGCCGATGAGGACGTTGAACATGAAGCGGTCGAGCTGCGCCTCGGGCAACGGATAGGTGCCCTCCTGCTCGATGGGATTCTGGGTGGCCAGCACGAAGAACGGCGCCTCGAGGGCGTGGGTGACGCCGCCGGCCGTGACCTGCCGCTCCTGCATCGCCTGCAGCAGCGCGGCCTGCGTCTTGGGCGGCGTGCGGTTGATCTCGTCGGCGAGGACGACGTTGGCGAAGATCGGCCCCTTCACGAAGCGGAACACGCGCTGGCGAGTGGCGGGGTCGTCCTCGAGGATCTCGCTGCCGGTGATGTCCGACGGCATGAGGTCGGGCGTGAACTGGATGCGGCCGAAGCGGAGGTCCATGGCGCGCGCGAGGCTGCTGATGAGCAGGGTCTTGGCCAGGCCCGGCACCCCTTCGAGCAGCGCGTGCCCGCCGCTGAACAGCGCGATGAGCATCTCCTCGATGACCTGATCCTGCCCCACGATGCGCCGCGCGATCTCGCGCCGCATGGCCGCGTAGGCGTCCTTCAGCCCGTCGATCCGGGTGATGTCGCTCAACTCGTGCTCCCCTGCATTGCCGGACGTGACGCGGCACCCGCCGCCAGCGGGCGCCCTCTTGGCTGAGGCTACAGGCCAGTAGTCTAGGCGAACGCCCGCCGGTTCACCAGCCATACCGCCGACAGGGTGACGGCGGCGGCGAGCGCTGGCCAGGACCCGGCCTCGCGGGGGAACACCGGCAACAACGCTCCGTTCCCGCCCGCTTGGCGCCACGACCGGGAGCTCGGTCGAACGGGATATGGCCGGAGTCGGAGTCAACTCCGGTGGTCGCCGTTCCTTGGCCGTCGCGCCGCAGGGTTGATTTGCCCTCAGCGAACGAGCATCAGCTTCGTCACCTGTACCCGGCCTGCAGCCTCGAAACGGCAGAGGTAGGTGCCCGTCGGGAGGTCCCGGCGGTGATCGTCGCGGCCGTCGAAAACCACCTCGTGAACACCGGCATTCGCGGGACCGTCCACGAGCGACGCGACGCGCCGGCCGGCGAGGTCGTACACCGCGAGCGAAACGTCGCCGCCCTGAGCAAGGGCGTAGCGCAACCTGGTTTGCGGATTGAAGGGATTGGGCGTCGCCGTGAGCAGGAGCGACGCGCTGCCGAGTTCACCAACCGCCGTTGCGGTGCCGCCGTTCGCTCCCTGCAGGGTAAACGGTCGGGGGCCGATCCCGTAACTGTCGCAGACCAGGAAGAACGACCCGGGCGCCGCCGCGGTGTAGGCCAGCGCCAGACTACCGTTGCCATCAGGCTCGCCGGCGACCACGCAGGAGTGCGCCGGATCATCACAGTCGGACAGCAGATAGAGTTCGGCGTCCCAGCCGCCGACGGGCGTCATCGAGACGGCGAGGGTCTCACCGGGCATGAGCACGACCCGGTACACGACGTCGCGACCCGTGCCACCCGGTCCCGCGCAGCCCTGTCGTCCCGGGTCGAAATCGTTGCGCGCGCACGACAGGTCGTCCGCGAACGCGAACGGACCCGGGCCGATGAAACGGGCGCCATCGCACGTATCGTGATCCGGCGGCGGCGGCGGCACGCTGTCGCCGTGCTTGTAGTGGCGCGCGTAGGAGTTCCAGAGCTGATTGTCCGAGTCGAACACCAGGTAATAATAACCGGTTTCGGTGGCAACGTAGGACAGGAGCGCGCCCATGTGCTGTGCGTAGTTCGCGACAGCCAAACATGACGTTGGCAACGGCCGGCAGTCAGCGAGGAGATAGACCGGAATCGTGATACGCGAGCCGTCTTCACGCGCAGGGTACCACGGATCGCTGATGACACACTCGTACCACTCTCCCGCCTCCAGCCAGACCTCGAAGACGACATCCGGAGCCGTGGTATCGCCATCGTAGCAACTCCCCGCCGGCAGCACGAAGTCGTTGTGGAAATCCTCCAGGTCCCAATACCAAACCGACGCGCCGGGCGGTACCGTGGGGCAGCCAAGGCTGTAATCGCCTTCCGGGCCCAACTGCGTCGCGGGTACCTGGTCCTGGGGGAGGACCCTGATGGTGTAGTGAAATTCGGTGGGGGCGCCGGGCGGCGCGGCGAAGGAATCCGGTCCCATCCACAGGCAGGTATAGGACGCCTGGACGATCAGGGTCTCCGCCTGACACGGTTCCAGGTAACGGGATTGCAGGATCTGGGGCGCTTCACAGTCCGTGATGTCCAGTTCATAGAAATCGCTGGGCTGTTCGGCGACCACCTCGATGGTCGTTCCGCTCGACGCCGCGAGCACGAACCAATCCGTGTCCCTGACGCTCGAGCCCTCGTATTCGTACCAGCCGCTCGTACCCCAGATCCCCCGGCGGGACGGAGAATAGACGATGGTCTGGGTCGGATTCCCGAACTCAGGGCCGTTGCAGCCGCTGTTGAAGTCGTCCTCGTAGTCCTCCACGAGCGGCGGTTCGCCCTCGGGAAGGAGGTCGAGCGGCTGCTCGACGACGCACGGCGGATCCGCCTCACGCACGACGAGATGGTAAGCGCCGTGTTCGGCCCCGTAGCCGTCGACGACGATGTAGACCGGCTGGTAGGCTGCGAGCACCAGACCGTCGATGCGCGAGACGTACAGACCACAGGTCTGATCACTATAGTAATCATCGTTGCAAGCGATGAGTTCGAGAGCCTGGTCCCAAACGTAGATCTTGGTATCGAACGCAGATCCGCAAAGATCGATCGTCGCAACCATGTCCCGAGTGGAAACCGCGCAGTAGACGACATCGGCGGCCACGCTGCCCGAGTAAGGGCAAACCGTGTCATAGTCGTCCGCGAACCCGGTCGTGGATCCATTCACGACCCCCGGCACGATGAGCGGGACAGCTGACGCGATGGTGTCGCCTTCCAGTCGGCCGCTCGGGACATTGGGCTGTAGATCACGAGTGCGCTTCTCGTTCGCGCGTTGACCGAGATAATCACCCGGTGCGCCATGAGCTGTTAGTGCCAACATGGCCGCCATCGCCGTCGCGAAAATGCAATTCATCGATTGTCCCCCAAAATCACTCTGGTAGGTGCCCCCCATCGCCGCGGTGCCGGCGACCTAGTACAATCATAACAGGCGGGGGGTGCACTGTTCAATACCGCGCTCCTGCAGAATGCGGCTGTCCGGAACCTCGATCGCGTCTCCGCAACCTACCGCGCCCCGACCATCACCCCCGCGGATCGGCCAGCCTGCCCAGGAAGAGCACCGCGCCGGTCTCGGTGTCGCGGATCAGGAACAGGAAGGGATGGTCGGCGGTGAAGACGACCGTCTGCGGAGCGGACATCGCGCTGCACCGCGGCATCAGCACCGCCGTCGCCGCCGCGGCCTCGGTGCCCGCCTCGTCGACGGCGATCGCCGCCTCGTGCGCGACGTTGCCGATGAAGAGGCGCTCGGCGGCGGTGATGCCCGAGAAGTCCGCATCGCCACCGAAGGCCGTCGGCATGCCCAGCGCCGCGAGGTTCGGACCCAGCTCTGACCCGGCGGAGAACGCGAACCGCGGCAGCGCCAACGCGACGGAGTGGGGCCGCCAGCGGTCGGTCCAGCCGGCGAACCAGCCGGCGGTGAGCCGCGCCTCGAGAGCCGGGAGGCCGTCGCGCTCGCGCGGCAGGTAGATCTCGCAGACCTGGCGGCCGCCCTCGTACGGGAGGCGCAACGCCTGCACGCTCGCGAGCTCGGCCCAGGCGAAGGTGCCGGTCTGATGCATGGTCGCCACCGGGACCGCGGTCCCGTCCGCAAGGTGGAACGGCGCGTCGGCCGTGGCGCCGCGCGGGAACGGGTCCATCCACCTGGCCAGGAAGTGCACCGCGCTGGTCAGCACCAGCGCGTCCTCCCGGGCCGGACTCGATACGGCGAGCAGTTCGGGCACCTTGCCCTGCGTCTGCTCGCTCACCCAGGCGTTGATCTGCCGCCGGGCGCCGTCGCGGTCGCCGGCGAGGTCCACCTCGCCGGTCGGGGCCGCGAAGTCGTCCCGGCAGATCGCCTCGAACGACGGCGCCAGCGCGAGGCCTTGCTGGAACCAGAGCCGGTTGGCGACGTGGAGTTCCCCGCCCCCGGCCGTCAGCCGGCGCTGGAGAGCCCCCACCTCGGCGTGGCCGTCGGCCGGGACCTGCAGCACCGCCGAGATCTCCAGCGCGGTCTGGCCCCGGGCGCCGGCCAGCGCCATCGCGAGCGCGGTGACGACGCCCGTCGGCGCGATGACCAGGTTGCCGGGCTGCGCTGCGAGCCGTCCGTAGAGCCGGCACGCCACGACGTTGGTCGCGGCGGCCGGGCCGGACTCCGCGGCGGGCAACGAGGCCGCCGAACTGACCAGGCAGACGAGGCTGGCCAGGATCAACCGCATGTCGTGCCTCCCTTCAGGGACGACATTACCACGGACGGCGCGCCGGAATCCGTCGTTTACAGCCCCTCCCGCCCCCCTCCCCACGCGCAAAATCCACATGATTGTTGATGTTAAGACTCAACTTTGGTATCATCGTGAGGTTCGTTTCGATCCGGTCACCGTTCTTTCGAGGAGATCCCCACATGCGACATCGGCTCATGCTCGTCGCCTTGCTGATGGTTGCCCTCGCCGCGACCGCCGGCGCCGCGACCATCGACCGCGGGTTGCAGACAGAATTGAACCAGAAGGGCGACGCGGCGCTGGTCCCCGTCCTCATGGTGTTCGATCAGCAATACGACTTCTCGCGCTTCGACGTCAGCGCCCCCCTGACCCGGCGCGCGGCCGTCCTCGACGCCTTGCGGACCCACGCGGCGACGGTCATGGCCCCCGCCCAGGCGGTGCTCGCCGGATCGCGCGGCGCGGCCAAGGACATCCGCGTGCTCTACCTCGCCAACGCGCTCGCCTTCAAGGCCGACCGCGCGATGGTCGAGGCCCTCGCCGCCGACCCCACGGCGGCGACCCTCCTGCACGACCGCAGCTATGATCTCCTCGACCTCATCGACGCGGCGATGCCCGCCGTCGCCGGCGCGCCGCAGACCAAGGCCGACCGCGCCGACACCGCCTGGGGCGTGAAGTGGGTCAAGGCCCACCGCGTGTGGAGCGAGCTCGGCTACACGGGCGAGGGCGTCCTGGTCGGCCACCTCGACTCCGGCGTCTGGCTGGCCCACTCCGATCTCACCAACCGCATCTGGCAGAACCCGGGCGAGATCGCCGGCAACGGCATCGACGACGACGCCAACGGCTACGTCGACGA
>JADHED010001536.1_pt1 | contig 19120 bp, 12 predicted proteins | sample 8952041 | NCBI WGS metagenome assembly JADHED01 (sample SAMN16124423, study PRJNA663239) | bioreactor sludge metagenome | isolation source: sludge (control) | place: India:Bengaluru | collected 2018-09-08
GGTTCAAAAATCCGGACTTCGGACGCCAGACCATCTTCGGCGATCCGGCGAGCAAAATCATCGAGACCACGGCAGGACGCGTTGTTTTCAACCAGATCTGGCCCGAAGAACTCGGCTTTTACAACAAGGTGTGCGGCAAGAAGCAGCTCTCGGACGTCATCTGGCGTTGCTACAAGATTGCCGGCCAGCAGAAGACCGTGGAAACCCTCGACCGTCTCAAGGCACTGGGCTTCCGCGAAGCCACCAAGGCGGGAATTTCCATCGGGATCACCGACATGATCATCCCGCAGGAGAAATCCCAGCTTCTCGAGAAAGCCTATCGGGAAGTCGCCGAAGTTCAGAAACAGTATCTCCGCGGTATCATCACCGACGGCGAGCGCAAGAACAAGGTGCAGGACATCTGGACCCACACGGGCGAAGAAGTCGCAAACGCCCTTTTCCGCACGCTCGACCACAACGATGGACGCCGCGAAATGAACCCTGTGTTCATGATGGTCGATTCCGGTGCCCGTGGCAACCGCACGCAGATCAAGCAGCTTGCGGGAATGCGCGGCCTCATGGCCAAGCCCTCGGGAGAAATCATCGAACAGCCGATCACCGCGAATTTCCGCGAAGGACTTTCGGTGTTGGAATACTTCATCTCCACACACGGCGCCCGCAAGGGTCTTGCCGATACTGCCCTCAAGACGGCGGACTCCGGTTACCTCACCCGCAAACTCGTGGACGCGGCACAAGATGTCATCATCACCATCGATGACTGCCAGACGGCCAACGGCATCGTGGTTCGTCCGATCTACGAGGGAGACGAGGAAGTGGTCAGCCTTTCCACCCGCATCATTGGCCGGGCCAGCTGCGAAACCGTCAAGGATCCGGTTACGGGGACGATCATCCTCAAGGCCAACCAATTGATTGATGAGGAGACGGCGGCCGCTCTCGAGAAAATCGGGCACGAACAGCTCAAGATCCGCTCGGCTCTCACCTGCGAATCCAAGCGCGGCATCTGTGCGAAGTGCTACGGTCGCAACCTCTCCACCGGCAACATGATCAAGCTGGGCGAGGCGGTCGGCATCATTGCCGCCCAGTCCATCGGTGAACCGGGAACCCAGCTCACCATGCGTACGTTCCACGTCGGTGGAACGGCCAGCCAGACATTCAAACAGCCGGTGGTCAAGGCCAAGAACGAAGGTGTGGTCCGCTTCAACGAACTCAAGGTTGTGGCGACGAGCGAGGGGACGTATGTCGTTCTCAACAAGAACGGAACGGTCAGCCTCCATGCCGCCGACGGCCGCGAACTCGAAAGCCACAACATCGTTGTCGGTTCGGTGATCTCGGTTGCCGACGGGGACACGGTCAAGAAGGGCGAAACCTTCATCCAGTGGGATCCCTACAACGTTCCGATCATTACGGAAAAGGGCGGTCGCGTGGAATTCCGCGACATGATCCCCGGTGTCACGATCCGCAAGGAAGTGGACGAAGCCACCGGTGTCATGGGAACCGTCGTCATCGAGCACAAAGAAGATCTTCACCCGCAGATCGTCATTACGGATGAAGCCAAGAACGTGCTTGCCAGCTATTCCATCCCGGCCGGAGCCCATATCGAAGTCAAGGAAGGATCGAAAATTCCCGCCGGTCAGCGTCTTGCGAGAACTCCCCGCAAAATCGCGAAGACCAAGGACATCACCGGCGGTCTGCCGCGTGTGGCCGAGCTCTTTGAAGCCCGCCGTCCGAAGGATGCCGCGGAAATTGCGAAGATTGACGGTGTGGTCGAGATCGGTGGAACCGTGCGCGCCAAGCGTCGCCTCATCGTGACCGACCCGGAATCCAAGGCCGAGGAAGAACATCTCATTCCGCTCAACAAGCACATCATCGTTTTCAAGGGCGACTTTGTGAAGAAAGGGCAGCAACTCACCGAAGGACCGGTGGTGCCGCACGAAATTTTGGACGTCTGCGGACCCCAGGAACTCCAGGAGCACCTTCTCAACGAGGTGCAGGAGGTCTACCGGCTCCAGGGCGTTGAAATCAACGACAAGCACATCGAAATCATCGTGCGCCAGATGCTGCGCAAGGTCAAAATCACCGAACCGGGTGATACCGGCCTGCTCTGGGGCGACCAGGTGGACCGCCTGGAGTTTGAAGCGGAAAACGAGCGCGTCATCGAGAAAGGCGGCAAACCCGCCGAGGCCAGTCCGGTTCTTCTGGGCATCACCAAGGCCTCTCTCGAGACCGACAGCTTCATTTCCGCGGCATCCTTCCAGGACACCACGCGGGTGTTGACCGAGGCAGCCACACTTGGCAAAGTGGACCGCCTGCGGGGCTTCAAAGAAAACGTCATCATGGGTCATCTCATTCCGGCCGGAACTGGTTTCCAGTCCCACCGCGACACCGAGATCGTTCATTTGGGCGATGCGCTTGATGCCGAGCCGAATCCTGAACCTGAAAAAGCTGCCAGCTAAGCGATACCATGTCCGAAGAAACATCCAACAAACCAAACGTCGAACTCATGACCGAACTGCTCGAAGCCGGCGTGCATTATGGACACCAGACCAAGCGCTGGAACCCCAAGATGCGCGACTACATTCTCGAAGAGAAGAACTCCATCTACATCATTGACCTCGCGCAGACGGTTGACCAGCTCTCGCGTGCCACGGAATTCCTTTCCAACCTCGTCCGCGGGGGAGGAAAAGTTCTCTTCGTGGGAACCAAGAAGCAGGCCCAGGAAGCCGTCCGCGAAGCGGCCACCGCCACGGGACAGCTCTTCGTCAACCAGCGCTGGCTCGGGGGAACGCTCACGAACCTCACCACGATCCGCCGCAGCGTTGCGCGTCTCAAGGAGATCCAGGCCCAGGAAAAATCCCCGGCTTGGTCGAAGATCAACAAGGCGGAAGCCGCGGCGATCCGTCGTGAAGGAGCCAAGCTGTTCCACAACCTCGAAGGAATCGTGGACATGGAAAAACTGCCCGATGCGCTCGTGGTCATCGACACTCTCCGCGAGGAGATTGCTGTTGCCGAAGCCAACCGTCTCAAGATCCCGATCATTGCGATCGTGGACACAAACTGCGATCCGGAGAAAATTGAGTATCCGATTGCAGGAAACGACGACGCCATCCGCTCGATCCGAGTGATTCTTCAGAAGCTTGTCCAGTCGGTCATCGAGGCCCGCGGGACAAATGCGAAGACCGCTCCTTCCGAGCTGGCTGCCGTTTCCGAATAAAAACAAAGTTTTTGGTGTTCGGTTTTCGGATTCAGCGGGAGCTGTCTTTTCTGAGAACCGAATCACTGAACCACTGAATACTCTCCATGTCAGAAATTTCCGCTTCACTTGTCAAAGAACTCCGCGAAAAAACAAACGCGGGCATGATGGATTGCAAAAAAGCCCTCTCCGAGGCGAAGGGTGATCTTGCCCTCGCCGAAGAGATCCTTCGGAAGAAGGGGATCGCCAGTGCCGGGAAGAAAGCTTCCCGCGTGGCCAAAGAAGGTTCCATCGCTTCCTACATCCACCTTCAGGGCAAGGTTGGTGTGTTGGTTGAGATCAATTGCGAGACCGACTTTGTTGCCAAGAACGACATCTTCCGCGACTTCGTCAAGGATGTGACTTTGCATATCGCCGCCGCCAATCCGCTCTACGTGAGCCGGGAACAGGTTCCGGAGAAGCTTGTTCAGGCGGAACGCGAAATCTACGCGGCCCAGGTCGTCGGCAAGCCCGCGAACATCGTGGACAAGATTGTGGATGGCAAAATCGACAAATTTTACAGCACGATCTGCCTTCTGGAACAACCGTTCATCAAGAACCCGGATCTCACCATCAAGGATCTGCTCAACAGCAAGATTGCGGAACTCGGCGAGAATATGATCATCCGCCGTTTTACCCGCTACATGGTGGGCGAAGATTTGGGCGAATAGTTTTTCTCCTCCTCCGCTTCCTTGTCCGCGTGGTCAAGGTGCAGGAGAATGGGGGGATTTTTTTTCAGGTAGAGCCAGTCGGCATCCAGTGTCCGACTGGCTTTTTCCCATCCGGGGGCTTGCTTGAGCACCGTTTGGAGGGCGTCCCATTGTTTGTGGTAGGGGAGCCCATGGCTCCAGAGATGGCCTTCGTATCCGCAGACAACCGGGCGGCCAAGAAGCATGACAGGATGGTTGAACTCGGGATTGATGGCAAAACGATCACCGGGAGGGATGGATTGGATGGCTGTGGCTGTCGCGGCCAGTTCCGACCGTGAGATGAGTTTGTAGCCGTGTCTTCTGTCCAGACCTCCTGCCAGCGAGACGGCTCCCGAGAAAAAGAGGAGAAAGCAGACGACGACGCGCAGGAAGGCAGGCCATTGGGAGAGAATTTGCCAGAGGAATGGAGCGCAGGCCAGCCAGGCCCACAGGAAGAGTTTGGTATTGTCCCATTCCCATGGAGCGAAGCTGACAAAGCAGCAGAGCAGAAAAACAAAAAGTCCCGTCCCGGCAAAGCAGAGAGCCTCCCTGTTTCTTTTCCAGAGGAGAGACCAGACGAGAAGGAAAAGAAGAGGAAGGGAAAATCCGAAATTCCAGATCCAGAACAGCCAGGGCTCCCAACCCTGCATCCAGTCGGCACCGGAATTTTTCACCAAAAGAAGCCAGGAGGTGTCTCCCTGCATCCAGCCCGGCACGAGGCGCAGTCCGGAGGAGGCTGAAAAACGACCGGTGACGAAATACAACGCAGCCGTTGCCGGCAGAAACGCGGCACCCACAAATACCAGCAGAAATTTCCGCCGGGTGGGGGACAGGAGAAAGGCAACAGCCAGGACGATGCTGAGAAACACGAAGGCGTGGGCGCTGAACAATGGCATCGTGGCATAGAGAAGCCAGGCGACCCATCGTGGAACTCCGGAGCCTTCTCCAAAGAAATCCTCACGCCAGATGCTGAGAAGAAAAAGTCCGCAGGGCAGGGCGTAAAGCAACCCCCGCTGGGTCACGAGCATCGTGAGAAAGAAGTTCTTCCAGGCAAGCTCCGCCTGGAAATCGGCGACATGGCCGGTGTGAAAAATCAGAAATCCGGCCAGACCCCCATTGAACAAAAAGGTGGCAATGGCAAAAGCCCCTCCCCAGCGCCAGAGGGCCCATCCCGCAAGCGCGGCACCGAAGAGTCCGGTCCAGACAAGGCCTTTTTCCACGGGAATTCCGGTGCAGAGAAGGAGGGAGTTCCAAAGATCCACGCCGAGTGGATAAGTCAGAGGGACTCCTGCAAGGATGGGACTGGTCGGCCAGAAATCTGCCCCGCCGGCCAGATAGCGGATGAAATGCAGGTGCAGGGAAATGTCCCCGAGATTGTTGGGGGAAAGAATCCGCCACTCATCTCCGACCGGATAGATCAGCCACAGGAAGGCCCGCAGGGAAGCCAGGCCGAAAAGTGTCAACAAAAGCACGTCCCAGGCAGTGGGCCGTCTGTTCCGGGTGGAACGGATCCCTTTCCATGCGGGGAGAGCGAGGAGAAGGCCGATGATGAAGGACGTCCAGGCAATGCCCGTCGAAAGACCACCGAGAGGAAAAGCCAGAGCGATGGCGGTGGTGACGCTCGTGGCAACAAAAACCAGAAGGGCGCCGGCCGTCTTCATTCGGGAAAAAGACCGCTTGTTGTCGTGCTGTCCACATGCGGATGGGAAATGTCGGTTCTTGGGAAAAACTCAGGAGTCATTGCTGTTGTATAATTTGTTAATTTGATTAAACTTGTTTTCCTTGTAGTTTTTCCCCAAAAGAAACAAACGCCTCCCGAACAATGGACTCCGGTCTCTTGGTTGAGGAGGGCATAGAATCCCGGTTTCCCCACGAAATCAACGACAGAAACACGATGATCCCCCCAGTCTTCCGAAAACTTCTGGCAACAGTGCTCGCCGCCCTTTCCCTTCTTGCCCCGATGATTGAAGCGGAGGATCTGGAGCAGGAGTTTGCCCATCCTCCCGCTTCGTTCAAACCCTGGGTCTTTTTCTTTTTTGAAAATGAAGTGATGGATCAACCGGGCATCACGGCGGATCTGGAGGCCCTGGCCTCGGCTGGTGTGGGGGGGCTCATCGTGTTTGCCGAGCACCGTGAGGACATGAAGACGGGGAACGTGAAAATGTTCTCGAAGGAATACGACGCCGGGATGCGTCATCTTTTGAAAGAGGCGGATCGTCTCGGGCTGTTGGTGAGTCTGTTCGGGTGTCCCGGATCATCCACCGCAGGCGGGCCCTGGAATGCCGTGGAGCACTCGATGAAGCAGTTTGTCTGGAGCGTGACTCCGGTGAGCGGGGGAGAAAAGAGGGACATCAAACTCCGGCAGCCGTTCACAGTGGATGGTTATTATCGGGATATTGCGGTGATGGCTTACCCGGTGGCCCCCGGTGGCCGGCATTCGACTCCGGAGCCACAAATTTCGGCGCCGGGTGCGGAGGGAAATCTCGGCGAGATGAGAGATGGCGACATTCTCACCTCGACCCTGTTCCGGGGCCGCAAGAAACAGGGGCAACGTGAAATTCGGCTGGATTATCCCGGGCCGATCGAGGTGGGACGTTTCTACGCGCATGGCAACCTGTTCAAATACACCGATTCATTGGACTATGAGCTGGAGGTCTCGGAGGATGGAAAGACCTGGAAGAAAATTGCGCGGGCGACACAGAACGGAAACAACGGAGTCGTCGGAGATTTTCCGACGGTGACCGGTCAACATTTTCGGATTCTTGTTTCCACGAAAGCGACGAATTTTTGGATTGCGGAACTTGATTTGCTGCCTCCCGGAGGCCGTCCCCAATCGTATCCTCAGTTCAATGACTGGGCCACTGCGACGGGGCGTGAAAAAGGGACCTTTGAGGAATTTTCTCCCCTGTTGCTGGGTGATGACAAAGCGCTGGATCCCGCGCGGGCCGTGGATCTCAGCGCGAAGCTGCAACCCGATGGCACGCTGAACTGGGAGGTTCCCCCCGGGGAGTGGGTTGTCTTTCGCATGGGATACACCAGCAGCGGGAAAAAGAATCATCCCGCCACCGCCGAAGGGGTTGGGTTCGAGGTGGACAAGTTTGACCCGGGGCTGGTCCGGCGGCATTCGGAGGAAGCCCTGAAACGCATGAGTGGCGGAGGTCTCGGCATTCCCAGCCTCAGGATGTTCCATGCCGACAGTTGGGAAGCGGGCGGGCAGACATGGTCGGAGAATCTCGCCGCCGAGTTCCAACGTCGCAACGGCTATTCCCTGCTCCCGTTTCTGCCTGTGCTCGGCGCAATACAGGTGGGCGATGCGGACACGACCCGGAGGTTTTTGGAGGACTACCGCAGCACGATCCGCGCGCTTGTGGCCGAGTCGTTTTATGGGGTGATGCGGGATGTGTCGAAGGAACACGGTCTGGCTTTTCTGGCGGAGTCTTCGGCCGGACCGGTCCCGCTCCACCGCCCGTTGGACTATTTTGAGTATGTGGACATCCCGGCGGGGGAAGCCTGGTCGTTTGGAAATTTTACTTCCAATGGAAATATCAGCGGCGGCCTGCGCGACGCCGTTTCCGGTTCGCATCTGCTCGGGCGTCCGGTCACTCCGGTCGAGGTCTTCACCAGCAATGCTGGAAACTGGAACATGTCGCCCCGGTTTTTGAAGGCATTTGGAGACAAAATCCTCGCGACGGGGGCCAACCAACTGATGATGCATTGCTACATTCATCAGCCGTCCTCCGATCCCGCGCCGGGCTGGACGATGAACCATTACGGCACGACGTTGAACCGTCATGTGACGTGGTGGAAACAGTCGGCACCGTGGCTTCAGTCCATCGCCCGCAGCCAGGTGATGCTGCGGCAGGGACGCAGTGTCGCGGACTTTTGCCGCCTCATTGGAGACGACGAGGCGATCGTGAATCCCGACTGGGGGGATCGGCAGATCTTTTGGGATGCTCCTGTGGGCTATGCCAATGACTGGGCCGGTCGCGAAAATCTTCTGAAGCAACTCGGGGTGGAGAACGGGGAGATCGTCGCCTCTTCCGGTGCCGCGAGTTATCGGTTGCTTGTTCTTCCGGAGAGCGGGCGGATGACGTTGGAGGCGGTGAAGAAATTGTACGAATTGGTCCATGCGGGAGGAGTGATCCTGGGAAGCAGGCCATCCGCCCGGGAGGGCCTGCAAGGTGGGGCTGCGGCAGACAAAGAATTTGCCCGGCTTGTGGAAGAATTGTGGGGGGACGGCTCCCGGCAGGATCGCCACGTTGGCAAAGGGCGGGTTCTCTCGGGGATGACTGTGGAGGCTGCGTTGGCTTTGCTGGATGTGAAGCCGGATCTCTCATGGGTCGCGGAGAACAAAGATCCGAAAATTTTCTGGCACCATCGCACGGATGAGCAGAGAGAAATCTATTTTCTCGCCAATGGTGGCGATGAAGTGGTGCGGGCCGCTTTTTCGTTCCGCACCGCGGGGCGAGTCCCGGAAATCTGGAACCCCCAAACCGGAAAAATCCGTCGTCCGGCTGTTTTTAGAACCGTTGGCGGACGGACGGAACTGCCCCTGGAAATCAACCCTTCCGAGTCTCTCTTCGTTGTCTTCGGACCAGACAGGGTGGGAGAACATTTTGAAAACGCAACCCGGGACGGCCAACCCCTGTGGCCGCAGGGCAGGGAGCCTGTTCCGGGATTTCCCGGCACATGGATTCAGGCAGATGGAAGGTTCGTGATGGAGACCTCGCAGGCAGGGGAATATGGATTTGAAGATTCGCGGGGAAAGACGGTCCTGTGCCGCGTGGCGCCGATTCCTTCTCCGCTTGAAATCAAGGGGCCGTGGCTGGTGAGCTTCGAAGGCGCGGCCTCTCCCCCGCAACAGACCTTCGGGCAACTCATTCCCTGGAACACGCACCCCGACCCCGCTGTGCGCTTCTTTTCCGGCACGGGAGAATACCGTGTGGCATTCACTGTTGCCCCCGAATCATTGGGGGAAGACGTGGTCGCGTGGCTCGATCTGGGCGATGTGAGGGAATTGGCCGAAATCGTCCTCAACGGAGAACCTCTCGGGATCGTGTGGGCACCCCCGTTTCGTCTGGATGTTTCAAAAGCTCTGAAAGCGGGGAAAAACGAAGTCGTGGTTCGCACGGTCAACACCTGGGCGAACCGCCTCATCGGTGATGCCGCATTGCCGGAGGCCGAACGAAGCACCTGGACCTCATTCGTTCACTACAAAAAAGACGACAAGGTGCCCGATTCGGGATTGTTGGGACCGGTGCGGGTGGAATTCGGACGCAAAGAATCCATGCCGGTATCGTCATCGCAAAAGCAGTGATGGCCAACCAAGGAGAAGAATGGGTGAAAAACGGGGAGACAACCGCTTTTCTCCGCGTTTTTCGGTCACACAAAAGGATGTCCGTCGCGATACTCCGGGTGGGTGTATTGGGCGCAACGGGTCAAAATGTCTTCTCCGGAGAGCCGGGTTGTCAGTTGTTCCATTTCTGCTGACGGCATCGGGGTGAAGTTGCGGGCGATGGCCAGGTTGTCCCGCAGGTTTTGCAGCGAGCTCATGCCAAGCACCTGCGTGGTGATTGGCTGGCTCAGGGAAAAGCGGATGGCTTCCGGGGCCGTGATTTTTCCTTCTGTGACAGCTTTGGCCGGGGTGCCGCCCAGGCTTTTCATGCCCAGCACGCCGATGTTTTGTCTGTTGAGCTCCGGCAATACTTCGGAGCGGAATCCCCGGCGGTGCGGCTCGAAGCAATTGACCGGCATCAGCACGGCATCAAACGGGTAATTGTGGCGCAACATGGCGAGGTGAACCGCAGGGTCGCGGTGACCGGTGAAACCGATGTAACGAATCTTCCCCTGCTTTTTTGCTTCTTCGAGTGCTTCGATGACTCCGCCGGGTGCAAATGCCGCCTCCACCTCGGACTCTTTTTCGAGTTGATGGATCATCCAGAGGTCAAGGTGGTCTGTTTGCAGGCGTTGCAGGGATTCTTCCAACATTTGCAGGGCGAGCTCCTTTCCCTGCCCGTGCGTGCAGACTTTTGTCATGAGAAACACGCGGTCCCGCAGCCCCTGAAGAGCTTTTCCCATGAGGGTTTCGGCGCGGCCTTTGTGATACTCCCAGGCATTGTCCATGAGATTGATCCCGGCATCCACGGCTTCGTGGACAATGCGGATGGATTCCTCTTCGGTTGGAGCCAGTGCCAGGGTGTGGCCACCGAGACCGATGATGGACAACATTTCGCCGGTGCGTCCCAATTTGCGCCTGGGAATGGGAGCATCGGAAGCGGTTTTTGTGTCATCGGCGGGAGCCGGGGAATTCAGGGCCAGTGTCGCCATGGCGGCACCCACAGTCTTCAGAAAGTCCCGGCGGGCCCATGATGAAGAGGGGGAGGGATTCATGAGGGAAGCAGTCGTCGGCAAGAGGGTGATTGTCAAGCCGAAGAACCCATCCACGCTCAGAGCTGACGAACCCAGATATCGAAAGTCTGAAACCGGCTGGTTCTGATATAACTGCCGGAGTTGAGCATTCGGGAGATCTCGCCGTGGGGATCGAAGTTATCCGGTCGCGAGAGGACAACGGCACCGGGGAGGTCAGCAGGGATCTCCGTCCGGTTCATTGCATATTGGATTTCCCCGGGTTTGTTGGTGTTGTTCTCCGCAAGGGGCAAACCGTAAAAAACGCCTCCGGAAGCATCCGCAACCCACCAGACAACTTTCCCGGCAGCGGACAGTCGAAGGGCCTCCGCAACGGCACTCCGGTAATCATCATGCCGATGATGGGGGGCGAACCGGATCAACAGGGAAGAAATCAGCAACAACACAAAGAGTGCCCGACCGGCGAAGCGTCCGGCTTTTCTCCAAAGTCCCTGCTGCGCCCAGCGGATGGTGATGGCGAGCGCGAGAATCCAGAAAGGAAATGTTCCGGACAGGTGTCTGCCCCAGAATGGAAAATTTGCCACCCAGGCAATGAGGAAAAGAAGGAACGCACTCAGCAGGGGCGTGCCGAGTCCCATCAACCATGCGGGAACAAGTGGAAGTCCGGAAGGGCCGCCGCTGGAAAAGCCATCGGTCGGGGTGGTTTGGAAAAAATTCCGCGTCATCCAGGATTTGAAGGCGGAGGAAAAGACGAAGAAGTAAGCGGCAAGAAGAGTCAACAACCCCGGGAGGAAGGGCAGGATTTCCCCCGCCGGGGCGAAGCCTTTCAGGATGGCGCGCAATTCCTGTCGTCCAGGCCCGAAGCCCTGGAGCCCGAGGAATTCGTAGAAGGCAAAGAGGATGTTGGCTGGGGAGACGGTCCAGAGAGGGGAAGCTCCTTTCCCATGCAGGAGGAGGGAGGTGTAATAAAGCCCGAGAAGAACCAGGATGGTCAGGGTGGAAAAGAGAATCACTTTTCCAAGCAGGGGATATCGCAGCCGACGCCAGAGGCCGTTCATGGTGAGGCCCGCGGCAATGGCAGCCAGGGGAACCAGGCCGACCATGTTTGCGCCACTCAAAAGAATGGCTCCCAGGCAGAGAAGAATGCCGTCCTGCTCGCTCCGGCTTTTGTTGAAAAGACACCCGAGGGCTCCGGTCATTAGAAGTGTTCCCCCCGCCATTTGCATCAGTGGAGTGCGGGCATAGTTCATATGATACCAGACGAATGGCTGGATTGCGAAAAGAACGGGAAGCCAGGGGATGGAAATGTGCCGTCCGATCCGCGCCAGTGAGGCCAGGGCGATCGCCGCCCAGACGAGATTGAGCGATCGCATGGCCAGTTCACCAGTTCCGAACAGCCGTGCCCATCCCCAGAAGGAAAACATGCCGAAGGGCATGTGGGATTCCGCGTTCGAATCGACCTTCAGCTCATTGCAAAAACCGGAGAACGTCTCATGTCGGGCGTAGTCCCATGTTTGGGATTCCAGCATGTCGATGCTGTCCGAACTCAGAGAAACCAGCAGAAGAAAAAAACCAACAATCGCCCAATGGGTGGCGGAAAGAGAAAAAACCGATGGACAACGGGGCACAGCGACTGTGTCTACCCTGTTTCAAACAAAAAGGGGAGAATGAAAAGGGGGGCACGAGCCGCAGGCGGTTGTTTTCTTTTTTCAGTCAAAAAGAGGACAGGCCGAAAACAACGAGCCCGCGCGATCCTTGCCTGACAAAAGAGGCTCTTCTCCGGCGGGGGCAGGCCAGGTGATTCCCAGGGAGGGATCGTCCCATGCGAGGGTGTGCTCGCTTTCCGGTTTGTAATAGGAGGTGCACTTGTAGAGGAATTGGGCGCGTTCGCTCGTCACATAGAAGCCATGGGCAAATCCGGGCGGAATCCAGATGCGATGCTTGTTCTCTGCATTCAGAAAAAATCCCTCCCACTTTCCAAAAGTGGGCGAAGAACGGCGCAGATCGACAGCCACATCGTAAACTTCACCCTCAACCACCCACACCAACTTGCCCTGGGGATGCGGTTGCTGATAGTGGAGTCCGCGCAGAATCCCACGCCGCGACAAACTGTGGTTGTCCTGCACAAAGTGCAGATCGAGCCCGAGTTCCCCGAAAACTTTCTCATTCCAACTCTCCAGAAAAAATCCGCGCTCATCCCCGAAAACCTTCGGCTCCAGCAAAAGAACCCCGTCGAGGGAAGTGGTGTGGCAGGTCATGAAAAAAGAGAAGCGTGGGATGGATTTGCCGCTTCGGAAAGCCGAAAATCAAAAAAGCCCCGGGATTTTCCGGGGGAAGCACCGGAAATTTTCACATATTCTTCTCCGGACCTTCCGTCAGTCCGATTTGCAATGAAGCTGCCGACCGCTTCTGTCACGATTTTGCAACAATGAAGGCGCCTGTTCCAATCATCAAACTTCCGGCAAGTTTCTTCGTGAATTGTGATGTCCTCGGGGTTTGAAAAAGGCGGACAATGGTACGTGACGCAACCGCATATGTTAGCTTGACCCCGCCAACAGTAACAATCGTCACGGAGACAACTGTTGCAATATCCCATGGGGACAGACGGGTCACATCCATGAGCATCGGGAACAGGCTGGCATAAAATAAAATGGCCTTCAAATCGCCCAAGGTCAGAAGCAACCCCGCCACAAAACTGACGAACACTGTGGAAGATCTGGAATCGCCTGTCTGCAATTCTTCTGCTTCCTTCGATCTCAGCAGGGAGATTCCAAGCCAGATCAAATAGACGCCCCCGGCATACTTGAACGCGGCAAACAGCGAGCCGACGGTTGTGGCCAATGCGCTCATTCCCAGGATGGCGACGGTCATAAAAATGAGATCACCCGTGACAATCCCGATGGCCGCAGCGATGCCATTACGAAGTCCAAGACTCGCGGCCCGTGCAACAACAAGGGCGACACTCGCGCTGGGTATTGCGGCGAGTGTCAACATGATGACAAAAAAACTGAATATCGCAAAAAGGGTCATGCGCAGGTTGCTGAACCGAACTCAACAGTGGAAACCATGTTTTGATAGGATCATGCGTCCGGAAGCCTGAAATGGGGATTTCTGCCAAGCGTGTTCATGCCAGATGAAAGACGTATTTGAGAGGGAACGTCAAGAGGGAGCCGGGAGTGGCAGTCCATCGATCTTTGCCGCTTTTTTGAGTTCTGTTCGTGCCCGATCTGTTTGTGAAGAGTGGGGCGGTTTCGGGTCAGAGCTCGAAAGTATAGTGAAGAAAGAGATCGTCGCGCTTCCATCCCTGTGATTCATACAACTTTTGCGCGTATTCATTGGAGCGTGCCGTGGAAAGGCCCAGCCTTGCCGCGCCGTGGGAACGTCCGATCTGAACCGCCTTGGCCATCAACGCTTGTGCGATGCCTTTGCGGCGGGCTCCGGGTGTGACAAACAGATCGTTCAGGATGAATGTGCGACCGGCTTTGACGGATGAAAAACTTGGGAAGAGCTGAGTGAAGCCAAGGAGTCGGCCGGAGGATTCGGCGATCAATATGATCGACTCCCGATTCCGGAATCGATCGGCCAGGAAGTTGTATGCAAGGAGGGGATCGGGCGGTTGTCCATAAAATTGCCTGTAATCATCAAACAGGGGAGCAAGCTGTTCCACATCGTCGATTGTGGCATGGCGGATGATTGCGGGCATGGTTTGTGGGGTTCAAGTCGCTTACAGGCTCTTCTGCAGATTTTCTGGGGCATTCGCATCCCTGTGGCGAGGAAAATCCCGACCGATCGCATCTCCGTTGAACGATGAGCTGAAATCGCTCCGGTGAGAATTTTGTTTGAATTCGGTTTGCGGTGTTGGCGCAGCTCGGGAGAAAGTGTAAATCAAGCCATGGTTTTTTCACGATTCCTCCAGAATTCCGCGGTTTTCGTTTTGCTGCTGATGAGCGGAGTGGCATCGGCCTCCGAGTTGCGGCCAGTGGACTTGCGTTGCGAATATCGGAAGGATCCGCAGGGGATTGATGAGGTGATTCCCCGTTTGACGTGGCGGGTGGAGTCCCCGGAGCGCGGCCAGAAGCAGACGGCGAGCCGGATCCTGGTCGCGTCCCGTGCGGAGATGCTGAAGCAGGATGTCGGTGACCTTTGGGATTCCGGAAAAGTCGACGGGGGACAAACGGTCAATGTTCCCTATGGCGGGAAGGCGTTGGAATCGCGGCAGGTCTGTTTTTGGAAAGTTTGTGTATGGGATGCGGAGGGGCGGCCCGCCTGGAGCGATGTGGCAGGCTGGACGATGGGGTTGCTTCAACCGGGGGATTGGAAGGCGGAGTATATTTCTCTCCGGGATGAGAGGCCGTTGCACAAGGACAGGAAGAGTCTGTTTTTGCCGCCTGCGGGGCAGTATCGGCGGGAATTTTCCGCAGGGAAGGATGTCAAGCGCGCAACGGTCTATGCTTCGGCACTTGGGATTTACGAGATGTCTGTCAACGGGCAGCGGGTGGGGGATGCGCGGTTCACTCCGGGGTGGACGGATTATCGTCGCCGCGCCTACTACAATACTTTTGATGTGACGCCGCTGGTGAAGACCGGTCGCAATGCGATCGGGGTCTGGGTGGCGGACGGTTGGTACAGCGGTTACATCGGGTTCGGCTTGCAGATCGGAATTGGGACGGAAAAGGTGGGTCGCTATACCTACGGAAAAACGCCCGCTTTCCTCGCGCAGTTGGAGATCGAATACACGGACGGGTCGCGCGAGACCGTTGTGACCGACAGGAGCTGGAAGGGAACATGGGACGGCCCGGTGCGGGAGGCGGATCTTCTCATGGGGGAGACCTATGATGCGCGCCGGGAGATGCGCGGGTGGGCGGAGAAGGGTTTTGACGACAGCGCCTGGGAGCAGGCGATTCCCGCCGGGGAAAACGGAAGTGTTCCGGCGACATTTTACGAGACGGTGAACCGCTTGAAGCCGGATGGAAAGAACGAGGTCCAGGGCCGTCCGGTGGATATCGGATTCAAGCGTCCGGAGAAGCTGGAGGCCTTTCCCGGGCTTCCCGTGCGGGCGGTGGAGGAGATCATTCCCGTGGCCATCACCTCGCCCGCAGAGGGCGTTTTCATTTACAATCTGGGCCAGAACTTTGCGGGGGTGGTGCGATTGAAAGTCAGGGGACCGGCCGGAACAGTGGTCCGGATCCGGCATGGAGAAATGCTTCACCCGGATGGCTCCCTGATGGTGGAAAACCTGCGCAAGGCACGGGCGACGGATTTTTATATCCTGCGCGGCGATCCGGAGGGAGAGGTGTTCCTGCCGCGGTTCACATTCCATGGGTTCCAGTATGTCGAGCTCACGGGGTTCCCCGGGAAGCCGGACAAGGATGCGGTGACGGGAATTGTGCTGCACAGTGACACGCCGCTGGCCAGCGGCTTCGAGTGTTCCGATCCTGTGGCCAACAGGCTTTTCCAGAACATTGTGTGGACCCAGCGTGCGAATTTCCTGGATATCCCGACCGATTGTCCGCAGCGCGACGAGCGTTTCGGCTGGACCGGGGATGCGCAGGTTTATGTGCGGTCCGCGACATACAATGCCGATGTGGCGGCGTTTTTCACGAAGTGGCTCCGGGAGTTGATGGAATCGCAGCGGGACAGCGGGGCTTTTCCGGGTTACGCTCCATTTCCTTTTCAAATCGGGTGGGATTTTGGAACGGCGTGGGCGGATGCCGGGGTGATCTGCCCATGGACGATCTGGCAGGCGTATGATGACACGCGGATCATCGAACGTTGCTGGCCGGAGATGGTGAAATTCCTGGATTGGCGTCGACAGACAAGCCGGGACGATCTGGGAGTCGTGCATGGGAATGCCTGGGGCGACTGGCTTTCGTTTGGCACGACAACGCCGTTGGATTATGTGGACACTGTTTATTTTGCCCACTCGGCGCGCCTGATGTCAGAGATGGCGGCGGCCATCGGGAAGACATCCGAGGCGGCGGAATACCGGGCGCTTTTCGAACGGATCCGGGCGGCTTTTCTCAAAAAATACGTGAAGCCCGACGGCTCGCTCGAAGTCGACACCCAGACCGCCTATGCCCTGGCCATCGACATGGGATTGCTTTCCGGCGCGGCGCGAAAGAAAGCGGGGGAAATCCTTGCGGAAAAACTGCGCGGCGGGGAGACGGCGGACAATTCCGGGATGACCACCGGGTTTCTTGGCACCCGTCCGTTGCTGCCCGCGCTTTCCTCCACGGGTTTCCACGACCTGGCAGTCCGTCATTTTCAGAGCCGGAAATATCCCTCGTGGGGTTACGAGGTCGAGCAGGGAGCCACCACGATCTGGGAACGCTGGAACAGCTACACGAAGGAAAATGGCTTTGGCGGCAAGCAAAACACCGGGATGAATTCCTTCGCCCATTATTCCTTCGGGGCGGTCTGCGATTGGATGCTGGGTACATTGGCGGGAATCGAATCCGCGGAGCCGGGGTATGAAAAAATCGTGCTCCATCCGAGTCCTCCTTCTTTGGACGGAAACCCGGCGAACCCACCCATCAGCTGGGTGAAAGCGCACTACGATTCGATCCACGGGCGGATCACCAGCAATTGGAAACGCACGGATGAAGGGTTTGAACTGGAGGCGGGGATTCCCGCCAACACAACGGCGACGGTTTCCCTGCCGGCGAAGAGCCGGGAAGATGTCACCGAAAGCGGGAAGCCGCTTGCGGAGGCTCCGGGAGTGCGTTTTCTGCGGATGGAGGAGGGTCGGGCCCTTCTGGCGGTGGAGTCCGGGACTTATCGGTTTTTCTCCAAATTGCCGCGTTGAGAAGCCGGTTCGCCGTGGGATGGAACCGCGGTTTTTGCGGGCCGGGTGTTTTTTTCGGGAAAAATGCCGGGAGTTCCCACAGGATGCGGGGTGATGCGAATTGTCTTTTGTGGAACAGGAGAAATTGGGGTGCCCGCGATGAAGGCGGTGGGAGATTCTCCCTGCCATGAATTGGTCGGGGTGATCACCCAGCCGGATCGTCCGGCAGGGAGGGATCTGCGTCCGCGTCCATCGGCGGTGAAGACCGAGGCACTGGCCCGCGGAATTCCAGTCGCGCAGCCCGCACGGATTCGGAACGATTTTTCCGCGCTGCAGGAGTGGGCTCCGGATGTGATGATTGTCGCCGCCTATGGACAAATTCTTCCGAAGACGGTCCTCGATCTGCCGCGACTGGGATGCCTGAATCTCCATGCCTCGCTGCTCCCGCGCCACCGGGGAGCTTCCCCGATCCAGGCGGCGATTCTGGCGGGGGATGTGGAAACGGGGATCAGTGTGATGTTCATGGACGAGGGACTCGACACGGGTGACGTCCTGTTGATGCGGTCGCTGGATATTTCTCCCCGGGAATCCGCCGGGGAGTTGCACGATCGTCTGGCTCACCTGGCTCCCTCCGCCCTGCTGGAGGCACTGGATCTTCTTGCCGCGGGAAGCGCCCCGCGTGTTTCCCAGGATGCGTCGCTCGCCACCTATGCGCCGAAACTGGAAAAACAGGATGGACGGATCGACTGGCGGCAGTCTGCCGGGGCTCTTGCCCTGCGAGTGAGGGCCATGAACCCATGGCCCGGTGCATCGGCACGGTTGGACACGGGGGAGATCATCAAAATCCATTCCGCCGCTGTTTCCCCGGAGTCCGCGCCGCCCGGTGTCGTGCTTTCGGCGGGAGCGGAGGGGGTTTGTGTGGGAACGGGAGCCGGGAGTCTGCTCCTGAGGGAACTCCAGCTCGAGGGAAGAAAACGCCTGTGCGCGGGGGATTTTCTCCGGGGATTTCCCCTGCCGCCGGGAACGAAATTCGATTTGTCCTTTTCAGGTTCGTCCTGATGGGGTTGGATGCGTGGAGATTTCCATGTCCACGCCACTTCATCCTCGTTACAAACGGGTTGTTCTCAAGCTCAGCGGCGAAGCTCTTCGCGAGCCCGGCAGCCGTGACAACATCTCACCACAGATCGTCTCCGCCATCGCCGGACAAATCGCGGAGGTTCAAAAGATGAATGTCGAACTTGCGGTGGTGATCGGGGGGGGAAACATCTGGCGCGGGCTCTCGGCAAGCCACCGGGGCATGAACCGCACGACGGCGGACTACATGGGAATGCTGGCCACGGTGATCAACGGACTTGCCCTCATGAGCGCGCTGGAAGGGCTCGGCGTGAGTGTGCGCGTGCAGACGGCCATCGAAATGAACAATGTTGCCGAACCGTTCATCCTTCGCCGGGCGACCCGCCACCTCGAACTCGGCCATGTCGTGATCTTTGTCGCCGGCACGGGCAATCCCTTTTTCTCCACCGACACCACCGCAGCCCTGCGGGCCAACGAGATCGGCGCGCAGGTGATCCTCAAGGCCACCAAGGTGGACGGGGTCTATGATTCCGATCCCATGAAAAATCCGGATGCCCGGCGCTTTTCCCACATCACCTACAGCGAGGCCCTGGCCCGTCGGCTCCAGGTGATGGATTCCACCGCTTTCAGTCTTTGCATGGACAACCGGATGCCGATAATCATTTTTGATATGAATCACCCAGACAACATCCGGCGGGCCATCACCGGGGAGAAAGTGGGAACCCTGGTTTCCGAAAAGGCGGAGGGAGCGGAATGAGCACGGAGGAAATTCTGTTCGAAGCCGAGGAGGGCATGGAAAAGGCGGTGGAATTCATGATGCATGAATTCAATGCCATCCGCACCGGCAAGGCCTCGCCCGCGCTTGTGGAAAATCTCGATGTGCAGGCCTATGGGTCGTCCATGAAACTCAAGCAGCTCGCGCTCATTTCCGCGCCGGAGCCGCGCCTGCTTGTCATCCAGCCCTTCGACGCCGCGACG
>JADHED010001539.1_pt1 | contig 19093 bp, 15 predicted proteins | sample 8952041 | NCBI WGS metagenome assembly JADHED01 (sample SAMN16124423, study PRJNA663239) | bioreactor sludge metagenome | isolation source: sludge (control) | place: India:Bengaluru | collected 2018-09-08
TGTGCCAGGAATTGTTGCTTCCCGAGTAAACAACAAAATCGGTTCCCCCAAGTGGTCTCCCCCAATTTTCTTATTGACTCTGCACCAATTGCCTGGCTTTAGCAAGGCAACGCCCGAAAGGGTAATTCCAACCAAGGAGAAAAACATGACCAATGAAACTGAAAACAACAACAAGAAAACACCAGCCTTCTACATTTTCGCAAAAGATGAAGAAGGTAACAACCAACGCATCGGAGCAGCTTTCCTCCATGCAAAAGGCAACGGGATGAACATTGTAATCAATGAACAACGCTACTCAGCCTTTCCTCCAAAGAACAAGTCCGCAGCTAAGCCAACTATGAGCTAACAACTTCGGAGAGTGCTTCGGCACTCTCCTTTTTCAACAAGTACTTTTCCGCAGGAGAGACTAATGACAATTGAAACGATCACTAAAACAGATATCTATTCAAAAATTACCAACAGGATCATTGCAGACCTGGAACAGGGCCAACTAACCTGGCGCAAACCGTGGAGCTGCGATCACCTTTCCCAAAACGTCATGAGACCTCTACGCTGGAATGATGAGCCATACACTGGAATCAATACCTTGGTTCTTTGGGCTACTTCAGCCGAGCAGGGGTTCCAATCACCTTATTGGATGACCTTTAATCAAGCTTCATCCATGAAAGCTTCCGTTCGTAAAGGTGAAAAAGGTACAATGGTCGTTTATGCCGACAAGCTTTCAAAAGAACAAGCCAACGAAAAAGGCGAGCTCGAAACCAAATATATTCCATTCCTGAAAAGCTACACCGTGTTCAATGCTTCCCAAATCGACGGATTGCCGCTAGCATTTTACATCCAGACCGAACCACAAATCCTCAATCCTGAGCAACGTAATGCCACCTTAGAGGACTTTTTTGCTAAAACCAAAGCTTCCATTACTTCCGGAACAAAAGCTTGTTACAACCAATCCAGAGACCAAATAGAAATGCCGCCTTTTGAATCCTTTTATGCTGCTTCCGGCTATTACGCAACATTAGCCCATGAATTGACCCACTGGACTAAACACCCAACCCGTCTCGACCGGGATTTTGGCCGTAAAAGATTCGGCGATGAAGGTTACGCTAAAGAAGAATTGGTTGCTGAATTGGGTTCTTGCTTCCTGGGCGCTGACTTAGGCTTTGAACCGGAACTGCGCCCGGATCATTCTGCTTACATCCAAAACTGGCTTGAAGTGCTGAAAAACGACAAACGATTTATTTTTACCGCTGCATCGCAGGCCCAGCGGGCTGTGGAGTATTTATACAAGATAAACTCCTTCTAAAGCTATTCACATTCAATGTCGATGATAAGCATGCTGAAATGAATTAGCTGTGTATTTCAAATTTTACGCTTTCCAAACATGGTTCTTGAAAAAATGCCATAATAACAGTATCTTTAGGTTACCAAAAACTAAAGGTATGGAACAAATTAAATCCCCCTCCATTCAATCACGGCAACTACCCAATTGGCAAGTTATTGCCAAAATTATTGCCATGATTTATTACCTACTTGCATTGTTAGCTATGCTCATGCAGATACTCTGAATATCTACATGAGCGAAGGCTAACTTACATGGGTAATTGGACTTGAATGAAAGCACCTATTTTGGGGTGCTTTCTTCTTACTACGAAGATACGATTCTATCCTGAATGGTACAAAACTGGATCACTATCGCTCCTTAATGCTTGAGGAATATCTGGCAATATTCAACTATTTGCCCGTTAGCTGGGCTGATATTGTTGCGATAGGATGGCTGGACGATGGGGCTGCAATGGTGATTTGGGAGGGCTCAAGGAGAATAAATTAAGTATTTAGAAGGTTACAGTCGGGAATAAAGATCGGGTTGATAGTGCGGACTGGAATAGCTTAAAAACATGTTGCTATCTGCAGTGCGATGCAATTGAGCAGCATTCTATTGCCAATCATGAAGGTGATCGTTGGAGTAGAGCAGAATAAATAGAGGGGTAGAAAAATCGCAGGTAATTTCTTTAAATTTTTAGTAGCATGAAAGTTTAATTATCCAAGCAATATTGAATGCATGTTCTAAATACTGATCGATTCAATCGAAGCGATATAAGGCTCTTTAGAATCAAGGGCTTTATATCGTTCTTCAATTTCCTTTATTGTTTTGGGTGAATGATTTATTAATGAATCGAACAAGCCGTTTAAATGATCTCCCGTAAGTATTATAAAATGTGTCGTGAATTGTAAGGTGACTTTATTGTCTTCAGGATCAAATTCACAACTAACGAGATAAGAGTAATTGAGAAATTGTTTGCGTCCGCTTAACCAAATCAAACAGAGATTTCTTGCATTGCTTGTGTTTGGATATTCTGTAGTGGAATTGGAATTTTCACAATCCGACATATTTGTTGGATCGTTCTGTTTTAAATGATCAAATTTTAATTTAAAACTCTGGCTCATAATTCCTGTCTATGATTTGATTTTTAATAAACTCTTCTTTTCGTTTAATCAGTTCCTGTGAAACCTGTGGTGTTTTGTTTATCTCATTTTGACGAACTTTTGCCTCATGCTCTTTTGATTTATTCATTAATTCAATGGCAGAAAGCCTATCGCCAAACTGAGAAGCATTTTCTAAAAGTCCCACTTTGTCATCTGTGTAAATATGTGCCTTATCTCTTGCCCGTGATGCTGAAACATAGAATTGCTTTGCATTCGTAGCTGAAAATGTTGAAGCCGGCTGTGATATAAAAACTTCATCCACTGTTTTTCCTTGTGAAGCGTAAGAAGTAACACAATAGGAATGTTTAATATGGCCAAATTCTTTATCTAGCTTAAATTCTACTTTGCTAACCTCATTTCTCAATGTTATTTCACCCTCATGAGAAATTGAGGCGACTTCCAAAGACAAACCGTTATTCATTCGCCGTTTATTTTTATCGAAGGAATTTTTAGTGATATTAACTTTGTCGCCTTTGGAAATTGTTAATGTAGAGTGTTCGAAAAGGTCAAAACTTTTAATCTTACTAAGACGAACTTGTTTTTCATTATTTGCACTGTCTTTAAGAAAAAGGGCATCATCTTTTATATCAGAAATTATCCACCTAGAACCTCGTGAGATTCCTAACAAATTCTGATTAAACTGAATTACATTGTTCAGCTTAAAATTTCTGATGTCTGACTTCTGAGCATCAGTAAGGCTTTTATTAATTAACCTCCTTACATTAAGTTCTTCCTTGTCCAAAAGTCCTTCGTCTTTAAGACGTTCCCGAAGAAAGATTGTTACTTTCTCAGATTGCTCATGAGTAGGGGAAACAATCAGTGTTGACTTACCCTTTTTTTTTGCTGAGATGTAATCATTGATAAGATCCTTATTCGGATTCATTGGATCATACGACTTTATAAATCCAAGCCTGTCCAGTTTTTGAAACCCTTTATTGACATCACCTTCTGAAAGAGCAGAAATTGCAGCATTATAATCATGATTCCGCTGACGATAAATCTTTGTAACCTCAGCACATTTAATGCCGCCAACAGTGTTTAAAATACGTAAGGCGTCTCCTCTAGTAACACTTGAATGTTGCCTTGTATCTCCTCCAAGAATTAAACGAGCATTATAATCACGGGCGAATTCAAGCAAGCTTTTCATGTCTTGTGTACCAATTAATCCAGCTTCATCTACCCACAATACCTGATTGCGTACTTTGTTTTTTAATGCTGGATCAGAAAGGAATTTTGCCATCGTTTCAGCATTGCTAAATCCTTCATCTCGTAATACTCCTCTTGATGCCTCTGTAGTGGGAGCAACAACCATAACAGTTTTACCTTTTTCCTCTATTAATCTTACTGCCTCCTTCATAAGTGTAGTCTTACCACTTCCAGCAGCGCCCCGAACAATCGACACACGATTATTTGTCGTTAGAATGTAATCTACGGCTTTCTTTTGCTGTCCTTCTAGTTGAATATCTGGTTTGATTTTATAAAGCGGATCAACCTTCTGCAAACCATTCCGCGCAAGTTCTACCATCGCCTTTTCTTCTTCCAGAACATTTTTTGTGGTGATCATTGTTCGATTGTTTTCATTAACTCTAATGATTGCATCCATTCCTTCCAATGCGTTGTTTATATCCTCAACAGATAAATGATGGTTCCCGATGCTATGCTGATATGCATAAGCCAACAATCTTCTGTCATGGATCACCGAAGCGCGTTCTAGGCTATGTTTAAGGGCATATTCAATTGAATCTTTTGCCTTGCCTTCCAAATTCTTTTCTTGATGGCCGTATCGAACATCCCTTGATTTTTCCTCATCTGAAAGTTCCAACTCAGCAATCTGTCTTTTCCAATCTTTTTTTAAATCTTCCATGTTTAACCCCTTTTGCTTTTTGGAACGGGTACGCGCACCAATTTGATCAAGCTCTCTCGGATTGGTAATGCCTTTCTCTTTTGCAATTCTTCCAATTTCATCGGTGCGTTTGGAGAACAGCTCCACTACTTTTTGAGGCACACCTTCAATATCGAAAGACTTTTCAGTGCGTCGTATTTTGTAACCTAAGGCTATTAATTTATCAGAAAGTGTCTTGTGGAATGATGCTTGATAATACGGCATATCCCTTTTAACATCTCTGAATTGAACCGCCTTAAACTGCTTTTCTGGTTCATCCCAAGTCATGTTGAAAACGTATGCATGGCAGTGTAGATGGGGATCGGCAGATTTACCATCTACTGGTCGCGAAGTTTGATGGATAAAATCGGTCCAAAGTAATTCTCCTGTTTTTCGATCAATATTTTTTCCTCCTTTTCTTACACGTGTTTGAGCATCATTTTGGATTTCCAACATTGTCTCATGAACAGAAGATTGGAATGCTTTTAATATATGATCATCACTGCTTAGGGCATGAATTACACTTACCCCTTTCGGGCAATGAAAATTTATATCATAAGCAACAGTTCTATTTTCTTTGGTTCTTGACGTTAATTGTTTGCCTGTTTTAGGATTAATATTATCACAGAGTTTGAAAAATTGTTCCTTGGTTACTATACCATCTAATTCTAATCGCTGTGCCAAATTACCGTGAAAACGACCATTCAATTCTTGGTCATTGATATAGTAATCTGCTTTGCTTAGTGCTTCAGCGAAATAGTTTTTAGCCTGATTTGCGGATGTACTTTGTATCATTCTGATCATGGTACTTAGGATACCATGTTTTGAGAATTTTCTTGGTTGAATTTGGGTTCGTTAAAGGCTGTACATTGCAATTAATATTTCGATAATTAATACCGAAGCACTGCAAGGAAGATGTCGAAAAAGTCATGTAAATTATCAGACATCTTCCCTTACAGTGCTGTAATGATTACTCAACGGTGGAAGCGTCGTCATTTTTTTCCGTTTCCACGATCTTCCTACATAGTGCTGGGTCATTCGGAATTGGAATTCCTAATCTGGCCGTATCATGATTTTCGTTGCCTAAGAATGTTTCTGCGAATACTCGTTTACTGATGAAGTCGTCAATTTTATCCAAGACGTATATATCACCGAAATAATGACTTGCAACTGCGCCCATACGGTAGAAGAAACTTGAGATAATGAACAAAATTGCAAGTGGTTTACTAATTGAGAGTACTAAAATTCCAGCAATTAAAATCACCATCGGTTCAAGAACCGTTTCAATTCGCTTTTGAGTTTGTTTAACGCCGCCGAAATTTTGAAAGAATGGTATGAAGTCGCCAGCGTAAAAGCTATGTTTAGTTACATCATAGGTGTTAGGCTCTCTGTATGTTTCTTTAGCACGAATTCTTGCAAACCAATAGAAAACACCTAAAAATCCAAAGTAGACCCATGTTCCAAATGATACTTCAAAGTGTGGCCTATAGTATCCACGACTCATTATTGTAGAGGCTACCGTCTGCCACAATCCAGATGTTACCAATGGGATTATTATCAAAAATGTAAGAATCCAATGCACATGATGCATTGAGAAATATCTTTCCCCCATATTCTTACGGAAGAAAGTTTCATATATTAGACGTACGGGTGAACCTAATTTATGAAAGAATTTGTACCGACGTTCAAGCGCTTCATTGCGGCGCCCTAATACACTTTTGAAGTAAATTTTTAGTTCCATATTTTTAATGTTTTAGTTGTTTTACAGGAATGTATTTTTGATCAAATATGATTCGTTGATAGTTTTTTGCAGTAGGGAAAAAGTTCCCTTGACAGTGTAAAATTCCTTCAACTTTATAATCATTTAATGGGCCACCAGTTCGAAGCTTAGAAAACTCTTCCGGTCGTAGTTGTCGTTCATATTTATAGCTACTATTGAAGCCGAGGTTGACTGTTTCATTACCGACATTCTCACTTTTTGTACTTTCCTGAAAAAGAGCATCACCTATTAACTCCGAGGCATATTTGTTGGTTTCTATATCAGAATTGTTGTGAAAGATATGTGTACCGAAACATCCCAGAAGACTTTTAACTTTATGCTCTGATTTTTCTCCTCCCATGTTTGCGTAAAAATTGGAGAGGTTTTGAGTAATGTATACAACTGATACTTTGCTACTCCGTGCAGTCGTTTGAAAATCCGTATCCGTTGATGTAACAAAGAACTGTGATTCATCTGCAAAGAGGAAGAGCGGAGTACTGTTATCTGTTACATGTCGTTTCTCAACCGCTCTTTGCCAGATAAGCTTTAACAATGTTTGTGCATCCTGTCCCGCCTTATGATATTTTTTTACCGGGAGGTCAATGATTATAATTTTACCATTAAATGTATCTTCTGGACTGAATGTACTGTCTTTACAAAAGATGGAGTAGATAGGTTCTCTCATAAAATGAAAGAGGAAGCCACTGAAAGAAAAATCAATTATAGAGCGAGTTTTATCTGAAAGGTTTGTGTAAGTTTTAGTAAAGAACTCTTCAACTAAAACATACATGCGCCAATCTCTTACTTTGTCTTCAAGTGTTAGATCGTGACGAGGGCTATTTTCCAATTCTAATAGTTCACGAGGGCTAAGAGTTTCTTTGTAGAGCTTAATTGATTCATCTGCCTTTATGCCTGCTAGATTCAAGACATGAAAGAAGGGATTAAGTTGCGTACTTGATACATTCTTCTTTTCTTCTTCTTGATACTTTTTATATTCAGAAGCTATTGTTTCAGCTCGTGGTATTGCCTGAACAAAACGATACAAATCATCGATTTTCAGCTTCCCAAACGTAAGCTTACATGCTTCTATAGAGTATGTTATCAACATGGTGAGTGCGGATATCCAGAAACTATCGTCATTGCCACCGTTATTTTTATCCATTCCGGCAGCGATAACTGTATTCAATAAGTGTACGATATTGTCCGTCGCTCCATCTGCATCAATGGATTGTTTAAGCTCGTAGTCAAGAAAATTAATTTGGTGTTGCCCTCCTGGAGTAACAATAATTAAATCTTTGGTTCGTCCAGTAAGTTCAGCAAGTTCTTCCCATTCTTGTCTTTCGGAAATTTTGGCTGTTAGGATAATTCCAGAGAAGCCCATTGAGAGGTACTTAGCTGCTATTAAACGTTTTGATCCAGTTGACTTGCCACTACCTAGCCCCCCTGTTACAAAAATTGACTGACAAGCCTCTCGCAAGCACCATTTTGTTTCTATGCCTGAATTTTTAAATGTAAGTATTGGAGTATCGAGATTCATGGTGGGTTTTTTTGAATGTTTAATAATTTCCAATTTGATTGTTTTGGAATGGGAGGATAAATAAATTTGTTACCCTCCCATTTAGTCCAACTATCATTTACCTTTATTGGCTTTTCTGATAGCTTCAAGGGCTTGTTTAGCAGCTTTCTCGGCCGCTTCTTGAGCTCGTTCTGCTTTTTTAGCAGCAAGCCTTGCTTTTTCTTCGCTTGACATAGGCCTTAGGATTTTTTGTTCATATCTACTCTTGACAGTTTTCGATTTCCCTGTGAATTGATTTGTTTAGCGTCGCAATTCATTTCCGACGAACCATAGGTCTATTAGATTCATGCAGGTGATAATGCTTGGGAATTAATGCTTTACAATTTTATTTGCTGTCCAATTGAGCAACTTAATCTTGCTTTGCGTGAAAATCTTATCACCATTTCGATCTTGAGCTCCAAAGGATATGAATGCCACTTCCATAGAACCTTTTATAATTTTGTTTGGGTCATAAGCAGATTTTTCCCAGCCTTGTTTTTTAAGATTTGTTTTCATTTTTTGTTTGTTTATATATATTTAATTACGTCTATAATTGAAGCTAGATATTCCTTGCAAATTCGTATGCGTTATGTTATAATTATGCACACAGATGGTAATAAAACTTTTTAAGTGAGGTTGATCATGGAAACTGAAGTTAAGCCACTCGTTACAGCGGATAATTGGGCGAAATTTTGCGATACATGTCATGCTTCTGGTTTTTTAGATTATTTGGATGCAACAGAACAGATTACCGATGATTTAAGTCAACGACTTAAGCGCGCTCATGATTTTGCTAGTCTTCAAAAGGAAATCGAAGGACTGATAAATGATCGGAAGGCATTTTTGAATCATGCTTATGATCACTTGCCTTGAACATTATAGCTTCTAATTTATTTTGATTCCTGCCTTCTTATTTTTTTCTTCTGAATTTGTTTGCTCAAGAAATCAATAGTTATAATCATTACTTTGGTATTTTCGTTTATGATAGTAAGTACATCAATCCTTTCAACAGTCACGTCTTTACATCTATACATGTTTTGAGAAACTTTGATTAATCCTTCTTTTATTAGATTTTGTTTTTCATTTGTTGTAAAAACGCTCATGTCTTTATACTAGCATTTGGAATTGAAAAGCAAATATATTTCTGTGACCGATGAAAATTATTTTTTGAACAAGTATTAAAAAATTATAATTTTCTGTATTTTTCGGAAAAAAATCTAGCGAACCTAACTAGCTTATAATCAAATATATATGGCTTCAGTAATTTTAGATCATTGGTCTGCAATTGAACTTTTTTGTAGAATTATCTCAGTTTATAAAAATATTCCAATTAATTATTTTGATAATGATTTAATTAAAGATTATCTCAACCAGGCAGTGAAACCGGTGTTTTATGAAGATGTTCAAGCCTCAATAAACCAGAAGATTAAAGACAACAATTATACAATAGTCAAGAAAAGAAGAAAAAAGAAGAAGTCTAATGCGCCCAGTGAGGAATCAACTGAAATAGGTGTACTAACTACCAAACCAATTTATGATATTAGCAATCAAATAAGAAAGGGGGTACCTATTGTAATTGAAAGCAATGTTTTCAAGGCTTTTCAATTTTATATCAATAATTATAAAATAGCAACATTACCCCATTTTGATTTTACAACGGAAATTGAAAAGAAAACCATTCAACGTCATTTGGAAGGAACAATTTGGTATATATATTATCATGATCAATTTGAAGCACTCAACAATAGTAATGACGAACAGGTGTTTCATAGTATTGGCAGGGGTATAGTCAGGTTTGAACAATTTTTAAATATCAATATCCATTCATTAGATGCACAGACCAAAAGACCAGTTTCACATGTGGGACGATATTCTACTAATATAGGCGAGGCACAGTTGCATGCAAGACTTAAAACAACATCAGGTAAGCATGACTTAAGTATAATGTTGCATCTAGGTGCTGAAATACCTGAGTTAGCAATTGGGCAATATCGGAATATGCATGAAAGTGACAGTAAAATATTCTCAGGTGATATACTTTTATTGAGAGTAAAGGAAGAAGATATTGAAAGTAACTTACTTCAGCCAAAACTATTTTTGAGAGATAATTCTGAAGATTGGGAGGAGCTTGATGATTTTATTAGAATTTTCTTAGGAAGCGATAGAAGTGAAATTGTAACTCCAACTGGAATTAGAAATATTGAAGCACTAAAAACATGGCTGAATAAGAGAGAAAGCAACATATACTCTAATTACAGTAAACAGTTTAGTAAAAATCTACAATTTGTACATGATGAAGATAAAATTGAAGCATTTCGCAAAAAATTCTATTTATATTATTCTACAAAAAGTAACAGAGATGAGGAGGAAGATGGAGTGGGTGTTTTATTTTGGAATTGTACTGAACTTGATTTCTCGAAAAAGATTGAGGAAGGAAAACTTCAGTGTATTGCATCTATATTAAATAAAAATCGGGATAACGAGCACAAGGAATTTGAAGCGGAAATGATAAGGGTTCACGACAAAGACCCAGTAATTATAATTGAACGAAGAAAGAATTCTTCAGAGCCAATAACAATTTGTGTTTTAGCTCCAATGACTGTCACATATAAGCAATCAATTAATTTTGGTTTTTGTTTTCATGATGATTGGAGTGGAGATCTTAGATTATCACCGTTAATACTTAGCACAAAAAGATTATTTGGTGAAAAAAGAATAGGCAAATTATCGCATGAGCAAGCTATTAAGGCTCAGAAAAAATGGAACACTGGGTTTTTTGAGCATAAGGAAAAATTTGCAATTTTTGAGCAATATTCAAACACATCAGAAGAGTCTAGTTAAAGAAATTTCATTTGGTGAGCTACTCTAAATTCTATAAAGTACACATGAGTTATACGCAGCTTCCTTTCCTTGATCTATTAGCTTTCTTCTAAACCGGTAGACGACTATAGCCCGATAATCACAGGGATTTATTGTTTCGTAATTGAAATAATTCCCAGCTATTTCGCCCCGTAGATAAAGTTCAGATAAAAAGGAATATTTGGTACAGGGTTCATATCCTAAAAGAAAAGTCATGCGATCTTTAACGACGTAGCGCAATTCTGAATGGAAGTTGCGATAACGTTCTTGGTAATCGTCGTAGAAAATTAAACTTCGATCAAAGAAATCTTGCTCCATATCCTGATTTCGGATGAGCTTTATCTGATTGATAATTTCTTTTTCAAAATATTTTGATTTACAATTTCGAACTTGATGTTCATGGATTAGTGTTTTCAAGAATGGGAAATAGGGAATATATACAGCAGAAATTGGCAAATATCCTAAGCACTGCTTGATTACATCAAGTGCTTTCCCTGTTAATTCTGGATATATTTCATTGCTGGCATTCAGATCATCCCAGCAAATAGCATTTCTGGTGTCACGATTAAATTCGAATTCACCAATCGTAATATCACCAATATATTTGTTTGTGTTGGTATAATCATGTTGCTGCATTCCTTATCAATGCATTGAATAAATTCAATGTCAAGAAGAAATGGAAACAGATGACAGAAATAATTTGCAAACAATTGAATCACTACTGACAACTGCTAATAAAGAATTAAATTCAATTGATGAGCAATTAGCAAATATTAAAAAGCCATCAAGGCTAAACTTTGAATACTCGCCTCCAGGAGCATCTAGTAATCGATATTCCATTCATATAGAATCTCAAGAAAGGATTCTGAGAGATAAGAGAGAACAGGTAAAGCAAAACTATGTAGCAGATATTATAAATTCAAAGTGCAATACTAAAGATAACTTGCAAATTGATGATCATGTTCGTGGAACAATAGAGAGATTAAAACCTGCAAGTTACAATAAGACTGAGAAAAACCCACAAGAAATGCAAGCGAAGATTCAGTTTGATAAATTAAATAAAGAGATAAATCCTCCACAACCTGAAAAGAAAGCTTCAGAAACAAGACAAAATAAATTTTATTCCAGAATGGATAATTTTATTAAAGGTGGAAGAGATATAACAAAAGACGTTGATCGGGATAGAGATTAGGCGAAGAACTATTTTTCAAGATCACGATACTTATCTTTATTATCCTTTTGCTTGTCATTTCTTTTTTCAATTGCAAGGATTTTAAAATCACGGGATTTTTCAAGGATTGTTTGTTTCCATCCATCTTTAAAGCCATTGCTGCGATCAGAATATGGAAGTTTATCAATAAAAGACTTTGTTAATTCTGGGTTTTCTTTTGACAGCAAATAACCTTCGTTGAATCCTTTCAAATAGTCAGGATTTGGGGCTTCAGTATTTTCTAAGTTCTCCATTAAAATATCTCCTTTGCGTTTTTTTCAAGGAATGCCTCAATGGATTCCCGATCATAGAGTATTATTTTCTTTTGAGGCTGCGTAAACCGGATTTTGCCTTCATCCCTAAGTTTTTGTAGAGTTGTTTTAGATTTAACATTCAACAGGCGCATCGCTTCATCATCCGACACCCATTTGTCCAAAGGAGTGGAATTCTGTTCTTTGAGCCGACTTACAACCTGCTCAATGAGTTCAAAAAAGGCGGCCTCTTCCAGGCATATAACTTTCATAGGAATAAATACGCGTCAATTTAAAAATACATCAATCATGCCTTCGCCGCAGGTTCGTCGGACGAATTTGCTGTTTTTTATTGGCCCTAAATTGTCAGTCATTGTAGAATATTAACTTTTTGGTTTTTCGATCGATCCCGCTTGAAACCACACAAGTATATACTCCACTATTTAAATGGGAAGGTAGAGAAATGAGCTGGGTGGTACTCCATGGTGGAAGTTTCATTTCATATACTAGCCTCCCATTAATATCGAATATCTCCAATCTTCCTGATTTATTCTGAGGAAGCAAATACATTATTTTAATATTCCCATCCATGACAGGATTAGGAAACACTTTAAATCGAAAATCATGTTCTGGCGGATCATTAATGCTTGTCAACGAATCGCACGGACTTCCAACCAAACGACCCAGATAATAATTAGGATGGTTTGGAACACCAATAAAAAAACAATTTGTGAAGACATTGTGCAGTTGTACATCACAGGCAGTGCCAGCACTGTCTGGATTGTTTATCTCGTGAAGATGCTTTACACTGCTTCCTGAACTCATGTAAATTTTACCATTTGCAGCAAGGTACAATTGGAAAAAATCGGTATAAAAAACAGGTGGGGCAGAAAGAAACGTGTCATTGGTAGCGACTAATTGATGAGGAATTAATCCTCCTGCATCAGTATCGTATTGGTATAAATGCTCTGTAGAAGCGAAATACAAATACTTCGAGTTTGGCGAAAAGGCTGACGCAAATGAAACGTAATTATCAGAAAAATCAATAACGGTATCCAAACTGAATGTACCATCACAACGATCAAAATTTAGTAATGTGACAGATGATTGGTAATTCATTCCATTAATACCGTAGCTGCCACCAAAAGCGAACTTTGTTCCATCAGGTGAAAATAAAGGTTGACCAGCAAAACCATAAGGAAAGTTTTGACTAGGGAAAGTTTGTAAACCCAAATATTGCAAAGTATCTGGTGTTAAAAGAAAAGTATGAAGCCCATTTGCAACATCATTCATAGCAGTAATCCACCAGTCTCTGCCGTTAGCGTGTTTACAAGCAGCATATCCCCAACTAAATACACCAGTAAGCGCCACATTGTTCTTGGAAACCACTTTACCCAATCCTCCATTTTGTGATATATCAATTATTGAATAATAAATCTCCAATGCATCTAATCCAACGGGTGCTGCTATTTCTGCAACCTGATGTATCAATATGTATATATTACTATCTCCGGGCATGGGAAGAAATAAATTTGCATGTGGCATGGGTAGCCCATCGGGATAGTTGCTTACACCCCACCCCGGATTCAACCCTCCACCATCCATCATAGTATCTCCTGTAGCGTCGGCAATAAAGACACCGTTGCTGCTCATCAAAACGTTACCATTTTCATCCGAAATGTTGCCCTGAGTATCCATAAACGGAATAGTTCTTGTTTCAGACGTAATGTTATATGAAGTATCAGTAAATGACACTCTTGCTTTAGCTTGTTTTCCGAGTAGAAAAACGGAATTTCTTCCTTGAGACAAACATGCTGTTGAATTAATAAGAATCCAAACAAGAATGATGAACAGCTTTGTTTGGGTTTTAAAATTAAGAAGTATCATTTTATGATCGATAGCTTAGAAATGTAAAACTGTTTGTCAACCGAAGCTTTCACGGTATAAATACCCTGCGACAATGTAGATACATCAATTGTTGTAGTTTTTTCTTCGCAATTCATGCCCTGCTGTATCACCAATTCATTCATCATGTTGGATATTTCAACTTTACACAAACCTTTAAAGTCACCTTTTAATTTAATCTCTATTTTTTCTTTTGCAGGATTTGGGTTGATCAAAATTGAATTTGAGGTAACTGTTGTGATTAAATCACTGTTTTGTTGCCGATAAACCCCTACCTGCAAGCAGGTATTTACATCGTCATAAAATACGCTGTCATTTACTAATGCAATGAGTGTTCTTGCCCTTTCAACAGCTTGGCCTCCTGTGTAAGGACACTGCTGGGCAATGGAGAAAATTTCTGAATAATAGTTTGATACCTCCTCCAAATTGTTGCCTGATTCAAGAAATGCAATTTCCCGTTCATTGATATAGGAGTTATTTGAGTAAGGAACTATATCGCCCACCACATAGTCATTCTGCAATTCGGCATTTTCAAGATTATTACTGATGATTCCTTCTCGCTGTAGATTGATATTTGTTGCTGTTTGATTCAAAAAATTAACTCTGTCCGTCCAAACCGTAACCATGCTGTCTACATCCAGTTCAGGATTATTTTCACGCCACTGATCTCTATTTTCGATGCTGTCGGTAAATGAAGCGATTAGAATATCTAAGCTGTCAACTAGCGCCATTAATGTGGTGTCATAGTTGTAAGCGGCACGCATGTATTCATCGACACTATAAAGATAGGAGACAGGCTCGCCTTGATTTTCGATCATAAAAGCAATATAGGCAGAATCACTTTCCCACAGCGATGAATCATCTGCCAGTTCGCTGTATAAATATTCTTCAGCCAAGGCCCTTGCTTCTTCTGATGTTTCTTCCGAGTCAAATACACCTTCGGCAATAAGCCGGGTAATGGCAGTATCTGGTAGAGATGGTGGTGGATTACTGCAAACAAGAGAAGTATTACAGTAATATGTTGTTCCAGAGGTATCACTATTGAACCAGGTAGATGGAGTTACAACAGGGTTATAGTTCGTACCCAAATTTTGATTCACATCAAAACGCGATGCTAGAATATATTGTGGTGGAGTCAAATTCACTCCACCAAACCCACTTAAGGAGGGTATATTCCATTTATTACCAAAATGTGGTTGTGTCCCGATATAGGTAGGGTTGACCGGGGCACCAGTATTCAGATACAATCCCACCCAATGGTTATTCATCTCGTTGCCCTTGAAAACCGTGGAGGGGTTTTGCCCTCCAAAATAAAATCCGCGGTAGGTACTGTCTACTGAATTGCAATATAAAGTATTACTTCCAACAAGAGAATTATTTCCCACTGAAATACCATTCGTATTTCCTGTAGCTCCGCTACTGTAACTACCTGTAACGCTATTGCAGCTGATGCTGGAATAACGGTTAGCCCAAACAGAGATACCACTGTTGTTAGCGTTGTCATTTATTTTAATGATATTGAACTTGATTTTAGCAGTATTCAACACTCCTGAATAAATGCCATTCTGTGCATTATTCAGGGTTATGTTGTTACCATCACACAAATAGCGTACAGCAGTATTGGCATTGGTTTCGCTCATCCAGATGCCACAATGGGCGCGGGTAAATCCGGAACCTGAGGTGCCATTAATAGTGATGCTATTTAAGTTGCAGATCATGTATTTCGCCCAGGGGTTCGCTATAAATGCAATACCAATGTGTCTGGATGTGATGGCACAATTGCTGACTGAACTTGACTTGTTTCCCGGAGTTTGGGTGCAGTAAGCGCCATATCGCACATTGAGCAGGTGCAGGTAGTTCGCAAAAAGCGAGACCCCTTTTGTGTAAATGCCGTATTCCGCTTGGTTTACAGTATTGTATGAAAACGCTTCCGGCAGTACCGTCAACTTAGCAAGCGTGGTGGTAGTTGCATCTGCAGCCATCGCCGAACCATTATAAATTCCACTATAAAATGCATCTCGTGTAATGTTGTAAAAACGGGAGCGTTTCACCTTGACAATGCTATTGTGTGCAACCAAGCCATTATTAAGTTTGTAAAATTCATTTGTACGTCCTGTATTGCCACCAAGAGTCATGATAAGATTGTTTATTTCCAGTCCTGCAAATGGAAGAGATCCATGAGCAGGCTGACCAATGTAATCTGGCTTTAAAATTGGTAATGTCATGGTGACCACCGAACGACTAAAATTTAGAGTGATATTCAGAAAGCCCGAGGAGATTGGGGCATTATAAAACCCTCTCACACAATCAAAGATACTGCTGGAGTCGACTGTGATTACAGAGTTATTAAGAGCGGTGATGGCCGTATTAGCATCGCGAATAAAGCTATTGTTCAAAACCAGTAGCCTGCTATCCTGCCCAACAGTAATGCCTTGCCACATTGTATCACAACTTTGTATGGTTGTATTGTTAGTGATCAGCGTTCCACTGGTAAGAATCGTGATTTGCCCTCCTGGATTAACGTAAACCATACAGTTATTTAATGTGAGTGAATCATCCACGTAAAAGCGTCCCTCTATCAGAATAGAAGTATTATTATACACATGGTGTCCTGAGAATGTACTGTCGGCAAAGGTCAATTGTGTATTGGCACATACATCGATCACCGGAACACAAGCGTCGGCTGTCAGTGTATCACCTGAATGCGTGAGTAGGGCTGTATTGGTAGTAGTAGGACAAATCCCCCCTGCAGTAAATGTCCCCGTCACGGCAAAGCTGTCGCACGCCATTGGGGGCAGTGTGACAGTAAATGGAAGGGTCGTGGATAGAGTAAAGCCGGGTGGTGGCAAATCATTTAATACTACGGTATTCGTATCGGAACTGAAGTTGCAAGCATGCAGATAGTAGGTGAATGGTGATCCGGTATAGGCAATGGTATCTTCCGCTGTTTTGGTAATTGTAAAGCAAGCCTGGCACAAGGAGGTAGTCATATTCATTACAAAAGCAGGGTCTACGGTGTAATCTACAAACGCGCTGATCGTATCTCCGCAGAAGGAAGTGGCTATTAACTGTTTATCGGGAAGAATACTGTCTCCGGCAAAAGCACAATCCAGCAGCAGATTCATGGTAATGCAAAAAGGATCATCCTGACTATTGAATCCACCGTTTTGTGGGTAAAGCACATACAGCCCTGAATCAGAAATCCCCCATAGCGAATCTCCGCTTATTCCCGACAAGGGGAAGGTGGATTGTGAGTTGTGGATGGTGCCGTTTAAGATAGTTACCCCTTGATGGATATTGGTTAGCAGTAATTGGTGGGGGTACACATAACCGATGTCATTGTTTTCAAAGCATGTCGTCAAAGCAATGGTGTCACACAGTACATAGGGTGTTTCATAGGTTTTTCCATCGGGTGAAGTTAATGTCGCCCCTGCCGGAACGATTCCGATTTCAAAGCTGTTATAGCCACACACTGCTGAACTATCATAGGGAAGCTGAGGCCATCCATCACAGTTCCATCCATAGTGTATATTAAAATTCAAGGTGTCACCGGCAGTGGGGCAATCCGTAATTACAGCACAAAGGTTACCGGTAACAATTCCGCCATGAGGAAGTGATTCAATTACAGGAATGATCGTATCATTGAGGTAGGGGATCAAAGAGCTGTCGGAAGGGAGAAAATACCAATGCGTTAGAAAATTGTGAATAACCCCGGGTGGAACAGCAATGAACACATGATCGGCCTGTGTGGAGCCTGTTGTGAGATTGCTTAAAGTAAAGTTCCAGCAAACAGTGTCTTTTAGAGCAGTTACGTAGCTTGCTGTAGAGGACAGATTTAACCCAGGGTTGATAATCAGCTCTTGATTGGAATTGCCTGCCTGTTTAATGGGAGTTGCTCCCTCCAAAGAGCATCCTGCCGTTGTCATGCAAGAAATGCTCTGTCGATCAAAACGTATCAAAATAGTTGAGTCCGGAGGGGTAATATTGGCCGTGTTACATTCTAATGGGAGCAGCTTCATATCAATAATGCGGCTATTGAGTTGATCCCCGTACCACATCGTTTTTCCTGCCACAGAAGGAGTGTCTGACTGGGTTAGGCAATTGAGCGCAGGCAGATCATCCATCACAAATAGAATCTGGCCAGTGGTATCTGTTAAGGGAATGCCTGTAGTATCGGTGTTGTATTCGAAGCCGCCAAATACAATCTTATTTTTTATAGAGGCCCTGGAAAGGTAATAACCGGCTGGTACCTGTACGAATACGGAATCAGCGCCTAATAAAGGTGGGCGATACTCGTAAGGGTAGGCATCAAATACAACCTTTCCACCCGCTATTTTGGTAGTTGCTATGGCTGTCATTGTTTTTTCACAACCGGGATCGTTGATCACAGAAGATGCGTTAAACCTATCCGAAGATACAAAATAGTGTATGGAGCCGCGGGTTTCGCAGAAGAAAAGGTGGTTGTTAGTGTAAGAAGTATCCATCAAATTATAGCCAAGTGCCACTTCAGACGGAAGGATCGTCCATAAGGAATCGTGCAAAAGAATGGTATCATTGAGCATTTGAGGTATAGCAGAAGTCGTTTGTACTTTGCCGCTCATCCACATCAGGTTGCGAATTTTCGATTCTTTCACATGCGTGTCAAAGTCCACCCCATTGCCTGTAAAATTCCCACATACCCTGTAGGTCACCCTCATGCGATAGTACTGTCCTTCAAAGAAGCCGTTAAAGGTATTACCACCCGGAATAACTTGATGAAATGTTGTATCACTTAAATTACCTCCTGTGGTATCCACAAACCGGTACATATATTCATTACCGTTAATAAGGGTATCTAAAAAGTGTGTGAAGATGTCGCTACCAGTGACCCTGATTTTTAGCTGGGTGGTATAATTATTGGCTGCCAGTCCGTAAGAGGCACATTCAAAACAGCCATTTACGGTGTTCACTGTATCGTCAATATAAAATTCCAATGTATCGGGAGTTAGGTACATGGTCTGTAATCCCAATGGAATGCGTCTGCTGAGTTGCAACACATTAAAACGAAGGTTCAAAAGAGTATCTTGCATCTGGACGTAGCTGTAGCCGCCATCAGTAGGGTCGCCGGGCTGCAAATGTGATACCAGCACATCTTCCAGACGGTCGTTATAAGCGCTGAAATCTAGTCCTAGTTGTTCCTTGTGGGAAG
>JADHED010001540.1_pt1 | contig 19054 bp, 12 predicted proteins | sample 8952041 | NCBI WGS metagenome assembly JADHED01 (sample SAMN16124423, study PRJNA663239) | bioreactor sludge metagenome | isolation source: sludge (control) | place: India:Bengaluru | collected 2018-09-08
CGCGAAGCGCCGCGCCCGCACCGCCAGGTAGACCAGCACGCCGTTGCGCTCGCCGGTGGCGTGCATCCCCATCCTGCCGAACAGCTCCCGCGCCCGCAGGTAGGGGTCGCCGCCGGACGGTTCGCCCTTGGGCACGTCCCGCTCGACGTGGAAGCGGATCTCCCCGCTGGTGCGCTGCTCGGCCGCCTGGATGGCCGCCACGATCCGCTGTTGCTCGTCGCGGCTGAAGAACTTCCGCGGCACGCTGCTGCGATTCGCCATGTCACCAACCTCCGCTCGCGCCGCCGCCGCCGCTGAAGCCGCCGCCGCCGCTGAAGCCGCCACCGCCGCCGCCGAAGCTCCCGCCGCCGCCGCCCCAGCCGCCGCCTCGCCCGCCGCGGCCGCTGGACATCGCCGAGGCGACGATCAGCGGGCCGAGCCAGCGGCTGCGGCCGGCGCCGCCGCCGCCGATCAGCGCGATCAGGATCAGGGGCAGCAGCAGGCCGCCGAGCCCGCGGCTGCGGCGCCCGCTCGCTTCGCGGGGCGTCTGGCCGAACTGTCCCTGGGCCAGCGGGTCGTCCGGGGCCAGGCGCTGGGCCACGCGGACCATGACCAGCGCGAAGCGCCGGAACGCCTGGTCCGAGGGGATCTGCTGCATCTCCTGGATGATGCTGCGCGAGACCGCGTCGGTCAGGCGCTCCTCGTTCTCGTAGGCGACCTCGAGCCGCGACGCCCGCTGTTGCGGGAACACCGCGAACAGCAGGCCGTCGAGCCGCTCGCGGCTGCCGATCTTCCAGTGCTCGAACAGGCGGTTGGTGTAGTCGGCGATCTCGCCGTCGAACTCCGGCAGCACGGCGATCACGAACTGGATGCCGGTGCGCCGGTGGAAGGCCTCCAGCTCGTTCGCGAGGGCCGCCGCCTCCTCGCGCGAGACCACGCCCACCCCGTCGGTGAAGTAGGTGGACGGCGGCGGCGGCAGCTCGGCCGCCGCCGCCGTCGCGAGCAGCAGGAGCGTCAGCGCCGTGAGGAGCAGATGCCTGACGGGGATCACGGGACGTCGCATCGCGCCTCCTCGGGCTGCGCCCGGTGTCGCCAGCCTAGAACTTCACCTCGGGCGCCTTCTCGGTGCCCTCCTGGGCCTCGAAGTAGGCCCGCTTGTCGAAGCCGAACATGCCGGCGATCACGCTGGCCGGGAAGCGCCGGATCTGCGTGTTGTAGTTCTGGGCCGTCTCGTTGAAGCGGCGGCGCTCGACGGCGATGCGGTTCTCGGTGCCCTCGAGCTGGGACTGCAGCTCCAGGAAGTTCTGGTTGGCCTTCAGGTCGGGGTACTGCTCGGCCACGACCATCAGGCGCGACAGGGCGCCGCTGAGGCCCTGCTGGGCCTGCTGGAAGCGCTGCAGGAACGCCGGGTCGTTCAGGTTCTCGGGGGTGGCCTCGACCGTGACCTTGGTGGCCTCGGCGCGGGCGCGGATGACGGCCTCGAGCGTCTCGCTCTCGTGGGCGGCGTAGCCCTTGACCGTGTTGACCAGGTTCGGGATCAGGTCGGCCCGGCGCTGGTAGACGTTCTCCACGTTGCTCCACTGGCCGTCGACGCCTTCCTGCAGGCCGACCAGGGAGTTGTACTTGCCGACCAGCGAGAACGCCACCACGGCGATCAGGGCCAGCACGCCGATCAGGACCAGTAATCCACGCGACATCTCAACCTCCTACGGGGCGGGTCATTCCACGATCGTCAAGGTGAATTGATCGTCGGGTTGCACCGATTCCGCAACTTCCATCCCCTTGACCACCCGGCCGAACACGGTGTAGCGGCCGTCCAGGTGGGGCTGCGGGGAGAGGCAGACGAAGAACTGGCTGCCGTCGGTGTCCTTCCCGGAGTGGGCGATGCCGACGGTCCCGCGCAGGAACGGCAGGCTGCTCCACTCGCTGCGCAGGGTGTAGCCGGGGCCGCCCCAGCCGGTGCCGCCGGGGTCGCCGCCCTGGATCACGAAGTCGGGCACGACCCGGTGGAAGGAGCCGTCGGCGTAGAACCCCTCGCGCACCAGCTGCACGATCGCCGCGCAGGTGCGCGGGGCGACGTCGGCTTCCAGCGCGATGGTGAACGAGCCGCGGGGCGTGCGGCAGAGCAGGCGGGGCGCCTTCGCCGGCAGGGCGGCGGCGGTCTGGCGCGGGTCGCGCGCGGCGGCCGGCAGGGTCTCCAGCAGGCTGGCCTCGCTGGGGATCAGCGCGGGCGCGGTCAGCAGCAGCGCGGCCGCGGCGGCGCGGGCCTCGCTGCGCACCTGAAGGCGGTCGTGGTCGAAGCCCTGCTCCAGCAGCGCCACGGTGCGGGCGCGCAGGGTGTCGGGCACGGCGAAGCTCGTGTCCGCGGCGAACGCGGTCAGCGCCTGCAGCACGCCGCGGCGGACGTCGTCGCCGGCCGGGCCCGCGGCCCGCGACCAGGCGCGCGCGAGCACCCCGAGGTTGCGCGCCGAGGCGTGGCCACCCAGCAGACCGCAGGCCGAAGCCGCGGCGTAGGGGTCGCCGCCCAGGGCGGCCCGGCGCAGGGCCGTCTCCACGGCCTCGCGGGCGCGGGCCTGCGCGGCGGGGGCGTGGCCTTCCTGCCGGAGGCGGGCCAGCGACGCCGGCAGGGCGTCCAGGGCGATCAGGCGCAGGCGGGGCGCCAGCGCGTCCAGCTCACCGCAGCGCGCGGCGACCTGGTCAGGGTCGAGCGCGTGGCGCAGCAGGCCGTCCCAGACCGCTTCCTGCACCAGGGGATGGGTGTCGGCGGTCAGGGCGGGCCAGAACGGCTGGTCCTGGACGCCCGCGCCGCGCAGGGCGATGCAGGCGCGGGCGGCCGCCGCACGCACCACCGGTTCGGTCACCGCGGGCCCGCAGCCGTTCTGCGCGATCTGCAGCAGGCGCAGCCGCCAGACCGGCAGCAGGCTGTCGCGGACGCGCGCTTCGATAGGCAGGGGCGTGCCGGCCGCGACCTCGGCCATGGCCTCCAGCGCCGTGCGGGCCACGTGGGGGTCGTGGCTGCGCGCGCCCTCGCCGAGCTGCCCCACCAGCGGCTGGGCGTCGGCGCTGTCGCGCAGGGCCGCGGCGCCGAGGCGGCCCAGGCCGCGCAGGCGGGCGACGTCGATGCGGGCGCGGTCGCGCCGCGTGAAGCGGCCCGGGTCCTCGCCGCCGGCGACCAGGCCGGCGTAGGCGGCGAGGCCGTTCCCCTGGCCGCCGAGGGCCGCCAGGGCGCGGCAGGCATGCACCCTCACCTGCGCGTCGAGGTGGTGCGCAAAGGGCGCGACGTCGGCGACGAGGCCGGGCACCGGCACCCGCTCGGCGCAGCGCAGGACGCGCCACAGCACGTCGACCTCGGGGCGCTCCAGCCCGTCGCGGACGGCGTCGGCCAGGTCCGTGGAGTCGGCGTCGGCGGCGCGGTCGCGCAGGGCGTTCCAGGCCAGGGCCGCCTCGTCGCGCGTGCCGTCGCGGGCGACGGCCATCAGGGCCGCGCCGTCGTTGCGCACGCGCGCCAGCGCGAACAGCACCGCGCGGCGCACTTCGAGGCCGTTGCCCTCCAGGGCCCGGATCAGGGGTTCGGCGGCGGAAGCGTCGCCGACCAGGCCCAGCGCCTCTGCCGCCGCGATGCGGACGGTGGGGCTCGCGTCGGCCAGCCCGGCGATCAGCTCGGTCAGGGCGCCGGTGCGGCCGATGCGGCCGGCGGCGCGCATCGCGGCCAGACGGACGTGGGCGTCGCCGTCGCGCAGGAAGGCGGACAGGGAATCGGCGTCGGCCAGGCGGCGGTCCTCCCAGCGCAGCAGGACGCGCTGCTTGGCGGCGCGGTCCGTGGGCGGTGAGCAGCCGGCGGCCAGCGCGACGGCCGCCGCGAGCAGCAGGATCGATGTCGGGACCCGTCGCATGCCGTTCCTCCGGTTCGGGGCGGCCCCACCCTAGCATCCCCCCGCGGCGGTGTCCACGCCGCGGCCTTTGACCGCCGGGGCTCCCGTTGCTACACTGCAGCCTTCGCCGCGCCTCCGCACCGAGAATCCGGGAGCCCTCCCATGCGCACCGCCCTGCTCGGCGCCACCGGTCTGGTGGGCCGCACCATGCTCGCGATGCTCGAGACCCGCGACTGGGTCGACGAGCCGCCGCTGCTGCTGACCAGCGCCCGCTCGGCGGGCACGACCCTGACGTTCCGCGGCCGTGCGGTGGTCTGCGCCGACGCCGCCTCCGCGGGCCTCGACGGCGTGGGGATGGCCCTGTTCAGCGCCGGGGGCGCCGCCAGCCGCACCTACGCGCCGCGCTTCGCGCAGGCCGGGTCGTGGGTCATCGACAATTCCTCGGCCTGGCGGATGGACCCCGACGTGCCGCTGGTGGTGCCGGAGATCAACCCCGCCGCCCTGCCGCAGCGCCCGGGGATCGTCGCCAACCCGAACTGCTCCACGATCCAGGTGGCCGCCGCGGTGGCGCCCCTGCAGCGGGCCTTCGGCCTGAAGGCCTGCCACGTCACCACCCTGCAGTCGGCCTCCGGTGCGGGCGGGCGCGCCCGCCAGGCGCTGGCCGTCGAGCTGTCGTCCTGCCTGCCCGGCCTGCGCGAGGGGCACGCTTCGCCCGCGGTGACCGGCACCGGCGCCTTCCCCCGCCGCCTCGCCCTGAACGTGCTGCCGGAGATCGGCGCCGCCCTGCCCGACGGCAGCTTCGAGGAAGAGGCCAAGGTCGGGCGCGAGCTGCGCAAGATCCTCGGCCTGCCGCAGCTCGCGGTGACCTGCCTGGCCACGCGCGTCCCGGTCTGGACCGGGCACGCGGCCGCGGTGCGCTGCGTCTGCGGGCGGTCCGCGCCGCGCGACGAGGTGGTCGCCGCCCTGCGCGCCGCCCCCGGGCTGGTCGTGGCCGAGTCGCCGCACGGCTACGCCACGCCGCTGGAGGCCGACGGCGCCGACCCGGTCTTCGTCGGGCGCGTGCGCGGGGAGGAGGGCCGCCCCGAGGTGGTCCTGCTGTGGGTCGTGGCCGACAACGTGCGCAAGGGCGCGGCCCTGAACGCCGTGCAGATCGCCGACCTGCTGGCCGCGCGTTCTCGGAGCGTTTGAGTTGGACCGCACCGCACGCATCGACCTGGCCTACGACGGCACGGACTTCCACGGCTGGCAGTGGCAGCTCGACCTGCGCACGGTCCAGGGCGTGCTGGCCCTCATGCTGGAGCGGCTGCTCGGACGGCCCTGCATGCCGCCGGGCGCCGGCCGCACCGACGCCGGGGTCCACGCCCTGCGGCAGACCTCCCACGCCCGGGGCCTGAACGCCGACGAGCTGGCGCGCCTGGTGCGCGTCCTGCCCCGCTTCGCGCCGCGCGACGTGCAGGTGCTGGACGTGCGCGAGGTGAGCCCCGCGTTCCACGCGCGCTTCTCGGCGCGCTGGCGCCGCTACGAGTACCGCCTCGACCTGGGTGGCGACCTGTTCCGCCGCCGCTTCGCCTGGTGCCCCGGCGAGCCGCTGGACCGCGACGCCATGGACGCCGCCTGCCTCCTGTTCCGCGGCCGGCGCGACTGCAGCAGCCTGTGCAAGACGGCGTCGCTGAACCCGACCAACGACTGCGACGTGACCGATTGCCGCTTGGAGTGGGCCGAGGGCTCGGCTATCCTGCACGTCCGGGCCGACCGCTTCCTGCACCACATGGTGCGCACGATGACCGGCGTGCTGGTGGACGTGGGTGCGGGCAGGCGCCGCCCCGAGGACGTCACGGCGATCCTGGAGGCCCGCGACCGGCGCGTCGCCGGCGGGATGGCCCCGGCCTGCGGCCTGTACCTGGCCGGCGTCGGCTACCCGCCCGAGCTCGATGACCCCGACCACCCCGGAGATCCTGCCGACAAACCGACCCCGGAGGCGACCCTATGAAGTTCTTCATCGACACCGCCGACCTCGACGAGATCCGCGACGCCCTGTCGATGGGCGTGCTGGACGGCGTCACGACCAACCCCAGCCTGATGGCCCGCGCCGGCCGCAAGGACACCGACAAGCTGCTCAAGGAGATCTGCGACCTGGTCGAGGGGCCGGTCTCGGGCGAGGTCGTCGCGCTCGACGCCGCGGGGATGATCGCGGAGGGCAAGCGCCTGTCCGGGCTCAGCGAGCACCTCGTGGTGAAGATCCCGTTGACCATCGACGGTCTGAAGGCGACCCGCGCCCTGTCCGACGAGGGCATCCCCGTCAACCTGACGCTGTGCTTCTCGGTCAGCCAGGCGCTGCTGGCCGCCAAGGCGGGCGCCGCCTACGTGTCGCCCTTCGTCGGCCGGCTGGACGACATCAGCCAGGACGGCATGGGCCTGATCGAGGACATCGTCGAGGTCTACGAGAAGTACGAGATCGGCACCGAGATCATCGTGGCCAGCGTGCGCCATCCCGACCACGTGGTGCGGGCCGCCCTGCTGGGCGCCGACATCGCCACGATCCCCCACAAGGTGATCAAGCAGCTCGTCCAGCACCCGCTCACCGACCAGGGGATCGCCGCCTTCATGAATGACTGGAACAAGCTGCAGGGCTGACGCGTTGAAAACGGGAACGCGCGCCGCGGCGCGCCCCGGAGGTGAACCGTGCGCAAGGCGCCCGTCTGGACCGGCATCGTCATCGGCCTCTTGTTCGGCCTGCTGCTGGGCTCGGCCTTCCTGCTGGGCCGCCGGACCGTCGCGCCCGCGACGACCGCCGACGGCCGCGACACGGTCGTGGTGCGCGAGGTCCCGGTCGGCTCGCCGGCCGCGATCGAGCAGGGGCGGCGCAACGCCATCGTCACGGCCACCGAGCGGGTCGCGCCCACGGTGGTCAGCATCAACGCCATCCAGCACCGGACGGTCACGCGCACGCTCGCCCCGCGCGGCTGGGAATACTTCGAGCGCTTCTACCCCGGCATGTTCCCGCAGCGCGCCTTCCGCCAGGACGTCTCGAACCTGGGTTCGGGCGTCATCGTCTCGAAGCAGGGCCACATCCTGACCAACGTCCACGTGGTCGAGAACGCGGACGAGCTGCTCGTGTCGCTCCACGACGGCCGGCAGTTCACGGCCCAGGTGCTGGAGATGGTGCCGACCTGGGACCTGGCGCTGCTGCAGATCGCCGGCGAGGTGCCGTCGGACCTGCCGACGGCGGTCATGGCCGCCGAGGACACGCGCCTCTACATCGGGGAGTGGGCCATCGCCATCGGCTCGCCCTTCGGCTACCTGCTGGCCGACACGCAGCCGACGGTGACCGTCGGGGTGGTCAGCGCCGTCAACCGCGACATCAAGCGCACCGGCTCGGACCAGCAGATCTTCCTGGGCATGATCCAGACCGACGCCGCGATCAACCCCGGCAACAGCGGCGGCCCGCTGGTCAACAGCAGCGGCGAGGTCGTCGGCATCAACACCTTCATCTTCACTGAGAGCGGCGGCAGCATCGGCCTCGGCTTCGCCGTGCCCATCGACCGCGCCCGCTGGATCCTGCGCGAGGTGGATCAGTACGGCTACTTCCGCCGCGCCTACGTCGGTTTCGGCATCCTGCCGGTCAACGACGCCATCGCCAAGGCGCTGGGCATGGACGAGGCCCGCGGCTTCGTCGTGCGCGACGTGACGACGGGTTCGCCGGCGGCCAAGGCGGGCCTGGTCCCCTACGACGTGCTGCTGACGATCAACGGCATCGAACTGGCCGACGTCGACACCTTCAACCGGCTGGTCTACGAGGCCAAGGTCGGCACCCGGCTGGAGTTCACGGCCATCCGCGACGGGCGGCGCTTTTCCGGGACGATCGTCCTGGAGGAGGACCCGCAGCGGCGGCGGAACGCGGCCTCCTGACCGGCCGGAAACACGCTTTCCTTCCCCGAAACGATCGGTTATGTTGCGCGGGTCCGGACCCGACTGCCCGTTCGTCCCCCGTCGATGTCACGACGGAGAGGGCTGCAAGATGTTGATATTGTGCAGGTTGGCTTCTCTCGAACCCCGGGATCGAGGTGCGGCGTGATTCCCCGTTACGAAACCCCGGCCATGCTCGCCATCTGGTCGAACCGCCGCAAGCTGGAGATCTGGCAGGAGGTCGAAGTCGTCGTCTGCGAGGTCCGCGCCGACCGCGGCGAGATCCCCCCCGAGGCGGCCCGGCTCATCCGCGAGCGGGCCGCTTTCGACGAGGCGCGGGTCCTGGAGATCGAGCAGACCGTCCAGCACGACGTCATCGCCTTCCTGACGGACCTCGGCGAGCACATCGGGCCCGAGGCGCGCCACGTCCACGAGGGGATGACCAGCTCGGACCTCGTGGACACGGCCTTCGCCGTGCAGCTCCACGAGTCGGGCCTGGTGCTGCGGGCGGCCCTGGTCGCGCTGATGGCGACGGTCAAGGCCCGCGCCCTGGAGCACCAGGACACCGTCATGGTCGGGCGCAGCCACGGCATCCACGCCGAGCCCACCACCTTCGGCCTGAAGCTGCTGGTGTACTGGTCGGCCCTGCGGCGCTCGCTGCGCCGCCTGGACGCGGCCGTCGAGGAGGTCACCGTCGGGCAGATCTCCGGCGCGGTGGGGACCATGGCGCACCTCGCCCCCGAGGTCGAAGCCGAGACGATGCGGCGCCTGGGCCTGGCGGTCGCCCCGGTGGCGACGCAGGTGCTGCAGCGCGACCGCCACGCGGCCTTCCTGAACGCGCTGGCCCTGGCCGGCGCGACGCTGGAGCAGATGGCCGTCGAGATCCGCAACCTGCAGCGCACCGACGTCCACGAGGTCGAGGAGCCGTTCGGCGCGGGCCAGAAGGGCTCCTCGGCGATGCCCCACAAGAAGAACCCCATCGTCAGCGAGCGGATCACCGGCATGGCCCGCCTGCTGCGCGGCTACGCCCACACCGCGATGGAGAACGTCGCGCTCTGGCACGAGCGCGACATCAGCCACAGCAGCGTCGAGCGGATCATCTTCCCCGACGCCTGCCACGTCCTGCACTACATGCTGCAGAAGATGACCTGGCTGATCGGCGGGCTGGTCGTGTTCCCCGAGCGCATGCTCGAGAACATGGACCGCGCCCGGGGCATGGTCTACAGCCAGACGGTGCTGCTGGCGCTGGTGCGCGCCGGTGTCTCGCGCGAGGACGCCTACGCCGCGGTGCAGCGCTGCGCGATGCGCGTCTGGGACGAGGGGGCCGACTTCCGCGAGGCCCTGCGGCGCGACCCCGCCGTGGCGGCCCGACTGCCGGCGGCCGACCTGGACCGCTGCTTCGACCCGGCCTGGCACCGCCGCCACGTCGGGCAGCTGTTCGCCAGGACCCTGGCCCAGGAATAGGGACGACAGGAGCAGGCATGACCCGCGACCCCTCCTTCGACACCGTCGACGTCGCCGCCCTCGACGACGCGGCGCTGGTGCGGGCGCTGCGCGCCCACGCCCTGACCCTCGACGCCGCCGAGGCCCGCCGCGTCCGGGAGCTGCTCGGCCGCGACCCCACGCTCACCGAGCTGACCCTGTTCGACACCATGTGGAGCGAGCACTGCTCCTACAAGAGCAGCCGGCCCACGCTCAAGGAGTTCCTGCCGACCACCGGCCGCAACGTCATCGTCGGGCCGGTCGAGGACGCGGGCATCGTGGACTTCGGCACCGTCGACGGCGTGCGCTGGGGCGTCATCATCGCCCACGAGAGCCACAACCACCCCAGCCAGGTCATGCCCGTCGAGGGGGCGGCCACCGGCATCGGCGGCATCGTGCGCGACGTCTACTGCATGGGCGGCGAGGTGATCGGCGTGCTGGACCCGCTGCGCTTCGGCTGGCCGCTGGGGGAGGGCGGGGCGCACCGCCTGGACATCGCGCGCGAGGTGGTCACCGGCATCTGGGAGTACGGCAACGCCCTGGGCGTGCCGAACCTGGGCGGCGACGTCTACTTCCACCCCTCCTTCGATGACAACTGCCTGGTGAACGTGGTGGCCCTGGGCCTGGTGCCGGCCGACCACATCACGCATTCCGCGGTGCCGGCGCAGGCCCGCGGGGAGCCCTACGACCTGATCCTGGTCGGCAAGCCCACCGACTGGAGCGGCATGGGCGGCGCCGCCTTCGCCTCGGCGACCCTGGACGCCGGCGCGGCGATGGAGAACAAGGGCTCGGTGCAGGTGCCCGACCCGTTCCTGAAGCGCGTGCTGACCGTCGCCAACCGCGAGGTGCTGCGGCTGGCGCGCGAGCGCGGGATCGTCGTCGGCTTCAAGGACCTCGGCGCGGGCGGCGTCAGCTGCGTCACCAGCGAGCTGGCCGACGCCGGCGGCTTCGGCTGCGACGTCGACCTGGCCCTGGTGCACGTCGCCGGGGACGACGTGCCCGCGCGCGTGATCGCCTGCTCCGAGACTCAGGAACGCTACGGCCTGGCCGTGCCGGCCCGCTTCACGGCCGAGGTGCTGAAGGTCTACAACGAGGACTTCGCCCTGCCCGACCTCTACGAGGGGGCCTGCGCGCGGCGCATCGGCAGCGCCACCACCGACGGGATCTACCGGTTGCGCCACGGCGACCGCGTGCTCTGCGAGGCGCCGGTCGCGACGGTCACCTGCGGCATCGCCTACGCCCGCGTCGAGGCCCCGCCGCCGCCGCCCGCGCCCGCGCCCGCCCGCGCGGCCGAGGCTCCCGACGCGCAGATCGCCGGCGAGTGGGTGCGCCTGATGGGGCACCTCAACGCGGCCTCGCGCGAGCACCTCTACCGTCACTACGATCCCGAGGTGCGCGGCTGTACCGTCCTGCGCCCCGGCGAGGCCGATGCGGGCGTGGTGGCCCCGGTGCCGGGCAGCGTCCTGGGCGTGGCTGTCAGCGTCGACGGCAACCCCCTGGTCGGACTGCGCGATCCCTACCAGGCCGGCGTGCGCGCCGTGGTCGAGGCGGCGCGCAACGTGGCCTGCGTCGGCGGCCGGCCCGCCGCGGTCACCGACTGCCTCAACTTCGGCAATCCCGAGGTCCCCGAGGTCTTCCGCCAGTTCCGCGAGGCGGTGCGCGGCGTCGGGGACGCCTGCCGCGGCGTCACGCTGCACGCGCGCGGCGCCGAACCGCTGCCGGTGGTCTCGGGCAACGTGTCGCTCTACAACCAGAGCGCCGCGGGCCGCACCGTGGCCCCGTCGCCGATCATCGCCTGCGTGGGCAACGTGGCCGACGTGACGCTCTGCCGCAGCCAGCGGCTGAAGGCCGCCGGCGACCGGCTCTACCTCGTGGGCCTGCCCGACGACGCGTCCGGCGCGACGCTGGCCGCCGAGGCGGGTCTCGTCTTCGGCCGCGACGAGCTGGCGCCGACGGACCTCGCAGCCGCCCGGCGCGAGATCGCGGCGGTCTGCGACCTGGCCGAGGCCGGCCTGCTGCAGGCCGCGCACGACGTCAGCGACGGCGGCCTGGCCGTCTGCCTGGCCGAGATGGCGCTGGGACCGCGGGGCCGTGAACCGCTCGGCGCCGTCGTCGCGGTGCCGGCGGCCTGCCGCGGCCTGACCCTGCGCGAGTTCCTGTACGCGGAGCGCGGGGGCTTCGTGGTGGAGGTGCGCGAGCACGACGCGGCCCGGGCCGAGGCGCTGCTGGCCGGGGCGGGCGCGACCTGGGCCGCCCTGGGCGAGGTCGTCGACGCCGCCGCCATCTCGGTCCGCGACGCCGCCGGCCGCGAGGCCGTCGTCGTCGAGCTCGACGAGCTGGAGCTGAGCTGGCGCGAGGGCCTGACCCGCGTGCTGGCCGCGCGCGGCCTGCCCGATCCGGCCGACCGGGTCGAGCCGCCGGTGGTCGCCGAGGAAGCGGTCGCGCCGGTGGTCGTCGTCGCCGGTGCGCGGCCCCGCGTCGCGGTGCTGCAGCTGCCCGGCATGAACTGCGAGGACGAATCCGCGCGGGCCCTGACGGCCGCCGGGGCGCGGGCCGAGATCTTCCGCTGGACGCGCCCGGCCGCCGAGCTGGCGGATTTCGACGGCTACCTGGTCCCGGGCGGTTTCTCCTACCAGGACCGCGTGCGCGCGGGCGCGGTGGCGGCCAAGGACCCGCTGCTGGCGGCCCTGCTGGCGGCCGACGCCGCCGGCAAGCCGATCCTGGGCATCTGCAACGGCTGCCAGGTGCTGGTCGAGGCGGGGCTGGTGCCGGGCCTCGACCGCGGCCGGGTCGAGGTGGCCCTGGCGCCGAACCGCATCCCCGGGCGACGCGGCTATTTCTCCCGCTGGGTGGTGCTGGAGGCGATCGCCGGCAGCCGCTGCCGCTTCCTGGAGGGGCTGCCGCGCACCCTGCCGGTGCCGATCGCCCACGCGGAGGGACGCTTCACGCACGAGGATCCGGCGTTCTTCGCCCGCCTGCGGGACGAGGGCCTGCTGGCCTACCGCTATGCCGCGGCGTCGCCGGCGGGGGACGGACCGGGCAACCCCAACGGGTCGCTGCTGGCCACCGCCGCGATGACCAACCCTGCGGGCAACGTCCTGGCGATGATGCCGCACCCCGAACGGGCGGCCTGGCTGTTCCAGGTGCCCGAGGACCTGGACCATCCCTGGGGCCGGCGGCGGCGGGAACGGGTCGGGGACCGCGACGCCCAACTGGGGGCCGGCCCGGGTCTGGCGGTCTTGCGTCGATTGGTGGAACTCTGCTGATTCCAGAAGGTTGACGGGACCGGTCGCCGGAGACGGTCCTTGCCTTAGGAGAGGCGAAGGATGATCATTCAGCGTACCTTGATGACCTGTCACAAGGGCGTGGACCTGCACGCGGCCACGGCCGAGCGCGTCATGCGTCGTCGCCTGGTGGGAGGCGAGCACCTCGTGGGCCTGGCGCGGGCCGAGATCCACACCTTCTGGCAGACCGAGGGCGCGCCCGCGCCCGAATCGGTGGAGAGGTTGCTGACGGTGGGGCGGTTCTTCAACCCCAACAAGCACCACTTCGCCCATTTCGTGTTGCGCGGCGCCGGAGAGTCCTGGACGGCGATCCCCGCGCGCGGCGACCCCTTGCCCGAAGGCTGGCCAGGGGAGGTCGCGGCCACGGACCTGCCGTCCGGCGACGACGGGGTGCTCGACCGCCTGCTCGGCGGCGCGAGCCCGGCCGGCGCGAAGGCAGGCGGGGCAGCGGTGGTCGACGTCTGCGCCTTCCCGCTCGGGGAGACGTCGGCGGTGCTCTCCGGCGTGCTGTGGCGCCTGGCGCTGGCGCCGGGGACCGCGGAGCCGGCGGCCGTGGCCGGGCGTCTGGTCGAGGCGAGGAGCGCGCGGGAGGGCCTGCTGGTCAACCCGCACATGCAGGGCTGGCTGGCCTCGCCGGCGCGGTTGCGCCGCGCCTGAGCCCGAACCGGGACGGGAGACGACATGGGTGCGGAAGGGCGCCACTGGCGCGAGGAGTGCGGGGTCGTCGGCGTGGCCGGTTGCGCCGGCGCCGGCGAGCTGTCGGCGCTCGCGCTGCACGCCCTGCAGCACCGCGGCCAGGAGAGCGCCGGCGTCTCCACGTCGGACGGCCACACCGTGCGCACGCACCGCGCCATGGGCCTGGTCGCCGACGTCTTCACCGAAGCCGTCGTGAAGTCCCTCGACGGCACCTTCAGCATCGGGCACGTCCGCTATTCCACCACCGGGTCGTCGCAGCTGGAGAACGCGCAGCCGCTGCAGGTCACCTGCCACCGCGGCACGGTGGCCGTGGCCCACAACGGCAACCTGGTCAACGCCCACCTCCTGCGCCGCGAGATGGAGCGGGACGGGTCGATCTTCTCGACCACCAGCGACACCGAGGTCATCCTGCACCTGATCGCCCGCAGCCGCGCGGCGTCCTTCGAGGACGCGGTGGCCGAGGCGGTCGGCAAGGTCAAGGGCGCGTACTGCCTGCTGGTGCTCTGCCGCGACAAGCTGATCGCCGCGCGCGACCCGCGCGGGTTCCGGCCGCTCTGCCTGGGGCGGTACCGGGACAGCTACGTCATCGCCTCGGAGAGCTGCGCCTTCGACATCATCGGCGGCACCTACCTGCGGGACATCGAGCCCGGCGAGATGGTCGTCCTGGACGGGAACGGCCTGACGAGCCGGCGGCTGGCGCCGCGGGGCGAGATCACCCAGTGCGTCTTCGAACACATCTACTTCTCGCGTCCGGACAGCACGATCTTCGGCGTCAGCGTCGACGAGACCCGCCGCCGCTGCGGCGAGATCCTGGGGCAGGAGAGCCCCGCCGACGCCGATTTCGTCTGCGCCGTCCCGGACTCCAGCAACACGGCGGCCCTCGGCTATGCCCGGCGGACCGGCCTGCCGTACGAGCTGGCGCTCATCCGCAACCACTATGTCGGGCGCACCTTCATCTCGCCGGCCCAGAAGGTCCGGGACATGTCCGTGCGCATCAAGTTCAATCCCGTCCGCAGACTGATCGAGGGGAAACGCGTCGTCGTGATCGACGACAGCATCGTCCGCGGCACGACCATGCGGAAGCTCGTGAAGCTCATCCGCGCCGCGGGGGCGGCCGAGGTGCACCTGCGCATCGCCTCGCCGCCGGTGACGCATCCCTGTTACTACGGCATCGACACGCCCGTGCGCAAGGAGCTCATCGGGAGCAGCCACACGGTGGACGAGATCGCCACCTACCTGCGTGTCGATTCCCTGGCCTATCTCTCGCTCGAAGGCCTGCTGCGGGCCACCGGGAACCCGTCGGTGCACTGCGCCGCCTGCTTCACCGGGAACTACCCCGTGCCCTTCGAGAACGAGCTGAGCAAGGAGATCCTGGACCGCGGCGCCGTCACCCCGGAAGTGGGCACTCCGGGGGCGCGTTGACGCCCGGTCCCGATCGGAAACGAGGCTCCGTGTCCGGAAACGCCCAGGGCGGTCGCCACCGCCCGGACCCGGCGTACGACGATCCGCAGCGGCTGCGCGCCGCGTTGCGGCGGCGCGTGCTGCCCCTGGTCTCCCGCCCGGGGCGCTACCTGGGCGGGGAGCTGGGCGCGTCGCGCAAGGACTGGGACCCGACCCGCGCCAACTTCCTGCTCTCCTACCCCGACGCCTACGAGCTGGGCATCTCCAACAACGGCCTGCGCATCCTCTACGCCGCGGTCAACGCGCGCGAGGACGCCTACGCCGACCTCGCGTTCGCGCCCTGGCCCGACCTCGAGGCGCTGCTGCGGGAGGGGCGCCTGCCCCTGTTCGCGCTGGAGTCGGGTCGGCCGGCGCGCGCGTTCGACGTGATCGGCTTCTCGCTGGGCTACGAGCTGTGCCTGACCAACCTGCTGACGATGCTCGACCTGGCGGGCGTGCCGCTGCGCGCGGCCGACCGCGGCGACGGCGACCCGCTGGTGCTCGTCGGCGGGCACTGCGCCGCGAACCCGACGGTGCTGGGCCCCTTCGCCGACATCGTGTGCGTGGGCGACGGGGAGGAGGCGCTGCTGGAGATCGCGGACGCCGTCCGCGACGGCAAGCGGGCCGGCGAGGACCGCGCCGCGCTGCTGGCCCGGGTCCGCGCCGTCCCCGGCCTGTGGTGGCCGGGCAAGCCGGGCCGCACCGAGGCGCGCGTCGTGCGCGACCTGAACGCGTTCCCGCCGCCGGCCACCCTGGTGCCGGTGATCGAGGCGGTCCACGACCGCCTGTCGCTGGAGGTCATGCGGGGCTGCGTGCGGGGCTGCCGCTTCTGCCAGGCGGGGATGATCACCCGCCCGGTGCGCGAGCGCGACGTGGCCCAGGTCGTCGACTGCGCCGTCGCCGGCGCGCGCGACCTCGGCTGGGAAGAGGTGTCGCTGCTGTCGCTCTCGACCTGCGACTACACGGGCCTGGGCGCGGCGATGGCGGGCATCCTCGAGGGGATCGGCGACGCGCGCACGTCGCTGGAGCTGCCCAGCCTGCGCGTTGACGCCCTGGACGAGGGCCTCTACGGCCTGGTACAGCAGGAGCGGCCGTCGTCCTTCACCTTCGCGCCCGAGGCGGGCAGCCAGCGCCTGCGCGACGTGGTCAACAAGAACGTCACCGAGCAGGACGTCATGACCAGCGTGCGGCGCGCCTTCGCCGCCGGCGCCAAGAAGATCAAGCTCTACTTCATGACGGGCCTGCCCACCGAGACCGACGACGACCTGCTGGCCGCGGCGGACCTGGTGGAGAAGGTCGTGGCCGCGGCCCCGCGCGGCGGGGCGCAGGTCACCGCCTCGTTCTCGCCCTTCGCGCCGAAGGCGCACACCCCCTTCCAGTGGGCCGGGCAGGTGCCGCGGCGCGAGATGGGCCGGCGCAACGAGCTGCTGTCGAGCCGCCTGCGCGGCAGCCGCATCAAGCTCAGCCTGCGCGACCCCGACGTGTCCTGGCTGGAGGGCGTGCTCGGCCTCGGCGACGCCGCCGTGGCCGACGTCGTGGAGCGGGCCTGGCGCCTGGGCGCCCGCTTCGACGGCTGGGACGAGATGTTCCACGCCGGGCGGTGGGAGCAGGCCTTCGCCGAGGCGGGCGTCGATCCGGACGGCTACGTCGCGCCGCGGGACATGGACGCGCCCTTGCCCTGGGACGGCGTCTTCGCCCAGGTGGACCGCGATTTCCTGCGGCGCGAGTGGTTGTCGGCACAGGCCGGCGCCACGGTGCCGGACTGCCGTCTCGAAGGCGGCTGCGAGCGCTGCGAGGCCTGCGGCCCCGGCCTGGCCCACGTGTTCGCCGAGCTGCCCGACGGGTCGCGCGCGAAGCGGGGTCGGGTCGCGATCGCGGCCGCGCTGCCGATCGAGGCGATCGCGCCGCCGTCGGGCGCCGGGACGGAGGCGACCGCCGCCGTCGTCTCCCTGTTCGATCCCCGCAACGCCGATGCGGCGGACCCGCGCCGCGAGCGCCCGCAGTGGCGCAAGTGGCGCGAGCGGGCGAGCGAGAAGTGCTGGTTCCGGGCGAGCTACGCCAAGGACGGCGACGCCGTCTGGCTGGGCCACCTCGACTTCCAGCGCCTGATCCAGATGGCCCTGCGCCGCTCCGCCCTGCCGGTGGCGTACAGCCAGGGCTTCCACCCCCACCTGCTGATCAAGTTCGGCCCGCCCCTGCCGGTGGGCGTGGCCGGCGACGACGAGCTGCTGGACCTCGCCCTGCTGCACGACGTGCACGACTGGGTGCCGCGGCTGAACCGGCAGTTGCCCCCGACGATCCGCCTGCTGACGGCCGAGCCCATGGGGCCGGTCGTGCCGGAGTCGATCGAGCAGGGGGTCGACCGCAGCGACTACCGGGCCCTGTTGCCGCCGCCGGCGGACGGCGGGCCTTCCGTGGCGACCGTGCGCCGGCTGGCCGGGGAATTCCTGGCCGCGTCGGACCGCGTCGTCGTGCGCCAGCGCCCCAAGGGGGACGTGGCGGTGGACGTGCGCCCGCTGCTGTGCGAGGACCGGCTCGCGGTGGCGGAGACCCCCGGCCCCGACGGCGGGGTCGAGCTGACCTTTTCCCTGCAGCGCCTCCCGGCCCAGCCCGGGCTGCCTGCCCATGATTTCCTCGCGGCCCTCTGCGGCGACGCGCTCCCGGAACCCCGACACGCCGAGTTGCGGCGCACGGCCCTGCTGATGCGCCGGCCGGACGGGACCTGGGCTTCGCCGCTCGACGGGGTCCGCGAACACAACCAGCGGTTATGGCTGCAGCGTCATCTGACGGCCTGAACCGCCCACAGATTGGAACCATAGACATGCGCAAGGACATCATCATCAACGCGAATCCCCACGAGATCCGCATCGGCATCCGCGAGGACGGCGAGCTGGTCGAGCTGCTCATCGAGCGCGCCGACAGCAAGCGGATCGTGGGCAACCTCTACCGCGGCGTGGTCACCTCGGTGAAGCCGGGCCTGCAGGCGGCCTTCGTCGACATCGGGCTGGAGCGGGCGGGCTTCCTGCACGCCTCGGACCTGGTGCACGAGGACCCCGAGTCGGTCGAGGCGGTCGACGGGCCGCTGCCCGCCGGCGGCGGCCGCAGCGGGCGCAACGCCCAGGTCCCCGACATCGGCGACATGCTGAAGGTCGGCGACAAGATCCTGGTCCAGGTCACCAAGGAGCCCATCAGCAGCAAGGGGCCGCGCCTGACCGCCGACATCAGCCTGCCGGGCCGCTTCCTGGTCTACATGCCCAAGGGCCACCACGTGGGCGTCTCGCGCAAGATCGAGGACCGCCGCGAGCGCGTGCGCCTCAAGCGCATCCTGCAGGAGGCCCGCCCCGACGCCGGCGCCTTCATCGTGCGCACCGCGGCCGAGGAGGCCGAGGAGAAGGCCATCCGCGCCGACGTCAAGTACCTGTCGGACCTGTGGCTGACCATCGAGGCCGCCGACCGCGAGGTCCAGGCGCCCGCCCTGGTCCACGAGGACGTGGGCATGGTCGTGGGCCTGATCCGCGACATCTTCAAGGACGACGTCGACATGCTCGTCATCGACGACAAGGACGACTACAAGCGCCTCCAGAAGTACGTGCAGATCTTCGCGCCCGAGATCAAGGACCGCGTCCGGCTGCACCGCGATGCGTCGGCCGTCTTCGACCACTACGACATCGAGCAGGAGATCCGCAAGAGCACCGAGCCCAAGGTGTGGATGAAGAAGGGCGGCTACATCGTCATCGAGCAGACCGAGGCGCTGGTCTCGATCGACGTGAACACCGGCCGCTTCGTCGGCCGCCACAACCAGGAAGACACCATCGTCGAGACCAACCTGCTGGCCGCCCGCGAGGTGGCCCGCCAGCTGCGCCTGCGCGACATCGGCGGCATCATCGTGGTCGACTTCATCGACATGGAGTCCGAGGGGAACAAGAAGCGCGTGCTGAACGAGCTGCGCAACGCCCTGAAGAACGACCGCGCGCGCACCAAGGTCTTCCCGGTCAGCAACCTGGGCCTGGCCGAGATGAGCCGCCAGCGCGTCCGCCCCTCGCTGGTCTCGTTCCTCAGCGACGACTGCCCCTACTGCCACGGCGCGGGCAAGGTGCTCAGCCTCGAGACGCTGGCCAACCGCATCGAGCGCGAGGTGCACCGCGTCCACCACAAGACCGGCGAGAAGCAGCTGCAGATCGTGGCCAACCCCATGCTGGCCCTCTACCTGAGCACCGAGCGCGCCGAGCAGCTCGACGACCTCTGCCGCGAGCACGACATGGTCATCGACGTCACCGACGACCCCGGCCTGCACCGCGAGAACTACCAGGTGCTGTCCCTGAAGTCGGACCGCGACCTGATCCAGGAGGCCGAGAAGCGCTTCCTGCCGCGCGGGCGCGGCAACCGGGGCCACGC
>JADHED010001542.1_pt1 | contig 19048 bp, 14 predicted proteins | sample 8952041 | NCBI WGS metagenome assembly JADHED01 (sample SAMN16124423, study PRJNA663239) | bioreactor sludge metagenome | isolation source: sludge (control) | place: India:Bengaluru | collected 2018-09-08
GCGAAAGGGGGACTGGGAAGTCCCGTTTCGCATCCTGAGCACGGCGACACTCCGATGACTGGCCGTTGCTCAGCGAGATGAACCCGGCCAAAAAGCTCAAATGCGATGCCGTGGTCGCCAATCCGCCCTTCAGCTACCGCTGGGAGCCGACCGAGGCCCTGGGCGAGGACTTCCGCTTCAAGAACCACGGCCTCGCGCCCAAATCCGCCGCCGATTTCGCCTTCGTGCTGCATGGCTTCCACTACCTCAGCGACGAGGGCACGATGGCCATCATCCTGCCCCACGGCGTGCTCTTCCGGGGCGGGCGGAGGGCCGCATCCGCGCGAAGCTACTGCAAGACGGCCACATCGACACGGTCATCGGCTTGCCGCCCAATCTGTTCTTCTCCACTGGCATCCCGGTCTGCATCCTGGTGCTGAAGAAGTGCAAGAAGCCCGACGATGTGCTCTTCATCAACGCCAGCGAGCACTTCGAGAAGGGGAAGTGGCAAAACCACCTCTTGCCCGCGCACATCGACAAGATCATCGCCACCTACCAGTTCCGCACGGAGGAGGACCGCTACTGCCGGCGCGTCCCGCTGGCGGAGATCGCGCGAAATGACTACAACCTGAACATCTCCCGCTACGTCAGCACGTCCGAGCAGGAGGCGGATATCGACCTGGGCGCCGTCCAGGCGCGCCTGGTCCAGATCGAGGCGCGGATTGCCGAGGCGGCGGCGAAGCACAACGGGTATCTGCGGGAGCTGGGTTTGCCGCCGATATAACCGCGCGCGGCTTAGCTACGGCTACATGCCCCTCGTCCGCGCAGCCTAGACCCCCATCGGGTCCCTTCGCGCCTCCGGTCACCGCACGGTGTCGCTGCCGCGGGTGTACGATGTGCTGGCGCCGAAAGCCCTGGCGAGCCGGTAAGGGTCGGCGTTTACCCAATCTTTCCCCCTGAGTCACGCACCATGAGAATACCCATTACCCTCGGTCTTGGTCTCTGTGCCCTACTGAGCGCGGGCTCAAGCCAGACGGCCCCCCTGAACGTCGAGCCGGCGGCCCTGTCCGCCGCCCCCTGGTCCTGGCAGCAGACCCAGATGAACGATGGCGCGCTTTTTCGCCCGGCCAAGCCCGAGCAATATCAATTGCGTTTCCTTCCCGATGGCACCCTGGCCATTCAGGCGGACTGCAACCGCGCCCACGCTCAATACCGCCTGGAGGAGAGTCGCCTGCATCTCGAACTCGGGCCAACGACCCTGATGGCCTGTGGCGATGACTCACTGGGGGACCGCTTTCTGACCCAGTTGGGTGGTGCCAGCCTGGTCTTTGTTCAGGACGGGCAACTCTTCATCGACCTGAAGTTCGACAGCGGCACCATGAAATTCAGCCCCATCGAGGCGGGGCTGGGCCAGGCCCTGATCGGTAGTCGCTGGCGGGCGACTGGCTACAACAACGGCCGGGGCGCCCTGGTGAGTCTCGTCGAAGGGACGGAGATCAGCCTCCACTTTGGCGCCGAAGGCCAATTGGAAGGCTCCGCCGGCTGCAACCATTACAGTGCCCCCTTCGAGTTCCAGGGCGAGCGCGTCTCCATCGGACCCGCCAGGAGCACCCGCAAGTTCTGCGCGGAGCCGGATGGCCTGATGGCCCAGGAGGCGGCCTTTCTTGAGGCCCTGCCCAGGGCGGTCACTCTAGAGAGAAGCGGCGAGCGGCTGGAGATGCGCATGGCGGATGGGGCCATGGTCGCCACCTGGGCACGGGCGGAATGAGCGCTTATAACGCTTGACCGCCCTGCCGCGGATAGCCTCGCCGCAGAGCATGCCATGATGCGCCGTCGCCTTGTCGCCTTTTCCTGGCTTAGCGTGAAACACATCAGCAGAGCTTTTCATCTTCTGGAGTGTGGGGTGCCCCCTCATGATGGATACCGTGAAAGTCACCATGCCTGTCCGTCATTATCAGGGGTGTGGCGCGCCGCCTCATGAGCGTTAGCGTGAAACACTCCAGTGGAGACTTTCATCGTCTGGGGTGTGGCTGGCACCCCATGAAAGTTAGCGTCCACCGGGTTGCCGGCACCCTGATGCTGCTCCTCGCCCTCGCCCTCGACCTCGCCTGGGCTAGTGGCCCCCAGGCGTCGCAGTCCGCCCCGGGGACGGCTGGGGATGCCAACCTGCTCGGCGGCGCACCCCTGGAACGGGCCGAGGTGGCGGCCAGACTCGCCAAGATTGAGGCCGACCCCGCCCTGGCCGCCGCCGACCAGGAGCGCCTCGCGGACGCGTACCGGCAGATCCTGGCGCATCTGGACGCGCTGGCCGAGGCCAAGGCTACCTTGGGCAGTCTGGGTGAACTGCTGGCCGAAGCGCCGGTGCAGACGACCGCCATTCGCGAGCGCCTGGCGGCGGCAGTCACCCCTGCCGAGCCGGCGGTGAAACTGCCCGAAGGGGCCGATCTGGTCACGGTGCAAGGCCTGCTGGCCCAGGAACGGGCGGCGGTCGCCACGGCCCGGGAGCGGTTGCAGGTCCTGGAGCAGGGGTTGCGGGACGAGGCGGAGGCCCTGCCGCGCTGGAGACGCGAGCTGGCCAACCTCAACCAACGGGCCCTGGACCTGGACGACGAACTGGCCGGGCTGCGCTCGGCCAGGGGTGCTGGCCTGGAGACGCAGACGCGACGCTTGCTGTTGGAGAGCGAGCGGGAACGCCTGCGGGTCGAGGTCCAGGTGCTCGACCTGAAGCTGGCGGGCGCCGATGTCCGCCGGGCCCTGACCCAGGCGCAGCGGGACGAGGCCCAGGCCGTCCTGAATCGCACCCTGGCCCGCCAGGATTGGCTGCAGGTGGAGGAGGACCGGCTGCGCCGGGCCGAGGCCGCGCGGGTGGTGGCCGATCTGGAGGCCGCCAAGGAAGCGACCGCCGACGCCCATCCCCGGGTGCGGGTGCTGGCGCGGGCCAATACCGAATTGGCCGAGGCCATCCAGGCCCTCAGCCAGGAAACCGCCAAGGTCCAGGACACCAGCGCCCGGACCGCGGCCACCACCAGCCTCCTGGCGCAGGACTTCGCCCACGACCGGCAGCGCATCAGCGCGGCGGGGCTCAACCGCGCCTTGGGCCGGGTCCTGGTGGATCGGCGCGAGCGGCTGCCGGAGGAGGGGGATTTGCGCCGCCAGACAAACGCCAGGGTGGAGGCCGAGGCCGAGGCTACCCTGGTCCTCCTGGGCTGGCGTGAGGAGCTATTGGCGCAGGAGGTCAGCGCCGAGCAGCGCTTCGCCGCCGATCTGGCGGCCTTGCCCCCGCCGGAGGCCGCCGCGCTGCGGGTCCAGTTGGATGAACAGGCGGGCCGCCGGGAGGAATTGCTGGGACGGGCGATCGAGGCCGGGGAACGGCATCTGCGTGCCCTGGCGGAACTCGATCTAGCGGCCGAGGAGCTGGCCACACTCAGTCATGACTATCGGGTCTTTCTGGCCCAACACCTGCTGTGGATGCGCAGCCATGTGCCGGTCACCCAGCAAAGCTTCGCCGCGCTGCCGACGGTCGTCGGTGAGTTGCTCAGCCCCGCCAACTGGGTTCAGGTGGCGCAGACCCTGGGCACGGGGCTGGCCGGTGGCTGGGCGGGGTGGGTCGGCCTGGGTACGATCCTGCTCCTGCTGGCCCTCGACCGGGTACTGCGGCGGCGCTTGCGGGCCACCACCCCCACCCCAGCCTCGCCCCGTCCTGGCAGCCATCGCTTCGGCTATACGCTCTGGGCCATCGTCCTGACCCTGCTGCTCGCCATGCCGGCCCCCCTCTTTCTGGCCCTGCTGGGGCTGGTCCTGACCAGCCAGCCGGACACGGCGTCCTTTGCCCATGGGGTGGGGGAGGCGCTGCAGCGCCTCGCGCCGGGATTCTATTACCTGCTGGCGTTACGGATGATGTGCCTGTCAGGCGGGGTGATCGAACGCCACTTCCGCTGGCGCAATCACAATCGCCGGGCGCTGGCCCGTTATCTCAATATAGCCATCTGGACCTTGGTCCCCCTGGGGTTCATCACCCTGGTGGTGAACGCCCAGGGCGAGGTGGAGGCCGCGACCCTTGGGCGGCTCACCCTGACCGGTCTGACCCTGAGCTTCGCCCTGCTGGTGGCCAGCGCCTTGCATCCACGGCACGGCCTGGTGCGGGATGGCCTGGCGGCGGCCCCCGAGGGACTGGCCAGTCGGACGCGTCATCTCTGGTATCCGCTGGCCGTGGCCGTGTCGCTGGCCCTGGCCGTGCTGACCCTCGCCGGCTTCCAATACACGGCGGGCACCCTGTTCTATCGCTGGCTCGGTCAGTTTTGTCTGCTGCTCGGGCTGGTGCTGGTCCAGCAGTTGATCATGCGTTGGCTGCTGCTGACCCGCCAGCAACTGGCCCTGCGTCAGGCCCGGGGGCCCAGGTCCAGGCCGCGGGGGCAAGGGTCAGCCGGCCCACCGGGAGAGGGTGGCGACAGCCCAGACCCAGCGGTGGCCGAGGACAAGGACGACGAGGCCCTGGACCTGGCGGCACTGGACGGTCAGACCCGCCAACTGGTCAACGCCCTGCTCACCGTCGCCGGCGCCGTCGGCTTTTGGGTGTTATGGTCCGACGTGCTGCCGGCGTTGAACCGGCTGGAGCACTTCACCTTGTGGCACTCCAGCTCCACGGTGGACGGGGTGGTGACCGCCCTGCCGGTCACCCTGGCGGATCTGGCCGTCCTGGTGGTGATTATCGTCGTGGCCGTGATCTCGGTCCGCCATCTGCCGGGCTTGCTGGAAATCCTGCTGTTCCAGCAAACCCGGATCAGCGCCGGTGGGCGTTATACCCTCATCGCACTGACCGGGTACGGCATCACCGCGGTGGCGGTGGTCTTGGTGGCCGGACGGCTGGGACTCACCTGGCAGCAGGTGCAATGGCTGGTGGCGGCGCTCGGCGTGGGTATCGGTTTTGGTCTGCGAGAGATCGTGGCCAACTTCATCAGCGGCCTGATCCTCCTCTTTGAGCGGCCCGTGCGGGTGGGGGACACCGTGACCATCGGCCAGCAGACCGGCGTGGTCTCCCGCATCGAGATCCGGGCCACCACCATCCGCACCTGGGATCAGCGCGAACTGCTGGTGCCGAACAATCAGTTGATCACCGGCGAGGTGATCAACTGGACCCTCTCCGATCAGATCAACCGGGGCGAGATCCTAATCAGCATCGAATTCGGCAGCGATACCGAGACGGCCCTGCGCATTCTCCACGAGGTGGTGGCCGCGGACCCGCGGGTGATGACCGACCCGGCGCCGGTGATCACGGTACAGGAGTTCGGCGAGCGCGGCATGGGCCTGATGCTGTGGTTTTTCCTGCCGACCCTCGTCAACCGGCTGCAGATCCGCGGGGAGCTGATGAGTGCCATCGACGCCCGGCTGCGGGCCGCGGGTATCGCGATCGGTCTACCGCAACGCGAGATCCGGGTGCGGAACGAGGGGGGCGAGCACCTTGCACAGGTCGCTTAGACTGACCACCGGCAGGGCAGCCCCCTGGCGCGCCCTTTTCGTTCTGTTCCGGGCCATCCTCGGCGATTTCACCCGCGGGGGCCTCAGTCTGCGGACCATGAGCCTGGCCTACACCACCCTGCTGTCCGTGGTGCCCTTCCTGGCCGTGACCTTCTCGGTGCTCAAGGGCTTTGGCGCGCACAACAGCATCGTACCCTGGCTGATCGAGGTCTTGGTGCCTCTCGGTGAGCCGGGCGAGGTCATCGGCGCCCAGCTCATCCGCTTCGTGGAAAACACCCAGGTCGCCATGCTGGGGACCTTCGGCATGCTGCTGCTGATCTACACCTCCTTCACCCTGTTGCGGCAGACCGAGGACGGTCTCGACGCCATCTGGCGGGTGGAACGGTCACGCTCCCTGGCGGCGCGCTTTCGCAACTACCTGGCTGGCCTGGTATTGGTCCCCTTGCTGCTGCTGCTGGCCTCGGGCGTGGCTGGCTGGGTGCTGACCCTGAAGCCGGAGGGGATCCAGGTCAGCCCGGTGCTCGCCACCTTGCTGGCCCTCAGCGACTGGGTGCCCTCCTTTATGCTCCTGATCGCCGGCTTCACCTTCCTCTACTGGGCCTTGCCCAACAGTCGGGTGCGGTTCCGCCATGCCCTGCTGGGCGGGGTGATCGCCGCCAGTCTCTGGCGGGTGATGGGATGGGGGTTCACGACCTTCATGGCTGGCTCGACCCATCTGACCGCCATCTATTCCGGGTTCGCCATTCCCATGCTGTTCCTGGCCTGGGTCCACTTCGCCTGGCTGATTGTCCTGGCCGGCGCCAGCCTGACCTACCATCTGCAGAATCCGGACACGTTGGACGCGCGAAGGCAAGCGCGCGTATCGGGCTACGGTCGTCAGGCTCACCTGCTGCTGGCGGTGGCCAGCGCCATCGCCCGGCGCCATCATGAGGCTGAGCCCCCCTGGGATGGCGTGAGTCTGGCCCGGGCCCTGGATCAGCCGGCCAGCGTCGTTCAGGCTGCCCTGGACCAGCTCGTGGCGGGGGGCTTCCTCTATCCCCTGGGGGAGGCGCCCCGCCGATACCTGCCCGCGCGCGCCGCGGAGATCATTCCCGTGCGGGCCCTGCTGGAGCTGGTCTGGGACGATGTGGAGGAGGGTCAGGACGCCCTCCCGGCGGAGGACCCCATCGGGGCCCTGATGCGACGGCTCCAGGCCGCCCAGTCTCAGGCCCTCGCGGGGGTGAGTCTCAAAGACCTGATGGCGGGGGAGGGGCGGCCTTAGCGGTTAGTCGTCGCGTTGCGTCGCGGGTAGGGATGAGTCCCCGCCGAAAAGCTCATCCCGGGCGTGCATCAGCGAAACTCGATAAATGATTTATCATTTATATCAGAATCTTATCAGCAGGAGCGTTCACTGACATACCCGGTCTCCGACTTTTCGGAGAGGAATTGGGGATGAGGGGGCAAGGGCCGGGTCCCAGGCCCCCCGGCCACAAAGACGACTTCAGAACAGGCGGTTGAGCCCGTTGAGGGCCGCCACCCGGTAGGCCTCCGCCATGGTGGGGTAATTGAAGGTGGTGTTGACGAAATAACGCAGGTTGTTGCCCTCGCCCGGCTGGGACATGATGGCCTGGCCGATGTGGACGATCTCGGAGGCCTGCTCGCCAAAGCAGTGGATGCCGAGGATGGCCAGGGTCTCCCGGTGGAAGAGGATCTTGAGCATGCCGACGGTATGGCCGGTGATCTGCGCCCGGGCCAGGGTGCGGAAATTGGCGTGGGCGACCTCGTAGGGGACCTGGGCGGCGGTCAGTTCCCGTTCCGTCCGCCCCACCGAGCTGATCTCCGGCACCGTGTAGATGCCGGTGGGGACCTCCTGGATGAGGGACCAGTCGCACTCCCCGTCGGCGATGTGGCCGCCGACGAAGCGGCCCTGATCGTAGCCGGCGCTGGCCAGGGCCGGCGGGCCCGCCACGTCGCCGGCGGCGTAGATGTGGGGCAGGGCGGTCTGGTAGCTGCCGTTGACGTCGAGCTGGCCGCGGCGGTTGGGGGTCAGGCCCAGGGTTTCCAGACCCAGGTCGGCGGTATTGCCGGTGCGGCCATTGGCCCACAGCAAGAGGTCGGTCTTGAATTTCTTGCCGGACTGGCAGCTTAGAATCACCCCGTCATCGCCGGGCTCGACGGTGGCATAGGTCTCGTTGTGGCGGATGACCACGCCTTGCTGATTCAGGTGATAGCTCAGGGCGTCGGTGATCTCGTCATCCAGATAGGACAGCAACCGGTCGCGGCTGTCGACCAGGTTCACCTTGACGTCGAGATTGGTGAAGATGGAGGCGTACTCGCAGCCGATGACGCCGGCGCCATAGATGGTGATGGAGCGGGGGGTATGGCCCAGGCGCAGGACCGAGTCGCTGTCGAGCACGCGCGGGTGGGTGAAATCCACGTCGGGCGGATGGTAGGGGCGGGAACCGGTGGCGATGACGAAGTGCTCGGCGGCAAAGACCTGCGCCACCCCGTCCGCGCGGGGGACCTGGAGGTGGTGCTCGTCGAGGAAGCGGGCATGACCGAAGATGACCTCGACCCGGTTGCGCTGGTAGTAGCGGTAGCGGGTGCGCACCTGGGCGTCGATGATGGCGTCCGCCGCCTTGAGCAGGTCGGGAAATTCGATCTCCACCTGATCCCGGGTATGATGAAAGAGGGGGTGGCGCCGGTAGTCCGCCAGCATCTGGATGGAGTGCCGCAGGGCCTTGCTGGGGATGGTCCCCCAGTGGGTGCAGCCCCCGCCGACCTGATCGTGGGCCTCGATCACCGCCACTTTCTGGCCCGCCTTGCACAGCTTCATCGCGGCCCCTTCCCCCGCCGGGCCCGTGCCGATGACGATGGTGTCGAAGGTTCTTGGCTTCATTCGTTACACTCTCCCCAATAGACTAAAGAATACCCGGCGCCACCTTGCGCCCCGCTCCGGGCTTGATGGTCGCGATATAAACTCCGCGCGGCTCCATTCCCGGTTTTGCGGCCCCGCACTTTTGGGACGGAAAACCGGACGCGCTATGTATAGCACCTTTTCGTCCTCGTCGATCCAGCCAGCGCCCCACTAGGAGGTCCCATGTCCCGCGTCACCGTCGTCGGTTCCGGCTTCGCCGCCCTGACCGCCGTCCGCGCCCTTGCCAAGGCCGGCGATGTCCAGATCACCCTGGTCAGTCCCCGGGCGGAATTCCAGTATCTGCCCGGGATCATCTGGATTCCCTCGGGTCTGCGCCGGCCGGAGGACCTGCGCCTGCCCCTCGCCGCCTTTTTCCGCCGACTGGGGGTCCAGCACCTGGCCGCCGCGGCCACGGGCCTGAGCGCCGATGGCCGGGTCCTGGAGACCAGTGCCGGCCCGGTGGAGAACGATGGCCTCATCATTGCTTCGGGGGGCCGCTTCCTCAAGAAACTACCCGGCATCGAGCATGCCATCACCCCCTGTGAAGGCATCGCCGCCGCGGAACTGATCCGCGATCGCCTCCGCGCGCTGCCGGGCGGGACCATCGCCCTGGGGTTTGCCGGCAATCCCCAGGAACCCCAGGCCATGCGCGGCGGGCCCATGTTCGAGTTCCTGTTCGGCATCGACCGCCAGTTGCGCAAGGAAGGCCGCCGGGACCGCTTCAAGCTGATCTTCTTCAGCCCCGCGGACAAGCCCGGCAACCGGCTGGGGCCCAAGGCGGTCGCGGGTCTGATGGCGGAGATGCGCAAGCGGGATATCGCGACCCATCTTGGCCATAAACTCAAGGGATTCAGCGCGACCGGGGTCAGCACCGAGGGGGGCGACTTTCCCGCCGATCTCATCCTCTTCATGCCTGGCATGACCGGTGATGCCTGGTTTGACCAGACCCGCCTGCCCCGCTCACCGGGCGGGCTCATCCAGGCCGATGCCCAGTGTCGGGTCGGCGGGCTGGAACGGGTCTACGTCGCCGGGGACTCCGGCAGCTATCCGGGTCCGGACTGGATGCCCAAGCAGGCTCACATGGCCGATGTTCAGGCCCGGACGGCCGTCAAGAATCTGCTGGCGGAATTGAACGGTCAGCCTCCTCGGGAGACCTTTAAGGTCGAGTTGATCTGCATCGTCGATGCCAATGATCGGGGGATGCTGGTGGCCCGGACGGAGCGGCACAACCTGCTCTTACCCTCCAGCCCCGTGTTTCACTGGCTCAAGCGCGCCTTCGAGTGGTGGTACCTGCGGCCCTATCGGTGACCCGGCCCTGGCCTATTACTTCCGGCGGGGATGGCCGGGGCGCGGGGCGCGACCTGTCCTGAAACAGGACCTGACCAATGAAAAAGCCGCCAGGGGGGCTGGCGGCTTCAGGTCAGGTCCAGACGCGGATCGCTGATGGCGGCGTTGTTATTCCCGGGGCACCCGGTATCGGTATCCGACCCGGGAAAATCGCGCAGGGCCGGGCGCTGGGGATGATTGAGGGGGCAGGCTGGCGTCGGGACCTGGTACCGTGGGAGCTGGCGGATGGTCAGCCTCAATAACGACGAGCGCCACCGCCGCCGCCGCTGCGCGGGGGACGGTCAGCCCGGGGCTTGGCCTGGTTGACGCGCATGTTGCGTCCCTTGAGGGGGGTCTCGTTGAGGGCCTTGATGGCCGCGTCCGCTTCCGCGTTATTGGGCATCTCCACGAAGCCAAAGCCCTTGGATTGTCCGGAGAACTTGTCGGTAATCAGACTGACGCTGGAGATCTCGCCGAAAGCGCCAAAGGCATTGCGCAATTCATCCTCGGTCACACCGTATGAAAGGTTGCCCACGTAAATATTCATGTTTCTTCTATCTCGATGGATCGTGTGTATTGGTCAAGGGAAAACGGTCGAATAATCAATACACAACTTAATCGACGGCGGCTCGGCCCCGAGGCCGGGCAGGGGAGAGGGGGACGGGAAGCAGGTTAATCACGCCGCGAGACATGAACGGCCGCCATGCCGACAGGAGGGCTCACCCCGACCGCGCGCGGGGGTGGAAGGGCGGTCAGGGTTGGCAGTGTGATCCATCCGCGGACGGCCGGGAGGCGGGATGTCAGAACCTGTGAACAAGGAAAGTCTGCCGGAGGAGAGGGAGCACAGACCGCAAGGGCGAAAATGGGCATGAAGTTTACCCCGGCGGGAAGTTTTGTAAAGCAAAACTTCGGGGTTCCTTGGGGGCTGAGTCGCTCCTGGTCGATGCCGGGAGAGCGGCGGCAATCCGTTGCCCATGAATTTATCTATTATGGTATACATTAGCTGAATCGACTCGCGACCTGGTGCCCTTCTCACCGGAAGGGCTTGCTATTGGCGTGGACCGGGTGGCGGGTCGGTGAGGGAGCAAGCGTCCGTCAGAGGCGCGCGCCTGGCTAGGCATAAGCTGAGGAGTTTCACCACCATGAGTGCCTTGATCGAGCAGTTCCGCGCCTCGAGCGCCCTCTATGGAGGCAACGCGGCCTTCATCGAGGATCTTTATGAACGCTATCTCGTCGATCCCGAGAGCGTCGAGCTGACCTGGCGTCAGCGTTTCGATCTCATGCGCGGGGCGGCGGCCAACGACATCCCCCACGGCCCGGTCCAGGAGAATTTCCGCCGCCTGGCCCGGGAGAGCCATCTCCGCCCCCTGGTCCGGCGCTCCGAGCACCTGGAGCCGGCGGCGGCGGAGAAGCAGGCCGCGGTCCTGCGGTTGATCAATGCCTACCGCTATCGCGGTCATCAGGCCGCCGATATCGATCCCATCCATCTACGCGATCGGCCACCGGTGCCAGACCTGGACCCGGCCTTTTACCAGTTGACCGAGACCGATCTGGAGCAGACCTTCCATACCGGGTCCCTCTATGCCCCCGACCGCATGCGGCTCCGTGACATCGTGGCCCTGCTGAAGGAGATCTATTGCGGTGCCATCGGTTCCGAATACATGCACATCACCAGCGTTGAGCAGAAGCGCTGGATCCAGAAGCGCCTGGAGGGTTATCGCGCCAAGCCGGAACTGGAGGCCGCGGATCGCCGCTGGCTGCTGACCCTGCTCACCGCCGCGGAGGGGATGGAGCGCTATCTCCACGCCCGCTACGTCGGCCAGAAGCGCTTCTCCCTGGAGGGCGGCGAGGCCCTGATCCCCCTGGTGGACGAACTGGCCCAGCGTGCCGGGCGCAAGGGCATCAAGGAGATCGTCATCGGCATGGCCCACCGCGGCCGCCTCAATGTCCTGATCAACATCCTCGGCAAGCCCCCCACCACCCTCTTCGACGAGTTCGAGGGGCGGGTACCGGAGGCCGGCCTCAAGGCCGGCGACGTGAAGTACCACATGGGCTTCTCCTCGGACATCCAGACCCCCGGCGGCAACCTCCACGTGGTGCTGGGCTTCAATCCCTCCCATCTGGAGATCGTGAACCCGGTGATCGAGGGCTCGGTGCGCGCCCGTCAGCGCCGGCGCCGCGACCACACCGGCGATCAGGTGCTGCCCTTCCTCATTCATGGCGACGCCGCCTTCGGTGGTCAGGGCGTGGTCCCGGAGACCCTGCAGCTCTCCCAGACCCGCAGCTATGGCACCGGCGGCACCTTCCATGTCGTCATCAACAACCAGATCGGCTTCACCACCAGCCATCCCCTGGACCTGCGCTCCACGCCCTATTGCACGGACGTGGCCAAGATGGTCGAGGCCCCGGTCTTCCATGTGAACGGCGACGATCCCGAGGCGGTGATCTTCGTCACCCGCATGGCCCTGGACTTCCGCAACCAGTTCCACAAGGATGTCGTCATCGACCTCATCTGCTACCGCCGCCTGGGGCACAACGAGGCCGACGAGCCCGCCGTGACCCAGCCGATGATGTATCGGAAGATCCGCGCCCATCCCACCTCCCGCGAGGTCTACGCCGAGCGGTTGATCGCCCAGGGTATCGTCACCAGGGAAGAGGCCGATGGCATGGTGGAGAAGTACCGCGCCGCCATCGAACAGGGGGTGGCCATCGCCCGCCCCGTCGTGCGCGGCCTGGAAAACCCCTATCGCGCCTCCTGGCGCGCCTATGCCGGCAAGGACTGGGATCAGGACGTCGCCACGGGCATCCCCCGGGAGCAAATCCAGGACCTGGCCAAACGCCTGCTGGTGGTTCCGGAGGGTTTCGAGCTCCACCCCCGGGTGAGCAAGATCTGGAACGAGCGGCGCAAGATGGCCAAGGGCGATCTGCTCGCCGACTGGGGTTTCTGTGAAAATCTCGCCTATGCCAGCCTGCTGGACGCCGGCTATGGCGTGCGCCTCTCGGGCCAGGACTGTGGCCGGGGCACCTTCTTCCATCGCCACGCCAAGATCCACGACCAGGCCTCGGGTGAGAGCTACACCCCCCTGCAGCACCTGAGCGAACACCAGGCGCCCTTTATCGCCATCGACTCGGTCCTGTCCGAGGAGGCGGTCCTGGCCTACGAGTATGGCTACGCCAGCACCGAGCCCAACGAGCTGACCCTGTGGGAGGCCCAGTTCGGTGACTTCGCCAACGGCGCCCAGGTGGTCATCGACCAGTTCATCACCTCCGCCGGCACCAAGTGGAACCTGGAGTGTGGCCTGGTGATGCTGTTGCCCCATGGCCTGGAGGGGCAGGGTTCCGAGCACTCCTCCGCCCGGCTGGAGCGTTATCTGCAACTCTGCGCCGAGGACAATGTCCAGGTGTGCGTCCCCAGCACCCCGGCCCAGATGTTCCATCTGCTGCGACGCCAGATGCTGCGCAACTACCGGCGACCCCTGATCGTCATGACGCCCAAGAGCCTGCTGCGCCATCGGCTGGCGACCTCCAGCCTGGACGAGTTGGAGAGCGGGCGCTTCCAGCCGGTGATCGGCGAGACCGACAACCTGGACCCCCAGGCGATCAAGCGGGTCATCCTGTGCAGTGGCAAGGTCTATTTCGACCTGCTGGAGGCCCGCCGCGGCCGTGGGCTGACGGATGTCGCCATCCTGCGCATCGAGCAACTCTATCCCTGGCCCAAGGCCCACTTCGAGGCCGCCCTGGCCCCCTACACCGCCGCCACCGAGATCATCTGGTGTCAGGATGAGCACAAGAACCAGGGCGCCTGGGACCAGATCAAGCACCGTTTCCACCGCCTCCTGGCGGATAACCGGCGGGTTGGCTACGTGGGTCGCGCCCCCTCCGCGGCCCCGGCCTGTGGCCACCGCCATGTCCACGTCGAGCAACAGGAGCGCCTCATCGATGAGGCCCTCTCTGGCCAGATCAACGAAAAACAGAATCCCAGGATCCCGCTATGACCACCACCACCGAAGTCCTCGTTCCCGCCCTCCCGGAGTCCGTCGCCGATGCCACCGTGCTGACCTGGCACAAGAAGCCGGGCGATCCGGTCAAGAAAGATGAGAACCTGGTCGATCTGGAGACGGACAAGGTCGTCCTGGAGGTGCCGGCACCCGCCGATGGCCAGTTGATCGAGGTCCTGGTCGGGGAAGGGGCGACGGTCACCGCCGCCACCGTCCTCGCCCGGATCGGCGCCGCCGGCGCCGCGCCCGCCGCTCCGCCTTCGGCCCCGGCCACGGGAGGCCCCGCCTCCCCGCCCAGCCCCAACCAGCCCACCCCGGCCGGTGAGGCCGTGCTGGCCCCGGCGGCCCGGCGCCTGGTGAAGGAACTGGACCTCAATCCCGCCGAGATCGCCGGCAGTGGCAAGGGCGGGCGCATCCACAAGGCCGACGTGGTCGCCCACCTGGATCAGCGCGAGGCCAGCGCCCCCGTCGTCGACGCCGAGTCCGCCGCCCGGTCCCTGGCCACCCAGGCCCCGGCCCTGGGAGGGGAGGCCGGCCGTCCCGAGCAGCGCGTGGCGATGACCCGGCTGCGCGCCCGGGTCGCCGAGCGTCTGGTGCAGGCCCAGCAGACCGCCGCCATCCTCACCACCTTCAACGAGGTGGACATGCAGCCGATCATGGACCTGCGCAACAAGTACAAGGAATCCTTCGAGAAGGTCCACACCGTGCGCATGGGCTTCATGTCCTTCTTCGTCAAGGCAGCGGTGGAGGCCCTGCGTCGCTTCCCAATCATGAACGCCTCGGTGGATGGCAGCGACATCATCTACCACGGCTACTACGACATCGGCATTGCCGTCAGCAGCCCCCGGGGCCTGGTGGTGCCCATCCTGCGCAACTGCGACCGGCTCAGCATGGCCGATATCGAGCAGGGTATCGCCGAGTTTGGCCGCAAGGCCAAGGAGGGCTCACTGAGCTTCGAGGATCTCACCGGCGGCACCTTCTCCATCACCAACGGTGGCGTCTTCGGCTCCCTGTTGTCGACGCCCATCCTCAATCCACCCCAGAGCGCCATCCTCGGCATGCACAAGATCCAGGAGCGGCCCATGGTGGTGAAGGGTCAGATCGTCGCCCGGCCCATGATGTATCTGGCCCTGTCCTACGACCATCGCATCATCGACGGGCGGGACGCCGTGCAGTTCCTGGTCACCATCAAGGATATGGTGGAAGACCCGTCACGGCTTCTCCTTGGCGTCTGAGTCTCAGCCCCCCTTGCGCACCGAGTCTATGCCCTTGTGGGGGATGAAGAGCCCGCAGCCCAGGGTCCGGTGAGGACCCAGGCCCTGGCGCTGGAGGCGAAGGGATTCCTCCGGCGCCAGGTCGGCGAGCAGCAGGCTGCGGCTTTCCAGGCCGCCCGCCGGGGTGGCCAGGGTCAGGGACTTGCCGCACAGGGCCTTGCGCAGCCGGATATCCAGGCCGGCCAGCTCGCTGGCGACCCGGGCGAGAAAGTCCCCCTCGCCCTCGCCGGGAAGGCAGACCAGGTAGCGGGCGAGGAGGGTGGTCTCCTTGCTCAGGGGCCGAGGTTTGGCCTCGCCCAGGGTGAGCGGGCAGCCCGCCAGGTCCAGGGTGGCGCCACGCAGGGCAGCGACCAGTGCTTCCAGCCGCTCACTGGGCACCCGCAGGGCCAGCTTGGTGCGGCGCGAGAGCATGAGGTGGCTGTGGGTGCCATGGGCGGGCCGCTCCCAGCCGTTCTGGGAGCCGGCGACATGGATGCTGTGGATGCCCAGCCGCGGCTCGTCTGCGAACCAGGGCAGGCGTCCGGCGATGGCTTGCATCAGGACGTAGGCGTGATCCACCGGCAGACGCTTACCCTCCAGGCTGAAGAGCACGTCGACGACGTCGGTTGGGATCTCGACCAGTTGCTCGGCGGGGTCCTCCTGCCAGAAGAGGTTGGGGGTGGCGAGGTTCATGGTGACGCGGCCCTCAGTTGACGGGCAGGCGGGCGCGCAGGGCCTCGCGGTCGAACCACCAGTCGTCCTGGACCAGGACGTCGACCACGTTGCGCAGCCGCACCAGGAATTTGTCCGGCTCCTTGAGCTCCAGCTTCTCCATCCAGTAGTCGAAGGCCTCCTGACTGTCCACCCGACCATGGCGCCGGGCCACCTGGCCAAGGATCTGACTGGCGAAGAACATCAGGTTGTCGCGCTGGGCGCCCTGGGCCCGCAGGTCGGCGATGAACAGGGCGGTGGTGGCAGCGACGGCGGCCCCGTCGGCGTCGTCCGGTGTCTCGTCGACGATGTGGGTGAGGAGCTCGACGGACAGGTCGGGATCGATGGGGTAGGTGACCGCCAGCCAGATACCCTGGCCCAGGGCGGCGAGGGATTGGGGCTGATCGGCCTGGAACAGGACGTCGCAGGCGTCGGCGGCGGATTCGAAGTCCTCGTGGGCGATAAAGACGTCCAGCACCTCCCGGGCCAGGGGCCAGGCCTCGGCGCCCCGCTCCAGACCCACCAGGGCGCGGGCCATCTGCAGCCGGACGTCGGCGACCTCGGTGGGGCTGGCGGGGTGGCGCAGCAGGTCCGTCAGCCGCTCCCGCAGGGCATCGAGGTGGGCCTCGATGGCCGCCTCCTCGGCGGCCCGGTTGAGGACGGAGTCGGCGGCCGTGTCCGTCAGGCGCTGGTGATCGAGATTGAATGACATTAGATCCATGGGCATGGTCCGGGGGTACCTGTCAGGCTAGCGGATGCGGCCGCTGAAGACGGCCTCGAGGCGATCCTCCCAGTTCTCCGGCGTGTCCGGATAGGGGGGTTTGAGGTCGATGCGGAAGAAGCGCTCGCCACCGCGGGCGATGTCCTGAATGATCGGGGTGAGTTCCTCGAAGGACTCGATCTCCTTATGCGCTACCAGAATATCGCTAAGTTTCAACATGGCTTCGACTTACCGCGGGGATGAGGTGAATTGGTGGCAATATGCCGCCAGCGGCGATGAATGCAACCGCGGCCGGCGGCGGGGTGAGGCGGGTAGCGGATGAGCGGGCCTCCAGGGGAACCAGGATCAGTCGGGGGCCTCGTAAAGCTGAGGTTTATAAGTATTAGTTTATATTAGAGAGCGTTGACTGAGCTGGGCTGTTGACGTAACATCTTTGAATAATTCATTTTCCTCGGGGCTGAGATCAGGCGGTGTCAGGGTGGGGCGGCGGTCCGGGCCAGGTTTGGAGCCGGTAAGAGGGGCCTTATCCCAAAGTGGATAGGCGATCTCTACCCCATCTCCCCGTCGGTGGAATAGCCCAATTCAGAGGTCAGCGTTATAGTGAGCAGCGATCATCCTTGTCCCGCGCGGACAAGGATCAGGAGCGAATCAGGCGCGGTTCCGGCGTCGCCAGCGACAAAATTGAGGGGGTCCCGCGGATCTTTCAAGACGCGGGGTCCTGGACCAGGGCTACCACAGCTTTCCGCTTAAAGAAAGACAGGAGAGACAGCGCAATGGCTATCGACAAGCACCAAACTCCGATGCTCGACCAGCTGGAGACCGGCCCCTGGCCGAGCTTCATTTCCGGCATCAAGCGACTCCGCGACGAGCATCCGGAAGAGCGCATCAACGCCGTCACCAACGACCTGCTCGGTCAGCTCGAGCACTCCTACGAAACCCGCAAGGGTTACTGGAAGGGCGGCACCGTCTCCGTCTACGGCTATGGTGGTGGCATCATCCCCCGCTTTTCCGAGGTCGGTAAGGCCTTCCCCAAGTCCAAGGAATTCCACACCCTGCGCGTTCAGCCCCCGGCGGGCAACCATTACAGCACCGCCATGCTGCGCCAGCTCGCCGACAGTTGGGAGAAGTACGGTTCCGGTCTGGTGACCTTCCACGGCCAGACCGGCAACATCATGTTTATCGGTACGGACACCCAGAATACCCAGCACTTCTTCGACGAGATCAACGAGTACGGCTGGGACCTGGGCGGCGCCGGCCCCTGTGTGCGCACCGCCATGTCCTGCGTCGGCGCGGCCCGTTGCGAGATGTCCTGCGTCAATGAGCTCAAGGCCCACCGCCTGCTGGTCAACAACTTCGTCGACGACGTCCATCGCCCGGCCCTGCCCTACAAGTTCAAGTTCAAGGTCTCCGGCTGCGGCAATGACTGCCAGAATGCCATCGAGCGCGCCGATTTCGCCGTCATCGGTACCTGGCGCGACGACATGAAGGTCGACCAGGCCGAGGTCAAGGCTTACATCGCCGAGAAGGGCCGGCAGTACTACATCGACAACGTCATCACCCGGTGCCCGACCCAGGCCCTGGCCCTGAACGACGACGACACCCTGGCGGTGAACAACCGCGACTGTGTGCGCTGCATGCACTGCCTGAACGTCATGCCCAAGGCCCTGCACCCCGGTGACGACAAGGGCGTCACCATCCTGATCGGCGGCAAGCGCACCCTCAAGATCGGCGACCTGATGGGCACCGTCCTGGTCCCCTTCAAGAAGCTGGAGACCGAGGAGGACTGGGAGTCCATGGTCGAACTGGCCGGGACCATCATTGATTTCTGGGCTGAGAATGGCCTGGAGCACGAGCGTTGCGGCGAGATGATCGAGCGCATTGGTCTGGCCAACTTCCTCGAGGGCATCGGCGTCGAGCCCGATCCCAACATGCTCAGCCACCCGCGCCAAAGCTCCTACATCCGCATGGATGGCTGGGACGAGGCCGCCGAGGCCTGGTTCGAGCGCCGCGCCGAGGCCGGCTAACCTACCCCTCGCGTGGCGACGGCCCCACAAGCCGAGCCGTCGCCACGTCCCGGACAGCATTAAAGACCTACTAGCATTCTTGGAGGAAAGGCGATGGCAGACATGCGCGAGCCGATCGAAACCGGGTGTCCCGATCCCTGGCAATACATGCATCCCGTGATGCGCAAGAACTTCGGCATGTGGAAATACCACGAGCATCCACGCCCCGGCGTCCTGCGTCACGTCGCCTATAGTGGCGACGAGATCTGGACCGTCAAGGTCGGTACCCAGCGTATCCTCGACGTCTTCACCCTGCGCAAGCTGTGCGAGATCGGCGAGCAGTTCGGGGATGGCTTCGTCCACTTCACCCTACGCTCCAACCTGGAGTACATGGTCGCCGACGCCGCCAAGGTCGAGCCCCTGATCAAGGCCGTCGAGGACGCCGGCTTCATCGTCGGTGGCACCCAGAACTCGGTGACCATGATCTCCCACACCCAGGGCTGGCTGCATTGCGACATCCCCGGCACCGATGCCTCCGGCGTGGTCAAGTCGATGATGGACGAGCTCATCGACGAGTTCAGAAACACCAACATGCCCAACCGGGTGCACATCACCACCTCCTGCTGCCAGATCAACTGCGGCGGCCAGGGGGACATCGCCATCAACGTCCAGCACACCAAGCCGCC
>JADHED010001543.1_pt1 | contig 19030 bp, 12 predicted proteins | sample 8952041 | NCBI WGS metagenome assembly JADHED01 (sample SAMN16124423, study PRJNA663239) | bioreactor sludge metagenome | isolation source: sludge (control) | place: India:Bengaluru | collected 2018-09-08
AATATACTCAATTATCACCTTCTTAATTTTCAACTGAATTTAGGACACCATCATTGGATATGGCTGCCAGAAATGTATTGCATCCGCGCGAAAACCTAGTATTATAAAAGATACAATTAAAATATATTTTTTCATGGTAGGTTGAATTACTTTTCCTGAACTTAGGGAAATTATTAATGATCAAATGTTAAAAGATTTTAATCAGAATTTTTTCAATTCAACTGAACTATTTTGAACACCCGTTTTGCAACCCCACATTTCGCTTCTACAAAATAGAGACCTTGTGGTAATTTTTGAATTTGAAACTCGGAATAACTATTTTGAATAATAACTGAAGAAACTTCTCTTCCAAAATGATCATAAACTTTAAGACCCAACATTTGGTCACTATCACATATAAATTTTACCTTGAAATCGTTGTCTGAAGGATTAGGCCAAATATTGCAATCAAAAACAGTGTTCTCAGATTCAATAATTTGTTTTTCGTGATTTGGACCCACCGAAATACAAACCACCCTTACTCGAATAATATTTGAGATTCCGGAACAACCGTTTGTATCAACAATTTCACATCTATAATTTCCTGAGGTATACGCAATACATTGGTTTGTATTTAACCCGGTAAGTAAATAATTATTCTTATACCATTTATAATCACTTAAACCAGGAGAGGCGATTAAAACAACACTGTCTCCCATGCAAATATCCGCTGCGGAAGCAGCATTTAATATTACCGGAAAAGGGAAATGTTCTTCCACCTCAACAGTTGCATTTGCAGTGCATCCGTTCGTATGTGTTACAGAAACTGAATAGTTCCCTATAGGACCCGTTTGAATGATTTGCGTTGTATCGCCTGTAGACCAAAGGTAATTGGAATACCCGATTCCGGCATCAAGTAATGTTGAGAATGGAGGACATCCTATAGTATCGCCTAAAATTTCAGGTGGTGGCGCTGGCAATAAACTTACCGATATTGTATCTTTTGAATAACAACCGGCAATATCAGAAACTGTAACAATAAAGTTTCCCGGATAAGTAATGTTGGCGATTTGGGTAGTAGCACCATTGCTCCAGAAATAAGTATTAAATCCGGGACCGGCATCAGCTATTACTGAATCACCGGGACAAAATATCGTATCAGAAACATTAGCATTAACAACTGGAACTGGTAGTACATAAATTGTTTTGGAAACACATGAAGTAAATCCACATGAATCATACGCAATTGCATAATAAGTTGTAGTCACCTGGGGACTCACAAAAACATTGTTTGCTGTATCAAAAGGGGTACTGAAACAAGAATCTGAATACCAAAGAATGTTTGTTGTTCCTACTAACACAGAAGGGTATATTCCCTCGGCTTTTAATACTTTTGTAGATCCTATACACAATGAATCACCACCGGAATAAATCCAACCCGGACCAACTGTGTTACAACCTGAACCTTTCGTATTAAATGTCATAATGCGATTTTCGCTGAACCCTTGTTCTGAACTACACTTTTGTCTAACATAAACATCGTATGTAGTTGCTGGACTTAAATTCCATAATGTATCTGTTAAATTAACATTTGCAATAACATTGCTTGAAACTGATCCGGGAAGTGAATCGGTGCCTGGTGTAAATCCTGTTGGACCATACTCGGCATATATTACACCAACACTATCTATAAATGAAGCATTCATTACAGCAGATGTATCAGTGATATTTGATGCAAACAATCCGGTTGGAGCCAGACATGGTTTAGCACAATATAAAAAAATTGTTTTTAATGTGCCTGATGCGGTAGAATATGGACCATCAAATAATAAGTAGTAAGTTTTGCCTGCAGACAATGGTCCAAATTTGAAATATCCGGGAGCGCAATAATTATTTCCTATACAATTCCAACCAACTTCATCACAAGCAGTTCCTTCTTCACGATAGTAAATGTATGTACCTCCACAATTAAAGCCACCTGACAACAAGAGTAAATGATACATTCCGGTATCAGGAGCAACGAATTGCACAATTTTATCCCAACTGGCATTATTGTTTTGCGGTGTACAATCGTAAGTACTCCAGCCATTTTGAGCCTGCAGCCAATAATTGCCAATATTTCCATTGCAATTAACAACAACCGATTGCAGACAAGGTGTATTCAGATTAATTCTTTCTCTAATACTATTGGGGCTACAAGTTCCTCCACAAACCGATCTTAAATAGATATCATAATGACCATTTGCTGGAAGTCCGGTAATATTTAGGTTACTAATTCCTACAGTAAGAATAGTGTCTCCACCTGCGCCTGGAGCGAAACCTGTTCCAGGTACAAAACCAGCAGGTCCATATTCAATGATTACAGAATCGCAGTATGAAAACCACTTTAATTCAATCTCTGTATTGATGAAAGTTCTGGCTTGCACACTATCAGGAATTGGGCATTGTATAACCAGGGTGGCCCCCTGGTAAGGAGTGTTTGCGTCTACAAAAAAATCATATACAGAATCTACTTCCAGATATTGAATATACTTTGCATTATAATTTGTATTAATATTTGTATAATAGGGTGTCATACAGGAATATGTTGACGGTAGGCAATTACCATCATGAATTTTATATCCAAGTCCGTTAGTAGTAGAAGTTCCATAGTTTAACAACTGGAGATCATAGTAGCCTGTGACAGGAGGAGAAAATTTGATAATTGTTTCCATACCTCCACCCAAAGGAGTAAAGCATCCACCCCAACCATAATAGGTCCAGTTAAACCCAGGTCCGGAACTGAAAGCAGGATGAGTTTGGCCTAAACCTACATAGTCTTCGAATGGACAAGCAGGAATATGAATAGTATTTCCAACTTTATTTAATGAATGAGGATAATTGCAAACAGGCCGAACATATGCATCCATAAAGGAATCCTCAGTTAACCCGGTAAATACGGTTGGCGATGAAATATTTCCAGGTTTTACTTGCCCCCCTGTTCCTGGAGTTTGTCCTGAGCCTGGTAGAAAATATTGCGGCCCCATTTCTACATATGCATCACTATATCCTGTCCACTCAACCAATGCAGAGTATGGGGATAATGCTGTTGCCGTAACAGTAGTTGCATAATCTGGACAACCAGGGCATTCTATCTTGAAGTCAACATCAGGTGTTGCTGCTCCTCCATAAGGCGCAGCTAAGATTATATAAGTCACACCTGCAGTAAGTGGGCCAAATAAGTAAGAAGATGTATATAAAGATGACCCTGCACCTATACACGTCCAGCCTTGGTTATTACAGCCGGCAGACAGGGGCTTAAAAGCAAAGGCCATGGAATTTCCCGTATAGGTAAACTTCTTAATTATCAATAAATGATTGCCACTGTAGGTTGCGGTAAATTTAAATAACCTTTCTGGCCCATACAATGTACCATTACAGTTAACTCTTAAGGCTCCAATACCGGATCCTGCTGGAACGGTATTCACACCATCACATATAATCTGTGGAGCTAAATTGCAGTCGGGCGGACAATAAAAAGTTTGCATTGTTGTGTTTGCACTCCACCCAGAGGCACACGACTTTCTAGCATAAATATTGTAGTATGTTGAAGGAGAGAGGCCTAAAATGGTATCCTTATAAACGCCTGGTGGAATTAAAACAATAGTGCCCAAAGGCCCTGCACTGGAATCGGTTCCGGGAGTAAATCCAACAGGGCCATATTCTACAATTCGATAGGTTTGGCAAGGTGCATTACAATAAACGCCAACAATTTGCCCGGTTGGATATGTTTGGATACTCAATTGGGGAACCGTGCAAGTTTGGCCTGAGGAGATATGCGTTAATCCAACAAAAGCAAACACGAAAACTAAAAACCATTTAAAAATCTGAGTCATTTCTATGTATTTCAAGTAAAGTTATACAAGTTTCCGTAAAAATAAAATTTAAGAGAATTTAGCAACCAGAACTTGCGATATCTTTAGATATTGAACTTCCTTTAATTTTCGATAACCGCTATTCTAAATTTAAACTCAGTTTGCTTTTCATTCAGGAACTCCGCCCATATTTGAAGCCAAAAAGTTAATTTATTTAATTGATATTCAACTAATTAATAAATTTGCGAACTTGTTTTGAATATTTATTTTAATATATTATCTTTGCCGTCCCTTAAGAATAATTCCCTTTTAAAGGATTTCTTAAGGTTGTTCCTCAAAATTAGGCCTCACACGTGCTTTAGTCTTGTCATTTTTGACGAGATGGTTCGAGCAGGAAAGATGATCTTCTCGTTGTTCAAAACAAAGAGAAGGTTATTCCTCCTTAGCTCAGCTGGTTAGAGCACATGACTGTTAATCATGGGGTCCCTGGTTCGAGCCCAGGAGGGGGAGCATAATAATCAAGCACTTACGGATTTATTCTGTAGGTGCTTTTTTTATTTGCACACATTTTGCACACAGAATTTTCTGGTAAAATTTGTAATCCTTGCGATATTTCAAAACAAGTATTCAAACTCCTTGTGATCTTGGATGATAATCTCGGTTCGACCCAGACTATAGTTCAATATAAACGACGCTTTCAGTCGTGTTTTAATCTCAACTTATTTTGTTCAATTAAATACCACCGATCATCTTTTCTCTATTACAGAAAAGCTGTCCTTTTTCATACGAGTTTGCTTTGCGTACTTAGAAAAATGTTCTCATTCCTCTGCTCCAAACAGGGGTTTCGACTATTTAGGTAAAGACATTTACAAAACGGGGATACTACCAGAACAAGTAATAATCAAAGCCCATGAAAACAATAATAATCCTATTGCTAATTACTCCAACTTTAGTTGCAATCAATCGAATCTTTGATATAATTACATATTTAATAATACTATGTTTGTCAGATCAACAGGTAGATAAAATCATCCGATTCCGGAAATTAGAAAATCCTAATTCTACTGAAAAGCCATTGAAGGAATTAAACGAACTACTAAAAAATGAAAAAGAGGGGGCGGACTTATAACAATTTGAATCCCTTGCGACTAAGAATACCTGAATCGAAGAGAACGCTGGAAAACATATGGAACGCCAAGAAACATAAAAAATCAGGGTGTGGATGCGAATAAAGTGCTTCATTGACAATAAATATGGCATTAATGGAAGAAATTTTTTATTTACTATTTGGAAAATCCGAAATTAATTGTATCTTTGATATGTATTTGCAGATATATTGGAGCTCCGTTGGAGGGGCAAATAAGTGTTACTAACCAAAATTGAGCCTATGTCAAAACAAAAAGATGATATCGTGACCTCTGCCGTTGAAGGTGGAGCCGATGCAATTAAAGCTGTCGCAGACACAATTCTCGATATTTTTTCGTCAACTTCTTCTAAAAATCCAGAGGATAAGTTAAGAGAAATCATCAGAGAAGAAATTGAAAATGAAAAGAAATAATAGTACGCGAGCAAGTGTTGTACTCAATGAATGAATGAGTAACACTTTCAATTTATCTGAGTAAATCTTCAGGTAAAAATTTAATTCAAGAGTGTGTGGTTAATTAAGTTTAATAGTTCCTTTGCCACCGGCACACATAGGTCGATAATCTAATGTGACTTGATTTTGGATATCCATAGGAGGAAACTCCTTTCGAAAAACCCCTCCAGTTTTTACTGGGGGGTTTTATATTTTTATACCACCTTCACGGATCTTGGAGTTTTTATTTCTAATTCGTATTGCCTTTAGTCCCTAATAATTTTTTTTTTAATTTTTTGGAAGTCACAAAAAAATATTCTACTTTCATGGTTCGATTACGACATTGTAATTTTCTGCCTAACAATCCATAATCACTTATTATACTCTGCCCAGGAGTAATTTGCTAAGTGAACAGCATGCAAGTTTGCAATGCTGAATGTGAATATATGTCGAACAATAAATCCTTTAAAAAATGAAAACTACAAAGAAAAAATTATTTTTGTTTGCAACCACTGTCTTGTTGACAACAACTCAATTAGCTGTAGGACAAACAACAAACAACATTTTACTCTGGGACGGTGCAGCTCCTGATGACGCGAATATGATTCAAAATGCTGGAAATATCATGGTAAATAATGCCTTTGGTGTGGCTGCACCAACCAGTGCTTTTGAAATAAATGGTGATTTAAATTTAACTGTTCCCGGAGGGTCAACCTTAAATAGACATTACAGAATGTTTGGTGTTCCTATACTTTCAACAATTGGATCAAGTAATCTTGTTATTGGCAGAACCGATGCGTACACTGCCATTGTAAGTAACTCAGGGACAAATGACGCCATTGATAATGTATTTATAGGTGAAAATGCTGGAAATTTGAACACTACTGGTGATGCTAATGTTAGTATTGGTTCTGGAAGCGGAGAATATAATATCACAACAAGTCGTAATACTTATATAGGATATAACTCCGGAAGATTTGCTACTGGCGACAATAATACGCGGATTGGCCATGTAGCAGGTCAAGGAACTTTTTCAGGCGCTCCATTAAACGAAAGTATTCAAAATACAACTGTAGGTTCTTATGCCGAATACTTAAATAGATCCGGGAATCAAAACGTTTCTATAGGGATGTATTCAAACTACGAAATGGATGAAGGAGATGAAAATACTGCTGTAGGCCATTCTTCACTAAAAGGCAACAAAGATGGAAATTATAATGTTGCAGTTGGTCGGAAGGCTGGTGAAAACATGATAGATAATAGTGGCAATATATTCATTGGCTATCTTGCGGATGTGAGCAACAATACAATAAACACTGATAATAGTACTGCAATTGGCAGCAACTCAAAAATTAGTCTTGATAATTCATCAAATGCGACGGCAATAGGATTCAATAGCATTGCAAATTGCAGTAGTTGTATGGTACTTGGAAATGGCTCAGCAAGCTCTGCCTATAAAGTCGGAATAGGTACCACTAATCCAACTGGTAACTTTCATATTGCTGACATGGCTTCAGGAACAGCAGGATCAAGTGATGTAAGGTTTGAAGATTTGCCAGCATCAATTGGGGCAAACAATAAGGTGCTTGTAGCAACTAGTAGTACAGGTCAAGTTTATTGGAAAAATCTCTCAGATTTCAGTTCTAACTCATGTGCCACGAATTACTCCGTTCCTTACTATTCAACAACCTCCAGTTCTTTAGTTTGTGGAACCATTCAAGATAATGGAAGTAGTATAGGAGTAGGAACTAGTGCTGGGGGTACATGGACCTATTCCGGAGGTGAAGCCTTGATTTCTGGAGGTCCTTCTTCCCCATCTCCAGTTATGTTAGATGTAAACGGATTAACTCGAACAACTTACTTGGTTGTAATGTCTGACCGAGAAGCTAAAAGAGAAATTAAAGCTATAGAAACACCTCTGCAAAAAATTCTAAAATTAAATGGTGTTAGCTATAAAATGAAGTCTAATCCTACTAGTAAATCCATAAATACATTCAATGACAAATTAGATTTTGGATTCATCGCCCAAGATGTAGAAAAAGTGATTGCTGAAGTTGTAGGTAAAGATGCAAATAATATCTATGGCATTAATTATCTAATGATCATCCCTATATTAACTGAATCCATCAAAGAATTAAACGATCAAAAGTCAGAACTTCAGAAAAGAGTTGATGCTTTGGAAAGTAAGGTTGATGAGCTTAATTCAAAGGTCCAGCAATGCTGTGATCAAAAAGAAGGATTTCCTACTATTAATCAGCCTAGGAAAAATATCTTATTCCAGAATGTCCCAAATCCATTCAAAGAAAACACAACCTTTTCTTACGAACTGCAAAATAAATCTAATTTCGTATATCTGAAGATATTCTCATTAAATGGGGATTTATTGCAAACCCTATCTCAAAGTAGTTCAGATCAAGGGGAGTTTGAATTCTCTGCCGGCAACTTAAAGTCTGGCACCTATCTATGTGTGTTAATGGCTGATGGTCAAACAGTTGACACAAAATATTTTTCTTTATTAAAAGATTAAGTATTTTTGAGCGTGCTGGATGATATTGAATTCATTCAGCACGCTGTTTTCAATCAGACATTTCATGAAAAAACTCCTCAAAACACTCTACGAACTAATTCCATTTAAAAAAGGACTGTTTAGCTTACTAAAAGTAGTTTGGACGCCTCCGGAAACCATCTATAAACACTTGCATTTTAAAGGTGTTATCAGCTTTAAAATTGACCAAACAAAGTTTTCAATGATGCATCATGGTTTTCAGTTGGAAAATGATTTATTTTGGACTGGACTATTAGGTGCATGGGAAAAGGAGTCGCTTGCTCTGTGGATTAAGTTGAGCAAGCATTCAAACGTTATTTTTGATATTGGTGCTAATACAGGGGTTTATTCCTTAATAAGCAAATGTGTCAATCCTGATGCCAATTTGTATGCATTTGAACCAGTAAAAAGGGTATTTGAAAAATTAATTTTAAATACTCAAATAAATAACTATGATATTAATTGCTTAGAGATTGCTGCTTCAAATTATAGCGGCGATGCCGTTATTTATGATTCAAATACACCACATACATATTCCGTTGCAGTTAACAAAAAACTTGATAGCACTGAACAAAATGCAATTGAAACGAAAATTAAAACAATTACTTTGGATTCCTTTTGTGCGTCGAATGCAATAAAAAATGTTGACTTGGTAAAAATCGATGTTGAAACGCATGAAGCAGAAGTAATTGAAGGATTTATTAAAGTAATAAGAGATTGCAGGCCCACGATACTTATTGAAATTCTTGAATCAGAAATAGGTAAGAATGTAGAATCAATGATTTCAGATCTAGGTTATTTATATTTTAATATTAATGAAAAAGATGGTATCAAACTGGTTGATCATATTGAGAAAAGTGACGTTCATAATTATCTACTTTGTCAACCAGATGTTGCTTCAAAATTAGGTTTGTTACATCTATTAAAAAGGAACCAAATTCAGTGAAGCCTTAAGTGAGCTGCATCGATGGCCACCCACCCAAATTGAAGTCCAAGAGCAGGATAAGTCTTTTTTGAGTTATAGGGAGTTAAGGCACTAAATAAGAACAGGGCAATAATAAAGTAACCTCAATCAAGACTAGTAGAATACTTGATGTTTATTCCAGAGTTGACCCCTCTACCGGGATATACAACTTGATTTATATTAAAATATTATGGACGAATATTTGACGAGTCAATTTTCACTCAACTGAGTTTTAAAGACAAACCAACTGGTAAAATGTTTAAATCTACTACGAGGCATTCTCGGATAAATATCATTTAAAAAGGAGTCATTTCACAAGATTGGTGATATCACAGATCAAGAAAGAAATTAATATAAAATAATCAATATCTCAGTTAATGTGTTGAATACAACAAACCTGGATGATCGGAGTTATCAATCGATCCAACTGGATATGCTGACGAGCAAGAAATAGAACCTAAGCCATTCAATTTTGCTGTAATATTCGAGGTGGAGTGGGTATGGAAAGATTAATCCTTGTTGAGTATTTTCTTGGTTTGTCGAACGAGATTAACGAATAATTCTTCTCGTTCATTTTCGTCCATTTTAGAAACTGGATGGTTGGGGTTATTCATCGCTTGATATTGGCTAAGTTTGGGGAACTCTTCAAAAAGACAAGGTTTTACTATCATTGTCAAAATTGTTGCACCATCATTTTCCGCTGCGTACAATAATGGTGGTAGCTCATCTGATGAAATAAATTCTGAACCCAAATAGTCAGTACTAACTAGTAATATCGCAATCTTCGTGTTATTTATTGCATTTCGTATTTCCTCTTTCCACTTCTTTCCAGGATCAATCCTAGAATCATCCCAGAAGTCAATATCAGAAAGAAATGGTTTGAAATGGCGTTTTATATCATGAAGAAATGCCTTATCTGCATGAGCATAGCTTAGAAATACTTTGTTTCGCTGTTGGGTATTGGATTGAACTGTTGTTGCGTGAATTATTTTTGGGAAAGAATTTATCTCTTGATTGATGTAAAAAATTAATTTCTCAGCGAAAATTTCTTGAACACAGGTTGGCATTGCATTTCCTCCATGGCTTTTGGAACGATGCTTTTGTAAGTTAGATACAATTTGCTTTTGTATTTGATCTAGAAAAATTGCTTTGTTGTCATTAGAATAAAAGTTGGATAACCTTTCTTTTATTCGCATAATAATATCAATGGGGCTATCAAGTTGTTCACTTCCAGCCACTTCTGTTTGATAGCATTCATATGCTTCTAACCTAACTACCTCTTCGTCAGTCATTCCAGTTTAAATTATTATTTGTTATAAATAATACCTGGCAAATATAACAACATTTCAATTTTTAAATCACAATGCTTTTCACTTGCGAACCACACGCTTTCTTTTGTTTGAAGCTGCTTGCAAATATACTGGGTAACTGTTTCCGGCGCCTACTCCTTTGTTGATCATCCTATGCTCATAAGTTCGATTTTTTTTTTGCAAGAGTAAGGTATATCCTTACAAATGAAACTTAAAGCAGGGGATTATTTTTAGGGTGTAATTGGAACTGGTTTTTGAATTTGGAACTTTCTAATTATATTTGCTTTAAAATTTGTAACAATGAATAACAAACAGTTCTATATTGTGCTCATACTACTGATCATATTGATAGCCTTGACGGTTTCATTACACCATCAACCAGAAAATTCTGAACTAAATGAGGCGCGAAGTAAAGTTGTTCTTCAAAACTTTACTACGAATATTTATATTGAAAAAGTAGAAGGAAATGGGAATTCTTTCGGCGACAATAACAAGATTAAAAATTGTGAATCCTAATGTCACATATTAAAATTGGTAATATTTCAGGAGATAATCATACTTGGGGCGATCACAATATTATAATAAATAGTTGCAATGCAGATCTTTCGATTGATAAGGTGTTAACCAGAGACGAGTACTTCAAAATTATACTGGAAATTAGAGACCTTGAGCGAATAAGCCTTAGCAACTATCTTCAGGATAAGTATGAAAAGCTTTATTCTAAGAACCCCCATTTTGTTAAAATACTTTATAAGGACATTTACAAAATTCTTGATAAAGTTGATAATGAGTGTGACAAAGATATAATTATTGAATCAGGAGATTTCTTGGTTGAGTATAGCGATATAAAATTAACAGGCTATCCAACCAATTTGCATTTCGCTTTGGTTTGGTTATACTCCATGCTTGTAGAGAGTTTAAATATGGCGAGTACAAAAGAAATTTATGCAGAACTTGATCGTTTTGAAAATGATTTTTTGAAAATCAATTATGATACCCCTGCTTATACTAAAAAACTTGCAGAATTACGATTGCAGTTGCGGAAAGAGTGCAACGAAAAAAACAAAACAGGGTTGATCTGGAAAGATTTAAATGACTTTATTGAATTAAAGCCAAATATTGGAGGAATAGGAATAAATTTCAATGCCATTTTTGGACGATTGTTCAATCGTTATCATGAGCGATAGATTTTGGTAGGAAAGTTTAGAAAGCACAGTTCTTGGTTCCGGCAAGGGTGTTCAAAATATAGAAGGACGTTTATAAAAATGTGGGAAAGAGGGTTCTTAGCCTTTAAGATTACCTGACCAAATAAGCCAAATTGTTACCCGCATAGAATTCTCAGTTTAAAAACAACTTCGAAACCACTGAGGTAATTTTAAGCAAATCCTAATTGTTAGGCTCTAAGATTAATTACAACCCCTGGTTTCAAAATTGATTCAATTATCCTTGAATCTATACTTATTATCCTTTAGGTGGAAATGGATCAGAACCATATGTACGCTCTTCTTGAATGACCCCATTTTTCTTGTGGATAATTACTGATGAGTCGCCATTCCTTTTTGCAATTTGAATAGTCCTTCGAACTACTTCATCTTTTGTACTGCCAGTGGTAGACGCCCTATCCGAACCAACCTTTGTTCCTTTCCACTCCCCATTTTTATGGGTTACGTGATACTTTGCTTTTGACATTATTTTCTTTTTGAATCTTATTATTAAATTAATTAAACTCTAATTGGTATATCAATAACAGGTTGAATGGCTTCAAGTTGCGTTGCATATCTTCGAACTACTTGATTGTACAAATCAGCTACCTTTGTTGCTTTAACTGTCACAATAAAAGCATATTGTATTTCTTTTGTAGTGTTATCGTTATGGCCTTCAAGACGTGCGTTATAATGGATATCAAATGCAGGATTATCTAGCGAAGATGCTAAAAAGCTATTTGAGGCGTGATGACAATTCTCCCATTTAAAAGCATCCCTTCGTAACTCTTCTTCGCTTAGACCTTTTTCAGATTTCCCAAAGAAGTTTTTAGAATTTGGATGCAATTGTTCAGGCTTAGTTCGTTTTTGCATGTTTGGTCTGAATATTGGTTCTAATCCACAACGAGTATAATTACTTGGATGATGAGGATCAACTTCGGTAGCATAACACAGTGTTGCTTTTATTACTACTTTACCTGTTAATGGAAGAGCTGGAACCGGGACCGGAATCCTTACGTATTTCGAAGCGCTGATGCTTCCTTGAAATACAACTCGTACTTCATTATCTCCACAAACAACCATATCATCCAGCTCACGAGCAACTCGGCCCCATCCAACTTCTGACTTGGGCAATTCACATGATTCAGCACAATGAACTAGAAGTGTGTGAATTGCAAGTGAGCTTAAAGAACTACCGAAATGAGCTCTGACACCAACACCCATACGCATTGTTGATGGAGCTGCAAAACTAGTTCCACCAGTAGCAGCTAATTTATTTCCAGTTTCGTCTACAACTAAAAAGGGACGACCTATTGATCCTCCAAAATTGACTAGATTAGGTTTTACTATCCCAGGACTCCTTCCTGGGCCAATTGAACTATATGGAGCACGCTGCCAATCATTATCTGGTACATCGCATGAACCAATTCCTAATGCATTAACACAGTCAGCAGGCACTTGTATTCTATTTCCACCAATACCAGGATAACCATCACCATCGTTTCCGACTGCAACTGTTGCTAAAGTCTGACCTGAAGCAAGATATTCATCAAGTACAGCAGTCCACGCATGAACCTCATCATCAGTGATAGGAAGGTTAGGTCCTAAACTCAAGTTTATAAAATCATATTTTTTAGTTTTTAAAATATTTTCAATTCGTTCTAAAACTTCATATAGTTCGTAATTATTTTGTCCAGGAATATTGTCTAATACTCTGTAATGATCAAGATTGGAATATGGGTTTTCAATTTTAATTTTGGGATCAATAGGTCCAAACAAAAAAGCTGAGGTAACACCAATTCCATGATTCAGCAATTCATTTTCAGAAGGGCCGACTCCAGGAGCATCAATTGGATTTGCCCACTTTGTTAGGGGATGGTTTTTTGGGAGGCCTCCATCAAAAATTGCTACCTTAATTGAAGGATCAATCGCATTTCCTGTTGGCAATTTAATTTTTTCAGAAACCTTGGAAGTTCTTATAGCGGGTTTTAGAAGCCGAAGTGAAGGCATAATTCTTATAGCACGAACTAAACTGAATTTTGCAACTTCCTGAATATCGGTATTCGAAGCTTCCAATTCAATAAAGCAGAGCCCCCCCGCATAAAATCTGCGCTCAAGTTTAGAAGTTACTTTAAGCTGGTTTAAGTAAGATCTAAATTTGCCCAAGTATAGTTGCTCTGCACTTTCCTCATTCAGATGCAATACTATTTCGTACACAGTTGTATTTTTAACATTTTTGCCACTAAAGATTTTTTCAGATGATTTAGGGGCTGAAATAGACTCAATTGCAATTAGAGATTGCGAACCAGATTGCATCTCATTCATAGAAGAAATACCAGCTGCCCACTTACGGAAGCTTTCACGCGAACCTTTAACAAATAATTCGGTTGTAATGCTTTCAACAGGTTCTCTCTCTTTACTCCTTTTTTCGGGGGTAATTTTTTTAGCTCGACTTCCTACTGTTTCTAGACCAATTGCTCGCAATAAGTCTCCGGGATAATAACTCTTTGCAATGTATTCTGGATTCAATGTAAGTGTGGCGACAACTTGATCATTAGGGCAAGCATTTGCAGGTAGCTTGTCTAGCTCATTTGCTACTTTTTGAATCATAGGGGTTAATCTTTGCTTTGCTTGATCAAAAGTATATGGATGAATTTTTGGACTACCACCAGTAGTACCTTTTATTTGTTCTGCTAATCGCTCACCTTTGCCAAGTAAAAAATTTCTTTTTTTCATTTGCTTGCCTTTTTATTTTTATTAAGACCTTTTCTAATAGTTTCTCTCGCAACTCCCGTAAGTTCATGAACTTTGCGTTGTGAAAACATTTTAGCATCAGTTAGTGTTTGAGCTAGTTCGATCCTCTCATGATGAGTAAGGATACTATTGGAGGTTAAAAGTTTATGTAAGGAAACTGACAGTGGTTCACTCATTACGATTGATGATCGTCTTGCAACATTTAATTCACGCTCAATTTCGCTATAGGATTTTTCCTTGAAAAGAAATGACAGTATTTTACTCCAAACCTTAAAGTCTTCTAGATAAGGACTCAAAAGTTTTTCTATCAAAACTTCACTTTCTTCAACATTTGGTTTGTTAAAGCGCAGAATCATTTCAAAACGCCGCCACACTGCGGGATCAAGCAAATCTGGATGATTTGTTGCAGCAAGCAAGAGTCCGGTTGCAGGCCAATCATCGATCTCTTGTAATAAAACTGTAACTAATCGTTTCAACTCTCCAATTTCAGCATTATCATCTCTTCTTTTGGCAATAGAATCCAACTCATCAAGAAGTAATACACAATCAATACTTTTCGCGTAATCAAGAACATGCCTTACATTATTTCCAGTTCGTCCTAAAAAGCTACTCATAACTGCGGCTAAATCAAGAATAACCAAAGGTCGATTTAGTTTAATTGCCAACCATTTAGCGGCTAACGTTTTGCCGACTCCTGGTGGACCAGTAAACAATACGGATTTAGTTGGATTAAGGCCAGAATCAAAAAGTGATTTAATGTTTCTTCTTTCGCTTATTATTTGATCAAGTAATTTCTGATTTTCTTCTGATAATATTGGATCATGATCAAGGTGAGCATTATCGACCCGGAGGAGTTGCAAACGCGAATCCAAATCAACTGGAAGAGGTGTTTCTGACAATTTTCTCAAAGGTGTAGACCTTGTAGGCGCTTCATGCAAAAGCTTAATGAAATCTTGCGATGCTTTTGGTAAGTCATTCTTGTATTTTTTTGAAAGCTTATGAATTAAAAACTGCACATCCTGAGACCGCCCAGCTAACGCTATTCGGGCAAGTTGAACAAGGTCATCAATTAAAATATCTTGATTTATCATATGTCTTTCCAGTGTTGCTGTTTTAGTTTATTGTATTGTGGAAGAGTTGTCAACTGCAAATATAAATTTCTTCCATTAAATATACAAGTAGTTGATAACAAATATTATAATATTATTTTAAATGGCAGACAGTCAATAGTTTAGTTGCAAACAATCTTCCAGGCTTTATATAATATCTGAAATTTCACTTTGATTCGAAACGTATAAATTCAAGATTTTGGCCTTCCGAATCACCTAATTGTGATTTCACAAAAGGGCACAACACTAAATATCATTAACTGTTATTGCGGCAATAGTGCGGCAACGGAGTTCTAAAAATGAGGCCTATTTGCTGGAAAGTGGAGCGGGCGAAGGGGTTCGAACCCTCGACTTCCACCTTGGCAAGAGCTTCCAGATCTTAATATTGGAAATTAATCGAGGTTGCTTTTTGTTATTTATCAAGGAAATAGTTGCCTTTCTGGTTTTTTTGTTATATCCTGTTTTTAACAGTGAATGCGGCAATGCTGCGGCAATGGAAATAACAGTGATAAGCAGTAGTTTAGTAGAAAACAGAAGGGAATCAAGTAGTGGCTAAATCAACAGGTATAAATTTCACGGTTTCCAGCCTTGATAAATTGCACATTCCTTCAAAAGGAATAGTTACCTATAAAGACACAAAATTTCCGGCATTAAGCATTTATGTGACCTCCACCGGTGTCAAAACATTTTTTGTTCGTAAACGGGTAAAAGGAAAAGACGAGCGGTTAATAATTGGAAGATTTCCTGAAATAAAAATTGAGCAAGCTCGAACCAAAGCAGCTGTCTTTTGTGGCATGGTAGCCGATAAAAAAGATCCAAAAGCAGAAGAACGAAGAGAAAAGCTTGATCGTCTGACATTCGGTGAGCATTTTAATGAGTATCTTGAACGATACAGCAAACCACATAAAAAGTCATGGAAATATGATTATGATGAAGTAAATAGATATCTTTCCCACTGGTTTGATAAGAGACTTTCAGATATTAAAAAATCTGATGTTGAAAGATTACATGAGAAACTTGGACGAGAAAATGGTCGTCCTCAGGCAAACAATGTCTTGAAGAGGTTAAGGACAATTTACAATAAGGCAATTGAGTGGAACTGGAAAGGCGAAAATCCAACACTTGGAATAAAGAAATTCAAGGAAATTAGTCGGGATAGATTTATTCAACCTGGAGAAATGCCGTTCATTTTAGCTGCACTGAACGAAGAGCAGAACGAAACGCTCAAGGATTATATAGCTATGCTTTTTTACACCGGAGCGCGGAAAACCAATACACTGACCATGCGTTGGGAACACATAAATTTTGAGCGGCAGGAATGGAGAATTCCTGATACTAAGAATGGCGAACCACTTACTGTGCCATTGGTTAATAACGCATACTTTATTCTCAGCAAAAGAAAGGTTATTGCTCAGAGCCAATGGGTATTTCCTCAGGAACAGGATAATAAAAAACATATTATCGACCCAATTAAGGCATGGCATAGGATTCTAGGAAAAGCAACCTTGAACCTTTGGAACCAAGATCCAAACATAGCTAAATGGATCAAAAAAAATGAATGGAAGCTTCTATCCTATCTCTCAGAAATCAATAAAGTTAAGCGACTTATTGCCATTGCTGAAGAACAGGGAGATGTTGAATTGCCACTGGCCTTGATTGACATTCGAATACATGATATTCGCAGGACATTCGGAAGTTATCAAGCACTTACAGGAGCAAGCCTTCCAGTCATTGGTAAAAGCTTAGGCCATAAATCGATGAAATCAACTCAAATTTATGCACGGCTTAACCTAGATCCTGTAAGAACTTCAATTGAGAAGGCGACAGAGGCGATGTTCAAGGATTGAATCAACACTGATAGGATGTTGGTATTCCATTTTCAAGGAAAGCTAACTCTCAACCTACGAGCTCTATCCAAAAATGCATTTTCACCCCCTTCGAGTATTCCGCAAACTTCTGCTCTTATGTGTGCCTCTTCAAGGCCACCAGACATGTAGGTTATCTTTGGCATCCCACTAGGAAGACGATCTCCAGTTTTTGCAATGATAATCTGGTCTGCATCAGTGTTAATGACCAAATTCGCATTGTGAGTAACCATTATAACTTGTCTTTTACTCTTAGCTGCGATAAATAATCCTACTAATTCATCATATATCGACTTTGGATCTAGGTTTTCCTCAGGCTGATCAATGATTAATGGTCGATCATCTTCAATGTCCAGAGCAAGATATAAAAGCAATAGAACAATACCTCTTGTGCCAGGAGAGAGCTTTCTAATGTCTACGCAATCATAATCCACACCATAGTTAATACGTATATGATCCGTACTATAGAGCCATTTGGCTACTTGTTTAGCCCATGCTCTATAATTTTGCTTATCTGTTTTTGGCACTTTTGACATGGCAATCAAAGATTCGTCGGTCTTTTCTCGAAAAATTTTCATTGCATCCGAGACAGCCTTTATATCACCACTCTCCCATGCAGGCAGCAACATTTCTTCTGCAAGAGTTTTTAAAGTACCTTTGCCTTTAAATGGTCCGATCTCCCTAAGATCGAATAATTGTTCTCCTGCAGTAGCCCACCTTGCTACATCAACATTTCGCTTTATAGAAAAGGCCATTTTATTCAACGTCCCACTTGCCGATAAAAGCCTTTGCATTATTGGAGCATATAATTCTGAAAGAATGGTCTCCTCATGGAGAAGTGCTTCAAAAACCCTGCTATAAGAAGAGTCACGTTCATTACGGAGAATAGCTAAACGATCATTAGCCCCTTCATAATCGACAAGGCTAGTTTTAAGCCCTTCAAGTAGGGCTTGTTCTTGAGTAATTTTTTGAGATATTGCCGAATACTTTTGCGCCGTATCTCTATCAGTGCTAACCAATGCGGTAATGCGACGAATTTCCGCTTCCAATAACGCAAGAGGTTGTCTTTCAAGATCGGCATCTTTCCCGACCAAATCTTTGTTTGGATCAACTACTTCTGGTGTATTCCCTTTCCATGATTGCCCAGACGTTCGGGCATCTCCTAGCTTTTCTGTAATTACACTATCAACGTCTCCCGTAAAGTCTGTAAGGAATGGCACCCATTCTTCGGATTTTAATCTTGCATAGGTATGCTTCTCCTGCATGCTCCTCAATGCTTCAGGAGCTTTATTATTTCTATGATTTGTTACATCATCTTGAATGCTCAACAAAGACTGCTCAAGCTGCCCAAAATGGCGAACGTAACCACGTACTTTATCAGCAGCGGTGCTCAGATCACCTAGTCGCTTCAACCGATCTTCACTACCCTTGACAATCAGTTTTGATCTATCTGCATCGTATTGCTTAATTAAGCTCTCTTTTGCCACAACTTGACGTTTTACCTCCTCAATAAGCTTGGATTTTTCAAATTCTTGCCCAATTCTATCGCACAAATCTTGCAGAGACTGCTCTTCTCTCATGCGAGCTGTTCTCGGACGAGAAGCCTTTAATTCTAATAAGGTTGAAAAGTCTACAGTCCCTTCTCTTTGATTAACGTCATGGGCATTAAATATTATTCTTTCTAATTCTTTTAGAAGCTTATCAGTCACACCATCAGATGAGCACAAATCATCAACAAATTGTTGAGACAAATATCGAGCCATCGGATATTTATCTGGGGCAAGATTATCCTTATCCAAAGGACGAGACGTTGCTTCTCTATCCGCTCCCCATTGTCTTCAAACGCGCTGATGGAATCGTGCTCGTTGACAA
>JADHED010001535.1_pt1 | contig 19023 bp, 19 predicted proteins | sample 8952041 | NCBI WGS metagenome assembly JADHED01 (sample SAMN16124423, study PRJNA663239) | bioreactor sludge metagenome | isolation source: sludge (control) | place: India:Bengaluru | collected 2018-09-08
CGAGGACAAGCGGCTTGGCCCCCCATCCGATCGGCCTGAGACCACTCAACCCAACCCTGAGGAGCATCCATGAGCGACGCCGTGTTCATCCGCGAAGGTGAGTTTTTCCATCCGCAGCCCAATGCCGGCAGCCCCTGGAGCCCTACGACGCTGCATGGTGCGGCGCCGGCCGGGCTGATTGGCCACGCGCTGGAGCAGCTGCTGCCTTCGCCCGAGATGCAGCTGGCCCGGATGACCATCGACCTGTTCCGTCCGGTGCCGATGGCGCCGCTGCGGTTGAGTTCCGAGGTGGTGCGCGCCGGCCGCAAGATCCATGTGGTCCAGGTCTCGCTGTGGGCCGATGCAGTCGAGGTCTGCCGTGCCAGCGGCGTCATGCTGCGTCGCACGCCGATCGATCTGCCAGCCAACCTGTTGCCGGCAGCCGACAAGCCCGCCGGCCCCGAGGGTCTGGCCATCACCGGCATCCGCGATGCGGCGGCCGGAGAGTCAGCCTTTGCGCTGCTGCCCGGCTTTCATACTGCGATCGAGGTCAAGCGGGTCAGCGGCGGCAAGGGGCAGGGTGCCGGCTGCGCCTGGTTGCGCATCCCGATCCCGCTGATCGATGGGCTCGAAACCACTCCGCTGATGCGGGTGACCGCGCTCTCCGATCTCGGCAACGGCATCGGTCAGTTGCAGGCCGAGGATGTGGGCTTCATCAACACCGACATCAGCCTCAACCTGCACCGTCTGCCGCAAGGGGAGTGGATCTGCATCGATGCCCGCACATTGGCGCAGCCTTGCGGCATCGGCATGGTCGAGACCGTGCTGTACGACCACTTGGGGCCAATCGGCCGGGTGACCCAGGCCAATCTGGCCAATCCGCTCTACCGTGGTTGAGTCCGTGGGCAACCCGCAGGCACCGGGGGCGACGATGTATGTCGTGCTGTTCCGCGCAAAAATCCGGGCACTCGATGATGACTACCTGCAGACCGCGGCGCGAATGCGCGAGCTGGCCCTGCAGCAGTTTGGCTGTCTCGAGTTTCAGTCGATGACGCAAGGGGAGGAGGAGGTCGCCATCTCCTGGTGGCCCAGCGAGGCGGCGATCCTGGCGTGGAAGCAGCACCCCGAGCATCTGCTGGCGCAGCGCGCCGGCCGTGAGCGCTGGTATTGCGCCTACTCGGTGCAGGTAGCGGCCGTGGTGCGCGACTATCAGGTGGTCTGCTGAGGGCTGGATCATGGCTGCATGGCCATTGGCCGGTGCAGCCGAAGCCCCTCATGCAGTTGCTCGATCCGAACTCACTGTCCAGAGCGTGAATGAGCGGCCATGCTGTCCTGGCGCGCTCGCCAGCGGCGCAGAGCGGCATGGAGGTCGTCGAACTCCGGGGTCAAAGCGATGCCCTCGATCGGTCGGCGGATCGCCTTGATGCCATGGCCGCCGGCCCAGAGTTCGACCTCGGTGGGCAGCTGCTGGCGCAGCTGCGCTCCGAGCTGGATCGGGCAGGCCTCTTCCAGCGCCAGCAGGGCTTCCACCATCAACAGTCCCAGGGTGTGCTCCTCGCCGGCGAGGGTGGTGAGCAGCACTCTCGGGCGGCCTTGTGGCTGCGACAGATTGGCCAGCGCGCTGTGAAACAGCTTTTCAAGATTCTGCGAGAACAGATGCTCCTCGAACACGCCGATCTCCCGGTTTGACCAGGCGGCACCGACGTGGGTGATCAAAGGAGCAGCAATGTCCTGGACAAAACGGGCGAGTCCATGGCGGTTGACTTCGCGTTGCAGGTCACGTTGCAAGGCATCGCTGTCGTGCAGGCGCACCCGTTGCAGCCACTCATCGAGCGGTTGCTGCGTGCTCTGCATGGCGGAAGGCGCTGCGGTGCCGAGCAGTGCCGACAACGCTTCTTCATCGAGTTTCAGCAGTTTTCCCGGCCGATGGCCCTGGTCTAGCAGTCGCTTGAGCTGCGTCAGCCGCCGCACCTGCTGCAGCGAATAGCTGCGTTCGCCGTTCGCATCCCGTTCGGGTGTCGGAAAGCCGTAGCGGCGCTCCCACACCCGCAGGGTGTCCTTGGACAGGCCCGTTTCGCGCTCCACTGAAGAGATGGGCAGGCCGGGCACTGAATCATCTGGCTGCATTTTTTGATTTGTCCATGTCAAAGCGTTGACAGATTGGCATTTGACGGCTAGTTTAGCGCTAAAGATCAGTTTTGACCAAGACAAATTGACGTGTTTGACCTTGTGTGAAGGTGACACGACTGGCAATCGCAGCGCTGGAGGCAGCAAAGATGATGCAGGTGGCAGTGATTGGTTCCGGAATCTCCGGACTGGCGACAGCCTGGCTGTTGAGTCGTCGGCACCGGGTCACGCTGTTCGAAGCGGAGCAGCGGCTGGGCGGCCACACCCATACCGTCGACCTGACGCTCGATGGCCAGACCTTTGCGGTGGACACCGGCTTTCTGGTGTTCAACCACCGCACCTATCCGCAGTTGACGCAGTTGTTCCGCCAGTTGGGGGTCGAGACGGTCGCCAGCGAGATGTCATTCAGTTTTCGGATGGATGAGCCGGAACTGGAGTGGGCCGGCAGCAGCCTGGATACCCTGTTCGGGCAGCGTGCCAACCTGGTGCGCCCGCCTTTCTGGCAGATGCTCGGCGAGATGCTGCGTTTCAATCGCAGCGCGGCCCGTGACCTGCCGATGCATGGTGACCTGACGCTCGGTGACTATCTCCGGCTGCGTGGCTATGGCAGACCCTTCATCGACTGGTATCTGCTGCCGATGGCGGCGGCCATCTGGTCGGCGCCGACGGCGCGCATCCTGGAGTTTTCGCTCTCATCCTTCGTGGCCTTCTGCAACAACCATGGCCTGTTGCAGATCTTCGATCGGCCGCGCTGGTACACGGTCAAGGGCGGAGGGCGTGAATATGTGCAGCGGCTGGCGGCGGGAATCGATCAGATTCGCCTTGGCCAGCCGGTCGATTCACTGCGTCGCCGTGGCGGACTCATCGAGTTGGGCAATGGTGACTTTCAGGGTCGATACGACCAGGTGGTGCTGGCCTGCCACAGCGATCAATCGGCGCTGCTGCTGGAGCGGGATTTTCCGCAGCGGGCGCAGTGGCTGCGACACATTCCCTATCAGCACAATCAGGTGGTGCTGCACAGTGACCCACGGGTGCTGCCACGCCGCCGCAAGCTCTGGTCGGCCTGGAACTATCAGGCGGTTTCATCAGCAGCTGGTGCGGTGCAGTCTGGCACTGGCCGGGCGGTGGCAGTGCACTACCTGATCAATCGGTTGCAGCCGCTGCCGACCACGACACCGGTGATCGTCTCGCTCAACCCGGTGGAGCCGATCGACCCCGGCCTGGTGCATCGCCGGTTCGACTACAGCCATCCGCTCTTTTCGTTCGACAGTGCAAAGGTGCAGCAGCAGATCACAGCGAGCAATGGCGAGCAGGGCATCTGGCTGGCGGGTGCCTGGCTCGGTCATGGGTTCCATGAGGATGGTCTGGCTTCGGCGCTGCGGGTGGCACGGGCACTCGATGTCGTCTCGCCGTGGGAGGGTTTGGCCGATGCTGCCTGAGATGGCACAGATCGGTTTTGGTGGTCTGCGCCATCTGCGGCTGAAGCCAGTGGTGAACCGCTTCAGCTATCCGCTCTTTTTCGTGCGGTTGCCGATGCATGAGCTGACCGGGGTGGCAGTGCCCGGCTTCTCGATCGACCGCTTCAACCTGCTCAGTTTCCATCATCGCGATCATGGCGAGGGTGGCGATGCACTGCGCTGGGTGCGCGACCTGCTTCAGGCGCAGGGTCTGGTGGCTGATGGCGCCATCTGGTTGACCACCTTTCCCCGTGTGCTGGGCTATGTCTTCAAGCCGGTCAGCTTCTGGCATTGCCACCGTGCCGACGGCCAACTGGTGGCAGTGCTGGCCGAGGTCAACAACACCTTCGGTGAGCGGCATGTCTATCTGCTGCGCGCTGGAGAGCCAGCCGGGGCATTCGAAGCGCAAAAGGTGTTTCACGTCTCGCCGTTCTTTGGGCGGCAGGGTCGCTATCGCTTCGGTTTTCGTGTCGAGGCCGGTCGATTCTGCGCGCGGATCGACTATGACGATGGCGATGGCCTGGCCCTCGCGACCCGCTGGTGGGGCAAGCTGGAACCCCTGACTGCCCGCAGTGGCCGTCGCGCCTTCTGGCGCTATCCGCTGATGACCTTGGCGGTGATCGTGCGCATTCATCTGCAGGCAGTGCGACTGTTGCGCAAGCGGGTGCGACTCTTTCCGAAACCTGTTCCCTCTCCCATCGAGGTCACCGAATGAGCAGCGTCGATCTGACTGCCGGTCTGCAACACAACAAGAGCCCATGGTATGCCTTGCCGGTCGTCAGGCGGCTGCATGGCATCGAAGGCGGGGTCATTCGCCTGGAACTGCCCAACGGGCGCACGGTGCGTCTCGGCCAGGGGGGAGTGGAAGTCTCACTGCGGCTGCGGCGCTGGAGCCTGCTGCGGGGCATTCTCACCAGTGGCGACATCGGCTTTGCCCAGGGCTATATCGATGGCGGGTGGGACACCGCCGATCTGACCGCGCTGCTCACCCTGTTGGCGCGCAACCGGACGGCGCTCGGCCATCTGATCCATGGTCAATGGCTGGGACGGTTGCAGCACCGCCTGCGCCATCTGCGCAACGCCAACAGCTTAAAGGGGTCGCGGCGCAACATCGCATTCCACTACGACCTTGGCAATGCGTTCTATGCGCTCTGGCTCGATCGGACGATGACCTACTCCAGTGCCCGCTTCGACGGTGACTGGAGCCTCGATCTGGGTGAAGCCCAGCAGCGCAAGTATCAGCGGGTGCTGGAGCTGCTCGATCTGCCCAGCGGACAGTCGCTGCTGGAGATCGGTTGCGGCTGGGGTGGCTTTGCCGAACAGGCGGCAGGCAGTGCCGGTCATCGGGTGCGCGGCCTCACGCTGTCGCGCCAGCAACTGGAGTATGCCAGTGCGCGGATCGATGCAGCCGGTCTGGCCGGTCAGTGCGGTTTTGCGTTGCAGGATTACCGTGATGAGCAGGGCCAGTACGATGGCATCGTCTCGATCGAGATGTTCGAGGCGGTCGGCGAGGCCTATTGGAATGACTACTTCGCCGCCGTCAGGCGGGCCCTCCGGCCGGGAGGAAGGGCGGTGGTGCAGAGCATTCTGATCGACGATGCGCTGTTCGAGCGCTATCGCAACGGTACCGATTTCATTCAGCAACAGATCTTTCCGGGTGGCATGTTGCCTTCGGCCGAACGCTTCCGGGCGGTGGCGGCCGAAAATGGTCTGGTCGTCACCCATCAGGAGCATTTCGGCCTCGACTACGCCGAGACGCTGAACCGCTGGGAAAGAAACTTCATCGCCCGCCAGGACGAGGTGCGTGCACTCGGTTTCGATGCGCGCTTCATGCGCCTTTGGCACTTCTATCTGGCCTACTGCCAGGCTGGCTTCAACAGTGGTTCGACCGATGTCGCGCAGTTCGTGCTCCAGCCGGCGCTCTAGCGCCGCACTGCTGCTGTGGCTGACGGTGGTGGCGCTGCCCGTCGTCGCGATGGCGCCATTGCCGGAATTGCCTTTCGTGCCACGGCAGGTTGGTGCCGGCAACCTGCGCCATTTCGGTATCCAGCTGTATGAGGCCCGGCTGTGGAATGGCGATGGCCTCTGGAAACCGGACGCACCCTATGCGCTGGAACTGATCTATGCCCGGTCGTTCACCGCCGAGGCCATTGCCGAGCGCAGCATTGTCGAGATCCGTCGTCAGGGGATCGACGATGCCCTGTTGCTGGCGAACTGGCAAACCCGGTTGCGGGCGCTCTTTCCGGATGTTGCCGCCGGCGACCGGCTGCTCGGTCTGCGTCAACCCGGGGCGGGTGCCACCTTCTATCTGGGTGAGCGTCAGATCGGCCGCATCGATGATGAACAACTGGCTGCTGCCTTTTTCGCCATCTGGGTCGGCGAACAGAGCAGCGCGCCCGGATTGCGCAGACGACTGCTCGGCCTGCCATGACCACGCCGCTGCTGCCATCCCGCCAGCTCATCGCCTACGGCGCCCTGGGTCTGCCGCTGGCCTTTGCCGCCTTGCCGCTCTATGTCCATCTGGTGCCTTTCTATGCCGAGAGCATCCCTCTTGCGCTGCTCGGCATCCTGCTGCTGGCGCTGCGCTTCTTCGATGCGGTGATCGATCCGCTGCTCGGCGTGCTGCTCGATCGGTTTCCCCATCCACGCGGGTTGATAGCGCTCTCTCTGCCGCTATTGGGTGTGGGCTGGATGGGGCTCTTTGTCCCGCAGCGACCCTGGCCACCGATACCCTGGTTGCTGACGATGCTGACGCTGACCACGGTCGGTTACAGTCTGGCCACCGTGGTGCACAACGCCTGGGCCGCGCGGCTGTGTGCAACTGCCGCAGAACGGGCCCGACTGTTCGCATCCCGCGAGGCATTCGGTCTGGCCGGTGTGGTGCTGGCCGCCAGCCTGCCGACCCTGCTGGCACCGACCCTCTCCACGGGGCTGACGCGGACAGGCCCCTGGTTTCTGCTGTTGCTGATCGCTCTGGGTGGCGTGACCCTGCTCGGGACCCAGCGGACCGTCCTGCGCGTGGAGCCGTTCGCCCGCACCCAGTGGCTGCGCCCCTTTGCCCAACCACTCTTCAGGCGGTTCGCACCCGGTTACCTGCTGAGCGCCGTGGCCAGTGCGCTGCCGGCCTCGCTGGTGTTCTTCTTCATCGATGACGTGCTGCAGATGGGTGCCTGGGCAGGGCTGTTTCTTGCCCTCTATTTCATTGCCGGCGCGGCCGGACTGCCATTGTGGATGAGGCTGGTACATCGGATCGGCCTCTTCGATGCCTGGCTGCTGTCGATGGTGCTGGCCATTTTCACCTTTGCCTCGGCCTTCACGCTGGGTGCCGGTGATGGGCTGGGCTATGCCCTCATCTGCGTCGCCTCCGGCGTGGCACTGGGGGCCGATCTGGCGCTGCCCTCTGCACTGGTGGCCGAGATGGTCGATGTCGATCAGGGCAGTCAACCCGGCCTCTACTACGGTCTGATGAGCTTTCTGGCGAAGCTGGCACTGGCCCTGGCGGCCGGCCTGGCGTTGCCGCTGCTCGATCTGTGGGGCTACCAGCCGGGCGGTGAGCAGTTGTGGCCGCTCTCGTTTGCCTATGCGCTGCTGCCCTGTCTGCTGAAGCTGGCCGCCCTGGCCTGGTTCCGGCCGCTGCGTCGCTTTTTCGCCACTGGAGGTGTCACATGCTGAAAAGATCGCTGATTGCACTCTGCACCTTGCTGGGGTTGAGCGGTTGCGCCGGGGTCACGCCCGAGAGCTACCGCGGTCAGACACCACCACTCGATCTGGCCCGATATTTCGATGGACCACTCACCGGCTGGGGCTACTTTGCCGACCGCTCTGGCGAGGTGACCCGCCGCTTCACGGTGCGCATGACCGGCGTCTGGCAGGGTGATCAGGGCCGGCTTACCGAAGATTTTTCCTGGTCGGATGGCACCCGCTCACAGCGCATCTGGCACATCACCCGGCAGGGCCCGAACCATTACAGGGGCCGGGCGGATGATGTCAAGGGTGAAGCCGCCGGCGTTGCCGAGGGCAACGCGTTGCAGTGGCGCTACACCCTGCTGCTGCCGGTCGATGACAAGGTGTATGAGGTGCAGTTCGATGACTGGATGTACCTGATCGACGACGAGGTGCTGCTGAACCGGTCGCAGATGCGCAAGTTCGGCATCCGCCTCGGTGAAGTGTTCATCGCCTTCAGGAGGGGAGCATGAGTCTGAATCGCCCCTGTGTCGATTGGGCCGGCCAGCGGATCTGGGTGATCGGCGCCAGCTCCGGCATTGGTGCCGCGTTGAGTCGCCGACTGGTGGAGCTCGGGGCACGGGTGGCGGTCAGCAGCCGCAATGGCGCGGCATTGGCCGCGCTGGGGGCCTGCCATGTCGAGGTGGTCGACATCACCGACCGCGCCGCGCTCCGTCACGCCTTCGACGCGGTTCGTACGGCACTCGCAGAGATCGATCTGGTGGTGGTGAGTGCCGGCACCCATCAGCCGATGCATGCCTGGGAGCTGGATGCCGAGGCCGCCGAGGCGCTGGTGCAGGTCAATCTGATCGGGGTCATCAATGTCGTGGCCCTGCTAGCCCCGTACTTCGTCGAGCGCGGCTGTGGCGGCATTGCGCTGATCGGCAGTGTCGCCGGTTATGGCGGCCTGCCCACGGCATTGGTCTATGGCGCCACCAAGGCGGCGCTGATCAACTTCGCCCAGACGCTCCATCTCGATCTCGCGCCGCGTGGTGTGGCGGTCTATCTGATCAACCCCGGATTCGTCAGCACCCCGCTCACGGCCAGGAACCCTTTCCAGATGCCGGCGTTGATCAGTGCCGAGGCGGCGGCGCGGGCCATCGTGGCTGGAATCACGGCTGGCAGGTTCGAGATTCACTTTCCGCGACGCTTCACCTGGGTCATGAAAGTGTTGAACTGGCTGCCTTACCGGCTCTACTTCGCGCTGATTCGTCGGGTCACCGGGCTGTGAACAGCGATGCCCTGGTCGACTATTTCGAACGGCTCTCCCCAGCGACGCTGGATCAGCTCGATCGCTTCTATGCGCAAGCGGCCTGGTTCAAGGATCCTTTCCACGAGGTCGAGGGCATCGAGGCCATTGGTGCCATCCTGCGACACACTTTCGACCGGCTGCCGGGCGCCCGGTTTCGGGTGACACGGCAGTTCAGCGCCAGCGATGGCGATCTCATGCTGCTGTGGGAGCTGGATTTCGTCATGCCGATCACCAGTGCGCCCACCACCATCGTTGGTGCCACCCATTTTGCGTTCGATGCCGCCGGCAAGGTGATTCGCCACCGCGACTACTGGGATGCCGCCGAGGAGCTCTATGGCCGCCTGCCGCTGCTGAAGTGGCTGATGCGCGGTCTGGCCCGCCGGGCAGCCGCGCCGGTTCCGTCAGCGCGAAGCACAGCAGAGTGAGCGAACGGCCTGATCCGTATCCGATCACTTAACCGGCCTTGCGGTCGGGCAGGGTGGAGGTTCAGCGATGGGCTGCGCCGGGTTCGTTCGCGGTGGGTGGTGTCGGGTAGCTTGGCACCGCCGGCTCGCCCTTCAGGCCCAGACGCCGCTTGGCGGTCTCCCTGGCACCGGTTGCAGGAAGATGTTCGCCGGCCTGCGCCAGTCCCGTGCGCGGCATGTTGCCATAGATGCACTCATGGTGACCTGCGGGCACGAGGTAGGTCTCATGCCAGATGCCGACGCTGCCATCCGCACCGACGGCCTGGTTGAAGCGCTTCCAGGCGTCGAGGTGGGTCATGGCGGGATCGCGTGCAAAGCGTTCGAGCTGTTCGAACGAGCGCCAGTACTGAACGAGCATGACGCCCCGCCAATACAGGCAGGGCTGCGCATGCAGCAGACCCAGATCGGGTCTTTGGAGCAGTTGCTTCACCATCGGACCCATGGCCCGCGCCACCGGCAGCCATTTGTGGATGGCGCCCAATCTGTTCATGCGCATGCCGATCAGAAAGATGACGAAATCGCCTTCGATCCGGGCGGTGTGGCGGCCATGATGAATCGGGCTCATGGGGCTGCTCCTGGGGTGAGACTCTCCGTCGAGCTGGCCTGACACGCTGCGCAGGCATGGCAGAAGCGTGAGAAGGCATTCTTGCGCTTGTTGCAGCTGACACAGTGATCGAACAGACCAATGCCGCAGTGTGGACAGAAATCGATCTCACTGTTTTTCAGGTCGACCGCGCGCTCGCAACCGGGACAGACACCCTTGGCCATTCTGGCCAGCGCGGTGTCGTAGCTCAGTGCCTGTCGGCGCACCGGATCAGGCCGCGCCGGTCGCTGCATCAACCAAGGCGATGTTGGCCTCGTGTGAGCGCAGCATCTGCTCCAGATCGCTTCTGAGCCCGGCATCGCGCAGTCGCGGCATCATTTCGCACAGTTTGCGCACCACCCAGCGCTGGCCGCGGTTGATGAAGGTGACGCGTGCGTCCAGCTCGGCAATGGCCGCCGCCTTGTCGTAAAAGGCGCCGACCTTCGGCGACGGCGCCGCATTCAGTGAACGCAGATGGCCGAGCAGCATGGCGCACCAGTGTGCCTCGTCCTGCTGGATGTCGCGCAGCAGCGCGCCAACTGGCGTGTCGCCGGCCAGTTGTGCGCTCTCCAGGGTGATGCGGGCGCCGGCACGTTCGGCTTCGAGCAGCTCGTTGAGGAAGGCCACCAGTTCATCCCTGCCGACATAGCCCATGTAGCTGTCGTCGGCTTCGTGCATCAGACAGGCGGGCGAGCTCGGTTCCGGGGTCGGTTCGTCATCGGTCGGTGCAGTCATGGTGCAAGGCTCCCTGGATGAGTGGTCCGATTGAAGGCCGCAGGTCACCCTTCCGATTGGCCGGTCAGCAGTGGCCAGGCGGCCAGCAGATAGACCAGCATCGACCAGAGGGTCAGCAGCGCGGCCAGATAGATGGCGATGAAGCCGGGAATGCGCAACCAGGCGCTGCCGGCGCTCGGTTCGAGCAGCAGGATCGAGATGGCCACCATCTGCAGCACGGTCTTCACCTTGCCGACATAGGAGACGGCGACGCTGGCACGCTTGCCCAGCTCGGCCATCCATTCACGCAGTGCCGAGACGGCGATCTCCCGGCCCACGATGATGGCGGCCGGAATGGCGAAGGCAGCGGTGGGATAGCGGGTCACCAGCAGCACCATCGCGATGCCGACCATCAGCTTGTCGGCGACCGGGTCGAGAAAGGCGCCGAACAGGGTGGCCTGGTCGAGCTGGCGCGCCAGATGGCCATCGAGCCAGTCGGTGATGCTGGCGACGATGAAGATGACCCCGGCCGCGAGGAAGCGCCACTCGACCGGCAGGTAGAAGACCAGCACGAAGACCGGAATCAGCACCACCCGAAAGGCGGTCAGCAGGTTGGGGACATTCCATTGCAGGTGGTGGCTGGCCACGGGATCGGACATGGAAAGAGTTCCGTCAGGCCCGCCGCAGGGCGTTGCGGACAGGCCTGCGGGCGGGGGTTGATGGTTGATGTCTGGGCCGGTCTGGCGCTGGCGAGTCAGTCTAGCACAGCGTCATGCCGGCGCTGCTGCATCGTCGTGAGCCATGGAGAACGCAGAGGGGCCGTTTATTTGGCAGGTTTGTTGCTATGCGATGCGACATCCATCGAGGTCGGATGCCACCTCGATGGCCGGCACTCTGCTGTCTCATTCATTCACCAAGGAGCCCACCATGGCCTATCTCGCACCCGCTGAATTCGTCACCAAGATGGTCGACGCCGGGGAATCCAAACTGCTGATGTCGACCCGCGATACCCTGATTCGTGCCTACATGGCCGGCGCCATCCTGGCGCTGGCCGCCGCCTTTGCGGTGACGGTCACGGTCAACACCGGCAATGCACTGGTCGGCGCGCTGCTGTTCCCGGTCGGCTTCTGCATGCTCTACCTGCTCGGATTCGATCTGCTCACTGGCGTCTTCACGCTGGCGCCGCTGGCGGTGATGGACAAGCGGCCAGGCGCCGCCTGGGGCGGCGTGATGCGCAACTGGACCCTGGTGTTCCTTGGCAATTTCGCCGGTGCGCTGACGGTGGCGCTGTTCATGGCGATCATCGTCACCTTCGGCTTCACCGAGGCGCCCAACGCGGTGGGTCAGAAACTGGGCGTGATTGGTGAGAGCCGCACGGTCGGTTACGCTGCCCACGGTGCCGCCGGCATGCTGACCCTGTTCATCCGCGCGGTGATGTGCAACTGGATGGTCTCCACCGGTGTGGTGGCGGCCATCATGTCGACCTCGGTGTCGGGAAAGGTGATCGCGATGTGGATGCCGATCCTGGTCTTCTTTTACATGGGCTTCGAGCACTCGATCGTGAACATGTTCCTGTTCCCGTCGGGCTTGATGCTGGGCGGCAACTTCACGCTGATGGACTACTTCATCTGGAACGAGATCCCGACCGTGGTCGGCAATCTGGTCGGCGGATTGACCTTTGTTGGTGCAACGCTCTATTCGACGCATTACAAGACCGCTCCAAAACGCACCGTCGCGGGGCGTTGATCGAGCAGGCTTCGGCACTGAACCTGTTGCGTGGCGCACATGTCCAGTCAACTGAGGATCAGTGCCGGCCAGTACAGCAGCGCCGGGCGCAAGCCAGTCAATCAGGATTTTCACGGCCTGTGCATTCCGCGCGAGCCGCTGCTCAGTGCCAAGGGCATCGCCGTCGCGCTGGCCGATGGCATCAGCAGCAGTGAGGCCGGCCAGATCGCCAGCGAGGCGGCGGTCAAGAGCTTTCTCGCCGACTACTACTGCACGACTGAGGCGTGGTCGGTCAAGCGTTCGGCCCAGCGGGTGCTGGCGGCCACCAATGCCTGGCTCCATGCGCACACGCAGCGCGGCCAGGGGCGCTTCGACAAGGAGCGTGGCCATGTCTGTACTTTCAGTGCGCTGGTTCTGCGCTCGACCACGGCGCACCTGTTTCACGTCGGCGACACGCGCATCCACCGCCTGCACGGCCAGGCACTGGAGCAGTTGACGACTGATCATCGGGTCGTGGTCGCGCCGGACGAGAGCTATCTGAGCCGTGCCCTCGGCATCTGGCAGCAGATCGATCTCGACTACCAGGCACTGCCGCTCGAAGTCGGCGACACCTTTGTGCTGACCAGCGATGGTGTTCATGAGCAGATGGATGGCGCTTTCGTGGCCGCCACCGTGGCGCGGCTGCATGATGATCTCGATCTGGCTGCCCGCACCATTGTCGAGGAGGCGCTGCGGCGTGGCAGCGGTGACAACCTGACCGTGCAGATCGTGCGGGTCGATGCGCTGCCGGACCCGGAAGCCGCCGAACTGCCGCAGTTGGCCGCCGGCCTGCGGCCGCCGCCATTGCCGGAACCGGGCGCGCTGCTGGATGGCTACCGCATCGTTCGCGAGCTGCATGCCAGCCACCGCAGCCACCTCTACCTGGTGCAGGACGAGGAGAGCGGTGAGCGGCTGGTGATGAAAGTCCCCTCCATCGACATGCGCGAGGATGCCGCCTACCTGGAGCGCTTTCTGCTCGAGGAGTGGGTGGCGCGGCGCATCCACAGTCCCCACGTGTTGCGCGCGGCGGCGCAGCGGCGCCAGCGCAGCGCGCTCTATGTGACGCTGGAGTACCTTGAAGGGCAGACACTGGCGCAATGGATGGCCGATCATCCGACTCCGGATCTGGAGACGGTGCGTGGCATGGTCGAGCAGATCGCCCGGGGATTGCAGGCCTTTCATCGCATGGAGATGGTGCATCAGGATCTGCGGCCGGAAAATGTCATGATCGACCGCGAGGGCACGCTGAAGATCATCGACTTCGGCGCCACCCGCGTCGCCAGTGTCATGGAGCTGCTGCCCGAGCAGCGACAGCATGAGATGCTCGGCACACTGCAATACAGCGCGCCGGAGTACCTGCTCGCCGAAGGGGCATCGAACCGCGCCGATCTCTTTTCACTGGGCGTGATCGCCTACCAGATGCTCAGTGGCCGCCTGCCTTATGGCATTCAGGTCGCGCGGCTGCGCCGCCACGCCGAGCTGCGCAAGCTGCGCTATGTGCCGCTCTACGAACTCGACCGGCGCATTCCGCTGTGGGTCGACGGTGCGCTGCGCAAGGCCGTGCATCCGGATCCGCGGCAGCGCTACGAAGAGGTGTCCGAATTCGTCTGGGATCTGCGTCACCCGAACCCCGCATTCCTGGGCCGGCATCGGCCGCCGCTGATCGAACGCAACCCGCTCGCATTCTGGAAAGGGGTTTCACTGCTGCTGCTGGTGCTGCTGCTGGTGCTGCTTGCCACTCATCCGGCGCTGCGCTGACCAGGGGTGATTTCCGCGCCTGAACCGAGGCGCGCAGCGCCTCGCGTCAGAGCCGGTGCAGGGCGTTGAAGATGCGTTCGGCCAGCGGGCGGTTGATGCCCGGCACCTGGGTCAATTCGGCGATGCCGGCCCGCTCCAGCCCCTGGATGCCGCCGAAGTGGCGCAGCAGTTCGCGCCGGCGCTTCGGGCCGATCCCTTCGATCAGCTCCAGCGGTGAGCTGTTCTGGTCGCGTTTGCGGCGCTGGCGATGGCCGGTGATGGCAAAGCGGTGCGCCTCGTCACGGATCTGCTGCAACAGGTGCAGTGCCGGATCGTGTGCCGGCAACGTCCGCTCACTGCCATCGTCGAACAGCAGGGTCTCCAGACCCGGCTTGCGGCTCGTCCCCTTGGCGATGCCCAGCAGCATGACGCCGGTGATGCCGAGGGCCGCGAGCACCTCGCGGGCCTGACGCAACTGTCCCTTGCCGCCATCGATCAGCAGCAGGTCGGGCAGTGGCTCCTCACCCCGTTTGAGTCGGACATAGCGGCGCGTCAGTGCCTGTTGCATGGCGGCGTAGTCGTCGCCGGGGGTGATGTCGCTGATGTTGAAGCGGCGGTAGTCGCTCTTGAGCGCGCCCTGGCTGGTGAAGAGCACGCAGGAGGCGACGGTCTGTTCGCCGGAGGTGTGGCTGATGTCGAAGCATTCGATGCGCTGTGGTGTCTGAGTCAGTCCAAGCGATTCGCGCAGTGCCTCGAACCGCTGCGCCATCTTCAGCCGGTTGGCCAGATGGGCGGTCAGTTGCTGGCGGGCATTCTCCAGTGCGAGGTCGATCCAGCGTGCGCGCTGCCCGCGCGTGCCGCTTCTGAGCGTGACGGCATGGCCGGCGGCGCTGCTCAGCACTTCGGTCAGGCAGGCCTGGTCGTCCGGTGCGTCGCTGAGCAGCAGTTGCGGCGGAATCGCTCTGCCGGCGTTGTCATCGAGGTAGAACTGCGGAATGAAGGCGCTGAGCAGCTCGGCCGGGGTCGACACCAGCGCCGCGCGTGGAAAGTAACTCTGGCTGCCCAGCAGTTGGCCATTGCGAATCGACAGCAGGGTGACGCAGGCGCCACCCGGCTGCAGATGGGCGGCCAGCACATCGGCATCGCCACCATCACCGACCACCACCTGTTGTGCCTGCATCCGTTTCAGTTGGGCGATCTGGTCGCGCAGCCGTGCCGCGCGCTCGTAGTCGAGCGCCGTGGCCGCCTGTTCCATGCGGTTGGCCAGTGTGTCGATCAGGTCGCTGCTGCGCCCTTGCAGAAACAGCAGCGCATCGGCCATGTCCTGTTGATACGCTTCACTGTCGATCAGGCCGACGCAGGGCGCGCTGCAGCGGCCGATCTGGTACTGCAGGCAGGGGCGGGAGCGGTTGCGAAAGATGCTCTCCTCGCACTGCCGGATCCGGAACATCTTCTGCAGCAGGCCGAGGCTCTCACGCACCGCGGCGGCACTGGGGTAGGGGCCGAAGTAGCGCGAATCGGTTTTGCGGGCGCCGCGATAGAAGCTGAGGCGCGGGAATGCCGTGTCGCCGGAGAGTCGGATGAAGGGGTAGGATTTGCCATCGCGCAATTCGATGTTGTAGGGCGGATGGTGGGCCTTGATCAGGTTCTGCTCGAGCAGCAGCGCCTCGGTCTCGCTGGGGGTGAGGGTGATGTCGAGGTCGGCGATGCGCCCGACCATCGCCATGGTTTTGCCATCGAGCGGACGACCGCGAAAGTAGCTGCGCACCCGGTTGCGCAGGTTCTTCGCCTTGCCGACATAGAGCAGCCTGCTCTCGGCATCGAACATGCGGTAGACGCCGGGGCGGGCCGGCAGTTGTGCCAGCTTGGCATCGATGAGGGCAGAGACCACCACCGGCTGCAAATCGTTCATCGGCGATCCTGGAGGTAAAACGGCGCCAGGCGGTTGCCGCGGTTCACGCGTCGATCAGTCCCCAGCGCAGTGCCAGATGGGTCAGCGCGACATCGCTGTCGATGCCCAGTTTCTCGAAGATGTTGTAGCGGTGGCTGTTGACCGTCTTGGGGCTCAGGTGCAGCTTTGCGGAGATCTCCGCCACCTTCTGGCAGTGGATGATCATCAGCGCGATCTGCATTTCCCGTTCGGAGAGCAGATCAAACGGTGAGGTGTCGGCATCGCCGCTGAACCGTTTCAGCGCCAGCTCCTGAGCAATCTTGACGCTGATGTAGCGCTGGCCGCTGTGCACCTTGCGGATGGCGTTCAGCATCTCGTCGAGGTTCGAATCCTTGGTGATGTAGCCCATCGCGCCAGCCTGCAACAGCCGGTTGGGGAAGGGGTCGTCATCATAGGCGGTCAGTGCGATCACCCGGGTCTCGGGCTGGTGGCGCAGGATGCGTCGGGTGGCCTCGACGCCGCCGATACCGGGCATGCGCACATCCATCAGCACCACATCGGGTTGCAGCAACGATGATTTCTGCACCGCTTCTTCGCCATTGGCGGCCTGCCCCACCACCTGCACGCCGGAGATGCTGTCGAGCATGCAGGTCAGCGCGGTGCGCACCAGCTCGTGGTCATCGACGATCAGCAATTTGATCAAGTCTGCACCTCAGGGAGAGCGAGGCCGGCATCCCTGTCGGCACGGGCAGGGCTGCTGATTACAGAACATCGACCTCGATTGCCTGCAACCCCTTGTCGCCGTCGGCGATGTTGAATTCGACCCGCTGCGCTTCGCGCAGGGCGCGGTGACCGGTGCCGCGAATCGAGCGAAAGTGCACGAAGACATCGCCGCCGCTGTCACGGCTGATGAAGCCGAACCCCTTGCTGGCATTGAACCACTTGACCGCACCCTGTTCACGCTCGCCGATCGGCATCGGTGCCGCCTCGGGGCGGCTGCGGCTTCGGTGTGGTGACGCAGTGCCCGAACGCTGCGGTGCTGCCTGACTGGCGATCCTGGCGCCGAGCAGCACGCCGACCACGCCACAGAGGATGAAGGCCGCAATGCCCATCGCCTCGGGCAGCGGTTCGCTGATCCGCGCCACCGCGATCAGATAGATCAGTCCGACCGGGACACTGGCCAACAGGGAGAGGGCCGAGGCCCGGGCCACATTCTTGAAAGCTGTCATGCGAATCTCGATTTTCGATGGTTTGGTGTGGGTGAAAAATAAAAAGTTCAGAATCAAAAGGTTGAACAGTCTGACTGAAGCGCGCAGGGCGCCACGCAGAAGGTTCTTCCCGTCTCATTCTAAGAAAAAACGGTGGTGTCACGAAAGGGCATCGTTCAACCCGCCGCTCCGAGTGCGCTCACCTGTGCATGCTGCGCCTGCAGTTTCTCGCGGGCAGCGAGCAGTTCTGTCCGGCGGTCCCGCTCCCGGGTCACCACCGCTTCCGGTGCACGGGCGACGAAATCGGCGTTGTCGAGTTTGGTGGCGATGCGTCCCAGTTCATGGTCGATCTTCTCCAGCTCACGCTCCAGTCGGGCCCGTTCGGCGGCCACATCGATCAGATCGGCCATCGGCACCAGAATCTCCAGTTCGCCGACCAGTTGGATGGCGCTGGGCGGTGCGGTGAGCGAGGGCGGAAGCCAGAAGATCGACTCGGCCCGCACCAGGGCCTCGATGGCGGCTCTGGCGCTCTCCAGCCGTTGCCGGTCCTGTGTCGAGCCCCGGTTCAGCAGGATCGGCAGCCGTTTGCCGGGCGGGATGTTCATCTCGCCACGGATGTTGCGCACCGCCATCACCACCGCTTGCAGCCACTCCATGTCCGCCTCGGCGACCGCGTCGATGCGCGCTGCATCGGGCGCGGGATAAGGGGCCGTCATGACGGTCGCCCCGCTGCGGCCGGCCAGCGGCGCGACGCTCTGCCACAGCGCTTCGGTGATGAAGGGCATGAAGGGGTGCAGCAGCCGCAGCGCGGTTTCCAGCACCCGCACCAGCGTGCGGCGGGTGCCGCGCAGCACGGCCGCATCGGCCGCGCCATCCTGCAGCGTGGTCTTGGCCAGTTCCAGATACCAGTCGCAGTACTCGCCCCAGACGAATTCATAGGCGGCGCTCGCCGCCAGATCGAAGCGGTAGCCGTCGAGCTGCTCGCGCACCGTGGCCTCGGTGCGCTGCAGCCGTGAGATGATCCAGCGCTCGGCCAAGCCGAGGCTGACCGGTGCATCATTGAGTCCGGTGTCCTGTCCCTCGCAGTTCATCAGCACGAAGCGGGCGGCATTCCACAGCTTGTTGCAGAAGTTGCGGTAGCCTTCGATGCGGCCGAGGTCGAACTTGATGTCGCGGCCGGTGGAGGCGAGCGAGCAGAAGGTGTAGCGCAGGGCGTCCGTGCCGAAGGCCGGGATGCCGTCGGGGAACTGACGTCGCGTCGCCTGTTCGATCTTCTGGGCCATCTGCGGCTGCATCAGGCCGCTGGTGCGCTTGGCGATGAGCTCCGGAAGGGTGATGCCGTCGATGAGATCGATCGGGTCGAGCACATTGCCCTTGGACTTGGACATCTTCTGGCCTTCGGCGTCGCGCACCAGGCCGTGGATGTAGACCTCGCGGAACGGCACCTCGCCAGTGAATTTGAGCCCCATCATGATCATGCGGGCGACCCAGAAGAAGATGATGTCGAAGCCGGTCACCAGCACCGAGGTGGGGTAGAAAGTGCCGAGCTCCGGCGTCTGCTCGGGCCAACCCAGCGTCGAGAAGGGCCACAGCGCCGAGGAGAACCAGGTGTCGAGTACATCCTCGTCCTGGCGCAACACCTGCTCGGGCGCGATGCCGTGGCGGGCGCGCACCTCGGCTTCGGAGTGGCCGACATAGACCGCGCCGCTCTCGTCATACCAGGCCGGGATGCGGTGGCCCCACCAGATCTGCCGGCTGATGCACCAGTCCTGGATGTTCTCCAGCCACTGGAAGTAGGTCCTGGCCCAGTTCTCGGGCACGAAGCGGATGCGACCTTCCGCAACGGCCGAGATCGCCGGGCGCGTGATGGCGGCGCGCCCGCCAAGACGGCCGTCGGGCTGGGTGTCGCGGGTCAGATCCACGTACCACTGGTCGGTCAGATAGGGCTCGATCACGGCGCCGGTGCGATCGCCGCGCGGCACCATCAGCCGGTGCGGCTTGACCACCTCCAGCAGCCCCTGGGCCTCGAGGTCGGCGACGATGCGCGCGCGCGCCTCGAAGCGGTCGAGCCCCTGATAGGCGGCCGGCGCCGCATCGTTGATGCGGGCATCAATGGTGAAGATG
>JADHED010001545.1_pt1 | contig 19002 bp, 17 predicted proteins | sample 8952041 | NCBI WGS metagenome assembly JADHED01 (sample SAMN16124423, study PRJNA663239) | bioreactor sludge metagenome | isolation source: sludge (control) | place: India:Bengaluru | collected 2018-09-08
CCGGGCCCGCGGCCCCCCCCCCCCCCCCCCCCCCCCCCCCCCCCCCCCCCCCCCCGCGCCGTGATACTAGAGACGGTCACCACGGATGGTCAAGGTCGGGTCGTGTTGCAAGATGCCCGATCGCGGTGAGGCGAAGGCGCAAATGACCGATGCTGCCGCAACGGGTCCTGCCGTGGCGACACCGTTCCGCCTGCACCCGGCCGTGGTGTGGCGTGCTTCGTCGTTCCCGGTCGTTCCTCGTCGTTCCCCGGCCAATTGAGAGGGGGGTGTCTGGTACGGAAGTTCCTCATGGACGACGTCCCGAGCGTCTGACGACACGCGACCAAGGAGACGTTGCCATGAATTGCCGGCCCGGCCACCGCATCGCGATCCTGCTCCCGCTACCCGCGCTGATGCTCGCGGCTGGATGCGAGATCGCCGAGCCCGAGATGCCGTCCTTCACCACGCAGGTCAGCGTGCCGCTCGGCGAGGAACGCCTCGACGTGGCCGAGGCCCTGGACGGCGAGGAGTACCTCACCGAGCTCGACGGCAACACGCTGGGCTTCACGGTCGACGGCGATCCGGACACCGTCAGCCTCGACTTCGACCTCGCGGCGGACATCGCCGCGCAGAGCGTCGAGGAATCGCTGGGCGCCTTCGCGCTCGACCTCGCGGCGCCGGTGGACATCGACTTCGCGCTCGCGCAGCTCTACCCGCCGGCGACGGCCTTCGACGGCCTGACGGTGCCGGTGCCGCCCTTCCCCCTGGTCCAGACCAGCGACGCCGAGGACATCGAGGACGTCGAGAGCGCGACGCTCAGCGCCGGCACCCTCGTGGTCACGGTGCACAACGGCCTGCCCGTGCCGATCGGCGCCGCGAGCGGCTCCGACCAGCTGGTGCTCGAGCTGGTGGACCCCGCCACGGACGACGCCTTCGCCACCGTGGTCTTCGACGTCATCGGCCCCCTCGCCGACGCGTCGCGCACGGCGGACCTCGCCGGCGTGACCTTGCCCGGCGCGGCCAGCGTGCGCCTGGTCGGCGGCTCGTCCGGCAGCGGCGGCGTGCCCGTCCTCGTGGACGCCGGGACCAGCATCGTCGTCAGCGCCGCCTTCACGGACCTCGCGGTCACCCAGGCCGTCGCCGTGGTGCCCGCGCAGTCGTTCACCTCGAGCTTCAGCACCGAACTGCCGGACGACTACGGCATCCTCGAGGCCGTGGTCGCCGGCGGCGGCACCACCGTCTCGGCGGTCAACGAGATGAGCATCCCCTGCCAGGCCGTCATCACCTGGCCCGAGGTGGTCGACCTGGACGACCAGCCGCTCACCCTGACCTTCGACCTCGCGCCACACTCGCAGGTCTCGCACGACGTCGCCTTCGCCGGCCGCATCGTGCGCGCCCCCGACGCCACGCCACTGCACCAGCTGACGGCCGAGATCCAGGTGACGTCGCCCGGCAGCAACGGCCAGGCCGTGGCCCTCGCCGCCGACGCGGGCCTGCGCGCCGAGGTCGCGCCCGGCAGCATCCGCTTCGCGACCGTCACCGGCACGGTGCCCGAGCTGGACTATGCCTTCGCGCCACTCGAGGAGGAAATCGACCTGCCCGAGGAACTCGCCGGCCTCGAGCTGACGGCCGCCACCCTGACGCTGGAACTCGAGAACTCCGCCGGCGTCGCGGCGACCGCCCACTTCGAGCTGACGGGCACCGCCGCCGGCGGCGCCACGCGCACCCTCTCGGTCCAGGACCAGATCGCGCCCGCCTCCGAGGGCCGCGCCGCGGTCACCGTGGTCACGCTCGACCAGACCAACAGCGACATCGTCGACTTCCTCAACAACCTGCCCACGGAGATCACCCTCGCCGGCGGCGTCACCACCAACCCCGGCGAGATCGGCACCGTGCGCACCGGCGACCGCGCCGTGGTGCGCTGGCGCATCGTCGCGCCCGTCGAGGTCGTCGTCCACGACTCCTATCTCTTCGGCGACCCCGAGGACCTCGACCTGGACGACGACGCCCGCGACCTCCTGCGCGACCACGCCGGCGCCGCCCTCGCCGACCTCGAGGTGCTCAACCACCTGCCGCTGGGCGTCGAGCTGCGGATGCTCTTCTCCGCCGACTCGACCAGCATCGAGACCGACCCGCTGCTCGCGATCGGCCCCATCGCCATCCCCGCCGCCACGCGCGACCCGGTGACCCACGTGGTGAGCGCGCCGAGCCTGAGCCGGCCGCAGGTCGCCCTCACCGCGGCGCAGGCCCAGCTGCTCGGCACCGAGGGCCTCTTCTCGCTGATCGAGGTGCACCTGCCCGACTCCGGCGGCGAGGCCGCCCGCGTGCTGACCACCGATTACCTGACGGTCCGCGGTGTCATCCGCCTGGACGTCGAAGTCTCGGACGACTAATCCCTGCCCCGCCGGGGATGTCCGGCAAGGAGAGCCGATCATGAGGACCGCAACCCGCACCACGTCGACCGTCGCGCTGCTCGCGCTGCTGGCGGTCGTGCTCCTGGCCCCCGCCGCCGACGCCCAGAGCGTGGCGCGCTCCTGGGCCATGGGCGGCGCCGGCGCCGCCTGCTCGCGCGGCATGGCCGCCGTCTCGGCCAACCCCGCCAACCTGGCCTTCAGCCGGGGCGTCACCCTCAACCTCGCCGGCGCCGCCGTCGACGTGCACAACAACTCGTTCACGCTCGCGCGCTACAACGAGTTCAGCGGCGCCACGCTCAGCGACGCCGACAAGCAGCGCCTGCTCGCCGACATCCCCGCCGAGGGCTTCGCGCTCGACGGCGAGGTCCAGGCCAGCGCCCTGGGCCTGCAGATCGGCCACTTCGCCCTCAGCGCGCGCGGCTTCGCCGCCGGCCGCGGCAACCTCGACAAGGACTTCTTCGACCTGGTCCTCTTCGGCAACGAGGTCGGCGAGACCGTGAACTTCGACGACACCTGGGGCGAGGGCCACGCCGTCGGCGCCGCCACCCTCTCCTTCGGCCAGCCCCTGGTCAGCGGCGGCTTCGGCCGCCTCGCCCTCGGCTTCAACGCCAGCTACCTCCAGGGCCTCTACGAGGTGCACGTCGAGGACGCCAGCGGCCAGGTCACCACCGCCTTCGACGAGATCTCCGGCGACGCCTCCGCCAGCGCCGTGACCTCCGACGGCGGCACCGGCTACGCCCTCGACCTCGGCCTCTCGCTGCAGACGCCCGGCGGCTGGAGCTTCGGCGTCGCGATGGACAACGTCACCAGCCGCCTCACCTGGGACGGTACCCCCGAGCGCCACGTCTTTTCCGTCACCGCCGCCGACGTCAACGCCGGCCAGGACGACTTCGACACCGCCGTGGTCGACGCCGACACCAGCTTCGCCGTGGCGAGCTACAACACCACCTTGCCATCGAACCTGCGCGCCGGCGCCGCCCACGACAGCGGCCGCCTCCTCCTTGCGGCCGACGTCGTCCAGGGGACGCGCGACGGCGCCGGCGCCAGCACCACCCCGCGCTTCAGCTTCGGCCTCGAGTGGCGCCCCTTCGGCCTGCTCACCCCGCGCGCCGGCGTCTCCCTCGGCGGCGCCGCCGGCAACGCCATCACCGGCGGCCTGGGCCTGAACCTGACGGTGCTGCGGCTGGACCTCGCGGTGATGAGCCGCGGCGGCTTCAACCCGAACGACACCCGCGGCCTCGGTTTCGCGGTGGGGATGCAGCTGGTGATGTAGGCCAGCGTGTCATCGCACAAGGACGACGAGCCGCCCGGGCTAGCCGGCGGCTCGTTGCATGTATCCCAGAAAGTGGAAATCGCGAGAGGACCCCCAGATTGCGTACCCGGTGATGTCAGCGCGTCCGCGTCCGCACCGGGCCCTGGCCGTCGCGCACGTCGTTCGCCGGCGGGTCGGTTCGCGGCTCGGTGCGGGGCGGCTTCGCACGCGGGGTCTCGACGACGGGAGTGGGGCGGTCCTCCTGCGTCTTGGTCGCGGTGCCGGCATCGCCGCCGCGATCGATGGGCGCGTGCCGCACCAGGTCGGTCGCCGGGTCGGCCTGGGTCGGCGGCGATTCCGGCGGGAGCGGCGCCGGGCACGGCCCGGGTCCTGGCAACGGCACCGGGACCGGCACGATGATGACGACGTCGTCCTGGTACGCCTGCGGCGCACAGCCCCCGGCGGCGAGCAGGACCGCCACGCCCACCAGCGCCAGCCGTCCACGTCTCGTGTCTCGCATGTCATCCCCCCTTCTCGTCAGCGTTGTCTTGTCGTGGCCCGGGCGACAATGCGATTTCCATTCCCGTTTCCGCGATCTCCTAACGTGTTGCTTTTCAACAAATCGCCCGAATCGCCCGGCGTGGGAGTCTCATGGACAGTCCGCGGTGTCGACGGAAGTGGTCAGCCCCGCTTCTCGTACTTCCAGTTCCGCCGCTTCCCCTCGGCAAGCCAGGCGACGGAGGTGGCCACTCGCTCCGCCCGCGTCGTCTCCCGCTTGGCCGAGGTGATCCACTCGACATACTCGCGCTGCTGGCTCGGCGAGAACGAGGCGAATACCGCCTGCGCCCTGGCGTTGGCCGCGAGGGCCTTCCGGAAATCCGGCGGCACGACGACCGTGCGACCGGCAGGCGCCGCGGCGCGCTTCGGCTCCTTGATCCCCTCCTCGTTGAGCCGCTTCGCTTCCTTGACGTAGGCGACCAGCACCTTCTTCGGCGGCAGGTCGGCGACCGTGCGAAGGTGCACGCGCATGGGGCTCGCGGCCGGCGCGACGCCGAAGGTCTTGTCGAAGTCCTCCATCAGTCGCGACTTCCAGAAGCCGAGGGCGACGTGCGCCTTGAAGGCCGCCATGCCCCCGAGCATCCCCTTGTACTCGAAGCTGGGGACGCCCCACTTGATGCGCTCCTCGAGGCCGGGGCAGCCGGCATGGAAGGCGGTGCGGATCTTCGTGAGGATGGGTTGCGCGAACTCCGGCGCGTTGGCGATGTAGGTATCGACGTCGGGTGAGAGATTCTTCATGGGTCGCGCCTCCCAATGTGCCCCGCGTGCCGCCGCGCCAACGGGACCGCCGCCGCCTACATCTTGGCGATGATCTCCGCCCGCTTGGCCTCGAACTCACCGGCCGTGATCAGCCCGGCGTCGTACATCTCCTTGAGCGTCTTGAGACGTTGCACCGGGTCGGCGGGCGTCGCCGGTGCGCCACCCGTGAGCCCCGACAGGACGACGCCCCCCGCCCCCGCCCGCTTGTCCTCCAGCTCCCGCGCCCGGCGCTCCTCGCGCACCCGCTCCTCCATCTCCTGGGCGTGGGCGTAAAGCCGCCGCGCCTGCGCCTTCGGCAGATGATCGACCACCACCGCGCCGCCGCCCACCCTGACGAAGGTCAGCGTCGCGCCGAGGAAGTTCTCCTCGAGCTTCACGTCGTTGAGATCGCGCCAGGGATGGTCCTCGAACGACACCTGCCCCAGCAGCTTCGCCCGGTAGACGATGAACCGCCGGTTGGTCAGCACGACGCACTCCGGCGCGAGGTTCACCACCGGCTTCTTCTGCACCGCGACGTAGCGCACTGTCTCGCCGGTGGTGAGGATCTGCTGAACGCGCTCGAGCACGGTCTCGACCACCGCGGGATCCTGCTCCTCGTTGGTGAGCTGGCGCAAGAGTTCGGACCCGCTCAGGGGCGGGGTGGTGTCATCCGTCACGGGGGCCTCCTGGTTGGTGCAACTGCCGATACTCGTCGGTCAGCATGCCAGAAAATCCCCAGTTCTCCAACTCGATCTCCTGGATCACCACGTGGATGTGGTCCGGCTGCTTGCCGAGTTCCCTGACCAGCGAATCCGTGACGTCGCGCACGAGGCTCGCCTTCTGCTCCCGCGTGGCGCCCTTGGTGATCTGGATATTCACATATGGCATGGCGTGGCCTTTCGCTCGCAGGTCATGGATCTCCGAACGGCGAAATTGCGAGACGACCCCCAGATCGCGCATCGTGAGTACGCAATCGCGCACTCTCAGTACGCAATCCGGCCTGCTGTCGAAAAAACGCCCGCGAGATGCCTCGCGAATTCGACCGCCGCCAGGTGGGATCCGGCCCGTCACCGCGCCCCCACGGCCGGCGACCAGTCGATGTTCTTGTCGTCCTCTTCAAGCAACTCATCGACGAAGAGGATCGCCAGCGCCGTCGTGGCGACCACCAGGCCGGCGGTGGCGAGCTTGCGCCCCGGCTCCCGGTCCCAGACCTCGATCCGGGCGACGTCGTCCGTGGGCACGGTGTGCAAGGCCGGCCCGTCCGCGGTGTCCGCGACCGTGACCGCCAGCCCATCCCACTCCACCAGGAGCCCCTCGACGACGCCGCCCCCGACCTCGCTCACGCGCACCCGGTCCCCGACCCGCATGCCCGACAGCGTGCCGAATTCTCCCGCCTGCGGCCGCTCCACCCACGGCAGATCGATCGGCCGGTAGCTCGCGCACCCGACCACTCCGAGCAGAAAGGAAAGTAGACAGAGCCGCGCCCCTGGACACGCCATGACGAGTACCTCCACGCTGTGATCGGATTCGTCTGGCCGCCGGGGATGCGGCCTCCTCTTGGGTCATGATGACGGACAATCAGGCCGGAGTCAATGCGCCTCGCCGATCGCGTAGCAGACGACCTCGACCGGTCGATCCCCATCCCCTCGTCCTCCCGGCCCCCACATCGCGTCGCTGGCTTCATAGAAGCCGCGAATCAGCAACAGGTGATCGTCGTCCAGGAACAGGAGGCGATCCGCCTGGGGATCGCCGGGAATCGCGATCGCCACGGTGCGTGCATAGGTGCCGTCGGCGGCGAAGACGTCCCAGGTCGCGAAGACACCGGGCGCCTGGTCGCGTTCGCTGCGGCCATGCCGCACCCACAGGTCGCCGCGGTCGCTCACCCGCAGTTCGGTCAGACACGGTTCGTCGGTACTGATGCGCATCTCACGGCCGCCACCCCACTCGTTCGCCGGCCGCGCGTGACGCGTTTGCAGGCGGGCCCGCTCGTCAGCCGTTCGGTGCCAGGGCTCGTAGTCCCGGGCGATGATCCGCTCGCAGCGGCCGTCGGGCGCGAACACGTGCACCGCGTAGGCATCGCGCTGCGGCGCGGCGTAGATCCGGCCCTCGGGGCCGAGGCACCAGCGACCCTCGTGGATCCAATACTGGTCGGCCTCGCGCAGCTCGGACCGCCCGTCGTCCAGGTATCTCTGCTCGAGCACCCTGGCCAACTCCGCACCGGTGGTCGGGTCGCACACGGTGAGGAACTGGGTCCGCGCCAGGCCGTCGTCGCCGAAGCCATTCCGGCTGCCACTGCAGACGAAGATCCCCCCTCGCCAGCAGGATTCGGTGAACACCCCGAACTGCGACTCCCGCGCCGACACGCCGGCCGGCACGACATCCCCCTGCGGCCGCCCCGAACGGTCGATCTTCACCAGCCGCCCCGGCGTCGGCTGGACGATGCCCAGCACCCCACCCGGCAACCAGGTGAGGTCGGTCGGCTGCCGCGTCTCGCCGGGTCCCTCGCCTTCGCGACTGAGTTGCCCCCCGAGTTCGCCATCTGGTCCGATCACGTGGACCGTCGACAGCCAGCGATCGAGCAGGTAGACACGACCCGCCTCGTCGATCTCCGCCGTGATGACGAAGCCGAAGACGATGTCGTCGCCCTCGCCGCCACGGCGCCAGATTTCGCGAGGCTGCAGGAGCTGATGGCCGTCGCGTGGAGAGGCGGAGTTGTGGATGCGAGGAATGTCCGCCGACTGGTCAGCCGACCCACCGCAAACCGGTGTCCTGATGGCAGAGGCTGCCAGGACAGCCAGGAGCGAGGCGCCCAAAGCCGAGAATCTCATACTGCGTCCCGCGCCGGTCTGCTAGATTTCTCCCTCATTTTCGCGGCGTTATTGTTATGACTGCAGATCCTTGTAAATTCATGTCTCGGTGTCCTTTCAGAAAGACGTTCAGAGTGTACACGCCAACCGGTAAATAGCCATCTTCGGAACTGGTTCCTTCGATCTCCTGACGGACATGGGTCGGGACATTCACTGGCAGCGATCTAGTCTCGCTCGGTTCGAACTTCATCGTGGTAAGCGCTTGACCACACGGGAGGTCTGGTCTCGCAATCACCTCACCAATTGAATCTACAACTTCGTAGCCCAGAATGCAGTCATCAGGAAAGTACAAGCAGAACCTCGACGAAGATGTTACTTGAAAATTTCCGCGAAACGCCTCGCCTTGCTGAACAGTGGATTGTTCCATCTCCAACGATATATCGAAGCGCGGCTCGGATTCCGCCCAGTCTCCGAGCCGTATCGATCCATAGTGTCGACCAAAATTGAACTGAAAAGCTGAGGTTGCTAGATAGTCGCGACACACATTGAATGAATAGCTCATTACGCCGTTGTGAGAGTGCGGAGCGATTGAAGCATGAAGCATCTGCTTACCGTCGTGATAGACCCAAATGGCTGCGTGGCCATCCTTCATCATTTCGTAGGTGTCGCCCTCTGCATGGATATGGAAGGCAACTATGTCTCGATAATGAACGACGTCTATCTTGTATGGGCGTTCCTCCTTTGCATATTCATCAGGGCTCATGCAGTTCTCCAAAGGCGATTCATAGGTCGAGACCAGTGCACTCGTCGAACTGGAGGTATAAAGAGCCGCCACTAACACAAGACAAGAAGTTCGGCGCATCCCGTATCCCTTCTACAGCACATCCAACACCGCATTGACCGGTGATCCCAAGATCCCAGGAGCCCCAGCTCGACTTCGTCCCTACCGCACCAGAATCACCTTCCTCACATCCACCCGCGCCTCAGTCTCCAACCGCACCAGATACTGCCCCGCCGCCTGCGGCCGCCCCGCGCCGTCGCAGCCGTCCCAGATGCGCGAATGCCGACCCGCCTCCAGCCACCCGTCGACCAGCGTCGCCAGGCGGCGCCCCGCCAGGTCGTGGATCGCGAGGCGGGCCGGGCCGGCCTGCGCGCAGGCGAAGGCGATGGTGGTGCGGGGATTGAAGGGATTGGGCGCCGCCGACGCGATGCGCGTGACGTTGCCCGCGGCCGGCAAGTTCGCCGTCGCCGAGGCGAGCAGGTCCCAGCTCTCGCCGTCGTCGCCGAGGAAGAGATCGTAGCCCACCGCGCCGCCCTCGCGCAACCAGGACGACCCGTCCCACGCCACGTACGACCCCCCGGGAGCCTCGACGACGAACGGGACCCACCACAGGCGTTGCCCGCACCGGCCACGCAGGCGGAACGACACGTCGTCGGCCGACGCCGTGACCTCCCAGCGGATGACCACCGCGCCGTCCACGGGCTGGGCGGTGAAGGAGGTGAGGAACACGGGGGAGCCGTCCTCGCATTGCGTCGGCAAGATCGCGAGACCCGCCGTGCGGGCCGCGAGGTAGACGCGCTCGCCGACGACCGCCACGGCGTAGGCGTCGTCCGGCAGATCCACGCTGCCGATGACGAGGGGCGCTGTGGGCACCGCGATGTCGATCACCTGCAGGCCGGATTGACCATCCGCGACGTAGGCGCGGTGGCCCGACACGGCCACGCCGAGGGCGAGGTCGGGAGTGTCGAAGCTGCCGACAAGCCGCGGCGCTGCGTCGTCAGTGATGTCCAGGATCTGCAGGCCGGCGAACTCGTCCGCGACATAGGCGAACGACCCCGCCACCGCCACGCCCCACGCGATGTCCGGGGTGTCGACGCCACCCAGCCAGAGCGGCTGCGCCGGGTCCGCGACGTCGATGGTTACCAACCCGAACTCGCCGTCGGCGACGTAGGCCCGGTCGCCGGCGACCGCCACGCCGCAAGCGAAACCCGTGTCCACGCTGCCCAGGATCGCCAGGTCCTGCGGATTCGCGAGGTCGACCACCTGCAAGCCGCTATAACGTGCCGCGACGTAGGCATACGACCCCGCCACCGCGATACCCAGGCAGGCGTCCGGCAGCGCAATCTGGTCGACGACCGCCGGCGCCTGCGGATCGGTGATGTCGACCACCGCGAGCCCCTGGCCACCCACCATGCAGGCGTAGGTCTGCGTGACGGTGGTCGCCACCGCCACGGCCATCGCGTAACCCTGTAGCTCGAGGCTGCCGATGATCTGCGGCGCCGGGTCCGCCGCGACGTCGATCACGCGCAACCCCACCTCATCCACCACGCAGGCTAGTCCCGCGGCGAAGGCGACACCCACCGCCGCCCCCGGCGTGAGGGCCTGCCCCTCGAGCAGCCGCACCTGGGGATTGGAGATGTCGATCACCTGCAGGCCGTCGTACCCGGCGGCCACGTAGGCGTGGTCCCCGACCACCACCACCCCGCTGGGATACCGCTCGGTGACCAGGCCGTCCCCGAGCTGCGGCGCCGCGGGATCCGTGAGGTCGACCACGCGCAGACCGTAATCGTGGACCGTCAGATAGGCCGTGGTCCCGACCACCGCGACGCCTGTCGCCCACGACGACGTCTCCACGCTCCCCATCAGCTGAGGGTGCGCCGGATTTTCCAGCGCAAGGACCTGCAGTCCCGGATAGCCGACCACGTAGGCCCGCGTCCCCTCGACGACGACACCGAAGGCGAACACCCCGCCGCCACCCACCACCACCGGCGCCTGCGCCACGGAAACATCGACCACCTGCAACCCACCCTGCAGGCACGCGACGTAGGCATACGACCCCGCCACCGAAACCCCCACTCCCGGCGCCCCAAACGCCATCCCGACGCTCCCCACCACCACCGGCGCCCCAGGCTCCCCCACCTCCACCACCACCAACCCCGAATCCCCCGCCGCGACATACGCGACATCCCCCAGCAGCGAGACTCCCAATGCCGATCCGGGCACCTCCACGCCACCCACCAGCAGAGGATCAGACGGCACGCCAACATCGACGACCTGCAATCCACCCGCGCCATCGGCGACGTAGGCGTAGCCGCCAGCTACAGCCACTCCCATGGCCTCCCCAGGTGTATCAACCGCACCAACCTCCCACGGCGCCAGAGGGTCAGAGATATCGATCAGCCGCAAGCCTGCCGGCCCATCGGCGACGTAGGCGAGGTCGCCGACAACGACCAGACCGTTGCTGATCCCCGACGTGTCCAGACTCCCCGCGAGGTGGAGGTAGTCGGCGTAGTCGATGCATTGGGCCGAGGCAGGGCTGGCCGCGGCCAGCGCCAGAAGTACGACCAACAACGAGCCAAACTGGATAAATCTGATCGGATGGCGCAGCATGTTCGTTTCCCCCTCGCCTCGAACGACCGTCACCGATTGGATCTAGAGGGCAGGATACTGGACGTGGAATCAAGATACCGAATTGCGGCAGCACAGGTCTCCTCAGTACCGATTCGCACCAGCAGTTCACAACCCCTATTCATCGGGCCCATGCTGAAAGGAGACCCCCCAAGTCAATTCAACTCGAACGTCGCATACACCTGCGCGGAGATCACGGTCTTCTCCGGCACGACGAACGGTGATCCGGCCCCGCCGAACTGCCGCGCCAGAGCCTGGTCCTCGCTGATCTCTCGGGCCGAAGCACTCGGCTTGTATTCGCTGATCACGACCGCCTGTCCCAGGACCGCCCCCACCGCCGCGGCGTAATCGGCCGCTTTACTCCTGGCGTGCTGCAGGGCCGCCAATTTCAGTTCGTCCGTGATCGAATCGATACCCGCCACCTCGTATCTCATATCCGCGACGATATCCGTGCCCACCACCAGCGCTTCTAGATACTCGTCGAACCGGTCCAGGTCGTGTTCGCGGATGATGATCGTCCGTTGCAGCGCATAGTGGCGGAACTTCCCCTCGTTGTAGGTCTTATCCATCTCATAGACCTTATCGATGCTGACCCGCCCGATCTCGAGATCATCCTGCGCAATGGCAAGACTCTGCGCGGCGGCCATGACCCCCTCGAGTTTACGATCGCTCATTTGCTTGGCCTTCTCCAGGTCCTGGTCGTTCGCGACTACGCTCAACTTCCAGACCACGCGATCCGGCGCCACGACCGCCCTCGCCGACCCGATGACCGCAACCGTCCGCTCGACGTCCGCCGCGCTGGCGAGTGCACTACAAACGATCAGGCTGACGACTCCTAACAGGAAGGTCTTCATCGGTAGCCTCCCACGATCCGTTGTCTTCGGTGCGTATCGGATCGGAACCTCGTTGACGATACGGGCTCATGGGGGTACGAGGCAAGAAACCACGACGAACCGCCATTCGCGTTTCAATCCGCCGCGCAGAGCCCATCGAATACGTCGAAAGCACGAAGCCCGTTCGCGGTGACCACCGAGAAATCGACGATCCCGAAGTACCCTTTGATCCCGCCATCCGAGACGATGTAGCACCAGGCCATATCGTCCGAGTGGACGATCTTAGCAGGTTCCCCGGCGTGGATCACTCCGGCCGGCCGAGGATCATCTGGCCCCATCTGCACGGTGAGATCCACCTTCAGGGTCACCGGCGTATTCATGGGGCGCCAACGTGCATGGACCTTCTCCAGTCTCGCGAACGACGGCGCGACGACGTATTCGCATGGATAGGACCACGTATGCAATACCGAGCCTCGGCACCGCCCACTCACGCGCCCCGACCCATCCACCACGACATCGCGCCCCCAGAAGCCCGGCACCGCACCAAGGTCGACGATGGACCCCGCCGCGAACCGCAAGAAGTACGTCACGTAGTCATCGCTCGGTCCATACTGCGTGATCGCGATATCCTGCCAAGGATCGGAGGTATCGATATCGGTGAGGTGGATCTCTGGCACCAGCGACTCACCATGCAACACAAACGTCGCCGTGTTGATCTCGATAACCGCACGGTCAAATGAAGAACCCCACGCCACATAGAATGCCACCTGGATCTGTTCCTGCCGATCATCCCCATCGAGATCGGCATATTCCTTGACCAAGACCAGAGGCTCGCCGGCCCAGGTCCACGAAACCAGTGTCACCAACCAGAGCAGTGACCATCCAGCAAGGAGCTGCAGAACATGACGTTTCTCACGGCAAGGGATTCGATGTTGCCGTGTCTCGCGACAACGTATCCGGTTCTCGCCGTCCGCACCTCGCGAGTTCATTCGTCCCCACTCTCCCCGACCAACGTCCACACCCGCTTCAATGGAAGCTCCGCCTGGATCTCCGCCGGCAGTTTCTCGTAGTTGCGGTAGATCGCCTCGACCACGTCCCGGCTGTCCCACAGGCGCACCGTGAAGTGACCCTGCTTCGATTCGGTCGCGACGGCCTTGTTGAATCCACCCCAACAGACCAGCAGCCCCTGATCAGCCTTGAACGACTGCATCGTTCCTTGCAACGTCCGGTAGACGAGGACATCGGCGGGACTCGTCTGCGACTTCACTTGCACACAGAGCCTGGATGCATCGAGTCCCAGGGACCCTCGTCCACCAAGGATGTCGACGCCACCATCGGCTCCAGGTGGCGACAGCTTGGTCACCCAACCATCAGCCTGCAGGACAGCCTCGACCAGGTTGGATAAGCCATGCCCGGCAAATCGCGCCTGGATGTGCGCGACGATCTGGTCGTGTGCATGTTGCGCCAGGTCAAGCGCGGGTTGTGCATCCTCCCCGATGATGTCGGTTGGCAGTGCCTTCTTCTGTTCGAATGGCGCCACTGGACCCGGATCCTTGCCGCCGGCAAGCACCGCCGCCACCCTCCGTTCCGCGTCATTCCTCTTGACGTTGCAGACCGTGAGGAAGGCCCCAAATGAATAGAGGAGGTCTTGCTCGAATGCGGGACGCGGCACGTCGGTTCGTACCCATTCGACCGGCCGCGTGTGATGCTTGACTCCATCGACATCTATATACCGATATGGTCCCTTCACGCGACCCAACGCGATCTGCGAGGTCAATTTCCGCGGCAAGACGACGGTATCCCCATTCTGCATCGCCAGCGCAAACGCCCAGAGTTGTCCCGATATGTTGCCAATGTGCCGAATCGGCTTGTCAGGCGCCGCCGCCTTCACGATTTCGAAGACGTCGCCATACTCTTTCGCGCCTTCCAGTGACGGAATACCGGAGAATCCGATGATCGCCAATCCCCGATCCAGGACCCGTTCCTCGTCCTCCCCAGAACCTCCCGCTCTCACGACGTAAACCTTGGGGTACATCTGCTTCGCCACCGTCATGTCACTCATGCTCGAATTCCCCCGGATTTGAAGTCCTGTACTCTGCTCCTCACAAACCTCTCCGTATCCCGATCCTGGAAACAAACATAGCACCCCTTCAACCCACGCGTCAGCAACACCCTGTACGTATTCTTGACCAGTTCGACGAACCGGTCCGCATTCCGCTTCACCATGGAATCGTAGCTGCGGTCCCGCTGCCCCTTCCAGTTCCCCTGATCGAGGTCATAGATGAGGTCCTCACCCCAGATGACTCCCACATAGTCGAACTCGAATCCCTGCGCCGTGTAGATGCATCCCACCTGGTCGAGACCACCTGCATCCCGCGCCCAGAGCGTCGCCTTCGGGATCCCGGCGGCCAGCCGCGCCGCTTCCGGCCGCGCGTTCCACGGCCGCTGGTAGCTCCCGATCTGGACGTCGTATTCAAGGGAGCCATCCGGTCGCGGCTGCTTCGACCACGGCCAGCAGAATCCCGCCGTCATGCGGGCCGAGTGCCCCTCCGCGGCCCGGGTCCGGATCAGTTGCTCCGTCTCCTCGGGCGAGCCGACGATGCGGAAATCGAACTTCTCCGCCCCCGTCCAGATCGGATTGGCAGTGCGCCGCACACCCAAGGTGTTGTTGACCCAGTTCACGAAGGCGTCGGATCCCGCGCAACGGAACTGCGCCTCCAGCTCGAACTCGCTCACCTCCGCCTTGGCTGCCTGGGCCCCCGTCCGGATCAACGTGGACGACCCGATCTCGTCCGGCCGCACGATCTGGTCATCGTCGATGAAGTACACGGACACCCGCGCCGCATGCAGCAACTCGTCGATCTGCGGCCTGTCGGTCCTTTGCGCCTTGGGGGTGTACATGCTCGAACTGTTGCGTCGGATCCGATGCGCCTCGTCGCAGATGAGGACATCGATGACCTCGGCCTCGGCCCCCGCATAAGAATTGAAGTACTTGAACTGCGCCGACCCGCGCGTCCCGATGATCTTGCGCAGGGTCTCGGTGAAGGCCCGCGAACCCGTGGCGTAGTGAGCGTTGAGGCCTTCCTTCAGGAGCCGGCCCATGAGATTGATCGCCACCACCGACTTGCCTGTGCCTGGCCCGCCCCGCACCAGGACGACCTGCTTCTTGCGCCGGCGCATCCCGTCCCGCGCCGCCGCCAGCACCTTGTCGAAGACGATGAGCTGCTCGTCCAGCAGGATGAACTCGGGTTGGTCGGCAATCACCCCGGCGACGTGATCCATGAGCTTCTTGCTGGGCCGGTACTCACCCTCCTCCACGTCGGCGAGCACGTCGAGCCCGTCACCATGGCCGACGGTCTCCGTGAGGTAGTCGCCGATCGCGTCGAAGTCGTCCTTGGTGAAGATCGGGTCGGACTGCAGCACCCGGGCGAACTTCCCGTCGAAGATGGGGTCGCCCGCCTCCCGCCCGTAATTGTGGAGGTAGCTGCACGCCCGCAGATCGATCGGGTCCGCGTCACGCGAGAAGCTGGTGTGCATGTCCTGCAGGTACTGCCGGTACTGCCCGACCTGGGCCGAAGGATGCAGCACCTCACGATGCGCGCCGCCCACCCAGGTGATCACCTCGTTCTCCCCTAGGCAGGACTCGCACCGCTCCCACTGCTTCAATTCGACCACCACTGCCGCCGGCCGCCGCCCCCGGTCTCGCCCGGTGACCAGACAGTCGAGCCGCTTGGACGACAGCGGCAGCTGGTACTCCAGCATCATCCCCGCCTCGTGCAACCGCCGGTGATCCAGCAGCCCCTGCATCGCCCGCAGCGAGTTCTGCCAGGAATGGACCTCCGCCTCCCCCGGGTTGTGCCCGTAATAGCCGAAGAAGGCCGCCTTGAGCTTGTCGGCGATCTGGTTGCGAACCGTGTCCTCGCTGAACTGTCGTGCGGACCCGGAGTAGAGCCTCATGCGAATTCCGTCCTCACGCCGCCCCCCTGAATTTCTCGTACCGATCACGCAGCCGCTCCGGATCCGGATAATCCCTCCGCGACCCCGGCAACTCGATCCGCGTGTCGTGCATCCCCTGCAAGCCGTGCCGGAGCATCGGCCCGTCGCTCTCGGCGAGGATCCGCGGATGCACCTCGACAACGTAATCCGGCCGCACCCCGATCAAGTAGTGGTCGAACGCCGCATGGTGGATCTTGCACAGCGCCAGCCCATTGGTGACGACCGGCTCCCCTTCCGGATGGGTATCGGGCACGATATGGGCGGCGTCAAGCAGCTCCCGGTGCTTGAGGTGGCAAAGGGCGCACCGCTCCCGATAAGCGCGCAACACCCGCTCCCTGAACCACACCGCAAGATACTGCCCCGGCACCACCCCATGAAAGTACACGAGAGGCACCTGCCGCCTCATCGCCAACCGCAGCCCGACATTTTCCCAATGCAACGGATCCGTCCCCCGGTACCGGTACCACAGCAACCCATCCCGGTCGAAGCTGTCGTCGTAAGGCGAGTTCGGCGTCGTCGTGATCGAGAGGGGGATTTCGGGGATTACACGCGGCTTGAAGATGCCCTGGGGTCCGACGAGCGGCACCCGCTCGCCTTGAAATTCAAAGCCTCGCCGTAGCGCATCAAGCGGCAGAAGGTCGCCGAACGTCGCGACCTGGCTCTTCAGCCAGGCGAAGGCGGTCAGTCGAACCTCAAGGTCACGATCCATTTCGCTTCTGACCGTTCAACCGGCATCCTCTCCCAGGTTGCTGGCCTACCTTCATCGGGTTCGATTTCTGGAACTCTCCATTTTATTATGACACGAACACATCACAGATGGACGACCGATATTCACAGCACTCAACATCAGCGGCTTCGCGCAGCGCCGTCCGTTACATGCTGCTGTTCGGCGGTCGCACCGCACCTCCAGAATCCGGGGCTGGATACGCCGCCGCTCGGGTACGTCGACTGATGATCAACCACGCCAGGTACCCCGCGGCAACAACATCGTACGTCAGGCAAAACGCCGGCCACCAACTCGGGACTCCCGGATTGGAAATGACGGCGCCGTGCACGAGATCAAACACGCCGTGCAACCCCAGCGCGGCCACCACCGCCCAAAGGGATCGTCGGAATCCGAATACTGCCAGCGCGATGAATCCCACGCCGACGGTTGACTCGACCACGAGGGCTCGGGTCGATCCACCCATCACCGCAAATAGGGAGTACAAGGAGGCGACGACGAGCGCGATTGTTGGATAAAACGCCCGGTCCCGATCCAGCCTGACCGCAGTCGCGAAAATTCCGACAGCGAAAGCAAGGCACGCTCCGACTATTGCCGCTGTTGCCAACCCGAGCTCCCTCCCGCATTCCGGCGATCGTCTATTCCTACTACCCAGACCGCGAACGCCGACTGCCCTGCCGAACGTCAGCGTCAAGCTGCGGGCGGCCCTGACGCGGCGCTGGCTCTGCCAGCGACATGACAAGGCTGAGCCGTCACAGTTTTAACGGTCTGCTAGATGCGAACGCGCCAACCTCAGTTCTCAGGCTTCCACGCGATGTTCAGTCGCCGATTGGTCGCCGCGCAGTCGCGCAGGTAGAGATTGATCAGCGTCTGATACGGGATACCGCTCTCCTCAGCCAAGTTCTTGAAGTAAGCCACGGTGCCCTCTTCGAGCCGAATCGTGACCTGCTTCTTCAGGCGACTGGCATAAGGGTTCTTCTTGCTCTGCGAAAAGTCGTAGGTCTTGCGCATGCTATCTCGCTCCGTACTGGCCACGCTCGCTCCGGTTCGCCTTGCGAGCAGAGATGATTCGGACGACATCCGGAGCCGTCCGATAGCAATGGCAGACAACCAAGAGTCGAAGTGCCCAACTCATTCCCAAGAGGATAAACCTGTCCTCTTCGCCGGAATTGTCGGGATCGTCGATTAGACGGCCGTATTCGTCCGAAAACACAGTTGCTGCCTCGTCAAATGAGACACCGTGTTTTCTTTTGTTCGCTGCCGCCTTCCGCGGGTCCCATTCGATTCTTAGCTCAGCCATGTTGCCAGTATACCTACACTGTATTTACACCGCAAGGCAACGTTTCTGCATCTATCGTCAGCGTTAAGCTGCGGGCGGTCTTGGCGCGGGCCGTGCTCTGCACGGACCGTGACAGGGTCGATCCGTCAGCTTCAACGGTCTGTCAGGTGCGAACCAGAGGCCAATTCTATAAACCTCGGGTCACCAGGCCCTGTTTCACCATCACGAGTATCCACCATCCGAAGGTCTGCCTACTTCACATTTCGCACCGCGCCCGACAAGATCGACTATTCCTGTCGGTATAGTGCCTTGATATCTCCAAATCTCGTACTCATAGTTGGCACAGTACCAGATACATGAAGCTGGACGTCAGTCAGCGAACTATAACAGTCAAGATATACAGAGCAGAATGTCCCTCCGAAGCAACCAAGAGTTATTTCTATTGGCACCCCGAGGACAATGTCAAATGAATCAGGCTCACCCGGGCCAGAAAATACAATCTCACTTGCCAAGTCCACGAATTGGCCTTCATCTGGCGCAATTGTACCGATGAAACTACGGAGATAGCTGTCAGAGTAGTTTATTAATAGAGAGAACGCTGCGCTGTATGGAACCGGATCTCCCTCAAACTCACAGATCTGCCGTCCATCTACCCAGGAACCCGAAATTGAGAAACTCAAGTTCTCGATATGGCTCAGGTTTGCAGGCAAGGTGATAGTGGTCTGCTGCTCCTGCACGCCGAAGGCAGGCGGCACATCAAATAGCGCGTCATAGTCGCCCGTCAACTCCGGCAAAGAGACAACTACGGATTCGGCGCTCGCAAACGCGCTTGCGAGCAGTAGCGGCACACAAAGAGCGAGTCTGCAGTTCACGACGCCCTCCCTCTTTAAGGCCAATGGCCGTACCACACACTTGACAGATCGAACCTACTGCCTAACACCCAACGCCAGCGTTGAGCAGCGGGCGGTCTTGGCGCGGCGCTGGCTCTGCCAGCGACGTGACAAGGCCGATCC